>Ga0164299_10000246_pt1 | contig 11895 bp, 12 predicted proteins | sample Whisoiple_221_MG_FD_109712 | JGI IMG/M metagenome (GOLD analysis project Ga0164299, IMG submission 109712) | Unamended control soil microbial communities from upstate New York, USA - Whitman soil sample_221_MG | ecosystem: Environmental > Terrestrial > Soil > Agricultural land ...
AGTTGACCAGGACGACCTCATAGCCCTCCTCGAGCAGCACCTTGCAGGCCTGCACGCCGGAGTAGTCGAACTCGGCCGCCTGGCCGATCACGATCGGCCCCGAGCCGATCAGGAGGATCTTCTCGATGTCGGTGCGTCTAGGCATGTGCGAGCTCCAGGAAGCCGTCGAAGAGATGGCGGGCATCGTGCGGGCCGGGGCCGGCCTCGGGGTGGTACTGGACGGCCGCAGCGGCGACGTCCTTGAGCACCAGGCCCTCCACCGTGCGGTCGTAGAGATTGAGGTGGGAGAGCTCGGCGACGCCGAAGTCGGTCTCCCAGCGGAGCGGCTCGTCGACCTCGATCCGCGGCTCGCCATTCGGTCCCCGCACGGCGAAGCCGTGATTCTGCGAGGTGATCTCGATCCGTCCGCTTGCCAGCTCCTTGACCGGGTGGTTGGCGCCACGATGGCCGAAGGGCAGCTTGAAGGTCTCGAGGCCAACCGCACGGCAAAGCAGCTGGTGGCCGAGGCAGATGCCGAAGAGCGGCTTGCGCCCGACGAGGTCGCGCACGGTGTCGACGACGTAGTCGAGGGCACCTGGGTCGCCGGGGCCATTGGCGAGAAAGACGACGTCGGGCTCCATCGCCAACACCTGCTCGGCGCTGGAGGTGCAGGGCAGCAGGGTGAGGCGGCAGCCGCGCTGGCGCAGCTCACGGACGATGTTGAGCTTGATCCCGGTGTCGATGCCGACCACGTGCGGGCCATCGCCGGGGAAGCGGACCGGCTCCGGGGGCGTCACGGTGCGGGCCAGGTCCGCTCCCTGCATCGATGGCTCAGCGCCAACCTGCTCACGTGCCTTCGCTTCCGGCGTCGTCGCCGCGAAGATGCCGCCGCGCATCGCGCCCTTGTCGCGGATGTGGCGGACCAGGGCACGGGTGTCGACACCGCCGACCCCCGGCACGCCGCAGTCGGCGAGCCAATCCAGCCAGCCTCCCTCGGCGGTGGCGACGTCTTCGCCGTTCTTCGGGTCGCGCATGACGACGCCGCGGACGTGGATCCGGTCGGACTCCATCGCCTCGGCGGAGACGCCGTAGTTGCCGATCAGCGGATAGGTGAAGACGATGATCTGGCCGGCATAGGAGGGGTCGGTGACCGACTCCTGGTAGCCGGTCATCGAGGTGTTGAAGACGACCTCGCCGGTGACCGCATCGGGATGCCCGCAAAGATCGCCGTCGAAGCGGCTGCCGTCCTCGAGCAGCAGGTAGCCGGCGCTCACGCTGCTACCCCCAGGCTGAAGCTGCGCAGCCGGTAGGCGACCTGGCCGCCGGCAAGGGTCATCAGCACGCGGCCGGTCAGCCTGCGGCCGGCGCACCAGGAATTGTCGGAACGGCTCTCGTAGCCCTCCTCGCCCACGATCCACTCCGCCGCGAGGTCGCAGAGGGCGATGTTCGCCTCGCTTCCCGGCGCGAGCGTCGGCCGCTCGAGGTCAAAGGGGGCGGCGCCGCCGGCGAGGCGCTCGACGAGGAGCGCGAGGTCGATGGTGCCCGGCAGGACCAGCTCGGTGTGCAGCGCGGCGAAAGCCGTCTCCAGTCCGGTCACTCCCATGGCCGCCTGCTCGAAGGGGACCTCCTTTTCCTCCGCTGCATGCGGCGCGTGATCGGTGGCGATGCACTCGATCGTGCCGTCCCGCAGACCCTCGATCAGAGCCTGCCGATCCGCCTCGGAGCGCAACGGCGGGTTCATCTTGAAGCGCCGCGGGTCGAGGCCGCGCACCTCCTCGTCAGTGAGGCAGAGATGATGCGGGCTTGCCTCACAGCTGATCTGCACCCCGGCGGCCTTGGCGGCGCCAACCGCCTCGACCGACTCGGCAGCCGAGAGGTGCTGGACGTGGATGCGGCCGCCCTCGTAGCCGGCGAGAGCCGCATCGCGGGCGATCATCGTCGACTCCGAGATCGAAGGGATGCCGGCGAGGCCGAGCGCAGCGGAGACTGCCCCTTCGTGCATGACGCCGTCGCCGGAGAGCCCAGGGTCCTCCTCGTGCAGGGCGATCGTGCCGCCGCAGAGGTGCTGGTACTGAAGGGCGCGACGCAGGACGCGGGCGCTGCGGATCGGCAGGCCGTCATCGCTGAAGCCAAGTGCCCCGGCCTCGCGGATCGCCCCCATCTCGGTCAGCTCCTCGCCCTCCATCGCACGCGTCACCGTGGCGAGGAAGCCGACCGGCACGCAGGCGGCCTCGCGGGCGGCCTTGCGCAGCGCCTCGATGTCGGCTGGGGTCGAGACAGGTGGTTCGGTGTTGGCCATGGCGAGGATTCCGCAGTAGCCGCCGGCCGCGGCGGCACGGCTGCCGGTCTCGATGTCCTCCTTGTGCTCGTGGCCGGGGGTACGCAGGTGGACGTGGGGATCGAAGAAGGCGGGAAAGGCGTGCAGGCCCTCCGCGTCGACCTGCTCCAATCCGTCGGCAGCGGTGCCGGGATCGGCGAGCTCGGCGACCCGGCCCGCACGCACGACGACGTCGTGCGTTCCTTCTATACCTGCCGCAGGGTCGAGCACGGTCGCGCCGCGCAGGACCAGATCGGCGCCCTCGCTGGAGCGCATATCGAGCACCTCCGCGAGGCTCACGCCGGCTGTCCGATCGGAGTTGGGCTCTGCTCCTGCTCGCCTGCTGCGGGAGCCGAGCTGCCGCCGCCGACCGCCAGCAGCTCATAGAGGATCGCCATCCGCACTACCAGGCCGGAAGCGACCTGCTCGGTCATCAGCGATTGGGGCGAGTCGATCACCTCGCCGGAGAGCTCGACGCCGCGGTTTACCGGACCCGGGTGCATCAGCAGCTGGCGCGGGCCGAGCCGGCGCGAGTCGATCTGGAAACGGGCGGCGTACTCGCGTATCGAGGGGACGAAGCTCTCCTTCATCCGCTCGCGCTGCAGGCGCAGCGCGTAGACCACATCCGCCTGGCCGAGATCGTCGAGCGAGTAGGCGACCTCACAGCCGAGCTGCTCGATCCCGCGCGGAATCAGCGCTGGCGGACCGCAGACGGTCACCTCCGCGCCCATCGCCCTGAAGGCGACGAGATTGGAGCGGGCGACGCGGCTGTGGAGGACGTCGCCGACGATCCAGATCCGCTTGCCCTCGAGCGAGTCGAGGCGACGGCGCAGGGTGAAGAGGTCGAGCAGCGCCTGACTTGGATGCTCGTGCTTGCCGTCGCCGGCGTTGATCACCGCGGCCTCGCTCCAGCCGGCGACCAGCTGCGCGGCGCCAGCGTAGGGATGGCGGATGACGATCGCCGCCGGGTCGTAGGCAGAGAGGGTCGCGCATGTGTCCTTCAGCGACTCGCCCTTGTCGACCGACGAGCCGGCCGCCTTGAGCGAGATCAGGTCGGCGGAGAGTCGCTTCGCCGCCAGCTCGAAGGAAGCGCTGGTGCGGGTGCTCGACTCGTAGAAGAGGCTGACCACGGTGCGACCGCGCAGGGTCGGCACCTTCTTGATGTCGCGGCGCCCCACCTCGGCGAAGCTCTCGGCGCGGTCGAGGATCGCTTCGATCTCCGCCCGATCGAGATCGTCGACTGCGAGCAGATGCTTCACGCGATCGCCTCCGCCGCCTGCGGCTCGGAGATCGTCACCTGGTCGACCTCGTCGCTCTCCTCGAGCCGCACGTTGACCCGCTCGCCATGCGCGGTGGGCAGGTTCTTGCCGACGTAGTCGGGACGGATCGGCAGCTCACGGTGGCCGCGGTCGCAGAGCACGGCGAGCTGCACCCGCTGTGGGCGGCCGTAGTCGAAGAGAGCGTCGATCGCGGCGCGCACGGTGCGGCCGGTGAAGAGCACATCGTCGACGAGCACCACCGTGCGGCCGGCGAGGTCGAAGTCGATCTGGGAGGAGTGGACGACCGGCTGCCTCGCCGGTGACTTGGCGCCGACGTCGTCACGGTAAAAGGAGATGTCGAGGTTGCCGATCGGCGTCTCGGCCTCGGTCAGCTCGCCGATCAGCGCATGCAGGCGGCGGGCGAGAAACACGCCGCGGGTGTGGATGCCGACGATTGCGAGGCGCTCGGCCTCCGGGTTGGCCTCGGCGATCTCATGGGCGATCCGCCGTAGCGTTCGCCGCAGGTCGTCGCGCTCGAGCACGACCTTCTCACTCACTTTGCTGCTCCTTCCTGGCCTCGCGGGACCGGATTAAAGGACGGGCTCAGAGTAGCAGCGTGGAGCGACGATTCAGGAATTCGCTTCTTCTCGCTCGCGGGTGCCGTTGGTGATCAGCTCGGGCGCACCGCGCTCGGGAAAGGGGATCTCGATCAGGTCGAAGTCGCGTGGCGCCAGCGTGGGCTCGAACACCTCGCGCGCCTCCTCCAGCACTTTGCCGACGTGGTAGCGAGAGGAGATGTGGACCAGGGCAAGCAGCTTGACCTCCGCCTCGCGAGCAACGGCTGCCGCTTGGCCCACCGTCGAGTGGCCGGTGTCGGCGGCGCGCTGGGCCTCCTCCTCGGAGAAGCTGGCGTCGTGGACGAGCAACTCCGCGCCCCTTGCCGCCTCGACCGTCGCTCGGCAGGGAGCCGTATCGCCGGTGATGACCACCGTGCGCCCGGCGCGCGACTCGCCCATCACCTCGCCGGGCTCGACCGCGCCGGCCGAGCCCTCGACCGACTCGCCCCGCTGCAGCGCGGCGAAATCAGGCCCTTCCTCGACCCCGAGCCGCTTCGCCGCCTCGGGGTCGAAGCGCCCCGGGCGCTCAGCCTCCACCAGCGAGTAGCCAAAGGCGCGAACACTGTGCTCGACCGGGAAGGCCCGGATCTCGGCGTCCTTGCAGCTCACCTCGTCCCCAGGCTCCAATTCGACCAGGTCGAGCTTGTATCCCACCCGGCCGATCACCCGGCCGAGGCTGCCGATCAGGTCGCGCAGCCCGCGCGGACCGTAGATGGTCAGCGGTCGCTCACGCTCGGTCAGGTCGTACGTTTTCAGCAGCCCCGGCAGACCGAGGAAGTGGTCGGCGTGGAAGTGGGTGAAGTAGATCGCGTCGACCTGGACCAGCCCCAGCGAGCGCTGCATCTGCCTCTGCGTCCCCTCGCCGCAGTCGAACAACAGCCGTTCCCCACCACGGGCCACGAGCAGGCTCGCCGTATTGCGCCGCGCCGAAGGCACGGCGCCGCCCGTGCCGAGAAAGGCAACCGAGAGATCCATGGCCCGCGAGCCTACGCGACGCTCAGTGCAGGTTCATCGCGAGGTGCTTCAGAATGCACGACCCCCGCAAGCGAATTGACCGTCCATCGATCAATCTGATAGTCGTCGGCGAGCCGAATCCCTCGCTTCTGGTTGTTCCGAGTGGGCTCAAGCCTCAATCGCCCCTCTGACTCTGCAACCGCATCAATAGGGACCAGGTACACCGCTTGACCCGGCGGAAAGTAGACGCCAAAGATGTCGGCCTGTCCCAGATATGACTGCGGACCTCGACCGTGATCAGTAGTGCGGCAGTTGAACACCATGCAGCCCCCGACGGGCCATGCCGTCTTGCACTGGACGCGCAGAAAGACGGGTCCATCCAGGTGGATAGCCAAGTCATAGGGCTGCCCCTCGCCGAAAGGCATGAGGACGTCGAACCTCCGGCGCACAAGCGCAGCGAGCACCATCGCCTCTCCCTCATTTCCACTCCCCGGCCGAGCCATCCTGAAAGTTTATGTCTGCAATCGGACGGAACGTACGTTCGCTACTCATCTTTGCACGGCCCAACGGACTAAGCTGCAACCCGAGCGCCCGTAGCTCAGCTGGATAGAGCGATCGCCTCCGGAGCGATAGGCCACAGGTTCGAATCCTGTCGGGCGCGTTCTGAGAACTGCCGGTATTCAGCAAGCCGCCGGCCCTGCGGAAAGAACCAGGTCGAGATGCCTGCACCGGGTCAACCTCTCGATACCAACCTGGCCGCCGCTTCCATCCTGGTGGGAGTATTCGTATGCAAAATCGCGGAGCGGCCTAGGGTCGTGTCTAATACAGCGTCATGAATGTTCTCGGCGAGACTCGCCCGCCGCTGGGAGCGATCGTCGTGGTTGTCGTCGGGCTGATCGCGACGCTGGCGGCGACTGTGCTCTCGACCGAATCGGCCGGAGGATCCTCGGTCGAGGTCGAATGGGAAAGGCAGGCGCAGATCCCCGACTCCCGCGCAGTCGCCATCCCCGGCGGCGGTTCGATGCGGCTCGGCGATGCCGAACTGCGGGCAACCGAAGACAACGTCAACGGCGAACTTGTCTACCGCGTCACCGCGGTGCTGAAGATCGAGGCTGGGTCCGCGGTCGGCCAGGCGCGGGTTCGCTGCCAGATGCGCGGTGGCGCCGGTGCCGAACTCGGCCGCACGGTCAACAGCCGTGGCGCCTTCCCCCGCTCCAGCGGCGAATACAACCTGACCAAGCAGGACGTCCCGGGGAGCGTCGGCATCAGGTTCCCCTCCAAGGGAGCCGAATACGCCTCGCTGGAATTCGAAGACGCCTTCCCGGCCTTCACCGACCTCGCCGGCGTCGTGGTCAGCTGGGCGCCCTACAAGACCGCCTCGCAGGAATGGCAGTGGGGCCTGCCGAAGGGTCGCCCGACCGAGCCGCTGGAGCTCGGCTTTGCCTCCTTCTGGCGCACCAGCGGCACGCCGGAGGCCCGTATCACCTGCGTGCTTGAAAGCAACAACGGCGCGGCGAGCATCCGCACCGCCGGATCGCTCACGCGTTAGACGGGGCGACGAGGAGCCCTGGACCCTCGATCCCCTTGCCGACTTTGTTCAGCTTGGGATTGGCCGGGGCGCCATCCATGCGTGAAGCAGGCAGCGGCGCGCACATCGCGATCGCATCCTCGACCGTGAGGTCGGGGCGCAGCCAGGCCGCCTCAGCATCCGGAGTGGGCAGGATCGCCGGCATCCGGTCGTGGACTTTGGCGACCACCTCATTGGGGGTCGTCGTGACGATCGTGCAGCTGTAGAGCCAGCCATCCTCGAAGCCGCGGTCTTCGGCGTCCCCCCACTCCTTGCGGGTGCAGATCCCGGCGAAGGCGAAGGGCTCGCCGCCGTCGACGGTGAAGCGCCAGGGCTGGCGCGGCTGCTTGGGGTCCTCGGCCACCATCCACTCGTAGAAGCCGTCGGCGACGATCAGGCAGCGGTGGCGGAACTTGCCGACCAGCGGCGAGTAGGCGCGGCTCGAGCTCAGATTCTCGGCTTTGGCGTTGATCATCCGGTAGCCGACCTTGAGGTCCTTGGCCCAGCGCGGTATCAGGCCCCAGCGCATCATCCGCGCCTCGCGCTCACCCTGGGCAGCCTCGTCGGGGTCCGGCGAGGAGCGCACCGTCAGCACCTCCTGGGTCGGCGCGACGTTGAAGCGGCCCAGGCCCGATTCGGCTTTCTTCAGCCGCTCCTTCGTCGGCGCCGGCGCCTCACCGGAGGCGTTGCGCTCCAGCGAGCGTTCGAGCTCGACCTGAAAGCGATCGGCGATCGTCTTGGTGTCCTTGGCCGTGACCGTGAACCGTCCGCACATGACTAGACGGCCACTTTCGCAGGCCTCGCCTCCGGGTGATCGCGGTACCACGCAAGGGTGCGGCGCAGACCGTCGGCGAGCTCGACCTGTGGGTGCCAGCCGGTCGTCTCGCGCAGCTTGCTCGAATCGACGAACTGGCGGTCGATCTCGCCGACGGGGTTGCCCTCGCCCTGGAAGTCCGGCTCGATCCCAGCGCCGGCCTCGGCCGCGATCAACTCGACCACCTCCCGCACCGAGTGTGGCCGCTCGCCGCCGGCGTTGAAGGCCTCTCCCGCCGCCCCATCGCCGAGCGCAGCGGCGATTGCAAGGTAGGCCGAGACCGCGTCGTCGACGTGGAGGAAGTCGCGCTCGGGACTGCCGTCGGAACGGATCACCGGCGCGCGTCCGTCGAGCAGGGCGACGACCGTCTCCGGAATCAGGCGCGAGAAGTTGAGGTCGCCGCCCCCGTAGACGTTGGCGAAGCGGGTCACCGCAAGCGGCAGGTCGTAGGCGCTGGCATAGCTGCGCGCGATCGTGTCCGCTGCCGCCTTGCTGGCGTCGTAGGGATACGCGGCAAGCAGGGGAAAGTCCTCACGGTAGGGCAGCTCCGGACTCGACCCATAGGCCTTGTCGGACGAGGCGAAGACAACCCGTGCGACCCCATGTACGCGGCAGGCCTCGAACACGTTCCAGGCGCCCCGCACGTTGACCTCGAAGGTTTCTCGCGGCGATTGGCGCGCCACACCAACGATCGTTTGGGCGGCGAGGTGGAAGACCGCGTCGGCGCCTTCGACCGCGCTCGCCACGGCATCCGCGTCGCGCAAATCGGCCTCGACCAGCTCGACCTCGGCGCGAATGCCCAGCAGGTCGAGCCCGGAGAGCCGCTCGCCGCCGACGTCGGCGAGACGAGGCGCCGGCCGGTCCAGCACCCGCACCTGCTCACCGCGCTCCAGCAGCGCCCGCGCCAGATGCGAGCCGACGAAGCCGTGAGCGCCGCTGACCAGCGAGCTGGTCATCCCGCTCCCGCCTCCGCCAGCGCCTGCCAGGGCGCTTCGCCGCCCAGCCAGAGGTCGTTGAGCACGACCGCGTCCTTGTAGGTGTCCATGCAGTCCCAGAAGCCCTCGTGACGGTGCGCGTGGAGCTGGCTGTCGGCGGCGAGGCGCGTCAGCGGCTCCCGCTCCAGCACGCTGTCCTCGTCGATGTAGTCGAGCGCACCCGGCTGGAAGCAGAAGAAGCCGCCGTTGATCCAGTGCTCACTGCGCGGCTTCTCGACAAAACCGTCGACCCGACCATCGTCGCCGAGCTCGGCCACCCCCCACTGCAGGTGCGGACGCACCACGGTCATCGTCGCCAAGCCGCCGTGCGAGGCATGAAAGTCAAGCAGTGCGCCGAGGTCGATATCGGCGACGCCATCCGAATAGGTAGCGCAAAAGGTGCCGTCGTCGAGGCGATCCGCGAGCGCCGCGATCCGCCCCCCGGTCGGCGTGTCGAGCCCGGTATCGACGCACTCGACATCGATACCGCCTGGCCAGGTTTCCCCGACCACGAACTCCTCCACCGCCTCACCCAAGTAGCCGGTGGCGAGCAGGAACCGCCCGAACCCCTGCGCGGCGTAGATCCCGATCACGTGCCAGAGAATCGGCCGACCGCCGATCTCGACCAGCGCCTTCGGCACCGTCTCAGTCCGCTCCCTCAGTCGGGTTCCACGCCCGCCACAAAGAATGACTACCGGCGTGGTGCGGCTGACGTGCGTGGCCGAGCAGTTCAAGGACGCAGGGAGCGTGGCGTGCTCTGCACGCGAGCGACCGAGGACGCCGAAATGCGATGTGCCACGCGCGTCAGCCGCCCGCGACGGCGGGCAAGATCGTCACCTCGTCGCCCTCGCTGATCGCCGTCTGCAGGCCCTGCTGGAAGCGGATGTCCTCACCGCTGACGTAGACGTTGACGAAGCGCCGCAGGTCACCATCCTGGGTGATCCGCTCTCGCAGGTCGGCGTGGGCATCGAAGACGGCGTCGAGCACCTCACCCACCGTCGAGCCTGAAACCTCAACCTCGGCATCGCCGCCGGTCGCGGCGCGCAGCTGGGTCGGGATCTTCACGGTGACTGCCATCAGGCGACTACCTCCTGGTGCTGTTCGAACGCGGACTCGAAGCTGTCTAGATCGGGATCGATCTCGTGCATGTGGAAGCTATCGCGTGCCGCGTCGAGCGTCTTCAGACCCTCGCCGGTGATGTAGACGACGACCCGCTCGCCGGCGCCGATGTCGCCCCGCTCGGCCAGCTTGGCGAGGACGCCGACGGTGACCCCGCCGGCGGTCTCGGTGAAGATGCCGGTCGTCTCGGCCAGCAGGCGGATGCCGGCGCGGATCTCCTCGTCGGTCACGGAGTCGATCGCGCCGCCGCTGCGGCGCGCCTGCTCGAGCGCGTAGGGGCCGTCGGCCGGGTCGCCGATCGCCAGGCTCTTGGCGATCGTGTTGGGCTTCTGCGGCTTGCAGACCTCCCAGCCCTCGGCGAAGGCGGTGGCGACCGGGCTGCAGCCGAGCGCCTGGGCGCCGTTGAAGATCGGCTGCTCCCCTTCGATCAGGCCCAGATCGGTCCACTCCTGGAAGCCGCGGGCGACCTTGGTGAAGAGCGAGCCCGAGGCGATCGGGCAGACGACCCGGTCGGGCAGCTCCCAGCCGAGCTGCTCGGCCGTCTCGTAGGCGAGCGTCTTCGAGCCCTCGGCGTAGTAGGGACGCAGGTTGACGTTGACGAATGCCCAGGGCCGCGTTTCGGCGAGCTGCGTGCAGAGCCGGTTGACGTCGTCGTAGTTGCCGCACACGCCGACCAGGTTGGTGCCGTAGACCCCGGTGGCGAGCAGCTTCTGCTCCTCGAGGTTGGCGGGGACGAGCACATAGGACTCCAGCCCCGCCGCGGCCGCGTGGGCGGCGACGGCGTTGGCCAAATTGCCGGTCGAGGCGCAGGCAACCGTCTCGAAGCCGAGCTCGCGGGCCTTCGCCACGGCGACGGCGACGACGCGGTCCTTGAACGAGTGGGTCGGGTTGGCGGCGTCGTTCTTGACCCAGATCTCAGCGTCGAGCCCTAGCCGCTCGGCCAGCCGGTCAGCCTTGACCAGAGGGGTCAGACCAGGCTCGAGCGGATCCAGCGGGCGACCGGTGAAGGGGAGGAAGTCCGCGTAGCGCCAGATTCCCTGCGAACCGGCTTGAATTCGCCGCTTGGTCTCGGCCGCGTCGAGCCCCGAGTAGTCGTAGGCGACCTCCAGCGGCCCAAAGCAGTTCTCGCAGGCATAGCTGGCGTCCAGCTCGTAGGTGGACCCACACTCCTTGCACTTCAAGCTCTCGATTGACATCCGATCTTCACTTCCTTCGCCTTGAAAAAAACCTCCGCCTTGTGGGGCAGAGGTCCGATCGGACGCCTTCCCCACATCTACCAGGTCCTCAGCGACCTGCTGGACTTGGCACCTCTCCCGGACCTAGGTCCGGGGCGGTTGCCGGGGCTTCATTGGGCCAGTCCCCTCCACCCCTCTTGATGTGGCGCTTATGTGGAGAAAAGACTACCAGGGGCAGTCAAAGGGAAGTTTCGTTCACTACCCTGGCGCGCCGCCGTCTAACCTGTGCGAGCCATGCCCGACGAGTCGATCAGCCCGAACGATGCCGAACCTTCCGAAACCACGGCTACGACGGGCTGCCCGGCGCGACGCGCTGACGCCCGCGCCGGCCCCTGAGCCGCAGGCGCCCAAGGTCGAGCAGATCGAGTCTGCCGGTCTGCGCTGGGTCAACATCGAGCGGCCCGGAGCCCTCGAGCGCGTCTGGCTGGAAGAGCACTTCGACTTCCACGCGCTCGACCTCGAGGACGTGCTCTCGCGCAACCAGCGGCCGAAGATCGACGTCTACGACGACTACCTCTTCATCGTCCTCCACTTCCCGATCTTCGACCCGGCGGCGGGTCGGCTGGGGACCGGCGAGCTCGACCTCTTCGTCGGACCCGGCTATGTGGTGACGATCCCGAACCAGACGCTGCAGCCGGTCGAGTACCTGTTCGAGCGCTGCCGGGCGAAGGAGGAGCTGCGCGAACAGCTCTTCTCACGCGGCTCCGGCTACCTGCTCTACCGACTCGTCGACGACAGCTTCGACTACTGCTTCCCGATGCTGCGCAAGATCGGCAACAAGCTCGACGCGCTCGAGGACCAGATCTTCGAGGGGCGCTCGGAGGAGGTGGTGCGCGACATCTCCAACGTCAAGCAGGAGATCATCAACTTCCGCAAGGTGATCCGGCCGCAGCGGCCGGTGCTGCGCGACCTGGAGCGGGTCAAGCAGCGCTATCTAGCCGCCGACCTCGACCTGGAGATCTACTTCGACGACATCGTCGACGCCCACGAGCGGATTTGGGACATGCTCGAGAACTACAAGGAGGTCGCCGAGGCGCTGGAGGAGACCAACGAGTCGGTG
>Ga0164299_10000247_pt1 | contig 11893 bp, 10 predicted proteins | sample Whisoiple_221_MG_FD_109712 | JGI IMG/M metagenome (GOLD analysis project Ga0164299, IMG submission 109712) | Unamended control soil microbial communities from upstate New York, USA - Whitman soil sample_221_MG | ecosystem: Environmental > Terrestrial > Soil > Agricultural land ...
GTATAAGATGACGAAAAGGTTGGAGTGCGGATTATTCAAAAGGCATTAGAAGAACCGATGCGCTGGATCGCCGCCAACGCGGGCGCGGAAGGCTCGGTGGTGCTCGATAAAGTAAAGAACGGCAAAGGCGCGTTCGGTTTCAACGCTGCAACGGAAGAGTACGAAGATTTGGTTAAGGCTGGAATTGTCGACCCGACTAAGGTGGTTCGCACAGCCTTGCAGAACGCCTCCTCCGTTGCTGGAATGATGATTACGACGGAAGCGATGATCGCCGATAAGCCGGAGAAGAAAAAAGAGGCGCAGTCGATGCCGCATGAGCACGAAGACTACTAAGTTTTTTTCGCGCATTGCAAAAAAGGGCGCCTGGTAAACAGGCGCCCTTTTTTGTTCCACGTCAAAGTGACCGTTCAGTAATTTGATGATTCCGTGCCAGGATAAGTCGGAAAATTGACCACACAACGAGCGGAGGCAATTGCCTCCCTTGTTGTACAACGAACTGCTTGACAAGCGGTGATCGATGGCTAAGTTCACGGCGATAATCTCATGAGGAGGTAACGTCCCATGGCGCAATGGAATCCGTTTGAAGAAATGGAAATGCTCCGGCGCGAGGTCGATAAAGCCTTCGAAGGGTTTGCCGGAAGGCAGGAACCATCGCGGCGAGTCGCTTTTCTCCCTGGCAGTAGCCCGCGTCGCTATCCGCTGGTGAATCTGTTCGAGGAAAACGACAAGATCTATGTGGAAGCATTGACACCGGGCATCGATCCCGAATCTCTGAACGTAGACATCATGCACAATCGATTGACACTTTCCGGCGAAAAGATCCGCATCACTCCAGATGTCAAGCCGGAAGCGTTCCATCGCAGTGAACGAGCGAGCGGAAAATTTGTCCGCACGGTGGAGTTGCCCGTGGAAGTCGATGAACAAGGCATCCGAGCGGAATACAAAAATGGCGTGCTTCTGGTCAGTCTGCCGAAAGCCGAAAAAGCGAAGCCGAAGCAAATCAGTGTCAAGGTGGCGTAAGGAGGGACTCATCTCGCGATAGGAGGATACGTCATGGCAGAAAAAACCGTAGCCACAAATGGCCAAAACCAAAGCTTGACCAGCCGCGAAGGTACCCGCAGTCAGGAACGCTACGTCACGCCGCCGGTCGATATTTACGAGACGGCCGGAGGTCTCGTCGTTAAAGCTGACCTACCGGGCGTGGAGAAACAAAACCTCGATTTGCAGGTGGAAAACAATTTGCTCACGATCCGCGCGAAACCGACCCCTACGACCGCGGGCGAACCGGTCTATCGTGAATACGAGTTGGTCAATTTTTTTCGCCAGTTCGAGCTAAACGAGAAAGTCGACCAATCGAAAATATCCGCGGAGCTCAAGCACGGCGTGCTGACTTTGAAACTTCCCAAAGCAGAAGAGGCGAAACCCAGGAAGATCGAAGTTCGGGTAGAGTAACCTCAACTCGTTTCTGTCCTCTATCCCCCATTCCGACTCGGAGCGATGCATCGCGCGCCAAGAACTATTCGCGCGATGCATCGCCCGCGCAGTTCCTCTCTCCGCAAAATCTATTCAGCTTGCGGGGTAGTCGGCTTCCATCGAACCGAATCGCTTTGGAATTTTCAGCTTCAAAATGCTATGAGAATTTGCACCGGCTAAACCACTTGTAGAAAAACTTCGATGTTACTCAGCCATCGCAGCTCCAGGCAACGCTCCGCTTGGTTTTATCTGATCTTGGTCGTCGCATTGAGTGCGGCGGGCTTGATTTTCTTGAAAGACTCTTGGGTTCGCAGTGCAACGCTCTTCGATCCGCGAGCGGCGCCGCGGGCGGTTAACCCGCGAGGCGAATTGCTAAGTGATGAAAAATCGACCATCACCCTTTTCCGGCAGGCATCGCCGTCGGTTGTCAACATTACGGCAATAGGTGTAGAGCGAGATCTTTTCACGCTCAATCTTTATCAAATTCCTCAAGGCACGGGTTCGGGATTCGTATGGGATACGAATGGCGACATCATCACTAACTTTCATGTGATTCAGCAAGCCGACGCGGCGCAGGTGACGCTCGCCGATCAATCGAATTGGAAGGCGCGCATCGTGGGAGTGGCGCCCGATAAGGACATCGCGGTATTGCGTATCGATGCACCGGCAAACCGGCTCCGTCCGATTCCGATCGGAACATCCAAAGATTTGCAGGTGGGTCAGAGTGTTTTTGCGATCGGCAATCCCTTCGGGCTCGACCAAACCTTGACGACCGGGGTGATTTCGGCGCTCAACCGCGAGATCGAGTCCGTCACGCGCCGGCCGATTCAAGGCGTGATCCAATCCGATGCGGCGATCAACCCAGGTAATTCGGGCGGTCCACTGCTCGACAGCGCGGGGCGTTTGATCGGTGTAAATACGGCCATCTACAGCCCTTCGGGCACCTCGGCCGGAATCGGCTTTGCCATTCCGGTGGACATCGTCAATCGGATCGTGCCGGAACTGATTCGTAGCGGCAAGGTGACCCGGCCGGGATTAGGAATTCAGATTGCGGACGAGCAAATCGCCGAAAGACTCGGCGTGACCGGCGTGCTGGTCGTTGATGTCACGAGCGGCGGCGCCGCAGCGAAGGCCGGCATACAGCCGACGCGACGAGACAGCGAGGGACGCCTCCGCTTGGGCGATGTCATCACCGCCATCGACGGCAAAAAAATCGAGTCCTCCAACGATCTCTATCTGATTCTGGAAAAATACAAGGTCGGCGATGCGGTGACTGTGACGATGCTACGCAACGGCAAGTCGATTCAGGCGCGGCTGACACTGGAAGAGGTTCGCTAAAGCCAAGCCAAAGATCGCTCTAAGGTGTAATTCTCTCCTGAGGTTCCTGCGTGCCTGACTGGTTCTCGTCGCGCTCGTAGGCGGTGATGATCTGCTGAACCAGATGATGGCGCGCCACATCTTTTTCGGTGAAATTAATGAAGCGAATCCCATGCACGCCTTTCAAAATGCGTGACGCTTCCTTCAGGCCCGAAGGTTTTCCCGCCGGCAAATCGATCTGCGTCGCGTCACCGGTGATCACCGCTTTCGAGCCGTAGCCCAACCGGGTGAGAAACATCTTCATCTGCTCGGGCGTGGTGTTTTGCGCTTCGTCCAGAATCACAAACGAATCGTTGAGTGTTCTTCCCCGCATGAATGCGAGCGGCGCGACCTCGATGGTGCCGCGTTCAACCAGCTTGCGCGCGCGATCGAAATCCACCATATCGTGCAAAGCATCGTACAACGGTCGGAGATAAGGGTTGACCTTTTCGGCGAGATCGCCAGGCAAAAAACCGAGCTTCTCGCCCGCTTCCACGGCTGGGCGAGTGAGAATAATCCTCACGTAATTGTTTTTCATGAGCTCGGCTACAGCCATCGCCATGGCAAGATAGGTTTTGCCGGTGCCGGCGGGGCCAATGCCGAAGACAATGTCGTACCGACGGATGGCTTCGATGTAGGCTTTCTGCGCGATGCTTTTCGGAGTGATCGTTCGTTTGTGAGCGGAAATGTAAATGGTGTCGAGAAAAATGTCCTGCAAACGAGCGCGAGAATCACCACTCAAAATCCGAATGGCATAATCGACGTCGCTGGCATACACCGGATAACCTTTTTCGAGCAAACCGTAGAGCTGGCGGAGAATTTGGCTACTGAGTTCGACTTGAAGCGGGTCGCCTTCGATCTCCACACCCGAACCGCGCACGCGAATCTTGATATGCAGGGTGTGCTGAAGAATTTTTATGTGCTGATCATGCTGTCCCAAAAGGTCGCGAAAAAGCCGTGGGTCATGAAACTCGAGAAAGTTGACGCCAACTTCGGTCACCATGTCGGCCACTGATTTTTTTTCATCTTTCACTCGGTCTCTCCTATGAGTTGGAGGATGATTTCGCGCGTGCGTGGGCGATTATCGAAATCGAGCAAGATCACTTGCTGCCAATTTCCCAGACAGACTTTGCCATTTTGGACGGATAAGGCGATGGACGGGCCAAAAAGGGCAGCCCGGAGGTGTGAAAAACCGTTGTCGTCGCCCCAACGATTGTCGTGGTGGTAGCGACGATCGCAGGGAATCAGCCGCTCGACGGATTCTTTTAAATCCTGAATCAATCCCGATTCATATTCGATGGTGGTGAGAGCGGCGGTGGAACCTGAAACAAAGGCGGTAATTAAGCCGTGGTGGATCTGTTCTTTTTCAATCGCCGCGTGAATTTTGGCCGTAATATCGATAATGTCGCAGTGGCCGGCAGTTCTTTCCGTGAATTTCTTAGTCTGTAGACTGATCACGCTATAACGCGAGTGTAGCGCTTTGTCGTTCGGTATCCAAATCCGGGATTGGCAATTGGCTCACTTCGTTGCTTGAACGAGTTGCTCCGCACGCCGTAAAGCTTCGCCTATTTTTCCCGCATGCTTACCGCCCGCCTGGGCGAATTCCGGCCGTCCGCCGCCCCCACCGCCGAGCATCGCAGCAAGCTCTTTAATGATGTTTCCGGCATGATAGCGTTTGGTGAGATCTTTGGTCACGGTGGCGACTAGATTCACATTTCCTGCGCCAGCGCTCGCCAATACAACAACGCCAGAACCGAGCTTTTCCTTGAGCCGGTCGGCGATGTCGCGCAGTTGCTTTGCATCGAGATTATCGACCTGGCTGATCAAAACTTTGGCGCCGTCAATGGCGCGTTGCTTCGCCAGCAACTCACGAACCTGGTCTTGTTCGAATTGGCCGCGGAGCTTTTCGATTTCTTTTTCCAGTTCTTTCTGATGCTCTAGAAGCCTCCTCACCTTGTCCGCGGCATCTTCAGGGGTACCGCGGACCAGCGCGCCAATTTCTCTCAGTCGATCTTCATAGCTGTGAATCAGTTCCAAAGCGCCTTCGCCTGTAAAAGCCTCAACCCGTCGGACTCCGGCCGCGACGCCGCCCTCGAAATGGAGCTTGAACAACCCGATCTCACCGGAAGAGTGAACATGGGTCCCGCCGCAAAGTTCGACGGAAAAGTCGCCGATTTTCACGACTCGCACGCGATCACCGTATTTATCGCCGAAGAAGGCCAAAGCACCCTCGCGGATCGCCTCATCGTAATTAAGCTCTCGGATGGATACTTCGGCGTTTTCCCGGACGTGCTGGTTGACTGCGGTCTCGATCTTTTCGAGCTTTTCCGCGGCAATGGCTCCCGTGTGGTTGAAATCGAAGCGCAGTCGATCGGGAGCGACCAAAGATCCCGCCTGACGCACGTGGGGCCCGAGCTCCTGACGCAAAACCGAATGCAGGATATGAGTTGCCGAGTGATTAAGCCTGGTTTTCTGCCGGTACTTTGGGTCGACCTGCAGAAAGACATTGTCGCCAACCTGAACACGTCCCTTTTTCACTTTGCCCCGATGTGCAATTAGCTGGGGCGTTGGATGCTGCGTATCGAAAACTTCGATGAGATCGCCTCTGGCCGTCGTGATTGTGCCACGGTCGCCGACCTGTCCGCCGGATTCTCCGTAGAAAGGAGTTGCGGCGGTCAGCAAATCGATTTCGTCGCCTTGGACCGCCTCAGGTTGAGCGCCGTGGCTACCGTAGATCGCTAGGACAGAAGATTCGGCGCGAAGTTGATCATAACCGATAAAATAAACCGGCCGATCAAGCTGAATCTTTGATTCCATCGTCGTCACTTCGCGAGCTTCGCGCCCCCGAGTGCGTTGCGCCTCCATGAGCTGTTCGAACTCAGCCTCATCGACGGCGATATCCTCATTGCGCAGAATGTCTTCGGTCAAATCGAGCGGAAACCCGTAAGTATCGTATAGGCGAAAGGCAATCTCGCCGCTGAGAAACTGTTTTTTTTCCGATTTGAGCTTTGCCGTTGCATCTTCGAGCAAAACCAAGCCCCGCTCCAGCGTTTCGCCGAACCGCTCCTCTTCCATCCGGATGACTTCGCGGATTCGCTGTTCCTCTTTTCGCAGCTCCGGATAAGCATCGCCCATCACGGCAGATACAGTTTTCGCCACTTCGTGCAGGAAAGGCTCCTTTAGTTCCAGCAGCCGACCGTGACGGGCGGCACGACGCAGCAGGCGGCGTAAAACATAGCCGCGTCCTTCATTGCTCGGCATGACACCGTCGGCGATCAAAAAACTGACCGCGCGCACGTGGTCGTCAATGACGCGAAAAGAAATATCTGCCGCGGGATCGGCGCCGTATTTTTTATCCGCGATTCGCTCAGTAGTGGCCGTGAGCGCGCGCATATAGTCGATATCGTAATTGGAAAGAACGTTCTGTAAGACGGCGGTAATGCGCTCAAGGCCCATGCCCGTGTCGACGTGCTTCGAGGGTAGTTCTTCCAATTCGCGGTCTTCCTTGCGATTGTATTGGATAAAAACCAAATTCCAGAGCTCGATGTAACGCGCGCAGTCGCCGTTCACGCGGCATTGGTGCCCTGGGACTTCGCGCATATCACAGGCTGCCGGGCCGCGATCGAGATGAATTTCGCTGCAGGGGCCGCAGGGGCCGGTCTCACCCATCTCCCAAAAATTTTCCTTATCGCCAAAACGGCGCACTCGCTCAGCGGGCAAGCCGCTGATTTTCAGCCATAGGCGCTCGGCTTCGTCGTCGTTAAGATAAACCGTCGCGTAGAGCCGGTCTTTCAGGAGCTGCCATTCGCGGGTGAGCAAATCCCACGCCCAGGCGATCGCTTCGGCCTTGTAGTAATCGCCAAAGGACCAATTACCGAGCATCTCGAAAAAGGTATGATGATAAGTATCGCGGCCGACCGCTTCGAGATCATTGTGCTTGCCGCTGATACGCAGACATTTCTGGGCGCTTGTCGCACGCACATAGGGCAGCCGCTCTTGGCCGAGAAAAACATTTTTGAACTGCACCATTCCAGCATTGGTGAATAACAGCGTCGGGTCTTTTTCCGGAACGAGGGACGAGCTCTTCACAACGGTATGGCCCTGTTTGGAGAAAAAGTCCAAAAATGATTTACGAATTTCGTTTCCAGTCAGCATGGTTATTCGTCTTCTATGGAACAGCGTAGCAGATCGAAAATTACTTTGCCGCTATAGCCTCGGCGCTGCAAAAACGCCGCGGCGCGCCGGGCAATTCTCATCTCGCTCAGTCTTTCGCCTTTGAAACGTTTTGTCAAAAGCCGTCTGGCTTGCGCGGCTTCGTCCACCTCATCGAAGATTTCCCGCAGCGTGTTGCGGATCACAGGCGCCGCGATACCCTTGATTCTCAGTTCCTGATCGATTTTTAGTGGGCCGTATCCACGACTTTGAGCACGCGAGAGCGCCCAATTTCGCGCAAAAACTTCATCATTGAGGTAATGGAGTGAAAGGAGCCGGCGGATGGCGGCTTCCAGCGCGGGCGTCGAAAAGCCCCTTTGCTGAAGATAACGTCGAACTTCAGTTTCGCTTCGCGAACGGAATCCCAAGTACCGCAGGGCCAGTTGCAGCGCTGCTTCCGCGGTGTCCGCGCGCTCGGATTTGGCTTTAGGTTTGTTTGCCGCCGGTGAACCCGTCTAGCTTACCTGCTCTTTGCTTTTTCTTTTTTGTCCGCTGTCGGGGCAGCCGCGGGCGGGGATGGCGATTCCGGCCGTTTGATCCCGGTCTTGTCCATGACTTTCGCCATAATATCCTTGGCCGTTTCCGGGTGTTCTTTCAGAAACTGCTTTGCGGCCTCGCGTCCCTGGCCAATGCGCTCGCCTGCATAGGAATACCAGGCGCCGCTTTTTTCAACGACGCCGATCTCGCTCCCCAGATCGACGATTTCTCCATCGCGCGAAATGCCTGTGCCGTATAGAATATCAAATTCAGCCTCTTTGAACGGCGGCGCCATCTTGTTCTTGACTACTTTGACTCGGGTCCGACCGCCGACAACATTGTCGCCTTCCTTGAGCGCGCCAATACGGCGAATGTCCATTCGCACGGAGGCGTAAAACTTGAGCGCATTTCCGCCGGTTGTCGTTTCCGGATTGCCGAACATCACGCCGATTTTCATGCGAATCTGATTGATGAAAATCACCACCGTGTGCGAGCGAGAAATGGTCGCGGTCAATTTGCGCAAAGCTTGTGACATGAGTCTCGCCTGTAAACCCATGTGGGCGTCGCCCATCTCGCCTTCGATTTCGGCCTTTGGCACAAGCGCTGCGACGGAATCGACAACCAGAACATCGATGGCGCCGCTCCGTACCAGGGTCTCGGCGATTTCCAGAGCCTGCTCTCCGTGATCCGGTTGCGAAATCAGCAAGTCATCCGTCTTGACTCCGAGTTTTTTGGCATAACCCAAGTCGAGGGCGTGTTCCGCGTCGATATAGGCGCCCATTCCTCCCTGTTTTTGGGCTTCGGCGACAATGTGCAACGCGAGGGTGGTTTTGCCGGAGGACTCAGGACCATAAATCTCGATTACTCGTCCGCGCGGGACGCCGCCGATTCCAAGGGCAATATCCAGTCCGAGAGATCCCGAGGAAATCACCGGCAAGTCCTTTGGGACACCGGCTTCGCCAAGCTTCATAATGGCACCCTTACCGAATTGCCGTTCGATTTGGCTGACGGCGAGATCGAGTGCTTTCTCTCGATTTACATCCATTTACTGCCTCCTTGATTCGAGCTTTCAGTCGCCCGCCAACTCGGCGCCGAGCTGTATAGTTCTCAACTCACTGTAAGTCGCCCCTTCGGGCTTGAGCACGCTCTGGAATAAAACTATTTGACGGACGGCGCAAGCGCCAAATTCAAAATCGTTCAAACTGTCGATTTCCTGGCGCAAGTTTTTTGACGGCCGGCGACCCTCGCGCCAGCGGCCAATCGTTAGATGGGGAGTGAAAGCTCTGTTTTCGGGCGTAAACCCCAGCGGCATCAACGCCGATTCGATCTCTGCCGCCAATTGCACCAATCGATTGCCGGTCAATCCCACCCACAATATTTTTGGACGTCTGAAGTCGGGGAATACTCCCAAACCTTTAGCACTTATGGTGCAGGGCGAAAAGAGGCCCAGCGGGTGCCGGAGCGCTGTGGCAATAGGTTCGACTTGCGATTCTGCAATATTGCCGAGGAACTTGAGCGTCAGATGAAGGTTTTCTTTCCTGAGCCAGCGGATTTCGGTTATGCGCGATTTTAAAATTTCTCCGACGCTACAAATTTTGTCGATCACAGGATCATCGAGGTCGGCGGCAATAAAAGCGCGAATCACAAATTTTATCCTGAAAGGGCGAGGCGAAGCCAGTTCAGAGCAGCCTGCGAAGTCGCGCGGATGATGCGCTCGCGATCGCCGTGAAAATGGAACAATCTGGCTTCATGCCTTTTTGCTTGTGCAATGCTAATCCAAACCGTGCCTACAGGTTTTTCCGCAGTGCCACCACTGGGCCCGGCGATGCCGGTTACGCTCAGACCGAAATCGGCGCCGGTTCTCTCACGAATGCCGCGTGACATCTCGAGGGCGGTCTCCCGGCTAACGGCGCCGTGTTTCTCCAATGTCGTCGGTCTAACGCCGAGAAGCTTCATTTTAATCTCATTGGCGTACGACGTAGCGCCTCCCACATAGTAGGCCGAACTCCCCGCGATGCGCGTGATGCGATGACTAATCAAGCCTCCCGTACACGACTCGGCCAAAGACAGCGTCCGATGTTGTTCAATAAGAAGTTGACCAACCCGTTCCTCCAGGGTGGTATCGCCTTCAGCGTAGATATGGGATCCCAGTATCAGTCGGATTTTTTTGCACGCTTCGAGAAATTGCCGTTGCTCTTCGTCGCCGCCGCTTGCGGTTATGCGAAGCGTCAAGTCCGGATGGTGAGCCCGAAACGAGAGTTTGATCGGCAGCTCCAGCCCGAGGGGTCTTACGAGGTCATCGAGTTTCGACTCGGTAAGGCCATAGACTTTGAAGGCCTGTGAAAATATTTGGTCCTGCCCCGCGCGCATCGCAACAATCCAGGGCATAACCGTTTGATCGAACATTGCCGTCATTTCTTGTGGAACACCGGACAGCCATGAGAGAGTCTTATTTTCCCCTAGACTGACGCGAAATCCTGGCGCAGTGCCCAGGGGATTGGGAAGAATTTCTGCTCCCTGAGGAAACAGCGCCTGCTTAAGATTATTTGCTGTCCACGGGATACCCCGTACCTCGAAACGTTTTCTCAGCGCCGCGGCAATTTCTTCATTCTGCACCAGTGGGCAGCCAAGGAGCTCCGCAACTACCTCTGACGTTAGATCATCCGCCGTCGGCCCAAGCCCGCCAGTTCCTATCACGACCTCCCCTAAACCAGCGGCTTGCCGCATAGCCCACAGTAACTTTTCCCGGTCATCACCGACTTTCAATACCGCTGCGACTTTGATGCCGATGGAAAAAAGCCGGTCAGCTATGAACACCGAGTTTGTATCAACGACTTTGCCGGTGGTGAGCTCGTCGCCAGTGCTAAGAATTGCAGCTGTTTTTATCATGACAAGTGGCTCTTACTCTGGATACCAGAAAAGTAGAACCAGGAAAATCTACGCTGACGAAGCGGGGAAGGTCTCGTGAAAACGAGCACCCCCGCAGGGCCCAATCAAAACGGGTACTAGGACTGAGGCAAGGTGGAAAGCTCGACCAAGTAGGTTTGCGTCTGGCTTTCGAAGAGCTTCTGCAAGGAGGGCTCGATGCTTTCTTCGGCGGGAAAATCTACACTGAGGGGATTAATGTATTGTTGATCCTTGTAAAGCTCGAAATGTAAGTGAGGACCGGTGCTTCTTCCGGTGGAACCGACGTAGCCGATGATTTGTCCCTTGGTCACCGCCGCTCCGGGCTTAATCCCCGGCGCAAAACTGTCGAGATGGGCATAGCGGCTCATGTAGGTGGTGTCGTGAGTAATATCGATCGCTTTGCCGTAACTGCCATTCCAGCCTGCCTCCGCGATCACGCCATCGCCAACGGCGCGAACCGGAGTTCCTCGCTGGGCGGCGAAATCGACGCCGGTATGGGGCAGATTGGTTTTTAAAATAGGATGAAATCGCGATTCGGTGAAGTGGGAGGTGATGCTGGTAAATTCAAGCGGGAAACGCAAAAAGGATCGGGCGAGGCTTTGACCCTCAAGATTGTAATAATTTCCCTCGCCGTGTTGTTTTTCAAAGTAAATCGCGGTCAGCTTTTGGCCGGCATTGATGAGCTCGGCAGCTAAAATGCGCAGTGCCGATTTCGCCTGCCCTTTCCGGCTACGCTCTTCGTAGAGAATCTTGAAGGTATCGCCCTGGTGGATGTCCTTTTCTATATCTATGTCCCAGGTAAAGATGTCAGCCAATTGGGAAAGCAGCGCAGGCTGCAGGCCGACCCGCCGACCATCCTCAAAGAGCGATGTCTCGACCGAGCCACTGGCGGTTTTTACTTCAACATCATAGGGCTTTTCGCGTTTCTGAAAGAGAATGCCCCGAACACCTTTTTCCCATGCCAATGTAGAAGCATCGTCCTGATCCAATTCCAAGGCTTTCAATTGGCCAGGAATCAGCTGGGGTTGCCGGCGAAACGTCGGTTTGGCGAAATAGAGGTGGATGTCACGACCTGCCGGTAGGGTTTGTCGACCCAAATCACGGCCGATTGAGCGGCTCCATAACTGTCGATCGGCGGGGGAAAGGCCATAGCGCGCTAAAAATTGGGCGACGGTTTCTCCGGCGCGTACGCGGTCGGTCATGTGCTCGCGTCTTTCCAACAGGTCCGGGAGCGTGGAAAAAGGTGAGCGAAAAATCGGTTTGGACTCGCGCGCGGTGCCAGGGCGACTGGAAACGGGTCCGGGGTTGGCTTTAGCCTTAGCCGTTTCCTTGCGGACAGTCTTTTGCTTTGCTGCGTGTGCTTGGACGAAATTGATCAGCAGCACGGCCAGAAAGGTGGCCAGCCAGGAAAGGTTTCGGACATGAGAAGTGAAAACCCTAGTCGGCGCGATCTGCGGGTGAGCAAGCA
>Ga0164299_10000250_pt1 | contig 11874 bp, 10 predicted proteins | sample Whisoiple_221_MG_FD_109712 | JGI IMG/M metagenome (GOLD analysis project Ga0164299, IMG submission 109712) | Unamended control soil microbial communities from upstate New York, USA - Whitman soil sample_221_MG | ecosystem: Environmental > Terrestrial > Soil > Agricultural land ...
AGCCTGAAGGTTCGGGCAACTTCGTCGCCGGCAAGCCGGAAGGCAACGGCAACTTCGTCGCCGGCAAGCCGGAAGGCAACGGCAACTTCGTCGCCGGCAAGCCGAAGGATCCAGCTAAGTAAGCCCAGGCAGGGCGACCAGCTCGCCTTCTGGGGGACCTGGGGGACCCGCCACATCGTCATGTGGCAAATCAAGGCAGCCCGGCGGCAGGTAGGGAACCTCCCGCCGGGCTCTGAACAGGACATTGATATCCTGTTCACCGATGTGCGTATGCCCGGTGGAATGAACGGATTGGAATTGGCATGCGTCGCAAAACGTAAGCGGCCACAGTTCCATGTGATCGTCACGTCGGGTTTTTATGAACGCGAGGAGCTGCCGAAGGGAGCCAACTTCCCCAGCAAGCCATGGTCAGCGTTCGATCTAATTTCCGCAGTTGTGCGGGCCGTGACGTAGTATGTGACGACAATCCAAAATGGGGGCGGGTTTGTTGAAGACAGTCACGGCATCGACAGCAAAGCGCCTCGGCCAGTTTTTGGCGAAGGACTTTCGTCAAATGTTCGGCCCTGCTTACGTAGAAACAGCCGACCGGCTCGGCTCGCTGGCTCGCAGTACGATTGAGTGCCTCGGAAGAAGCGATGCACTTTATCACAACATGGAGCACACGCTGCTCGTCACGCTAGTCGGACGAGATATTCTGCAAGGCCTCTCGCTATCCCATCGAATTGAGCCCGACGATTACAGCCATCTCGTCTGCGCCTGCTTGCTACATGATATTGGATACGTTCGCGGCATCTTGAGCGGTGATACCGAAAACGAGTTTGTAATCAACCAGGAGCAAGTCAAGATAACTCTTCCGCGCGGAGCATCTGATGCCGCACTGGCTGCTTATCATGTTGATAGATCTAAAATCTTTGCGCTCGAGCGGCTTGGAAATTCTTCTCTAGTTGATGCAGGGCGAGTTGCAGAGGCGATCGAGCTTACCCGTTTCCCAGCAAGCGTCGATGCAACTGTAGAAGCCGTTGGATTGGAACCAAAACTGGCGCAGGCGGCCGATTTAATCGGACAACTCGGCGATCCGATGTATCCGAAGAAGGCAAACGCGCTCTTTTACGAATTCGAAGAAGCTGGAATGAACCGTCAGCTCGGATATTCATCGCCGGCGGATCTGATCGACAAATATCCAACCTTCTTTTGGAACTGTATCTCAATGCACATCGAGGACGGGCTGAAGCTCCTGAACCTGACCGCGTCTGGCCGGCAATGGATTGCGAACTTGCATCACCATGTCCTTTGCGCAGAGCGTTCGGACCGGATGATGGGCCCGCAGCTAGCGGAGTTCACTCCAGACTCTCATCTGGCGAACCCTCGGGTGCAGGTCCCCTACATTCTCTCGCGAGCACGCCAAAGTCCGAAGCCCGCTGCCATTCCGGCCTGACCAGCAGTTCACCAGTTCGCGGTTGACGCGACACCGTCGCCTCAATAGAACGCGGTGCCCGCCTCACTAGGCGCATGCGCGAGTAGTTGCATTCTTGATGAGGGGAGAAGCTGACACGCCGGGGCGCCAGCTTCGACTATGGCGGGTGATCAGGCTGGCCGTCTAGACGCGTCGCATCATAAACTGTATGCCTCCGGAGGAGGATCGCAGATAGGCTCGGTTTAAGCTCGCGGTGGATTAGGCGGCGTTCGCGAGGGCTGCAGCTTCCAGCGTCGGTCTACGGGTAAGGCTTTGTAAGGTTCTCACCTGGAGGTCGCGGTGGTCGTAACTTAGTATGTGACGACAATCCAAAATGGGGCGCGTTTGTGAAGACCATCACGGCATCGGCAGCAAAGCGCCTCGGCCAGTTTTTGGCAAATGACTTTCGTCGGATGTTTGGTCCTGCATACGAAGAAACAGCCGACCGGCTTGGATCGTTGGCTCGCAGTACGGTTGAGTGCCTCGGAAGAAGCGATGCGCTTTATCACAACATGGAGCACACGCTGCTCGTCACGTTAGTCGGACGCGATATTCTGCAAGGTCTCTCGCTATCCCATCGAATCGAGCCGGACGATTACAGTCATCTCGTCTGCGCCTGCTTGCTCCATGATATTGGATACGTTCGTGGCATTTTGAGCGGTGATAGCGAGAGCGAGTTTGTAATCAACCAGGAGCAAGTTAAGATAACCCTTCCGCGCGGAGCATCTGATGCCGCACTGACTCCTTATCATGTTGATCGATCTAAAATCTTCGCGCTCGAGCGGCTCGGAACTTCTCCTCTAGTGGACGCAGTGCGAGTTGCAAAGGCGATCGAGCTTACCCGTTTCCCGGCGAGCGTCGATCAAAGTGTAGAAGCCGTTGGGCTGGAACCAAAATTGGTCCAAGCCGCCGATTTGATCGGACAACTCGGTGATCCAATGTATCCAAAGAAGGCAAACGCGCTCTATTATGAATTCGAAGAAACTGGAATGAACCGTCAGCTTGGGTATTCATCGCCGGCGGATCTGATCGACAAATACCCCCCCTTCTTTTGGAACTGCATTTCAATGCATATCGAGGACGGCCTGAAGCTCCTGAATCTGACCGCGTCTGGCCGGCAATGGATCGCAAACTTGCATCATCATGTCCTTTGCGCAGAGCGTTCGGACCGAATGATGGGCCCACAGCCCTAGGGAATTCACTCCAGACTCTCATCTGGTATCGAACCCTGGGATGCACGTCCCCTACATTCTCTCGCGAGCACGCCAAAGTCCGAACCGCTGCCATTCCGGCCTGACCTGCAGTTCACCAGTTAAGCCATCTACCTTAACCTTTGCAAAAACTGCTTCTCGCAATTTTCATCAAGCAGCGCTTCTTACCCTAAATTTGTGGCGGTGAGCGTGACGTCGGTATATGCATCTCCCTTACTAGAACCTGATTGGGGCAAGGGCTATAATGCTCGTACAGATCATCGGATATGTGGCCTCTATACTGGTGTTCATCGCGTTTTTTATGCGCACAATGCTACCACTGCGGTATGTTGCCGTCGCGAGCAACATCGCCTTCATTTGTTGGAGCTTGCCTCTCAAGATTTGGCCCGTGCTGATTTTGCACAGCGCGTTGCTGCCGCTGAACCTACTTCGACTGCTGCAGATAAGGGGCCTTGTGCGACAAATCGGTATGGCGCGCGGCATGACCCTTGACGTCGGGCCCCTCGCGGCCGGGCTGCAATCCGAGCGGCACCCGGCAGGAACAGTGTTGTTCAAGCGTGGCGACAAGGGGGATGCCGCTTTCCTGCTCGCGAAAGGGGAGGTGGAGATTGTCGAGCTTCACGTGAAACTTGGTGAAGGTCAGCTGTTCGGTGAGGTGGCGCTTCTTTCGCCTGACGGTGTTCGAACCGCTACCGTCATGTGCGCAACAGATGTAGAACTATATCGGATCGATGCATTGGCTTTTGGCCGAGCCTTCTATCAAGATCCAGCGTTTGCCTTCGCGCTGGTTCGGCTGGCCACCGGGAGGCTAGTGGAGAATATGCGACGCTTGGAGGCCGGCCGCGTCGCTGGAGCGGGATGACGTGACGCTAAAAGACCGCGAGCGCGCGGATAGGCCCAGATGGCGATTGATACGGCATCTGGGCGCTCGATCAGCGCGCGATGCAGGGAGAGCTCTTCTCGCTCTGCTGAGTGTCGCGGACTGGCTTTTAATAATTCGATTGAGCTCGCGCGTCGCTCGGCCTAGACCGCCCGCGATTGCGACCAGGGGTGCGCCGCTTGGGTCGGATAGAATCAAGCTGCTGATTGACGGTCAGCTGGGCATCTTGCTTCTTAAACCCGTCGGGCTGAGATAACGTAGTGCGCGCAGGTTTCATGTTGTCGAACCCAGCGATTAAGTTCGAAGTGTCGACAGCGATATCCTCAACAATTCATAATCCATCAAGGTAGGCGGCTTCGAACCACGCAAGTGCGTTGCGGGCGCTAGGTTTTCGCGATCCGCACCTTGACGCGTCCAGCATCTGAAAAATTGGCTTCGGCGACGTCGCCCGCGCCGCTTCCGTGGGCTATAGTGAGGCGAAGGAGGCGGTGTGCGGAGACCGGGTCCGGGGAGCAGAACTCCGCGAACGAGATAGGGCGGCCCGATAGTTTTCGCGAGACACTGCCCAGTGTGATTACGGCCGTGTCGCCCGGGCGGCGAGCGTCACGGATTTGACGATGGTGAGGGCGCGTTCCGATCCATTGCGACTCTGCTTTTCCAGCATGACGCGTTGGCCGACGTTTCATTCGAGCGGTTCCACAACCTCTTTCATGTCGCCCCCTTTCATCAAAGTGACAGAGGCAAATGGCTTTCCTGATCGATCGACCGTAGGCATGACTTCCACCGCGCGATAACCGTTGTTGTCCCTCACTGCAGCGGTCACCGCTTGATCGAGCGAAACCCTGGCATGTGCCAGACGCTCCTGCTGTTCCTTAGCTTCTTCGATGTCGTCCGGGTCGGTAATCGGCTCCGCGCTTTTGATCGAGCCGGCTTTGGCGTCGATGATGATCTCGTTGAAGCCGTCCCCCTTAACCACAGAAATAGATAATTGGAGAGTTCCATCCTGCATCTCATATTTCCCGGAGATCGCCTTTCCTTCGCGTTGACTGGTTTTTAATCCGTCATCTAGCGAGACAGTCGCTTCGGAAACAGCCTTTGCAAAGTTCGGATTTGTTTCATCCTCCGCTGAGGCGGACAATTCTCCAATGACAAGAATAGCTGCAGCTGCAAGAGCAGTGGCTATTTTGATTCTTATCATGTGCGACTCCTTCGGTGTTCGGCGCCGCTGTAGCGGCCAAGGTCAGGCTAGTGCGTTATGAGTTCGTTGTGCAATATCCTGGACTTCTGAGCCCAAAACTTTTTTGGATCTAAGCCGCTTCCGCATGCAGGGACTTACCAGATTCTGTTTGCCCGAAAGTGGCATCGGGGTTGCACTAGTGCAGCCCGAGATCGATCATTCGGGTCGTATTCGCGACCTTGTCGGCGAGCTGCACGATGATATAGCGCTGGATGACCCTGGCTAAATCGGGATCCTCCTTTTCCATCCGCGCGAGCGCCGCTTTCGAAAGGCTTGCCAGCCGGCAATTCCCTTCGGCACGCACCAATGCCGTTCGCACGCCGCCGCGGAATACCGCGATTTCACCGGTGAGCGCACCTGGCGAGGATGTCTGCAGTCGCACCGGAGCTGCGCCCTCACGTTGGAGTTCGGCCGTGACCTGGCCGGCTTCGACGAAAAACATCGCCTCGGCGGGATCGCCGAGGCGCATCAGCACTTGGTTCGGCTGAAGTTCGACATGTTCCAGATACCGGGCGAGGCGATCTGCGGAAACTTGTCCCGGCGCAAACCTCGCGAGCGCATCTGGAAGCGTCAAGGCTTCAGGGACGCTGCCCCTCAGGCTTTCGGCTACGAGACGGTCTTCGGCGAATTCAAGCGCGCGATCCGTACTCTCGACAGAGATCAGCCGATCATTGCTCCACATTCTGGCGCGATCGAAGAGTTCGCGTAACTCTGAATCGAGTCCGGCGAATGCCACACCGAAATTCTTTTCCTCGGCGATTTGGCCAATCCGCCGAAACGCCATCAGAGCGGATGAATCCATGCCGACGACGTCCCTGAAGTCGAAAATTATATCGCTCAGTGGGGGCTTCTCGTCAGCGCGTTTTTCGACCGCGGCGCGCAGCGAGGAGACGTTCAGGAAAAATAGATATCCTTGCAGCCGAAAGAGAACGATGCGTGCTCCTTCCGTCTCAAGCAGTCGGGCTACTTCCGGCGAGCGCACGACATTGGATCGCACCTCGACTCCGGAAGGAGTCGCCCACACCACCGGAATGCGTCGGTAGTTGTAGGCAAAGAGCACGATGGCCGAGGCGATACCGATCGCCATTCCGTTCAAAATACCGAAGAAAATGATGCTCAGCGAAACCAACGCTGCGATGATGGTTTCGAGTACCGGATTTATTCGCGCATCGGCGATAATACGCATGACGAACCGTTCAAGACCTATCGCAATCAACAATGCGCCGATGACAAATCTCGGCAGATAACCAAGTAGCGTTGGGCCGCTCAGGAGAAGAATGGCACCCCAAAAGGGTGGGACCAGCGCGCCAAGGCGCGACGAGCCGGCCTGCTTGTTGAGAATTACCGTTGCGGCGAGCGACTGACCCGTGGGCAAGCCGCCGAACAGGCCGCCGGCAATATTCGCCGCGCCGGCAGTTGCGAGTTCGTTATTGAGCGCAAAGGTTCGGCGCAGATCATTCTCTAGCGCCGAGAGAACGAGAACTTGCGTGACAGCCGCGATAAAGACGCTGCCAACTACGTAGGGAGCAAGCCTGCGCACCAGTTCGAAGTCCAATCCCCCAACCCCGGCAACTGCCGGCAGGTGCAAGAAAGTGCCGGTAAAGGGCCCCAAGACCCAGTGACTTGCGTGCAGTGCGGCAACATCCAATCCCGCAACGAGCCGGAAAATGTGAAAAAGCAGCACGGCGGCGATAAGCACGCTGGGCAACACCGCCCAATGCGCGACCCGCCTTGGCAAAATCACAAGAACGACCGAGGTCATTATGGCGGCAGCAAGCTGCGCGATCGAGCGCCCTTCGAGAAGATGGGCGGCGTTGATTCCCAGCGGCTGATCGATGGTGAGTTTTAGCCCAGCGATAAGCAGAAACCAGCCGATACCCGAATTGTATCCGGAAATGACGGGATAAGGCAGGAGCTGGCCGAATGAGCCCACCCGAAAGCTCGCAAGCGCGATAAAGAACACGCCGGTGAGAAGCGTCGCCGCTCCGGTGGCGAAAGATACGGCGGTCGCTTGTGTGAATGGGTCCGTCAGCCCGTTGCTTGTGAATTCATTCGAGATCGCCACTCCCATTGCGGCGTACACCGGGGCTGCGACGGTCAGGTTCGATGCAGTCATTCCGGTCAAACCGCTCCCAAGGGCAATCACGACCGAAGAAAGGACGAACCCGGAGAGAACGGTAGATAATCCAACTGCGAGTGCTGGAGCCAAAGGTCCCGAGAAGACCAGCGTCGCGTAAGCGATGGTTGCTGCAACCGTCCAGACGGCGGTCACCGTGCCTGCGACGGCAGGACGCAAGACCTGTTCAGGAAAACTCGAAATTCGAGACATGAGCGTATGAGGCCTCTGGTGGGCACGGCCGACAGTCGACCCGCCGCTCCTAATTCTGTCAATCGCTCCCGAGATTACAGCGCGGCACCGGTGCAAATCGATCGACCCACAGGTGCCGATCTCCAGGGACCTGCCGAACGCCTTTCGCGGCGGCGCCTGCCTTGGTCGTTGGTTCAGCTACCGGGCGCTGGTTAGTGCGAATGAACTGAGACCGAGTCCGGCTTGCAGAATTTACGGCGTGATCTCATCGCGCTGGCGTTGACGCAAAACGAAAACGCAAACGCAAATGCTTCCAGTCGTCGAATAGAGGCCTACAGCCGCAGCGGCAAGGTCATCCACCGCGTCGTACCATTCGCGCTCTTGACAAACAAGAGCGCGTTCCGCTCTCCGCTATTGCACAAAGCGTTAAGCTGTTCCTCGAATTCTGCGCGTGATCGCACATCGTGCAACTGCGCCGTGAGAATTATATCGCCTGCCTTGAGTTTGGCGCCACTTGCGGCCGTATCCTCAGTCACATTGGTAACCACAGGGCCCATCGCAGTCGACTCAAGATGAAACCGCCCTCTCAGCTCATCGGTCAAGTCCGCAACGTCGAAACCGTAATCCGAAATTTTCGTGAACAGGGCTTCGGTCGACGTGCCGCTCTTGTAGGACTCCCACACCTGTTGTGGCCACTCCTTCACTGTGGCCGAGACGACCCGCATCTGCCCTTTGCGCCAGATGCGCAATTTCTTGGTCTTACCGACGGACATCATGACGGCACGATTGAAGTCGCGGTAATCCGTTACTGTCTCGCGAGCGAAACCCTGCACGACATCGCCGATCTGAATGCCTGCCTCATCGGCAGGGCTTTTCGGCGCGACCTCGGCGACAATGGCGCCATTGTGCTTCGGCACGCCGAGCACATCCGCCATCTCCGGCGTCAGGCGCTGCACGCGTATGCCAAGCCAGCCGATGCGCGGGCGACCATAGCGATTTATCTGTTTGAGAAGGAACGTAACGTCATTCGACGGAATCGCGAAACCGAGTCCAATCGAGCCGCTCGTTGAGGACTCCGAGAAAATTTGATTGTTGATACCGATCACCTCGCCACGACTGTTGAATAGCGGGCCGCCCGAATTGCCGTGATTGATTGCCGCATCGGTCTGGATGAATTCGTCATAGGGGCCGCTGAGATCGCGATGCGTAGCGCTCACGATGCCGGAAGTGACGGTTCCTTGCAGGCCCAGAGGATTACCGATCGCAAGCACCCGATCGCCAACACGAACTTTGTCACTGTTGCCGACCGTGATTGCGGGGAGCCGCCGACCGGCATCAATTTTCAAGAGCGCAAGATCGAAATTTAGGCCCTTGCCGAGCAGACGAGCCTGCTTCGTCGTGCCGTCTTGCAGCGTCACGTAAATTTCATAGGCGTTCTCGATGACGTGCCTATTGGTAACAATGATACCGCTTGCGTCGATTATCGAGCCCGAACCGACGATGTCGACGATGTGAGGCGCGTAGGAGACGCTTTCGCCACGCTCACCAGGCCCGCCCGTGTTTGGGCTCTGCCCCTTGCCCTTGACGGAGATGTTTACGACGCTCGGCAATACACTTTTGACCAGAGCGCCGTATCCGTCGGATTCCCGAGGCACCGAGGCGGGCAGCGCCAGCAGTAAGATGGCGACCACGGCAACGACTAGTACGCGCCAATCAGGCTTCTTCACCTGTTCCCTCCCAAAGGCGGGGCCGAGGTCCGGCCTTTTCAAATTACCATTACCTTCCCGGCTGGCCGGCCATTGAATTTGCCGGTGCCCGCGGGATCCGTTGCCCGCCCGGCCGTGAATTGGTGGGCGGCTTTTAACCTATTCTGCGGGCGTCTGCTAGTTTTGACTGTTCCCTTGGCCACACAACGACTCGGTCATGAGTATGCTTCCCATTCCAAAGCCGAGCGGGAGGGCGATGGCTCCCTGCGCGGGGACTTCGAAAGCCCATCGATGGCTCCTGCCTAGTCAACCTACGATTTTTTAAAAGCCCTCCCGTTCTAGGTGCGCTCACCATGCAGCCGCCAAGGTGGGGGCCATGGAGTTCGAGCACTGCTCGGTAGCTCTGCTGGGTATTAGTATGCGGCCGAAGTGCGCTCTGCTGCGGCGGGGTTCCATATCAGGACCAAAACCTGAGCCGCCTACCTAAACTGATGCCTCTATTGGAGGAGCTGCCATCATTGGAGGGGTTGCCATCGAGAGACACCCTGACGTTTTTTTGGCCCTAGGTTTTGATTTCGAGGCGTAGTAATGTATCATCACGGTAGTGTAGGGGTGCTTAGAACCCGTGCCGCTATACTCGGCCGAACCAGAAGGTTTTCCCATGCAGTCCGTGCATCTAATTTCCCGTATTGCTGTTGCCACTGTGACCTGGACCGCAGCAACCTCAATGTGCTCGGCTGCTTCGGTCGGAAGCACGACATTCACGAAACCCGGCGTGTATCGGAACAGTGCTGGCACGAAAATTACGCTGACCACCGGCGCTCCAGTTGAGGCAGACGACCTCCTCAACACCGACCGGGAAGGCCGAGCTAAGCTTCGCTTTCTGGACGGGTCGAACCTTGATGTCGGCCCAGGCTCCGAAGTGAAGATCGACAAGTTTGTGTACAATTCTAATCGCTCGGCCGTGGCGGGCGCGACGATTACGTTGGCGCGAGGTGTGCTGCGGTTTGCCTCATCAGGGAAAGCGCCTGACGGCGCCTACCAGTTTAAAACTCCAACGAGCACGCTTGGTATTCGCGGGACTGGGTTCGGGCTGGCATTCCATCCTACCACGCAGGTTACGACTGCTCAGACCTTCCAAGGGGCCGTGGTGGTATGTGCCAGCGGCTGCGCTCTGCTAAAGGGAAAGGCAAGGCCCCAGCGCTAGTTTAAATAGAAAGTGTTGTAAATCAGAGGAAGCAGGCGCTAGCTTGGCTCCTAAAAACGGTTGGCCTACCCAAGCCCAATCGAGAAGGCTTCCTACGAATTTTTTATTAGTGGCCAATGCTGGCTAAAAGGAGCTCTTCGTGCTTCTCGAAGCTGCTGTGCTCGACGGAGCGGTCCGGCTCGCTCCGGCATCCTTTCGGCGGCCAGGCATTCCCGCGTAACGTCATCGACGATGTTGAGAATGCGCAAATGCCGGCCGCAGGCGTCTGGTCGTGGATAAAGTCCAGCGACCAGCGGGCATTGGGCCGTGCCTCAACGAGGGATCGGCGCTCGTGCTCCTACGGCTCGTCGTCGCGCCCGCCGCTTGCGCACACTGAGACCTTCCTCCCGATAGAGCCGGTATATGCGGTTGATCCCAGAGGCCTCACCGCTCTGGCGCAGCAGAACGAATAGGCGCCGATAGCCAAACCGCTTGCGCTCGTTGGCAAGATCACGCAGCTGCGTCCGCAGCTCCGTGTCCGGCGGACGTCGTGAGCGATAGCGGATCCTCGTGCGATCCGCTTCGATAATCTCACAGGCCCGCCGTTCCGATAGGCCCATCACGGCCTGCAGATGCGCGACGCCTTCGCGCTTGACGACGGGCCCTACCATTTTTTTGAAAGAAGCTCGCGAAGAGCGGCTGCGTCCAGCATCTGTTCGGCGAGAAGCTTCTTCAGCTTCGCGTTCTCCTCCTCGAGCTGCTTCAGCCGCTTGGCTTCGGGGACGTCCATACCGCCATACTTGGCCTTCTAGTTGTACAGCGTGGCTTCGGAAACCCCATGCTTGCGCGCCAAATCAGCCGTCTTCGCGCCAGCTTCATCCTCCCGCAGAACCCCAATGATCTGCTCTTCCGTGAACCGGCATCGGTTCATCCGTCCGTCCCTCAATCAGGCCGGACTCTAAATTACGCGGAGGAAAATCTCAGTGGCATGTGTGGACGGCCCCCGCGGGTCAAGGATCATTTTGATGTGACGGCTGCGGTCGGGTGCAGTCATGTGTTCGGCCTGTTTGTGCGGCGCTCATGACCGCTGGCCCTGATGAAGTTCGCGGATCGGGTTCCATTCAGGTCATCGCGCTTTGACGCGCCCGCCACTTTGATCGGATTGTCCCGTTCCCCGGTTCGACCGGTTTGCCATCACACCATCATCACCTCAACCGTCTCGGAAACGCTTCCTGGTCTTCATCAGGCAGGAGCGGGTGCGGCTCGATACGCTTCGCCTCTCGTCAGAATAGCCCATACGATACGAGCCATCTTGTTGGCGAGCGCTACAGCGACGACAAGCGGTGGGCGTCTTGCCAAAAGCCCGGAGGTCCAATCTGCCGCTGGCGCTCGATGCCGTGAGAATCGCAAAACGGCGGTGGCTCCGATGATCAGCAGCTTCCGAATGTAAGGATCGCCCTGCTTAGTGATGTCGCGCAACCGCTCCTTGCCCCGCTCGAATGTTGGCGTGGCACTGGGCCTAACCAGGCGGATAGCTGACGCCCGGAGGCAAACAATCGTGGCTCCGTCACGGTGACTGCGATCGCACTCGCGATAATCGGCCCGATCCCTAGGATTGTCTCTAGTCGGCAGCTGATCTCGTTCGACCGATGCCACACAACGATACGCTTCTCGATCTCGCTCACGCGTATTTGCGTGTCACGGATTTGATCGGCAATAACCAGTAAGGCCTCGCGCGCCAGCGAAGGGAGATCCTCGGCCCATATGCGCCCGCAGCGCGTTCGACAGCATAGTTCGTTGTCGGATGAGAAGATCACGTGCCCGATGCAACACCAGAACGGCTTGCTGCTCTGCACTCTTTAACGGCACGAAGCGCATCGTGGGGCGACAGAC
>Ga0164299_10000251_pt1 | contig 11837 bp, 7 predicted proteins | sample Whisoiple_221_MG_FD_109712 | JGI IMG/M metagenome (GOLD analysis project Ga0164299, IMG submission 109712) | Unamended control soil microbial communities from upstate New York, USA - Whitman soil sample_221_MG | ecosystem: Environmental > Terrestrial > Soil > Agricultural land ...
CATCTACGAGGTCAACACGTGGGTGTGGCTCGAGGAGTTGCGGGCGCGCCTGGGGGAGAAGATCGATCTCGCCGGTGTGCCGAAGAAGGAGTGGGACGCGATCGCGGCGCTCGGGTTCGACGCCGTCTGGCTGATGGGCGTCTGGGAGCGAAGCCCTAGAGGAGTCGCGATCGCACTCCGGAACGACGTGCTCGTCGAGAGTTTCCGGCGCGCGTTGCCGGACTTCACGCCCGCGGACGTGGTGGGCTCGCCGTACTGCGTCCGTAACTACGCGGTCGCCGCAGATCTCGGTGGAGAGATGGGCCTCGCCGCGGCACGCAAGGAGCTCGACGAGCGCGGCCTGAAGCTGATCCTCGACTTCGTGCCGAACCACGTCGCCCCCGACCACACGTGGACGGCAGAGCATCCGGAGTACTTCGTAGGCGGAACCGAAGACGACTTCGAGCGTGACCCGGCCTCCTTCGTGCAGGTCGGCAGCCGGGTGCTGGCGAACGGACGCGATCCGTTCTTTCCCGCGTGGCCGGACGTCGTGCAGTTGAATGCGTTCTCGCCCGAGCTGCGCGCGGCGGTGATCGACACGCTCAATTCCATCGCCCGCCGGTGCGACGGCGTCCGCTGCGACATGGCGATGCTGGTGATGAATGACGTGTTCGAGCGCACCTGGGGCGAGCGCAGCGGCTCGCGACCGGCAGATGACTACTGGCCGACCGTGATCGGTTCGGTCAAGAGCGGCCATCCCGACTTCGTGTTCCTGGCCGAGGCCTACTGGGATCTCGAGTACGCGCTGCAGCAGCAGGGTTTCGACTATTGCTACGACAAGAGGCTCTACGACCGGCTCGTTCACGAGGACGCCGACTCGGTTCACGGCCACCTCAGCGGCGACATCGAGTACCAGCGGAAACTCGTCCGCTTCATCGAGAACCATGACGAGCCGCGAGCGGCAGCGACCTTTGCACCCGGCCAGGCCCGCGCGGCGGCGGCGACGACCTTCGGACAGACGGGCGCGCGGCTCGTCCACGAGGGGCAACTCGATGGGCGCCGCGTGCAGCTTCCGGTTTTCCTCGCGCGTCGTCCCGACGAGGAGCCGGACGCCGACCTGCGGGCGTTCTACGAGCGGCTGCTTGGCGGCCTGCGGGACGAGGTCTTCCGGGCCGGGGAGTGGCAGCTCGCCGAGCGCAGCGGCTGGGACGGCAACGACAGCTGGCAGAACCTCGTCGCCTGGGGCTGGCGCGGCGAAGTCCCGCGAGCCCTCATGGTCGTCAACCTCGGCGAGACGTACGCCGAGGCCCACGTCTCCCTGCCGTGGGACGACCTCCGCGGGCGGGCCTGGCGTCTCGCGGACGCGGCTACCGACGTGATCTACGAGCGCAACGGAGACGATCTCCGCGACGGTCTGTACGTCGCGCTCGAGCCGTGGGCCTGGAACCTCTTCGACCTGACACCGCTCCATCGCCCGGAGGACTGAACGCGATGCCGAAGGCCGAGACGGCCGAGCACGCACGTCTCGCCGAGGCGACCGGACGCGCCGAGGACGACCTCTTCAATGCGAACCCCTGGTACGAGTGGGGCCCGTACCTGAGCGAGCGCGCGTGGGGCACCGTGCGCGAGGACTATTCCGAGAACGGCGACGCCTGGGACTCCTTCCCGCACGACCACGCCCGCTCCCGCGCGTACCGGTGGAACGAGGACGGTATGGCCGGGATCTCGGACATCCGTCATGAGCTCTGTCTGGCGCTCGCGCTCTGGAACGGGACCGACGCGATCCTGAAGGAGCGCATGTTCGGCCTGACCGGGCCGCAGGGGAACCACGGCGAGGACGTCAAGGAGTACTGGTGGTACCTCGAGGGGCTGCCGAGTCACGCCTTGCTGCGCTGGCGCTACCACTATCCACAGGCGGCGTTCCCGTACGAGCAGCTGGTGAACCATGGCCGCGGATTGCAGGATCCCGAGCTCGAGTTGCTCGACACCGGGGTCTTCGACGGGGACCGGTATTGGTCGGTCGACGTGACCTACGCAAAGGCTTCGCCAACCGAGTTGCTGATGCGGATCGAGCTCGAGAACCACGGCCCCGACGAGGCGACCCTCCACGTGCTGCCGACGCTCTGGTTCCGCAACACGTGGTCGTGGGGCGGCAACGGCGCCCGGCCGAGGATCGAGGGCAACGGGACGGCGCTCACCGTGTCCGACCACCGACTGGCGGGCTACCGGCTGGAGGCGGCGCCTGGCCCGGACGGTGCGGTGCCCCAGGCGCTCTTCTGCGAGAACGAGTCGAACGCTCCGCGCCTCTTCGGCGCCGAGGCGACGACTCCGTACCCGAAGGACGGCATCAATGACCACCTCGTCTCGGACGCAGCCACGGTCAACCCCGAGGGTTTCGGCACGAAGGCCGCGCTCCGCTACCGCGTGACCGTCTCGGCTGGTGGCAAGGTTGAGCTTCGGCTGCGGCTGCACCAAGCAGAGACGGCTTCAGACTCCGACGCTGCCTGGGCCGGAGACCGCTTCGCCCAGGTCATCGCCGCGCGCGAGCACGACGGGGACGAGTTCTACGCTGCGCTCGCGCCGCACGAGACTCCACCCGAGCAGCTGCCGATCCTGCGCCAGGCGTGCGCCGGCCTCGTCTGGAGCAAGCAGATGTACCCGTACAACGTGGCGCGCTGGCTCGACGGCGACCCAGGCGAGCCGCCGCCGCCGGAGGCGCACCGCCACGGCCGCAACAGCGGCTGGCGGCACCTCGACTCGTTCGATGTCCTCGCGATGCCGGACCCGTGGGAGTACCCGTGGTTCGCCGCCTGGGACCTCGGCTTCCACTGCGTCCCGTGGGCGCACCTGGATCCCGCGTTTGCGAAATACCAGCTCATCGTGCTCCTGCGCGAGTGGTTCCAGCACCCCAACGGCGGCCTGCCGGCCTACGAGTGGAACTTCGACGACATCAACCCGCCGGTGCACGTGCTCGCGGCGATGCGGGTGTTCGCCATTGACGGCCGCACCGACCGCGAATTTCTCGAGCGCATCTTCCAGAAGCTGCTGATCAACTACACGTGGTGGCTCAACCGCGAAGACCCGGACGGCAACAACGTCTTCGGCGGCGGCTTCCTCGGCCTCGACAACATCAGCCCGATCGACCGCTCGAACCTGCCCGAGGGCGTGACGCTCGAACAAGCGGACGGGACTGCGTGGATGGCCTACTACTCGCTCTCGATGCTCGTGATCGCGCTCGGGCTCGCCGAGGAGAACGACGTCTACTGGGACATGGTGATCAAGTTCCTCGAGCAGTTCGTGCTCGTCGCCAGGGCACTCGAGAAGCAAGGGCTTTACGACGCCGACGACGCGTTCTTTTACGACCGCCTCCTCTTCCCGTCTGGGGAGTCGACCCAGGTGAGAGTGAAGACGATCGCGGGTCTGCTCCCGGTGCTCCCGGCTGTCCCCCTCTCGGCCCGCGTCGTCCAGGCCGCTGACCGGTTCGGGAAGCGTTTTGCCAGGCTGCGCGCCGCCTGGACCGAGGCGGGTGGAACGCTCGGGGTCGGTCGAATCCGCGAGGTCGGCCGCGACGAGTCGGTGCTCCTTTCGGTGATCGACCCGGACGAACTCCGGAAGACTCTCGCGGCGTTCTTCGACGAGGCCGAGTTCCTCTCGCCGTACGGGCTACGTGCGGTCTCCAAGCGCTACGAGGGAAACCCATACACGCTCGAGGGCATCCCGGGAGCCTGGATCGATTACGAGCCGGCGGAATCGACTACGTCGATGTTCGGGGGCAACTCGAACTGGCGCGGGCCGATCTGGATGCCGCTCAACTACCTCGCGATTCGCCAGTTCATCATCTACCAGCAATTCTTCGGCGACGACTTCACGCTCGAATACCCAACCGGCTCAGGCCAGCAACGCACGTTCGGGGAGATCGCCCAGGATCTCGCGGACCGAATCATCTCGATCTGGCTGCCTGGGCCAGACGGCCGCCGGCCCCTCTACGGCGGAACCGAGCGGCTCCAAACCGATCCGGCGTGGAAGGACAACCTCTTCTTCAACGAGTACTTCCACGGCGACAACGGAGCCGGCCTCGGTGCGACCCACCAGACAGGCTGGACGGCGCTTGTCGCCGACCTCATTCTCGACCCGCCGAGCGCGGGTCTCTCGCTTCGACGCGGCGGCGTTGTGCCTTCGGAGGCACGCCGCTGACCGACATGTTCGAAGATGGAGGAAGTCCACAGCCGGCCAGGGTCGCGCGCGCAGTACGAGGCGTCGGTCCTGCGTGGACAAGGTTCAGCGCTCGGAGTGACGCCGATTGCCGCCTGCGAGCAGCGCTGCGCCCAGGAATACGGCGCTGAGCCGCCAGAGGTCGCAGCTGGGGTCGCAAGGACACGGCAGCGCCCGCCAAGGTTTTGAGGGATTCATAGTCCTCTGATGCCAGGAGAGATCGAGCCCACGTTCGTCCGTAGGTGGCCAGGACCTAGATGGAGGCTCCCACCTCCGCGGCGGCTCGCGTGCGTGCCCGCTGTGCAATGGCGAACACGAGCAGGGAGATTCCGCTGCCGAGAAGGGCGCCGGCAATGACGTCCGTGAGCCAGTGGACTTGCAGGTACGTGCGACTCCAGGCCATGCCGATAACACCGAGGCTGTCGTCGCCGGCGGGGCTGTTGTCGTCGTCGCTGCGCCGGAACGGCCGCCGGATCCGCACCCGGCGCCGACGACGCTCATGGTGACGGCGAGGAAGAGCGAAGCGGACAACCGCATGACGGGGATGATCCGCGCCGACTGCTGAACGCCGCCTGAACGACAGCCGCGGCCACGCGCGCGCGACCTCATGCTCATGTGGGAGGCATGAGGATCACTCTGGGAAAGGCGCGCTGATCGCCTCATGAATCCGGCGATCCCTCAGGTAGAGCCGAGTCTCCCGAGAGGGCGTTGCGACAGCGGCTCTCTCAGCTGTATGGCGGGTTGAGCGGGAGGATGACTGGGGGTCGCGGTTTCTGGTCGAAGTCGAAGTCGTTTGCGAGGTTGCCAAGGATGCGTGCGCTCTCGCGAACATCGGGACGGGGGTCGGGGCGGCCGTCGGTGCGAGGGTTGATGCGTTGGCCGTGTAGGAAGTCGTCTTCGATGAACTTCAGGTAGGCGTCCTGGCTGAGGACTTGGTGGTCGATGTAGCCGTGTTTGGCGTAGGGGCTGATCACGAGTGCGGGCACACGGAGGCCGTAGCCTTGGCCGTCGACGACGGGTGGCTTGACGTGGTCGTAGAAGCCGCCCCAATCGTCCCAGCAGAGGAAGATGGCGGTCGAGTTCCAGTTGGGGCTGCGCATGATCGTGTTGATCAGGCCGGTGACATACGCCTGGCCTGCTGTGATCAGGGCCGGCGGGTGGTCGCTCACCGCCTGCGCAGGTGTGATCCATGAGACGGAAGGGAGCGTCCCGTCTTCCGCTTGCTTGTAGAAGTCGGTCAGCGGATGGATGTCGGAGAGTTGCTGGTCTCGCCGTACCGTGTCGAAGTACGGCAGTGGGTTCCAGATGCCGGGCGTGGTCGCGTTCTGCGGCACAGGCGCGCAGAACATGGCGTTGTCGGTGCAGTCGGGCTGGGACCCCTTGGCCACGTAGTACCCCCAGGTGACGTGGTACTTGTGGAGGAGCCAGGTGAGGTCGGTCCAGGCGTAGTCCGGCACGGTGCCGTGGGTGTTGCCGGGTGTGTCAGGCGGCCGGCCGACCTTCTGGACGGCGGGGTGGCAGCTCATCGGGTCGCCCTTGTGGGTGCACCTCGCTGACCAGCCGGAGACTAGGTAGAGGTGCTCGGGGAGGCTCCAGGACGCGTCCGATTGGAACATGTGATCCTGGAGGGCGAAGTGGCTCGCATAGTCCCAGTAGTTCGGGATCTCGCGCCAATCGTGATAGCCCATCACGTCCGATGGGCGCGGCCCGGCCGAGCAGTAAGGAGCGTCGGGATAGTGCGTGCATGTCAGTCGTCTGCCGAGAAGCGCCTGCGGAACGAATCCGTTCATCTTGTTGTCGTTGACGTCGGCATTCGCGTTGCCGTGTCCGTGCGGGCCGCCGCTGTTGCGATCCGCAGTGTCGTGGTAGGGATGGACGCAGCGGTGATGCAGAGGATCCGGGACGCACGGCAACTTGCCCGGATGACCGGCGAGGCCGGGGATCCCGTCGGCGCCCGGATAGGTGCCGAAATAGGAGTCGAAGGAGCGGTTCTCCTGCATGATGATCACCACATGTCGGATCCTGTGGATCCCGGCCGGTGTCCCGTCCGCCAACGAGCTCCCCTGCGACGCGATCGCGTCGCGCCGCTCTCCGGGCCACCGAGTCGACGTGAGCAGTAGTCCGATCAACGCCGCTGCGGCAAGACCCGCCAGGAGGACACGTCTCAAAGCCCGCGCACGTTAAGCCGCCTTCTTGAGAGCAGGGTGAAAATCAGAAGACCGCCAATCTGCCGCCGCGACGTACCAATTCCGCTAGGCGGTGCGGAACGAGCGGACTACTGTGCCGAGCCCGACCACGATCACGGTCAGCAAGACCAGTGTGATCGCCACTCGCGTGAATGCCCTGCCGAGGCGCCGCCGGCGGAAGGCAATCAGTGAGAGCGAACCGATCAAGGTAAGGATCGCTCCTACGGCAAGCTGCCACCAGACGAATGCTGGTGCTGGTGAGAGGTCGATGTCGACGATCGGCGCCAGCACGGAGCCGTTTCGAAGCCTGAGTGGCTGAGCCAGCACGGCGGCGGCGTGCGCCTCGGCGAAGTACCCGCTGCGCACCAGCGAGCGCAGTACTTCTGTCTGTCGGGCTCGCCCGAGTTCCGGGTTGCGCAGTGGGTCGTAGACGGAGGGCGCTTGGATCAGACCCGCGAGCATCGTCGCTTGCGCCGGATCGAGCGAGCGCGCTGGGAGTCCGAAATACCGTTCCGCTGCCGCTTGTACGCCGTATGCCTGCTCGCCGAAGTAGGCGCTGTTGAGGTAAGCGGCGAGGATCGTCGCCTTGCTGTAGCGATTCTCGAGCTTGACCGCTACGGCGGCGTCTTCGAGCTTGCGCCATGGGTTGTGATCGTTCCCGCCGAGGTAGAGGACCTTGGCGAGCTGCTCGGTGATCGTGCTCGCCCCCTGGGCCAGAGAAAGGTGCGTGATGTCGTAGGGCAGCGCGCGGAGCACGCCGATGACGTCGATTCCGTGGTGGCGGTAGAAGCGTTCGTCCTCGGTCGCAACCACCGCGTGCTGCAGGATCAGCGGCATCTTGCCGAGCGGTATCGCCCTTCCGCCCGTGCCGCGCAGGCGCGCCTCGACCCGGTGGCCAAGTGCGGAAGGAGATGGGCTTGCAAACCACGCAGCTCCGCCCAAAGCCGCACACGCCACCACCACTGCTGCCAAGGCAGCGTAGAGCCTTCCCCGACTCGTTGCCAGCAGACGTCGCATCCTCACCGGCTCGGTGCTTGGTGACCGACGGCCAGCGTGACGGCCGCGCGACCCGGACCGCGTCCACGCATTGGTCCATCTCAGCACTCGACGATGAGAGGGTGCCTACTCCCGCAACACCGTTCGGCTCATCACCCGTTCACGCCCTCTCGAAAGAGTTCGGTTGTGATCAGCCATCTGTACTCCTGTGCTTGTTTCAAGGAGGTGCGGATCGAGCTACTCGAGGACGAGGCCGCGGTTGCCTTCGCGCGCCGGCCGCAGCTCGCCGCCGCCCGGGTCAGCGTTCGGTGAGCTCGGCGCGCTCGCTGATCATCTTGTCCGCGGCGGCCGTCGTTGCCGTCATCTTTGCGGATCTCCTCGCTCCCACCCCAGTCCTCGTCGGGGTGTTCGCGCTGGCAATCGTCTGCGTTGCAGGCGCCTATCTCCGGGGGATGCAGGGTGGCCGATAAGCCTGACCTCGCGCCGCCCGCACGAAGCCACCGCCGGCACGCGCTCCGCTTGCGGTGGTTGATTCCAATCGTCCTGCTCGCGTGTCTGTCGCCGGCGATCTACTCCTGGACGAGGATGGCCATGCTGCCGTCGAGCTTGCCGCTCAGCGTCCGCACCGTCGAATGGCTGCGGATGCACCACTTCAACTGGCTCGTCGACGGGGCCGAGCACGTCTACTACACGTGGAGGGCCCCGCAGAAGGGCGGCCCGCAGCTTAAGACGCTGCCCGCCGTCGGGCTCCGCACGCCGCACAAGAGGGCCAAGGCACACGCACCGGCCGAGCCCTGGCCTTACCGGATCAAGCCTGTCTTCGCCCATGCTCTGGCCGGTGAGGGAGCCTGGAAGCCGACCGGACCCGCGCTCGGCGGAAAGCCCCCCGTCCTGGTGACCACGTTTCGCACAGAACGCGCTTACCCGCGGATCGTCGCCTACGTTGCGTGGTTCGACCACACTCGCACCGCGCTCGCCTACTACCCCGGCCGGTACGAGCCGCCCAGCGCGTCGCTGCGTGGGCCTGCCGAGGTCCCGTACGACCAGCGCTGGCGGCTCCTCGCGACGTTCAACAGCGGGTTCATCTACCAGGACGGGCTCAATGGCGACGCACTGAACGGCCACACGAACGAGCCGCTCAAGCAGGGGCTGGCAACGCTCGTCGCCTACAAGGATGGACGAGTCAACGTCGTCGGCTGGGACGGTGGCACGGATCCCGGCCCGGCAATCGCGTGGGCGCGGCAGAGCCTGCCACTGATCATCAACCACGGCCGTCTCAGCCCCAAGCTCAACGACAGCACGGCCTGGGGCTACACGCTCGGCAACGCCGTTCGCGTCTGGCGCACCGGTGTCGGCATCGATCGCAACGGCAACGTCATCTACGCCGCGGCCAACGACCAGACCGTCACCACGCTTGCCCGCATCCTCCGGCGGGCAGGAGCGATGCGCGCGATGGAGCTCGACATCAACCCCGAGTGGCCGACCCTGATCACCTATCGCCACCGCGACGGTCTGATCCCCACAAGAGTTGTCCCGAACTACCAACAGCCCGCCACCCGCTACCTCGTCCCGGACGATCGCGACTTCTTCGCCGTCTACAAGCGCCTACCCGGAGCGATTGCCGTCCCGCTCAAGTAGCCCTGACTCCGTGGCTCGCTCGCTTTTCGTCGTCCTTGGTTGCGCTTTGGCTCTCGGTGCCAGTGGAAGCAGTGGCGCTTCTGCCTTGGCGCAGCCGGCCCGGCAAGCCACGATCGGCTTGCGCGTCTTCCACTTCGTGGACCGAAGCAGGACGGCGAGGTTCCGAAACGGAACGAGCGGCCCCCGCAGGCTTACCACCTACGTCCGCTATCCCACCACAGGACGGGCACCGTTCCCGCTCGTCGTCTTCTGCCACGGTTTCGACCTGGTGCCGAGAACCTACGAGCGGCTGCTCGACGCGTGGACGCGAGCCGGGTATGTCGTCGCCGCGCCCGTCTTCCCGGTCGAGAACGCGGACGCACCCGGCGGCGCGGACGAAGCCGACCTCGTCAACCAGCCGGAGGACGTCAGTTTTGTGATCAGCCAGTTGCTCAGCGCGGACCGCAGACCTCAGGGTCGCCTCCACGGTCTGATCGATCGAGACCAGATCGCCGTCGCGGGACACTCTGACGGCGGCGAAACCGCCTTCGCGGTCGCCTACGAACGCCGCTACCTCGACTGGCGAGTTCGTCTCGCCCTCGTCCTCTCCGGCGCCCGCCTACCCCCCGAGCCGGTCATCCCACGCCACGCGAGCCCGCCGCTGCTCGCCGCCCAAGGCAGCGCCGACCCGATCAACCCAGCCCGTGTCACCCGCGAACTCTTCCTCGCCGCTGCCAGACCGAAGTACATGCTCACACTCCTGGGCTCCGGGCACCTGCCGCCGTACACGGATGACCGACGCCGGCTCGCGGTCGTCGAACGGGTGACCGTCGCGTTCCTCGACCACTACTTCAAAGGCGCGCCGCTTCGCCGGCTGCTCGCGGCCGGGAGAGCTCCCGGGCTTGCGCGCCTGACGAGCCGGCCCTAGCGCGGCGGGCGGGCGCTGATGCGCGGCCGTTAGTTCGTTGTACCTCCGCTAGTTCGTTGTACCTCCGCCGGTCGGACACGTTGGCGCACCACCGGCGAAGGCGTCGAGCAGGCTACTCGGATCGACGTCGAATGCGATGCTGACGGTGGCCGCCGCGCGCGTTCGCAGCCGAAGCATCCCGCCGCGCGCGCGGGAAAGGCAGCCGGTGGACGCATGCCAGTACGGTGACCAGCGGATGGCCACGCGGTACGTTCCGCCCTGTGTGACGCGGACGAGTAGGAGGGACTCCTGCACCGCGAGCACTTCGGGCCGGCCGGGCCCGGTCATGATCGCTTGCGGGCGCGGCACGGTGTAGATCGCGATCTCCGGCGACTCCCAGACGCGGCGGAGTCCGGCGCGGCCGCTCCGCACGAGTACTGCCTCCTGGCGCGAGCTGTAGTCCGGAGGCGAGCGTGTGAGGACGACATAGGCCACCCCGAGCTCCCGCAACCAGCGGACGTAAGCCGCCGGCCTGAGGTGTCGGTAGAGGAGGGCGTCGAAGGGAAAGTCGTCCTGTCGGAACCAGCCGCGCACGAGCGGGATGCCGGATTCGGCGAGGTAGAAGGCTGGCCAGTGCTCGGCCGTGTCGACCGCCTCGACGCGGTAGCCGGGTTGGAGATGCGCGTGGAGATAGGCGAGGGGTGCCCGCCAGACCGTCGCATGGGCGGTGACATCGGCCTCGCCGCGCGCCAGGCCCGCCGCGAGGGGCGTCACGTTCCAGGCGAGGGCGAGCAGCAGGACTGGGAGTACGAGTGGCAGCGGCCGCCAGCGGCGGAGCGCGACGATGAGCAGCGCGAGCGGCAGCGCGACGTAGCGGAGCCTTGCGATGTTTTCCCCGAGGCCCGACGGCACGAGGTAGACGGCCGCGATCGCGACTGCGTACGCGGCGAAGACATATCGCAGGACGCGCGCGTCCTTGACCGGCCACGTGCCGGCGAGGCCAAGGACACAGAAGCCGAGCGCCATCGCCGCCTCGACGGCGGAGAACGGATAACGACCTGTGCCGGGAAAGACCCGTAGCAGGACGAGCTCGATCGCGACTGCAATGACGAGGGCGAGCGCCGGCACCGCCGCCTCTCGCGCCGCGCCGCGCCGCGCCAGGGCGACTCCTGCGACCACGATGACGAGGAACATGAGCGCGACCGGGCTCGCGGCCAGCGTCAGCAGCGTCAGCGTGGCGAAACGCCATCGGTGGCCTGCCTGCAGCGCCCACAGCGCGAGCAGAGCCAGGGCGACCCCGAGCGCGAAGGGAAACGCACCGGAGAGCAAGAAGCCCGCCCACACGACCGCGAAGCTACGGCTCGACCAGCGCGCGACCGGTCCCCACTCCCGGGCTGCGATGACCGCGAAACCGAGCGCCGCGACCGAGACCGTCGCCACGGCAAGCACACGAATCCCGAGCAGCACCGCGAGCGGGTAGTAAAGGATGCTGTAGTCGACGAAGCTGTAGCGGCCGGCGTACCAGAAGTTGTCCCAGAGCATGAAGCCGTGCCGCAGGAAAAGCGTCCGCTGGTAGGCGTGCGCGGCGAAGTCTGTCCCGGGCGGTCCGAGCCAGACCAGCAGCGCGGCCAACGCCGCCGCCAGCGCTGTACAGAGCAGGACCTCGCGGGACACCACTGGGCGCCACCACATTGGCGCGAAGCGTACGCCCGCGTACATGAGAGCAGCGGTAGCCGCGACGGAGCGAGGTCGGCGGGGCACAGGAGTAGCGCGACGAGGTAGGTCTTTCATCAAGCGCTAACTGTCGGAATCTAGCCTGGCCCCGTGCTGCGCCTGCAACGGCATCGGCTTGGTCCGCGTGTCTACTTCTGCGGCTTGCGGATCCACGAGTTTGCGCTGGGATTCGGCGTCCTCGCGGTCCTCCTCGTCGGCGGTTTCGC
>Ga0164299_10000252_pt1 | contig 11830 bp, 11 predicted proteins | sample Whisoiple_221_MG_FD_109712 | JGI IMG/M metagenome (GOLD analysis project Ga0164299, IMG submission 109712) | Unamended control soil microbial communities from upstate New York, USA - Whitman soil sample_221_MG | ecosystem: Environmental > Terrestrial > Soil > Agricultural land ...
CGGCCATTGATCGACGGCTCGGGAATGTCCGCTTTGTGCCAATAGCGGACATTCCGCCATTCATTCGATCACCTCGTCGGCGGCCACGAGTAGGTTTGGCGGTACGGTGAGGCCGAGTGCCTTTGCGGTCTTGAGGTTAATAGCGAACTCGAATTTGGTCGGCTGCACGACTGGCAGTTCGGAAGGTTTAGCACCTTTGAGAATCTGTCCGGTGTAAACTCCCATTTGGCGAAACGAGTCGTTGCGGCTGGTGCTGTAGCTGGCGAGGCCGCCCGCTTCGACAAACTCGCGCCATTCGTACATCGCCGGTAGCCGGTGCCGTGCGGCGAGTGCCACGAGCTGATCGCGGACTATTTGGTAGAATTGGTGCGCGCTGTACAGCACAGCGCCAGCCTTTTCCCGCGCGATAGTTGCGAAAGCCTGTTCGACATCTTCGGGCGTGGAAGCGTTCACCACCAAGATTTTCTGTCCAAACGCAACTGCCGCCGTTTGGACGTCTTTGACCTGCGCGGCTGTTCCGGCGTTGGCGACAAAGGCGATCAATTCAGCTTTGGGCACGAGCGTACGAAGCAGCTCCAACCTCTTCGGTCCGAGCTCGTTGGTGAAGACGGCGACGCCGGTCGCGTTGCCGCCAGGCTGGTTGAGGCTTGCGACGAGACCTTGCCCTACCGGATCGGCACCGCTGCTGAACACAATCGGAATAGTCGAGGTCGCGCCCTTGACCGCCAGCGCCGAAGGCCCACTGGCGACAATCACGGCCACCTGGCGGCGGACGAAATCGGCGGCAATCGCCGGTAGCCTGCTGTCGTCGCCGTCAGAAAACCGGTATTGGACCGCGACGTTCCGACCGGCAACATAGCCCTCTTCTTCGAGGCCTTTGCGAAACGACGACAGCAATCGCTCTTCGTATTCCAACGATCGGCCGCTGACATATCCAATGACCGGCATGGTCTGTTGGGCGCGCGCCAAAGTCGACCATCCGGTCGCCACACCGCCCAGAACACCGAGAAATTCCCGCCGCCTCATGTCCGCCCCCAGGCTCAGGACGGTTATCGTACCAACCGGCACCAGCACTCTGGAAGAGGCCGGCGCGAAGCCCGCCATGTCCGCTTTGGGCCATAAGCGGACATTTCTATCGCTACGTCCAATGTCTGTTTTATTCGATCACCTCGTCGGCGCGGGCGAGTACGGCTGGTGGAATTGCGAGGCCTAACGCTTTCGCGGTCTTGAGATTGATCACCAGTTGATACTTGGTCGGTGCCTGTACGGGCATGTCGGCAGGCTTCTCGCCCTTGAGAATGCGATCAACGTAGCCAGCCGCGCGCCGATACTGGTCGACAAAATCAATCCCATAGGAGATCAGACCGCCGCCGGCGACGAAAGAGCGTTCGGTATAGACCGCGGGCAGTTTATGCCGGGCCGCTAGCGAAATGATTAGGTTGCCATGGCGCAGCGTCCCGCCACCCGCCGTCACAATCAGACCGCCATTCGGAGAACGCGCGAAGGCCGAGACAGCGCTCTCGATGTCGCCGGTGTCACGCAAGCCAACCGGGGTCACCTCCACCATGAGCGACGGCGCCATCGCTTGGATGGCGGCAAACTGCATGGCTCCGGAGCCTTGCGTATCCCGAAGCACTGCCACTCGCGTCATGCCGGGCACGACTTGCTTGAGCAGCTCCAGCCATTTCCCGCCCATGCTGTATTCAAATTCCATGAACCCGGTGGCGTTGCCGCCCGGTCGCGCCAAGCTGTCGACGAAGCCGGCACCGACCGGATCGGCGATGATCGGGAACACAATCGGCACGGTGCGGGTAAGCTGCAACAAGGGTCCTACGGTCGAGGTGCCATGGGCCAGAATGACGTCCGGCGCGAGCGCAATCAATTCCGACGCATGTCTGCGGATTTCAACGGTATTCCCTCCGGCCCAGCGCGTGTCGATTCGCACATTACCGCCGGCGGTCCAGCCGAATTGCTGCAGCGACTGCAGGAATGTCGCGACCCAGGTTTTGAAATTCGGATCGTCAACAGCTGCGTTCAGGAGGATGCCAATGCGCCGTGGCCGCTCCTGCTGTGCTCGTGCCGCGAGCGGCCAAGCCGCCGCACCCCCAATTACGCCGAAAAACTCTCGCCGCCGCATCCCCACCCCCGGCTCACGATAGGCATCGTAGCGGCTCAGGCACAGACATTGAAAGACCCAGGCAATGTCCGCTTTGGGTCACAAGCGGACATGTGCGCCGCAAAATGCGATGTCCGCTTTACCCCCAAAAGCGACCGAAAAAGCAGACATACAGCAAATGGTCATGTTTGCTTTACTCCCGAAAGCGGACGTCAGGATAGTCCGGCAGTTTCATCCCACCGTAATAAGGACATTACTCACCACGCGATCGACTTTCCGTCGAGTGCCGCCAACAATTTTGCATCGTGTCCGTAGATATCCGAACGGAAGTTGACAAAATCGCCGTCGGCCCAAGCGGTCATATAAGTGATGTGGACGGGCAACGGATTCTTCAGGTTCACAACCGTGTTCTTGGCTGAGGCAACTACCTGGTCGATCCGGTCTCTATTCCATCCCGAAACGCCGCCCGCACGAAGGACCTGGTCAGCCAGATCGAGCGGTCTTGCGAGTCGGATGCATCCATGGCTGAAGGCTCGCACATTTCGGCTGAACAGGCTGCGCGCTGGACTGTCGTGCAGATAGACGTTGTGCTCGTTTGGAAACATCAGCTTTACTCTACCCAGTGCATTATTGGCACCTGGCCGTTGCCGAACCTGAAATGGGACATTCCCACCGCCATATCGAGACCAGTCAATTGACGTTGGATCGACCACCTGATTCCCGCGGACGACCTCAAATCCCTGCGCCGATAAACTCGCCGGGTTCTTTCGCAGCTTAGGCAGTTCCTCATTGACCAAGATAGCGGGCGGTACAGTCCAATATGGATTGAACTCGACATACCGGATGCGATCGCTGAACACCGGGGTGCGGTGGTAGGGCTTGCCGACGACGACGGCCATTTGCTCCTCGACATTGCCACCGTTGATGCGGCGCAGGTCGAATCCGGCGATGTTGACGATCACGTATTGCTGGCCAAGGTCTTCCGGCATCCATCGCAGACGCTCCATGGCCATGACGATACTTTGGATGCGCTCCTGGATCGGCACATTCATCGCAACAATCGTGGAAGCACCGATAACGCCATCGCTTTCCAAACCCTGACGCGCCTGGAATCGCTTGACGGCGTCCGTCAGCGCGTCGTCGTAGATTTCCGGTTCAACCGATGACGGCCTGACGCCGTCGGTCAGCCTCAGCCTTGTGCGAATGGCCGGCACCCGGGGGTCCTTCGTACCGGGCTTAAGCGACTCGCCCAATGGCACGGAGCTCCACCCGCCCCTGTCCGCAAGCGCGAGATAGTTGACGAGCGCAGCGCGAAGCGCAGCGTAACGGGGGTTCGAAGGTTGCCACGCGCTGAAAAACCGATCCAGGCTGTCGGTGGTTGCAAGACTTTTCAAAGCCGCCGTCTGGTCGATGGTGCGCGCTTCGATGAAGAAATTCGGGTCAACTTTCCGCGGCAGGAAACGCCCTACTTTGATGTCGGAGGCGTACTCAAGAAAAGCTGCCGAAAAAAACAGCTCAACCAAAGCCAGGCTGCGCTTGTCGTCTGTTGATTTGGCGGCAGTGAGCTTTGCAAGTTGTTTGCTGGGATAGTCGTTCGGATCGAGACCATCACTTGCAGCATTTTGCAGCCGCGCCAGCAGTTCATCAGGACGGTGGCTGCCAAGCCACAGCAGTTCGCCTGAGAAAACTTGGTAATACTCCCACAATGCATCGCGCCGCTGTTTTACCGGTAACGGCAGGCTTTCCTCGTGGACCAAGAGGTCCAGCACATTGATGCGAATGATCGCAAGCTCGCGGGGCGAGCTAACGATCTGCGCCAGCGGCTGCGAGGTCTGGCAAATCAACGACAACCAGAAAACAGCTAAGCCCGTTGCAAGTCGGGCGATCGCATTCGGCCGTAAACCGCGCGGCAATCGCCACCAGCCGGTTTCCGCCACATGTCGGCGCGGATTATTGCATGGGCGGCGCATACAGAAGACCTCCTTCATTCCACAGAGCGTTCATTCCACGGTTCAGCTTAAGGGGCGTATCCGGCCCCAGGTTACGTTCGAAAATCTCGCCGTAGTTGCCCACGCCGCCAATCAATTTGACGAGCCAGTCGTGCGGCAAGCCCAGCGAACGCGCCGCTGGTAGGCCCAAAGCCATCGCCTGTTGACCTTTCTCAGCCGCTACCGATTTCGAGTTGATACCAAGTTCCTCCGCATTGATCAGTGCAAAAAGTGTCCAGCGTACGAGGCTGGTCCAACGCGAATCGTCATCGCGTGTGACGGGACCCAATGGCTCCTTGGAGATTACGTCACGCAGAATGACATGGTCCTCTGGCGAGGGCAGTGAGGACCTCTCTGCCGCCAACCCGGAGCGATCGCCGGTAAAAACGTCGCATTTCTTCTCGGCGTATGCTGCATGCGCTTGCGCTCGCTCCGTGAATGCCAGGAAGGAGACCTTTAGATTGTGCTTTTGAAAAAACTGCGACGCATTCATTTCGGAGGTTGTGCCCGTAGCAACGCAAATTTTAGCGCCGCCGAGCTGAAGCGGACTGGTTGCCCCATACAAGGCAGGCAACAGAAATCCCTGCCCGTCAAAATAGCTGACCCCGGCAAATGCAAGGCCGAGTTCAAGCTCGCGCGACATTGTCCAGGTACTATTCCGCGATAAGAGGTCGATGCGACGGCTCTTGAGGGCGTCGAAACGAGCCTCTGCCGACAAGGGCCGATATTCGACCTTGGCAACATCACCGAACACGGCAGCCGCAATAGCCTTGCAGAAATCGACGTCGAATCCCCGCCAAACGCCAGAACCGTCCTTCTCAGAAAATCCTGGAAGACCTTCGCTTACACCGCAGATAAGTGTACCTCTCGCGCGAACGTCATCCAGAGTCCCGGCAATTGTGCTGGAAGGCGCAGCGACACCACTGATCCAAAGCGCCGAGGCGAAGCAGACGATTGATGGAGCGCGCAAAAAGCGCGTCTGACGCTCTACATGATGCCCTGACCAGCAGCCGCTTCGCGATTCCAAATTCGGCGAGCAACGCGTTCGTTTCATAGGCACTTCTCCAGCTTTCAATCTTTAGGGTAGCGGAATCCTGCCTTCCCCGACAATTAAATGATTTTCGTGGGCCAATAATCTAAAATCGGGATGGGCTTTGGAGCATACTTTTGAACCAACGGTATTTATGGCGTAGTCGGACGGAGTTGAAAATGCGATACGTGGTATTTCTTTTAGCCGGCATATTCACGCTGGTTCTTTCATTCGACGCCGTCGCGCAGACATCCTTAACATCCTCATCCGGGTTGTCTGGTCGCGCGTTACGTAAACAAGACCGCCAGGTGTGCACAGCGGCATCCGTGCAGAAAAGCATTGCAAGGCGAAATCGAGCCGAATTCGTCAAGACGTGCATGGCCAATAGACAGGGTGAAAGAAGAGCAGCGGCAAGAGCGCTGCGCAAACAAGACCGTCAGACGTGCACAGCAGAGTCCGTACAAAAAAACATTGCACGCAGAAACCGAGCCGAATTCGTTCAGAAATGCATGGCGGTCCGGCAAGGTGAGCGAAGATCAGCTGGCCGATAGGTCTAGCCCGTGTCGGCACGGTGACCGGTCAAGATGCCGCGAGATTAAATTCCGTACTTGCTCTGAGTTTTGCCGCCAGATCATGGCCGACCACACGGTCGACTGCTGAAGCGATTAAATCGTCAGCGCGAACAAGCTTGCGCAGCTTTTCCATTTCCAAAATAAAAGCGCGCGTGATGCGCTCTGCAGTGACAGTCGCGGATGCCGCGCTACCCGACAGGAGCGCAAGTTCGCCGACCAAGGAGCCGCCATGCAAACGTGTAACTGTTCGCCCCTGAGACTCGACGACCATCTGCCCGTCGCAGATCAAAATCAGCTCCCTGACCGGCTCACCTTCCCGGGTCACCTGGGTGCCTGGCTCGAGAGTTCGCCAACTTCCGACTTTAACGAGCTGCGCCAGTTGCTCTCGGGTCAAGCTCGCAAAGGCACCCTGGCTCAGAAGGTGCAACTCCTTCATGTACCGCAGCCGACCTTCGTCAAACACCAGACGGAATATCTGATACAGGTTGATGACAATAAAAATAGCGTCCCAGCCAATGCCTGTATGCATGTCACCGCTGGACATTCTGAAATACAAAATCTCAAAAATAAGACCGATAACGGCGATGACGCGCAGCCAAAAAACGTTCGTCATCCAATAAGAAAATGCGATCAGAACATATGACACATGTCCTGGGACATCAGACCAGGAAGCACCCCACTCGCCCATACTGACCTCCCGTGTCCATACGGTGAGCTTTGGTCAGAATATACAGCGAGGCGCCACCGTCTTATTGTGAAGTGCCTCACAGAGAGAGCGTCCGAATCTGCTCTGGGGTCAAAACGGACATGCGCGGGTACAATGTCCGCCATGGGCCAGAAGCGGACATGTCGCCGAAAACCTTTTGCCGGCTCGTTTACATTGGCGTGGCCGCGTCTTGGGCGTCCAGGAAGGCCAGCACAACGTGGCCGTGGCTCGATCGAATTGCGCAAAAACTGCGCTACCTCTCGGCAGGTATCGTCATGATCCTTGGTCTGGTGATGTCGGCATTTGGATTTCATGCCGCATGGCTTGCCACCCATCGCAAGCCGAACTGGATGGCGTGACGCCAACCTTGACTTGCGTCGTCTTTGGTATCATCTAATCCATGTCGGGCCACATCGCAGTCGCCCGGCTCCTTCAAGGCATATCGCCCAAGCACTGCACCTTGCCCACACGTCGGGCCGAGGGCTTTTGGCGATCTGTCGATCACCGCAGGTCCAGTTCCGGCGGCGGCAATGGAGAAATCCATGTCGGGTCCAATGCAGTCACCCGGCCGCTTCAAGGCATTTTGCCCAAGCTCTGCGCATGCCCCGTTTCGGCGAGCCGCACGTTACCGGCAACGCCTGACGGCAGTTCGGAGACAGCAAATGTCAACACTATTCAGAAATCCGCCTGGCACATTCGCCGAGTACGAAAATTCCAGGTCTCCCGCAGCCGATCCTTTGCGGGACAACCACCTCGTCCTGCTGACCATCAACCGCCTGCTGGCACTGCACGCGGCGTTCAAGAGATGGCGCAAACGCAGAAAGACGGTGCGGGCCCTTGCCGATCTCGATGAGCGTCAGCTCCGGGACATCGGCCTCACCCGCGACGATGTGCATTACGAAGCGCTGGCCGAGCTTGAAGACGCCCATTCAAAACGCATCAACAACAACGGTTTGAGAGGACGAAAATGAGGTCACACGCTCGCCTCGGCCGTGTCGCCCTCTTATGGCGGGGCGATGAAGTGGAGCGCCGCAGGGCCACGCCAGAGACCAGCCGGTTCAAGGCCGTCTTCGCGGCGCTCGCCGATGTCGGTGTGGATGCGGAACTGGTGGTTTATGAAGATGATGTCCTTGACGATGTGCGTGCACAGCTCGCCACGCTTGATGGCGTGCTCGTCTGGGTCAATCCGATTCACGAGGGTCGCAACCGCGCTAAACTGGATGGCCTGCTCCGCGAGATCTCGGCGAGGGGCGTGTGGGTGAGCGCCCATCCCGATGTGATCCTCAAGATGGGCACCAAGGAGGTGCTCCATCGTACCCGCACGATGAGTTGGGGTTGCGACACGGCCCTCTATCGAACGCCCGAGGCGATGCGCTCCGAATTGCCCGCCCGGCTCGCAGCCGGCCCGCGCGTGATCAAACGTAACCGCGGCAACGGCGGCCAGGGCGTTTGGAAGGTCGAGACGCTAGCAAGTCCACACAGCCGGCCAACGGTACGCGTGCTGGATGCGACCAAGGACGCGTCGGAGGAGCTGGCGCTGGACGAGTTTCTCCAGCGATGCCTTGAGTATTTCGAAGACGGCTGCGTAATCGATCAGCCGTTCCAGGAGCGCCTAAGCGAAGGTGTGGTGCGCTGCTACATGGCAGGCGACCGCTGCGCCGGCTTTGGCCACCACAAGGTCAAGGCACTGGTCGAGGCGTCGGCCGCACGCGCTGAGGCGGGACGGCGGCTCTACACCTCCAATGCCGACCCGCGCTTCCAGCACCTACGCCGGGTAATGGAAGACGAGTGGACGCCACAACTGACTTCCTTGCTGGACATTCCGCGGCGTGACCTACCGATGATCTGGGACGCGGACTTCATGCTCGGCCCGCCCACCTCCGACGGCTCCGAAAGTTATGTGCTTGGCGAGATCAACGTCAGTTCAGTGTTTCCAATCCCTGACGAGGCGCCGGCCGAGATCGCCCGCCGAGTTGCCGATCGGCTGAGGTCGAAGCTTTGACATGTCTGCTTTGGGACAAAAGCAGACATTCCGCAGTACAACCGCCGTGTCCGCTTTCCCTCCGACAGCGGACAAAAATCGGCATGGTCTGCGCAAACAGAAAGACCGCCTCGCGGCGGTCTCTCCGAAATTCGATCAGGAATAGATCAGGCTGCGGTAGCCGCCTTCCGCCGCTTGCGCCAGCCGAGAAGACCCAACGCGCCAAGCCCGCTGGTAAAGAGCGGGAGCGCGGCGGGAAGCGGCGTAGGGGCCGGGTCATTAAAGCCCGTTACAAGCCCGATATTCGAGTTGCCTCCCCCGGCAGAAAAGCGCCGGCTGAATATCGTGCCCGCGTTCACGTCTGCGTCGAGAAAGAGCGGATTGGGTTGCTGGGCGAAGTCAAAAGATACGACCGTCATGAGCAGGTTGCCCAAAGAGGGATCGTAGAGAAACGAGGAGAGCAAGTTGAAATCCAAACGACCTCCGGAAACCGCAGGGAGGGTGCCGCTGAAGACCTTGGAGACGGAATTGGGGAAGCCGGCGGGAACATCGGTGGGAAGAGCGCCAACCTGAGCAGTCGTTTCCGAAAGATAGATATCAAAATGTCCTGTCATTGGAGTGCCGCCCGGCAACGTCGAATTATAGAACGTAATTTCATTGATGTTCATTGACGCATTGAAATTCGTCGCGTTGTAGACCTGCTGGTAGACAAAGCCACCTGAGGTTTGGCCGAACGGAATGCTGTTGGCCTGCCCGGGATCAGCTACACCAATCACCAGCGCCTGCGCCGGAGAGAATGCGGCTACAAAAAACAATATCGCAGCGGCATTGCGAAAACCTTGTCGCATTAAAATCCCCTATCCGTTTCATGGAGAATCGATCCCGCCTCCGACTTTTGGAGGAGGCAGAGCAAATTTGGCGCGGAAGACTGTGAGGACGGGTCCAAGGCCAGCCGCATCAAGCTGCGACCGGATCATGTCGCGTGTGTGTTACAGCGCGACGACAGATTCACGGCAACCTTGACGATGATCTGGATTTTTTCTTGAGATTGTCCCGACTTTTCGTCGGCGCGCGGCCAGGCAGATGCCCGCTAAGGGGCTCCTCAGGCCACCTAGCAGATCAGCGTGAGTTGCCCTAACTTTGTTGTCACTGAAGCCGCGAGTTTTTGCAAATTTAGCGCATTTCGGTGCAGTTCCAGACCCGGGGTGACGGGATTGCCGGATGACCAAACAATATCTCGAGGATTTCGCAGCAGGCCAGGTTTACCGGACCGATCGGCTGCAGGTCGACAAAGGGCAGATTCTCGCTTTCGCATCGCAATTCGATCCGCAACCTCACCACCTTGACGAGGAGGCAGCCCGCAAGTCGGTTTTTAAAGGGCTTGCGGCAAGTGGATGGCATACAGCCGCCATGACCATGCGTCTCCTGGTGGAGAGTGAATTCGAGCCTGCTGACGGTATTCTCGGAATGGGCTTGGAAGAACTGAGTTGGCCGCGCCCGGTCCGCCCAGGCGATGAGTTGCGCGTGGAGAGCGAAGTGCTCGAGGTTCGGCCATCCAAGGTGCGAACTGATCGGGGCGTAATCCGGCTGCGAGCCACGACGTTCAATCAGAATGACCAGCCCGTGCAAATTTTCACAGCTAACCTGCTTGTCCCGCGCAGACCGGCTTGAGGAAATTATTTCCCGCCCTGCCCTTTGTCGTCGGCGCGGTTATTTTCCGGCGCCGCTCGCGGCAATACGGGCGCGCACAAGATCCAGATGCATGCGCAAGGTATATTGCATGCTGGCGTATTTGACCGGCAGCTGCAGTTCGCTCGCGCTTTGATAGAGCCGGTCAAGCTTTGCGTCGAGGACGCCCCGGGGCTCCTGTCCCGATGCCAGCTCACGCTCGATCGCCTTCATCTCGTCGTAGAGGCGCCGAATTTTGGACTGCATCAGCCAGTCATAGCCCTGCGGCAGCAACCTGAGCGCGGGATAAAGCAAAACGAGAACCGGAACGAAAACAACCAGAAATCTTTCGACCAGGGCCGCCATCCAGAACGGAAGATAGGCCTGAAGAACGGGCCGGCCGCTCTTGTAGAAGCGCTGCGCCTCCTCGCTGAGCGGCAGATCGACGGATTCCGCAGCGGGAAACTGGCCGGCCTTCTGGAATATTCCCGGAGGAGAGTGAATCGCAACCGCGGCGTTGAGCAGAAGATACTGGATGGCCGGATGCAGGTCGCTGCGGACCGCAAGGCTCGCCTTGGCAGAGAGCAAAACGACATCCGCGGGCGGCCGGTTGGCGGCGAGATCGGCGACACCGGCCGGCAACACGACCTTGCTCAAAAACGGATAGAGCGCGACGAACGCATCCGGCCGCGGAACGCTGGCGACCTCGACTCCATCCGCCGCCATGAGACGCCGCACCACCGGAGAATCCCAGCCCAACACGACAAAGGCAATGTCGATCTCGCCGGCGATGAGCTTGTCCGCCGCCTCCTGCGGCGGGAATCCCGACAGCTCGCCGACGACGGCGTCGACCTTGGTCCGTTTCAGGATCTCAAGCGCCAGCGCGCGGCCGCCGCTTCCTTCCGGGCCGATCGAAATGCGACGGCCGCGGTATCGCTCAAGGCCTTCGCCAATCCCGCTACGATAAAACAACCAGAGCGGCTCGAAAAACAAGGTGCCGAGCGACTCGATTTTTGGCGACTCTTCTTTTGTGGTTGTGCCGCCCTGGATGAATGCGGCGTGCACGCCCGACCGGCGATTGCGAAGCCGCGCGAGATTGTCGAGGCCGCCCGTCGTGTTGACCAGCCGAAGCCTGACGCCGGATCGCGCCAGGATCTCTCGGTAGCGCAGACCCAGCTCATGATAGGCGCCGCCCGCGGGACCGGTCGCCATGGTCACCGTACGCGGAGGCAACGTTATAAAAATGAAGAGTCCCGCTACCAGCAGAATGGCGGCGGGCACCGCGAAAACAATCCAGTGCCAAAATCTTTCCAGGCTATCCCCCGATCAGCATTGACGACGGGTCATTCACTCACTTTGTCGTCGCCTGCGCCGAACCCGCGGCGGTCCGCCAAAGCACCGCGCCGCCGAGTGATGAACGCGCGCCGCTGCATGTCCGCCTCTAATTCAGGAGACAGACTTTAACGGCTCAAACGGGTACTTCGATAGGGGCTTGGCAGCATCAAACCCTTGACTGTAGCGCCATTGCGGGTCATTGGCGACATTTCGCGCGCGTGCAACATGTCCGCTACCTGCCTAGCGGACATCGCAAAATCTTCGACCGTTATTTGTTTGACCCAAAAGCGAACAGGGCGCGGATACCGTCGCGGATGGGCTAAGGCTAGCTTGCCGGTGTTCTTTCAGCACCCACCCTGGAAGGATGAGATTTCGCTTCGTCCATTCCGTTGTCTTCATTACGGAAGTGGCGAAGAACAAACAGGCGGATCGCC
>Ga0164299_10000259_pt1 | contig 11660 bp, 10 predicted proteins | sample Whisoiple_221_MG_FD_109712 | JGI IMG/M metagenome (GOLD analysis project Ga0164299, IMG submission 109712) | Unamended control soil microbial communities from upstate New York, USA - Whitman soil sample_221_MG | ecosystem: Environmental > Terrestrial > Soil > Agricultural land ...
CCTTGAGCGCGACGATCCGATAGGTTTTGGTGTCGTAGGCCCGGTAGACCTCGCCCATACCGCCCCGGCCGATCAGCTTCTGCAGCTGATAGTGCCCGAATGGTGTCGCATCCACCGTCTACTCCTCGGCAGCGGCTGTCCCCGCTGTGTCGATTGAAGCTACATCATGTTTGCCAGCAATGTCGCGGCGCATGTCAATATCGCGACTGCCGACTACCCCTTTCACATCGGGTGCGACATACGAGCGGACACTACGACCAAGAGCGCGGTATGTGCGCCGCGGCGGTTGCTGAAGTCGGAATAACTACGACGAATTCACACCGTCGGGAAATTGAGTAGCGAACTACTCGCGTCCGCCGTTGGGCCGGCCACATGAAAGGGCTCAGCGGACGTCGCACCCTGGGGCCGCTGGGCCGGATGAAGCTACATCACGTTTGCCGGAATGCCGTGGCGCTCGTCAAATCACGACCATCAGGGAGTTAGCCAACGCTAAGATCAATCCGTCCATGCCTCAAAGCGGCGGCGCGGACAACAGCGTCCGGGGATGAGCGCCGCGCTAGAGACCATTGCGGCAATGTGCGTCGAACTGCATGATCGGGTTTGATTTTCCCTGTGTGGTCTATCCACACCTCGGTGCGCGGCTGATCGAGGAGGGTCACATGCAGTGGTTCACGGTTCCCTGGTGGCGCTGGCGCCTGGCCCAAGCCCGTGGGCGCAGTCCGCTGGTGCGGACAAGCGACCGCATCGAAGTCGCCGTCATGTCGCTCGCCGTCGCGGTGTCGCTGGCCGCCATGCCTATCGCCGGTGCGATCGGGACCGCGGTCCACGACGACCAGAGCCGCGTCTACGCGGCAGAACAACAAAGCCGCCACAGGGTCGCGGCCACGGCGACCAAGGACAGCGCGAATAGTCCGAAGGGCCCGGTCGCCCTCGTTCAGGCCCGATGGCAGGCAGGCGACGTCGAGAACGCCGGGGCATTCACGTGGAACTCCCCTGTGAAAAGCGGCGACAGCGTTGACATTTGGGTGGACCAAGGCGGACGTCAGGTCGCAGCGCCCGCTCCGTCCTGGCAGGCAGGTGTCGACGCCGTCGGCGCAGCAGTGGCGACCTGGCTAGCGGTGATGGCGGCGACCGCGCTACTCGTCGCCCTCGTTCGGCAGGGCCTCGAGCGCGCCCGCTACACGGGATGGAACCGCGACATCGCCAGCCTTGTCCACGACGATGGAGGCAGAACCAACCGCCACCGGTGAGATGGGCTTTTCCGACCCCGCGGTGCCCGTCTCGTCCTACCGTGACTACATGGCAGAAAAGTCACCCGCGGTCTTCATCTCGCATCCGCCGGAGGCGCTCCTCCATTTCGTCAATCCGGCCATGCGGTTCCTGCTGGGCACGCCGCTTGCGGGTGCCGCACGCAAGCAGATGATGGTGGTCAGCTTCAAGGGGCGTAAAACCGGGCGTCCGTACTCAATTCCGGTGAGCGCTCATGTCATTGACAATCACCTCTATGCCTTGACGAGTGCGCCATGGAAGAACAACTTCCGCGACGGCGGGGCCGCCGAAGTCCTCCATGATGGGACGAAGACGCAGATGCGCGGCGAACTCATCACTGACCCCGCGGTCGTCGCCGACCTCTCCCATCGCTGCGCCGAGTCCTATGGCGTCAAGAGGGCCCAGCGCATGATGGGGCTGGGCTTCCGTGATGACCGGATACCGACGCTCGAGGAGTTCAGGGAGGCGGCGCAACGAGACCACATGGCCGCCGTCAAGTTGTCGACGACCGGCTAGCGGCCGAATGCCCGACAACAACGTGCTGGGCGGCCCGCTGAATTCGTGCGGCACCGAACCGATGACAGGCTTCTACCGCGACGGCTGCTGCTCGACGGGGCCCGAGGATATCGGCAGCCACACCATCTGTGCCGTCGTGACCGCCGAGTTCCTCGAGCATCAGCGCTCGATCGGAAACGACCTGTCGACGCCGCGACCCGAGTTCCAGTTCCCGGGCCTGATGCCGGGTGACCGTTGGTGCGTCACCGCGGCCAACTGGCTTCGGGCCTATCAGGATGGCTGTGCCGCTCCGGTGGTGCTGGCCTCCAGCCACGAGCGCACCCTCGACGTGGTGCCGTTGGATGCGCTCAAAGAGCACGCGGTCGATGTGCCCGACGACCTCGGCAGTCTGTGAATGTCGTGACGCGCTAACCCTTTTCGCGCACAGCGCGAGCCGAGGTCGCGTGGCCGAGCCAGTAGATGCCCACCGCGACGAGTAAGGACAGCACGGCGATGCCCGCGACGAGGAAGAACCACGTGCCGTAGGCGATGGTCGCGCCGCCGATTGAGACTGCCCCCGAATCGTTGGAGATCAGCGGCGTCCACGATCCGCTCAGCGTCGCGATGACCGCGACAAGCCCCGAGAGACCACCGATGACCGCGCAGGTGTAGAAGACCGCCGGGTGGGCCAGACGGGTCTCGCGATAGCGCGGCAGGAAGCGCCGGATGATGATCACCACGTCGACGAACAGCACGACCATCGAGATGCACCAGATCACGGTGACCGCGGCCTGAAGCACGTCGTACACCTTCGTCTGGATGTCGATCGGCTTGCCTCCGCCGAGCCCGAGGGACGGGAACACGATGAACGCGACCAACGCGAATAGCGCCGCGATGACGGTCTGCACCCACACCGCATTGCTGGGCACCTTGTGCTTATTGACCCGCGCCATGGCCGCGGGCAGTTTCTGGTCAAGGCCGGACACGAAAACCAGGCGGGCGAACGAGAAGTTGTAAACCACCGTGATGAACAGAAAGAAGGCGGCGAGCAGGATCGCGACGAGCTTTCCCAACCAGCCGGCCAGCGTCGTACCCACGGCTGTCGCGAGCGCGGTCACCTGCGCCGATTGGCCGTCGCCTGCGGGGACCGTGACCATCACGGCCCACGTCGCCAGCAGATACGCGACCATCACGGCCAACGAACCCCACACGAGGTAGCGCGTAATAGACCGCTCGTCTTTGATCTCAACACCCATGTTGAGAGGCACCTCGACACCGAGAAGCGCGAGCACCACCAATCCGAAGAAACTCCAATTGGTGAGGTTGATACCGGTGTCAGCCGACGGTGACCACGCGTGCCAATCAGTCGGGTTCGTCTCGGGTGCCACCCCGCCGGCCAGGTGCACCACACCGGCGAGAACCACCAGCCCGATCGCCACGGCGTAAAGCACACACACCACGTTGACGATGTTCTGAGTCAGCCGGAATCGCTGGTTGGCCAGCACGGCCGACAGGACGATGAAAGCGATGATCACCACGCCCTGCACCTGGACACTGGCCGCGCCGATCGTCGATGGGAAGACGTAGCCGAGGTAGCTGAGCACGACGGTACCGGTTGCGACCATCACCAGGACGCCGGGCCACCACGCGCAGAATCCGGCGAAGAAACCCCAGAAGGGCCCGAAAGCCTTCTGAGTCCACAGGTAGATGGACCCTTCTCCCGGAAACATGAGGCCCAGCTGACCGGTGACGATGGCGCCGGGAATCAGGAACGCGAGGAACCCGATGATCCACCAGCCAAACGCGGCAGGGCCTGCGCTTTGGACGACTGCCGCATTGGTGATGAAAAGGACGATCGAGACGAAGATGGCCACCATGTCGAAGGTGTTGAGAACGCGAGGGAGCATTCCTCCCGCGATGCGTTCGGAAATAAACTCGTCCGGCTGCTCGGTCCCGGTAGTTGCCATGTCGTCGTCCTCTCCAGAGGCCCAAATCGAGCGTAGGACTGGGAATCCGCACGTTCAATAAGGGTTGGTCGGACTTGGTGTCGCTGAGTTGTCGCTCGGAGGCGAGCGCAACGACACAAGAGCCGGCAGGTTTCAGCGACCCCCCCGGCACGGGCTCTATCTGTCGGCGATGATGTCGAGTAGCCGTTCGAGCGTCGCCAGCTGGTGCGAGTAGTCGCCCTCCAATTTGGCCAGCAGCGTTGTAATCCCTCCGGCCCGGTACTTGCGCACGCGCTCGGCAATACCGTCAGGTGTACCAACAAGATTCGTGAGGCGGCCGAGGTCGATCGGCACCGCTTGGCGGGCCTCCTCACGTTTCCCACTCTGCCATAACTCGGCGACGATGCCGACTTCTTCGCCGTAGCCCAGCCTGGTGAACGCGTCGTTGTAGAAATTGCGACCGCCCGCACCCATCGCGCCGATGGTGAACGCATACCCGTCGGCGTGCCGGCGTGCCGCGGCCTCGGCCTCGGCTTCGTCATCGTGAATCTCGACGGCGACCGGTGCAACGAGATCGAGGTCCGCCAATGCGCGTCCGGCGCGCTCCGCGCCTTCGCGCAACGGACCCAGAAACACTTCGGCGGCTTCGGGAATGAACGCATTGCCGAGCCAGCCGTCGGCCATCTCACCGGTGAGTCGCAGGTTGCGTGGCCCCATCGCCGCCACATAGACCGGCACGTGGCGTGGTCGCACCTGAGGTCTCAGCGCAGCGCCACTGCTATCCGGCAGCGGAAGCGGGTAGATCTCGCCGGGATGATCGAGCCTGTCTCCGCGGCTGACGATCCGGACGATCTCGATGGTTTCCCTGGTCGTCTCCACCGGCTTGCGGAACCGTACACCGTGCCAGCCCTCCATCACTCGGGGCCCAGACGTGCCGACACCAAGCAGGAATCTGCCGTCCGACAGCTCCTGCAAGCTCAGTGCGGACGTCGCGAGCAGCGCGGGACTGCGCGAACCAAGCTGCACCACAAACGTTCCCAGCTCGACCGTTGACGTCCTGGCCGCGAGGTACGCCAGTCCAGTCAGTGCGTCGTAGCCCCATACCTCGGGCAGCCACAACGAATCGACACCGATCCGCTCGACCGCCGCGGCGAACTCCAGTGCGCCCGGCAACCGGGGCTCGATCATGGTGCCGACCTTCACTAGGTGCCCCGCTTTCCTGTCGTTCCGGTCGCTTCGTCGCGCGTCCTTGGCATGCTGCAACAGTGCGCTACCGCGATCAGCCCACGATAGAAGTGACACAGCGCGTTCGTTGCGATGTCGCCACAGCGTGGAAATACGTCACCGACATCACCCTGCCAGCACGGTGCTCGGTGGAGCTACAGACCGTCGAGTGGCTCGACGACGCCGACCGGGTCCAGGTCGGTGCCCGCTTCCGCGGCCACAGCCAGCATGACGCGTTCGGCGACTGGGAGACGGTGTGTGCGGTCGTCGAGGTCGAGGATCAGCGGCGCTGGGTGTGGAACGTCATCGGTCCCGATGGTGTGGGCGCCACCTGGGGCTTCGAGGTGGAACCGGCCACCGACGGCGTGCTGATTCGGCAGTGGGGCCGGATGGGACCTGGTCCGTCGGGGCTGACCGTCGGGATCGCCGCCCAGCCGGACAAAGAGGCAAGGATCATCTCGCGGCGACTGGCTGAATGGCAGCAGAACATGCAAGCCAACCTCGACTGGATCCGCTCGCGGGTCGAGGGCTGACGCCAACACTGCTGTCGCTACGCCACCATCTCCGCGGCCGACGGGTTTGAGATCGCCCCCACGTTAGCCGTCGGCAGCGACAGCGTCATGCTCGTCACAGTCAGCACGCCCCACGTTGTGATCGTCTCGTACGGGAACGTGGACGCGACCAGTTGCAGCGTCACCGACTCACCGGGTTTGAGCGTCTGCGCCACCATCTCCATGGGCACCGAGACCGTGTGCGTCTGCCCGTCCAATGTCACCGGGACCGGCGTGACGAGATTGCCCAACACCAGACCGGTGCTGTCGTCGACCAACTGCGCGTACACATGGCGACTCGTGCCCGTCCCGGAGTACATCACCGTCAGCTGCGGCGCGCCAATGATGTAGGTCGTCGTGGTCGCTTTCGGAATGGTGAGGTTCAGCGCATTGATCGCCTTCGAACCGGACGGAATGCCGAGCAACGCACCGATGGGACCCGCGGTGAGAATCCGGAGCTCTGGTCCCGAGCCGCCGATGAACGGAAGTAGCGGCAGAAAACCGCCTTTGGTGCTGGACGCGACGATCGGAGTGCCCTGCTTGACCGGATAGGTGTTCGACGAGAACTGTGTACCGTGCTGGTCGACCCATTCGAACTGGGGACCGGTGTCCACGGTCAAATCGCCCTTCACGTACCGGTCGAGCCAATCCATCGTCGCCCGCTTGACCATCACGCCGTCGTTGGTAGTGGATATGCATGCGCCGTGGCCGCCGCAGTACCACACAACCTTGGTCGGAACACCGCTGGCGATAAGCGCTTTCGCGTTCGCGTCGGCCTCGGCCAACGTGAACAGCGTGTCGACCGTGCCCTGGATCAGCAGGGTCGGCGCGGTGATCTGGCTTACCAGCTCATCCGGTCCGCGTTCGTCGATGAGTTCTTGGTCTTCCGGTCTGAGCGTGCCTGTCAGGTCGCCGTAGATCAGGCCGGGGTAGATCCGTGGATTCACGCGGGCGTTGGTGCCGATGAGAGCGGCGGCCAGGCCGGTGCCCCAGATGCTCTTGAACGCCTGGTCCTTGTACAGCGCTGTGGTCAGGCTGTGCCATGCGATGGTCGGCACGATCGCGTCGATTCGGTGGTCGTTCACAGCGGTGGCCAATTGGATGCCGCCACCGTAGGACGCGCCCACCATGCCGATCCGCGGATCGAGCATGGCGGGGTTGTCGAGCTGGATCTCCGGCTGCGTCGCTAACCAGCTGATGATCGCCGAGACATCCTTGCCCTCGAAGTCCGGATGGTCGACCTCCAACGTGCCGCCCGAATTCCACTCACCGCGGGGGTCCCAGGTGACGACGTTGTACCCGGCTTGGCGCAGCGCTCCGATGCCGACGACGTCGTTCGCCATGAGTCCATCCTGTAACGAATTGAGGCTCGTCTCGCCAGGCTGCGCCAGGCCAGGGCCGTCGAGGACCGTCGGCGCCTTCTGCCGTGCCGCCAGTCCGACCGCAGGCATGAAGTGGACGTAGATCGGGGTGCCGTCGAACGAGATCACCTTCACATCCCGCGGCACCGGGGTGCCTGGCGCCAGACCGAACTGCACCGGATAGCCGATGAACGGATGCAGGATGTCGCCGATGAGCGGTATCTGGTGAATGAACGCCACGATGGGAGTCACGAACGCCGGCCCGATGATGGGCAGGTGCTGCAATACCTCCAGCGGCGCGGTCTGCGGGATGGCGACGACGGGAGTTGGTGCCTCGGCGGCGGCCAAGGCGGTCACGTTGGCTACCGGTTCGACGTCAGCCGAAGTCGTGACGGGGTCGACCGCCTTATTGAGCGTGGGGGTCCGGCCGAACTCCTGCCGCGCTGCGGCCATCATCATCCACGGCAACGGCGACTCCACCGGAGGCGTCGGCGAGTTACCGGCGAACGGGTTCAGGACCGCGCTCACCGCGCTCGATATCGCCGTTGTCACCGCCGCGACCGGGGCCTGCGGGGGCGTCGACACGACCGGCTTCGGCGTCTCGTCGCTCACCTCGGCCTGCGCCACCGACGGGCTGGCCGTTGGCGGTGGGGCCGCGGCGACGTGTGGTTCATCGGTCGTCTTCGTCGACTCGGTCGCGTCCGACGGCACTGTTCGCGCCGCGGCGCTACCGGTCTTCGGTTTCGACTCGACGGCATCCTGGGTGGGGCTGCTCGATTGTTGCGAAGCGCTCGACTTCTTCTGTCTCTTCGGCTTCGGCTCCGGCTCGGCGGCCGCGGGCTTCGTCTCGCTGGAATCCGTTGACGCGTTGGTCTTTTCCGCCGCCTGCTTGCCCTCCGACGCCGCTGAGCCAGAGGTCGACGACTCACTCGATGTCGACGACGACTGAGCGCCGGACGTCCCGCCGGTGTCTGCGGACGCGACGCCCTGTCCTACGAAAACAGCGACCCCGATTCCGAGAGCCGCTGCCAGTCCACCGATCTGTCCCACGCAGGTCCCAGCACCCATCCCTATGTAATTACCGTCGAAGCGTGCGCCCGTCCGCGGCTTCGCCGAATCGGTTGTCATTGCGTCGCTTGGGTAAGTTCCGACGGTGACCAATCTCGCCAGCGTCACACAACGCCAATTGGAGCGGTGGGACCTTCGCCGCGACGGGGTCCCGATCCAGGGGCCCGGGTCGATGGTGTCGCCAGTGCGGACGGCCGACGGAACGCCTGCCGTCCTGAAGGTCACCGTTGGCGACGATGAGTCCGAACACGAACACCTGGCGCTGCGGCGGTGGGGCGGCGACGGAGCGGTCCGGCTGCTCAGCGCAGACCCGCCGCGCCGCGCCGTCCTTCTGGAGCGGCTGCGTCCACAGAATCTCGCCACGCTGTCAGATGTCGACGCCTGCGAGGTGGTCGCCGGGCTCTACCGGCGCCTCCACGTCCCTGAGCTGCCCCAATTGCACACGCTCAGTTCGTATCTCGAACAGTGGACGGCCGGGTTCGAGGCGCTACCGCGCAGCGCCCCGATCCCGCACCGACTCGTCGAGCAGGCGATCGTGCTGGGCCGCGAGCTGGCTGATGAGCCGGCCGGCAGCGTCGTCCACGGCAACCTTCACTACGGGAACGTGCTCGCGGCCGACCGTGAGCGGTGGCTCGCGATCGGTCCCCGGCCCGTGAACGGCGATCCGCACTACGAGGTTGCGCCGATGTTGTGGAGCCGCTGGGACGAGCTCACCGGTAACATCCGCGCCGGCGTACGCCGGCGCTTCGACACGCTCGTCGACGCGGCCGGCTTCGACGAGGAACGGGCTCGAGCATGGGTTATCGTCAGGGTGGTCCGGCAGGCCACCCGCGAGCCCGACCAGTTGACCAAGCTTGTCGCGCTGGCCAAGGCCGTGCAGGACTGAACCGATTCTGGCGCAGAATCGACAAGGGTAATCTCGGCACCGGTGTTAAAGCAGCTGACGCTGAACCCGCCCTCCGTCTTCGAGTGTCAATAGGGATAGACAGTGGCAGATACATCAAGCGAATCGCAGATCAGAACAGCCCCAGAAGCTCAGTCCAAGTGGCTGTCCAAGTCGGCGGCGAAGATCGTCGGATCGGACACGGAGGAAGTCCAGTTCCACTACGACATCTCCAACGACTTCTTCAGGCTGTGGCAGGACCCGAACCAGGTCTACAGCTGCGCGTACTTCGAGCGCGACGACATGACGCTCGAGCAAGCGCAGATGGCCAAGATCGACCTCTCCCTGGGCAAGTTGGGCCTGCAACCGGGCATGACACTGCTCGACATCGGCTGCGGGTGGGGCGCCACGATCATGCGGGCTGTCGAGAAATACGACGTCAACGTCATCGGCCTGACCCTCTCCGCGAACCAGAAGCAGCACATCGAGGGTTTTTGGTTCGCGAATTCAGACAGCAAGAGACACATGGAAGTGCGGCTGCAGCCGTGGGAGGAGTTCGACGAGCCTGTCGACCGGGTGGTGTCGATCGGCGCGTTCGAACACTTCGGTTTCGGCAAATACGACGACTATTTCAAGAAGACGTTCAATTTGATGCCCGTTGACGGCGTGATGTTGCTGCACACGATCATCATCCCGAGCGACGAAGAGGTCCGCGAACGCAAGTTGCCGCTGAAAATGTCGACGGTGCGTTTCATCAAGTTCATCCTTGACGAGATCTACCCGGGTGGCCGTTTGCCGCTGGCCGCGCAGGTCGAAGCGCATGCAGCCAAGGCCGGGTTCACCGTGACCCGGAAACAACGATTGCGACCGCACTACGCCCGCACACTGGACACCTGGGCGGCAAATCTGGAGTCCAAGAAGGACGAGGCCATCGCGGTCACCTCCGAAGCGATCTACGAGCGCTTCATGAAGTACCTGACGGGCTGCGCCGACCTGTTCCGCAACGGCTACACCGATGTTTGCCAGTTCACTTGCGCGAAGAGCTGATTCGGCCAAAAAACGAACTGTGATGTAACAATTAGAGGGGGTCAGGTCCGTCAGGATCGCAATGCGATCTGTCCGGAGGAGGTCGATAACAGGTGGTCGAGAGCAAAGCGGGCGCAACAAGGATGCGGCCGCACTTCGAGGAGATTCAGGCTCACTACGACCTGTCCGATGATTTCTTCGGGACGTTTCAGGACCCGTCGCGGACATACAGCTGTGCGTTCTTCGAGCGCGACGACATGTCCCTCGAAGAAGCGCAGATGGCCAAGATCGACCTGGCTCTCGAGAAGCTGGAATTGCAGCCCGGCATGACGCTTCTCGACGTCGGCTGCGGCTGGGGCTCCGTGATGAAGCGTGCAGTGGAAAAACACGACGTCAACGTGATCGGCCTGACGCTGAGCAAGAATCAATCCGTCTATTGCCAACACCTTCTGGAGGAGCTCGACACCGATCGTTCACTCCGGGTGTTCCTGCGCGGCTGGGAGGAGTTCGACGAGCCGGTCGATCGCATCATCAGCATCGAGGCGTTCGAGGCCTTTCCGAAGGACCGTTACGCAGCGTTCTTCGAGACGTGCTACCGCAGTTTGCCGACGGGTGGCCGGATGGTGTTGCAGACGATCCTGGGCCATCCCCTCAAGCGGTGGCCCGACATGGGCATCCCGATAACCATGACCGACCTGAAGTTCATGCGATTCATTGCCAAGGAGATCTTCCCTGGCGGCGCAATCCCCTGCGACGAGGACATCGCCGAATACTCGGGGGCTGCAGGGCTTTCGCTGGAACAGACGCAATACCTGAACGAGCACTACGTCCGGACGCTTGATACGTGGGCAAAAAATCTGGAGGCCGCTCGCGACGAAGCGACCGCCGCGACGTCCGACCAGGTCTATCAGCGCTACATGCGCTACCTCACCGGATGTGCCGACTTCTTCCGTCGCGGCATCAGCGAGCTAGGACAGTTCACCCTCACGAAGGATAGTGGCCCTCAGTAGGCGCCGAAGACCAGTGCGACGTTGTTGCCGCCCAGGCCGAAGGAATTGGTGACGGCATAGCGATAGTCGGCGCGGCGGGGACCGCCGGCTACGACGTCTAAATCGATTGCGGGATCGGGGTCCTTGAGGTTGAGAGTGGGCGGCACGACGCCGTCTCGCAGGGCTTGCACCGTCAGCACGGCCTCCACCGCTCCGGCCGCGCCCAACGGATGCCCCAGCGCCGCTTTGGGTGCATATACCGCTGGCCTGTGGCCGCCGAGCGCGTGGCCGATAGCGCGAGCCTCGGCCAGGTCACCGACGATGGTTCCGGTGGCGTGGGCGTTGATGTGGTCGATGTCGCTTGGTGCCAGGCCCGCCAAGTTGATTGCTCGGATGATCGCGTCGCCTGCGGCCTGACCGCTGGGGTCCGGCTCGACGGCGTCGTATGCGTCCGACGTCATGGCTGCCCCCATTACCCGCGCCAAGATCGGAGCGCCCCGCGCCTTGGCGTGTTCCTCGGTCTCGATGAGCATCAGCGCGCCGGCTTCACTGAGCACCATGCCGTCACGATCCTTGTCGAACGGTCGACAGGCGCCTGGCGGATCGTCGTTGTCCGTCGACAGCAGCCCCAACCGCCAGAACGCCGCGACGGGCACCGCCTCGATGTGCGTCTCGACACCGCCACAGATCGCGATATCGGCCTCGCCGAGCACGATCTGCCGCCACGCTTCCGCGATGGCCGCGGCGCCGGACGCGTCGGCCATGATCGGCGAGGTGATCCCCGCCTTTGCCTGACGATCCAGGCCGATGGCTGCGGCGGACGAATTGGGCATGTGCATCTGGACTGA
>Ga0164299_10000260_pt1 | contig 11624 bp, 9 predicted proteins | sample Whisoiple_221_MG_FD_109712 | JGI IMG/M metagenome (GOLD analysis project Ga0164299, IMG submission 109712) | Unamended control soil microbial communities from upstate New York, USA - Whitman soil sample_221_MG | ecosystem: Environmental > Terrestrial > Soil > Agricultural land ...
AAGCTCGCGCACAACGGGATGGTCTATGCAGGCAACCGCAAGCCCATAATAGGGAATGGCCTCGATGAATTGCTGGAAGCCCTGATGTAGCGCGGGCAGCGCCTGCCAATAGTCCATATGCTCGGGATCGATGTTGGTGACGACGCCGATCTGGGTGGGGAGCTTCAGGAAGGTGCCGTCTGACTCGTCAGCCTCGACCACCATCCAATCGCCCTTGCCGATGCGGGCATTGGTGCCCCAGCCATTGATGATGCCGCCGGCGATGACCGTGGGATCGAGGCCGCCGCCTTTGAGCAGGTCGGCGATCAGCGACGTAGTGGTAGTCTTGCCGTGGGTGCCGGTGATGGAGACGGTGGCGCAAGGGCGCATCAGCTCGGCGAGCATCTCGGCGCGGCGAATGATGGGAATGCCGCGCTCCTTCGCAGCCTCGAATTCCGGGTTGCCCGCTTTCACCGCGGTCGAGATCACGAGATGGGCGACGCCTTCGATATTGGCCGGGTCATGGCCGATCAGGCATTGAATTTTGCGGGCGCGCAGGCGATCGAGATTAGCGCTGTCTTTCAGGTCGCTGCCCTGAACGATGTAGCCGCGGGTGTGCATCACCTCGGCAATGGCGCTCATGCCGATGCCCCCGATGCCCACGATATGCACGAGGCCGGTCTGTCGCGGATCGGGCATGTGCATGACGAACGCTACTCCTTGGACTTCACGAGCTCGTCGACGAGATCGGCGAGCTGCTTCACGGCGTCGACCGTGGCCATGGCACGCGCCTTTTTGGCGGCGTCCGCCAGCCGCGTGGGCGAGGACAAAAGCTCTTGCAGCAGCCCGGCCAGGCGCTCGGTCGAAAGCTCGGACTGGCGTACGCACCAGCCGCCGCCAACCTCTTGCAGCCGTGTTGCATTTTCAAGCTGATCATTGTCAAGGGCGTGGGGCAGCGGCACCAGCAGGCAGGGGCGGCCAATCGCAGTCAGCTCCGCTACGGTGGAGGCGCCGGCGCGGGCAATGACGAGCTGCGCCGTGGCGATGCGCTCCGGCAGATCGCGGAAGAAGGGCGCCATATGCGCGGCGATCTCGGCGCTGGCATAAGCCTCCCGCAGTGGGGTCAAGTCCTCCTCGCGGGCCTGTTGCACGATCGTCAGCCGCCCGCGCATCTCTTCGGGCAACCGCACCAGCGCCGGCGGCAGAGCTTCGGAAAAGAAGCGCGCGCCTTGGCTACCGCCAAACACCAACAAGAGCAGGCGCGATGACACGTCAGGTGCCGTGTAGGGCACGTCGCGAAATTTCAGCACCGCGTCGCGTACCGGAATGCCGGTCAGCCGCGCTTTCGCTTGGGCTTCGGCGCCGAGCAGCTTGGTCGGCATGAAGGAGAGCCCGATCTTGTCGACGAAGCGCGCGAGAAGCCGGTTGGCGCGTCCCATCACGGCGTTCTGCTCGTGAATGGCGGTCGGGATGCCGAGGGTGCGCGCGGCGATGATGGGCGGCAGCGTGGGATAGCCGCCAAAGCCGATCACCACGGCGGGCCTCACCCGCAGCAATAGCCGAAGCGCGCCGGCATAGCCGATGCCGAGGCGGGTGAAGGTGCCGGCCATGGCGATCGGCGAGTTGCTGGTGAGCGTGGCCGACGGGATGCGGTGAATGGCGCGGGCGGGAAAGTCGCCGCCATATTTCTCCGCGCGCATGTCGGTGGCGAGTTCGACCCTGTAGCCGCGCCGCTGAAGCTCCTGAGCGAGCGACGCCGCGGGGAAGAGATGGCCACCCGTGCCGCCAGCGGCGAGCAGAACGGTACAGGTGCTCAAGCCATCTGCTCCGAGGCGACTTTGCTTCCGGGTTCACTCGCTGCACTGCGCGGCAAGCGACCGACAATAGGCCTTCGCCGGGTGAGCCCAAGGGCAAACCCCATGGTCAGCGCCATGGCGAGCAGCGACGAGCCGCCATAAGAAATGAACGGCAACGTCATACCCTTGGCGGGCATCAGCCCGACATTCACCGCCATGTTGATGAGCGTCTGCAGGCCGAACAGCATGATCAGCCCGGCGGTCGCGTGGCGAATGAAGCCGTCCTGCTCCTGCGACGCCTTGGACAGGCCGCGAAGCACGATGAAGGCGAATACTGATAACAGGATGAGGCACGCGATCAGCCCGTACTCCTCGGCGGCCACGGCAAAAATGAAGTCGGTATGAGAGTCGGGAAGCACATCCTTCACCGTGCCCTCGCCTGGGCCGCGGCCGAACCAGCCGCCGTGCAGGAAGGAATCGAACGCCTTGTCGGCCTGATAGGTGTCGCCGGAGGCAGGATTGAGAAAGCGGTCGATGCGCGAGGCCACGTGCGGCACAAGAAAATAGGCGGACGCGATTCCTGCGATGCCGGCTACGGCGAGCGCTCCGATCCAGAAGAGATTGATGCCGGCCATGAAGAACAGCGCGATCCAGACAATGCTGACGAGAAGGGTCTGGCCGAAATCGGGTTGCATCACGAGCAGAACCGCGAACACCGCATAAAGCGCGAGCGCAAGCTGGAGCCCGGGGACGTCGCTACGCTTCTGGCTCTCGTTGAATAGCCAGGCGGTGAGCACCACAAAGGCGGGCTTCACGAATTCGGAAGGTTGGATCGAGACGAAGCCGATCTCCAACCAACGCCTGGCGCCCTTGATCTCGGGGCCAATGAACAAGGTGGCGAGCATGAGCGTGACGCCAACGATGAAGATAATCAGGCTGGCGCGGCGGATCTGCTTCGGCGTCAACGTCGAGGCACCGAACATGATGGCGACCGCCGGCAGGAGTATTGCCGCCTGACGGCGCACGAAATAAAACGGCTCGAGATTGTATTTGGCGGCGATCGGCGGGCTTGCCGCCAGCGACAGCACGAGACCTGCGCCCATGAGCAGCAACAGGCCGAAGAACATCAGACGGTCGACGGTGAACCACCAGTCGGAGAACACGCTGCGGTCGGCACGGGTGATCCTCATGCCGCCCTCCCCTGTCTCGGCTGCACTGGACTCACTCCGTCGAGGCGCAGGACGAACTCGCGAAAGCTTTGTCCGCGCGCCTCGAAATTGGCGAACTGGTCGTAGGAGGCGCAAGCCGGCGACAGCAGCACCACCGGCTCCTTTCCGCGCGAGCGCTTTGCATCGGCAGCGGCAGCCTCGATGGCACGCGGAAGCGTCCCGCATTGCACATGGTCAACCTCGGCGCCGAGTTGAGCGGCAAAGGCGTCAGCAGCCTCGCCGATCAGATAGGCGCGGGCTATTCTGGGAAAGAACGGCTCCAACCCTGCAAGTCCTCCTGACTTGGGTCTGCCGCCAAGGATCCAATAGATGTCGGTGAAGCTGGCGAGCGCCTTGGCGGCGGCATCGGCATTGGTAGCCTTAGAGTCGTTGACAAAGAGTACAGGCCCGAGCCGCGCCACCTGCTCCATGCGGTGGGTAAGGCCGGCAAAAGTCCCGAGCCCCTTGGCGATGGTCGAGGCGTCGAGCCCTTGGGAGCGCGCCAGCGCATAGGCCGTCGCGGCGTTTTGCCAGTTATGGGCACCGCGCAGCGAGCCGATGCCGTCGAGGCTCAGTCGCCCGCGCTCAACGCCCTTCTCCACCTCCGTCAGGATCCCGTCCTTCGCCCACACCCCGGTCTCGACCGGACGGCCGACAGCGATGCGCTTCAAGGCGAAAGGTCCGGCGAGCGCATCGGCAACGGCGCGGCAATAGTCGTCGTCGACGCCGATGACGGCGGTGCTGTCCGCGGGCAGGCCGGTAAACACCCGGCCTTTAATGGCCGCATAGATCTCCATGGTGCCGTGACGGTCGAGGTGATCCGGCGTGATGTTGAGCAGCGCCGCAGCGTCTGGAGCAAGCGACGGGGTGAGATCGATCTGGAACGTCGACAGCTCGAGCACGTAAATGAGGCCTGCGGCGAAGGGCGGAAGGTCGAGCACGGCGCGGCCGATATTGCCGCCAAGCGCAACGGCCCTGCCCCCAACCTGCAACAGATGGGCGGTGAGCGCCGTGGTAGTGGACTTGCCGTTGGTACCGGTGATGACGACCACCTTGTCCCCAAAGTCCTCCTCGGCCCTCTCGCGGAAGAAGAGCTCGGTGTCGCCGATCACTTCGACACCAGCTTGCCGCGCCTTCTTGACGCTCCAATGGGGCTCAGGATGGGTCAGTGAAATGCCGGGGGCGAGCACCAGCGCAGCGATCGTGCTCCAGTCGGCCAAGGCGAGATCGTGCAGGGTCACGCCTTGCGCAGCTGCCTTGTCGCGCGCCGCCGCGGTATCGTCCCAGGCGAGCACGCGCGAGCCGCCGGCGGCCAGAGCGTGGGCAGCGGCGATGCCGCTCATTCCCAGCCCGAACACCGCCACATCGCGGCCGGCAAAGATCGCCACGGGAATCATTCTGGTGAATCTACCGCAATTTCAGTGTGGCGAGACCTAGGAGTGCGAGCACCACGGCGATAATCCAGAAGCGAATCACCACTGTCGATTCCGCCCAACCCTTCTGTTCGTAATGATGATGCAGCGGGGCCATGCGGAAGACCCGCTTTCCGAACAGGCGGAAGCTCGCCACTTGCACAATCACCGAGATCGCCTCGAGCACGAACAGGCCGCCGACGATGGCCAGCACCAATTCATGCTTGGTGGCGACGGCGATGGTGCCGAGCGCAGCGCCCAGCGCGAGTGAACCGGTGTCCCCCATGAAGATCTGAGCGGGCGGAGCATTGAACCACAGGAAGCCAAGGCCGGCGCCGACCAGCGCGCCGCAGATCACGGCAAGCTCGCCGGTTCCTTGTACGAAATGAATCTGGAGATATTCGGCGAACAAAGCGTTGCCGACGAAGTAGGAGATGAAGCCGAACGTGGCGGCGGCGATCATGACGGGCACGATGGCGAGGCCGTCCAATCCGTCAGTCAGATTCACGGCGTTGCCGGCCCCCACAATGATAAACGCGCCGAAGGGCACGAACAGCCAGCCGAGCTCGAACAGCACATTCTTGAAGAAGGGAATGGCGAGGGCGCTGGAGAGCGGCGGTTGGCCGAGAGAGGCAATGACATAAGCGGCGACGAGTGCGATGCCGGTCTCGATCAAGAGCCTCACCCGCCCGCGGGAGCCCTCCACCGATTGCCGCGTCACCTTGAGATAATCGTCATAGAGACCGACGGTGCCGTAAACGAGCGTGACGATGAGCACCACCCAGACATAAGGATTGTGCAGATTGCCCCAGAGCAATGTGGCGACAGTGACCCCGGACAGGATCATCAGGCCGCCCATGGTCGGCGTGCCCTGCTTCTGCAAAAGGTGGCGCTCCGGCCCGTCGGCCCGGATCGGCTGGCCCTTGCCCTGACGAATGCGCAAGGACCTGATGATGCTTGGGCCGAATAGGAACACGAAGAGCAGCGCCGTGATCAATGCGCCGCCGGTGCGGAAGGTGATGTAACGGAAGATATTAAAGGCGCTGAGTTCGCCCGTAAGCTCCGTCAACCAATAGAGCATGGTCTTCCCCCTAGCGGGTCCTTTAAGGGCAAAGTGTCGCGGAGGGAATCGGTAATTCGCGGCGAAAGCCCAGTTTTGCCGGAAGGGGAACGGAAAAACCTGAGAAATCCATGAGGCTCAGGCTTGGGCCGTGGTGCGGGGCGCCTGAAAATGGCGTTGCAGGGCCTCGACCAGCGGCGCCATGCGGCTGCCGAAGGAGCCCTTGACCATCACCACATCGCCGGCGCCCACCCCCTTGGTGAGGAGCGGCGCGAGTTGCTCCGATGTCTTGGCATAGGCGCCGCGGCGCTTCGCCGGCAGCGCGTCGTAAAGCCCGCGCATCATCTCGCCGCAGGCATAGACCACGTCCACGTCGGCCGCATCGATGACTTCCGCGAGCTCCTGGTGGAGCTTCGGCCCTAGCCCCCCAAGCTCGAGCATGTCGCCAAGGACGGCGACGCGGCGCTTGTACTCGTCCCGCGGCGTGAGTCCGAGCGTGGCTAGAGCCGCGCGCATCGAGGCAGGATTGGCGTTGTAGCTTTCGTCGATTATGGCAACGCGCCCGCCTTTGCCGCCGATGACGATGCGCTCGCCACGTCCGGTCTGAGCATGCCAGTCCGAGAGAGCGCGGGCGGCCGACCTGAGGTCGGCATTGGCGAGCTTCGCGGCGGCGACCACGGCGAGCGAATTCTGCACGAGATGGATGCCAGGCGCGCCAATGCGATAGCTGACGGTCTCACCGAGGATGTCGGCTTTCACCTCGGAGCTTTCGTGGCCAAGCTCGACGCTCAACACGCGCGCGTCGGCGCCGCGCGTCTCGCCGAAGCTTACGACCTTCGCCTTGCGCTGCAGCGCGTGGCGCCTGAGTCGCTCGAAATACGGATTGTCGCGATTGAGGATGGCCGCGCCGCCGGGAACCAGCCCCTCCAGAATCTCGGCCTTGGCGTCGGCGATCGCCTCGATGGAGCGGAAGAAACCGAGATGCACCGGCGCCACGGTGGTGATAATGGCGATATGCGGTTTGATCAACCGCGTCAGCTCGCTGAGCTCGCCAGCGTGATTCATGCCGGCCTCGAACACGCCGAAGCTCGTGTCCTGCCGCATATTCGCGAGCGACAGCGGCACGCCCCAATGGTTGTTGTGGGACTTGAGCGAGACATGCACCGTGCCCGAGGGCGTGAGGGCAAGCTTCAGCGCCTCTTTGGTCCCGGTCTTGCCGACACTGCCGGTGACGGCGATCGCCACGGCGTCCTTGGCGCGGGCGCGTGAGACGGCGCCGAGATCGTTCAGCGCTTCAAGCGTATCGGCAACACGTATCAGCCGCTTCTCGCCTCGCGGCGCCTTGAAGCCCGGTTCGACGATGGAGCATGAGGCGCCTTGGGACAGCGCAGCTTCAACGAAAAGATGTCCGTCGCGCTTCAACCCGCGGAGCGCAATGAAGGCCTCGTCAGGCGCGAGACTCCGGCTGTCGATGGAGACGCCACTCACTGGGGTATTAGCAGCTAGCGCGTTCCTGCCGCGCACCGCCTTCACCATCTCGCCAATTGTCCACAGCGGCTTAGGCACGCTTTGCCCCTCCCTTCAGCGCGACATCGACCGCGTCATGATCAGAATAAGGAAAGATGGCGCCTTTGACGATCTGTCCAGTCTCGTGGCCCTTGCCGGCAATCAGCAAGACATCTCCCTGCTTGAGATCGGCGACGGCCTCGGCCACGGCCGCGGCACGGCCGGGAACTTCGATTGCCCCTGGTGCTGCCGCCAGGATTTCGCGGCGAATCTCCGACGGCTCTTCGCTCCGCGGATTGTCGTCGGTGACGATGGCGATATCTGCCTTATCCACCGCAACCGCGCCCATTTGAGGGCGCTTGCCCTTGTCGCGATCGCCGCCGCAGCCAAACACGACGGTGAGGCGATTGTGCGCATAGGGCCGGAGCGCATCGAGCGCCTTGGCGAGCGCGTCCGGCGTGTGGGCATAGTCGATGAAGATTGGAGCGCCGGTGCGTGTCGTCGCAGCGAGCTCCAGCCGTCCCCTGGCGCCGCGCAAGTTTGTCACCAGCGGCAAAACCTCGGCGGCGTCTGCTCCGGTCGCCATGCAAAGGCCGGCGGCAACGAGCGCATTGGACGCCTGAAAGGCGCCAACGAGTGGAAGGCGGAAGGACTCCGTCCCGCCGGTATGCTGCACGGTGAGGCGCTGGGCAAAACCGTCCCGCTCGGCGGACAAAAGTTTCAAAGTCTCGCCCTCCCGTCCCACCGAAATGATGAAGAGCCCTCTCCCCTTGGCGACCGCGACCACGCGCGCGGCCCCGGCGCTATCCACGTCGATGACGGCGCCCGCGCTTGGCGGAAGCAGCTCCCCGAACAGGCGCAGCTTCTCGTTGAAATAAGCCTCGAAGCTCGGGTGATAGTCGAGATGGTCGCGGGAGATGTTGGTGAAGGCGCCGGCGGCGAGCCGCAGGCCGTCGACACGCCGCTGCTCAAGCCCGTGGCTCGACGCTTCGAGCGCAAGATGGGTAACGCCCGACTTGGCGAGCTCGGCGAGAATACGGTGGAGCTCTATCGGGTCCGGCGTGGTATGAGCGAGGGTTTGCGTGCCCGCTGGTCCAACGACACCCACAGTACCGAGGCTTGCCGCGCTGAACCCCATCTGCTCCCAGAGCTGGCGGACGAATGAGGCGACCGACGTCTTGCCGTTGGTGCCGGTGACGGCGATGGCGATCTCAGGCTGGGCGCCAAAGAAGTGCGCCGCCATCAGCGCAAACCGGCGGCGCGGATCGGCGTCCCTTACGACAGGCGTCTCACTGACGGTTTCTGCGCCCTGTTGCGGCATGAGGATCGCCGCGGCGCCGCGCGCCAAGGCGTCGGCGATGTAGCGCGCACCGTCAGTGTGCGATCCTGGCAGCGCAGCGAACAGGTAGCCAGGCTGCACGGCGCGGCTATCGGCGGTCAACCCCACGATCGGTATGTGCAACCAAGGCGCAGGCAGCTGCACCTCAGGCCCCACCAAATCACCAAGGGTCATGACTCAAACATCCGCAGGCGCCCCACGAAAGCCGACTGGCCGTCGCCTCCGGTGCAACGGGCTAAGCAAGAGCCTCGGAAACCGGCGTTTCTCTAATAGGAGGCGAGCACCTTCTCGTCAAACTTGCGCTGATCTTCGGGGAGCTTCGGCACCACGCCGAGTATTGGCGCGATGCGCTCGACGATCTTGCCGGCGGTCGGCGCTGCATTCACACCCGCCGTCGCTTCGTTGTGGGTTTCCGGCACGCGCTGCGGCTCGTCAAGCATGACGAGCACGAGATATTCCGGGTTGTCTGTGGGAAATGCCGAAAGAAACGAGGTGAGGAGCGATGACCCCTCATAATGGCGCTGCACCACCTTCTCTGCCGTGCCGGTCTTGCCGCCGACGCGGTAACCTTCGGCATCGGCGCGCTTGCCGGTGCCTTTCAACACGTTGAGGCGCATGAGCTGAAGCATCGCCTGGCTGGTCGAGGCTTTGACCACCCTCGGGCTTTGCAGCTCAACCGTGCGCGGACGCGGCAGGAAGGTCGGCGTCACGGCATAGCCGCCATTGACCAGAGGCAATGTCGCCGCCGCCAGCTGCAAGGGCGTAACGGACAGCCCGTGACCATAGGCGATGGTGATGGTGTTCAACCGCGCCCAGGGAGAGGGCACGATCGGGGCGGCGTTCTCGCCGATCTCGGTGGAGAACCGGCTCAACAGGCCGAGCTTTTCAAGAAAGGCTCGGTGACGCTCGATGCCGAGATCGAGCGCCATCTTGGCCGCGCCAATGTTCGACGAATAGATGAAGATCTCGGGCACCGTGAGCCGGCGCTTCTTGCCGTGGAAGTCCTCGATGGTGAACTTGCCGACATGAATTGGGGCGCTTGCGTCGTAGCTCGAGCGCAGTGACGAGCTGCCAGCATCGAGGGCGCCGGCGACAGTGAGCACCTTGAACACCGAGCCCATCTCGTAGACGCCTGAGGTCATACGGTTGAGGCGGTCCTTGTCGAGGGCCTGCTCGCGGTGATTGGGGTCGTAGTCCGGGAGCGAGACAAGAGCCATTACCTCCCCGCTCTTGACGTCGATGACGACGCCGGCCGCGGCCTTGGCGTGAAAGGTGGCCATGGCGTTGACCAGCTCCTCCCGCACGACGTGCTGCACACCAAGGTCGAGGGAGAGCGTGACAGCTTCACCGCCCAAAGCATTTTCGGGGGCCGACATGGCGAGCGCCGGATTGTCGTCGATGAACTTCTCGATGCCGGCGAGGCCCTTGTTGTCGACATTAACATGGCCGATCACATGGCAGGCGGTGGCGCCGACCGGATAGACCCGGCGGTACTCCTCGACGAAGCCGAGGCCCGGCTGGCCAAGCTCGTAGATCTCGTCCTGCTGCTGGGGTGTGAGCTCGCGCCTGATGGCGACGAATCGCTTGCCCTGCTTTAGTTTGTCGAGCAGCTCCCCAGTGTTGATGTCGGGGAGGACGCTTGCCACCTGCTCAACCAGTTCATCACGATCGATGACCTTGGCGGGATCGGCATAGAGGGTCGCGCCTTTGATGTCAGTGGCAAGGAGCCTGCCGTTGCGGTCGAGGATGTCGGGCCGGTGCACGGTGGTGGAAATATCGTGGAGGCCCCCGACGCCCGGCTCCACGGCGGCGAAGCCGAGGCTGACCAGGCGAAGCGCAATGGCCAGGAAGCTCAGCGCGAAGGCAAGGCAGGCGATGCGATAGCGGTCGTGGCTCTTGGCGAGATACGCGCGCTCGGCTGGCGACGCCGCAGGATTCATATGGGACTCGCGAGCCAAGGACCTCGACCTATTCCTCGGGAGGTGAGACCGTCACAGGCGGAGGGATCACGACGGGAGCGCTCGAAGCCGCCTTGGCAACCGGACCGCCCTTGATGGGGACGGTCTTGACCGTGAGGGTCTTGGTCGGAGCCGGCAGATCCTCGTCGAGATCGGACGGGGTGGCGGGAGCCGAGGCGACGCCGGGCACAGGTACGGACTTGACCTTGGTCGCCGGACCGGATGCCGCCGGCAGCGCCTCATCGGCGGCTTCGGTGCGTACGCGCTCGAAGTCGCTGTCCGACATGGTATCGAGAGTCACGAGTTGCTGAGGCCGTGCCGGCGCAAGCTTCAGATGCTTTGCCGCCAGGCGCTCGATGCGCTCGGGCCGATTGAGCAGGCTCCATTCGGCACGAAGGACGGCGACGGCATCCCGCTCCGTCTCGATGTCCTTGCGCAAGCCCCCAATGTCCTCGTCGAGGGCGCGGGCCTCGTATTTCCCGTCGTAGATGACGTAAGCAAGCGCGACGAGCGCAACCACAAGACAGATATTGATGAAACGCAACATGAACCCCACCCGTCCCTCAAACCCCTGTCGTCAGACAGGAAGCGTAATGCGCGGCACCCCCAAAGCTGCAAGGTCGAGAGCATGCGGCTGAGCGTCCGTGCGTTCGCCAGCCCTAAGGCGCGCAGAGCGAGCACGGGGGTTCAGCCTGATCTCGTCCTTTGATGGTGATAACGGACGACGGTTAAGAAGTCGGAAGCTCGGTGCAAAAATTGGACGCCCCTCGTCCGGGACGTGGCGGGAGGCGCGGGGGGCCGGCATGCCGCGCGACGCGAAGAAACGCTTAGCAATGCGATCCTCCAGCGAATGGAAGGTGACGACGGCGAGCCGACCCTTCGGCTTGAGCAGGTGCTCCGCCGCGCTCAACCCGCGGGCAAGCTCGAGAAGCTCCTCGTTGAGATAGAGGCGAATCGCCTGGAAGGTCCGCGTCGCCGGGTGTTTGGTCTCGTCGTGCCTCCGGCCAAGCACGCGCGCGACGATGTCGGCTAGTTCGCCGGTTTTGGCAATCGGCGCTTTCGACCGGCACGCCACGATGGCGCGGGCAATCGAACGGGCGCGCTTCTCCTCGCCAAGGGTGGCGATGATCGCGGCAAGCTCGCGCTCGGGCAGCTCGTTAACGAGGTCGCTGGCGGTTGGGCCCTCGGCGCCCATGCGCATGTCGAGCGGGCCATCCTGGCTGAAGGAGAAGCCGCGCGCAGGCTAAGCGAGCTGGATGTAGGAGACGCCTAGATCGAGCGCCACGCCGTCTATCGCCGCGATGCGTTCACGTTTGGCTAGTTCGCGCATCTCGGCGTAGCGGCCGAGGACGAATTTCAGGCGTCC
>Ga0164299_10000262_pt1 | contig 11592 bp, 13 predicted proteins | sample Whisoiple_221_MG_FD_109712 | JGI IMG/M metagenome (GOLD analysis project Ga0164299, IMG submission 109712) | Unamended control soil microbial communities from upstate New York, USA - Whitman soil sample_221_MG | ecosystem: Environmental > Terrestrial > Soil > Agricultural land ...
CCTCCGACCCTCCGATCTCGAGCACGACGGGCCGCGAGCGCCAGCCGCGCGGGATGCGGAGCTCGCGGCGGTAGATGCCGGTCTCGTTCTCCTCGGGAACGTCGGGCGGCTCGTCGGGGAACGGCATCACGACGTTCGTGTAGTGCGGACGCCCGAATCCCTGCATCGTCCACAGCCCCGGCACGTCGACCTCCGTCCAGCCGCGGGCGCGGCGGCGCGCGCGCTCGGCGTCCTCGGGGCGCGGCGCGAGCCGGAACTCCCAGCGGCCGTCGAGGTTGCGTACACGCGACGGGGCACGACGGAGCGTCGCGCTCGGCGGGAGCCGGTTCAGGCTCGCGAGCTCGGGCATGCGCCAGGCGGCGCGCCCTCCGACCCACAGCAGCTCGTCGAGGCTCAGGTCGCGCGCCCCTCACGCACGCCGCGCAGCGCGAGCGCCGCGGCCTCCGGGTCGACCGTGTTGAAGAAGACGCCCGAGCCGAGCTCGCCGGCGGCCACGTAGCGCCCGACGCCGGGCGCGCGCCACGGCGTGACGATCTCGACGTGCAGCCGCGCCGCCGGCCACTCGTTGCCGTCAAAGGGACGCTGGTGGATCCAGAGCATGTACGGCGTCTCTGCGTCGAACAGCCGGTCGAGGCGTCCGAGCACGTCGACGAGCAGCCGCGCCAGCCCGTCGCGTCCCGCGTCGTCGAGCGACGGCAGGTCCGGCACGTGCTCGTCGGGCACGAGCCGCGCCTCGTACGGGAAGGTCGGCGCCTCCGGGACCCACGCGCGCCAGCCCGGCGCGGTGGCGATCAGGCGGTCGCCCGGCTCGCCCAGCTGCCCGCCGCGCAGCAGCTCGTTGAGCGGCGCGTCCGGGACGAAGCCGAACGCATAGATCTGACCGTGCGGATGCGTGATCGTCGCGCCGACGTCCGCGCCGCGGTTCTCGAACACGAGCACGTACTCGACATCGGCGCGAGCGCCGAGTGCTGCGCTGCGCTCGGCCCACAGGTCGACGACGCGCCGTGCGCCGGCGGGGCCCAGCGACCAGAAGGTGGCGTCGTGCTGCGGCGTGTAGAGCACGACCTCGCAGCGGTCGTCGCCCAGCGCCGGCCAGCGGTTGGTGAACCAGCGCGTCTCGTAGGCGTCGGGCGCCTCGAGCCCGCCCGGGCAGAACGGGCAGCTCGTGGCCGGCAAGTTCGGGCGGTCCTGGCGCGAGTCGACGACGAACGTGCGCAGGCCGGTATGGCCGTCGACCCGCGGCTCATCCGTGCGCGTCGAAGTGCTCATCCGGGTCCGCCGTCGCCGTTGCGCCGCCGCGGGGAGGCGATCAGCACGCGCTCTGCGTGCTCGCCGATCGCGGCGCGCGCGTCCACCGATAGCCCGGCGTCGGACACGAACACGTGCACCTCGTCGAGCCCGGCGATGCGGCTCAGGCCGCGCACGCCCCACTTGGTGTGGTCGGCGACGACGATCCGCCGCTGCGAGGCGGCGACGAGCGCCCGATCGGTCTCCGCTTCGAGCAGGTTCGGCGTCGTCAGGCCTGCGTCCGCGGTCACGCCGTGCACGCCGAGGAAGAGCAGGTCGAGATGCAGCGAGCGGATCGACGCGAGCGCCATCGGCCCGACGAGCGCGTCGGACGGCGTGCGCACGCCGCCGGTCAGCACGACGGTCAGGTCGGGGCGCGGCGCGCTGTGGAAGATGTTCGCGACCTGGATCGAGTTCGTGACCACGGTCAGGTCCGGCACCCTCGCGAGGTGGTGGGCCAGCCGCCACGTCGTCGTGCCCGCGGTCAGGCCGATCGACTGACCGGGCGACACGAGCCGCGCCGCCTCGCGGGCGATCGCCTCCTTCTCGCGCAGCTGCCGGTGCGACTTCGCCTCGAACCCCGGCTCGTCCGCGCTCAGGTGTCCCCGTAACGTGGCTCCGCCGTGCACCTTCTCGAGCAGCCCGTCGGCCGCGAGCGCGTCGAGATCGCGGCGCACGGTCATCTCGGACACGTCCAGCAGCTCGGTCAGCTCGCTGACGCGCACCGCGCCGTGCCGCCGTAGCTCCTCGACGATCAGCTTGTGGCGTTGGACGGCGAGCATTTCTCCTTCCTGAAGAAATCACACAATTATGAACGTCACCGGACACTCCCAGTCAAGGGCAGATTTGTTTTCGCTCCTCACTTGACAGCCGCTGCGCCGACGTGGGAGTGTCTCCTCCTAGTCATTCTTGTTCGATCGTGTGCTGTTCTGCGATCGCGTGTCCGAGACCCAGGAGGTCCTTATGTCGGACGAATCCCCCCTCGTGTTCGAGCCGGAAGAGGCAGCGGCCCGGCACCTGACGCGGCGCGGACTGCTCGCGGCAGCGGGCGCCGGCGGTGTCGCCGCGGCTTACGGCCTCACGGCCGCCCGCGCCCGCGGCGCGGTGCCGTCGGCCTGGCTCGAGCAGCTCGCAGGCACCGTCTCGGTGGGCTCGAACGCCTCCGACCCGGTGCCGAAGTCGGCGTACGCGGCCGTCTACAAGCAGTTCACCGCGAAGACCGGGACGAAGCTGAAGGTCAACACCGTCGACCACAACACGTTCCAGGAGCAGATCAACACGTACCTGCAGGGCCAGCCCCAGGACGTGTTCACGTGGTTCGCCGGCTACCGCATGCAGTTCTTCGCGCAGAAAGGCCTGCTCTCGCCGATCGACGACGTATGGGCGTCGCTCAAGCCGAACTTCTCGCCGGCGCTGCAGGCTGCTTCGAAGGGGCTCGACGGCCACTACTACTTCGTGCCGATCTACAACTACCCGTGGGCCGTCTTCTACCGGAAGAGCGTCTTCAAGCAGCACGGGTACACGGTCCCGAAGACGTGGGACCAGTTCGTGGCGCTCGCGAAGCAGATGAAGGCGGACGGGCTCACGCCGATCGCGTTCACGGACAAGGACGGCTGGCCCGCGATGGGCACGTTCGACATCCTGAACATGCGCATCAACGGCTACGACTTCCACGTCCGCCTGATGGGCGGCAAGGAGAGCTGGGACAGCCCGAAGGTGAAGGCGGTCTTCAACCAGTGGCGCGAGCTCCTGCCGTACTACTCGTCCGGCGCACTCGGGCTCACGTGGGAGGAGGGCGCGCAGCAGCTGGTCAAGAAGCAGGCCGGCATGTACCTGCTCGGCTCCTTCGTCGGCCAGCAGGCGACGAACGCCGCCGACCACGCCGATCTCGATTTCTTCGCGTATCCGGCGATCAACCCGGCGCACGGCCAGGACGCCCTCGACGCCCCGATCGACGGCTTCCTGATGTCCCGCAAGGCGAAGAACAAGGACGGCGCGAAGCAGCTGCTCAAGTACCTGGGCAGCGCGGCCGCCGAGAACACGTACCTGAAGACCGACGCCAACGACGTCGGCACCAACAAGCACGCGAGCCAGGCGCACTACAATGCGCTGCAGAAGAAGTCGGCACAGCTGATCTCGAGCGCGAAGCACATCGCGCAGTACATGGACCGCGACACGCGGCCCGATTTCGCCTCGACTGTCATGATCCCGGCGCTGCAGCAGTTCCTGAACACACCCACGGACGTCAACGGCCTGGTGAAGAAGATCCAGCAACAGAAGAAGTCGATCTTCGGATCGTGACCTGACCGCGACGCGATGGCGATCGACATCGCAGCAAGGTCGGATGTGGGCGGCGCGCGTCGGAAGACGCGCGCCGTCCGTCTGTCGGGGCGCGACCGGGTCGCGATCGCGGTCATGCTCGGCATCCCGACACTGGTCGTCGGGGCGCTGATCTGGTTCCCGACCGTCGCCTCGGTTGTTCTCTCCTTCACGAACTGGGACGGCATCGGCGGCGTCGGCACCGCGAAATGGGTCGGCACGCAGAACTACCGCGAGATCGCGACGATCTACCCGCCGTTCTGGCCGGCGGTGGAGCACAACGCGATCTGGCTCGTGTTCCTGGCGTTCGTCGCGACGCCGTTCGGGCTCTTCATCGCCTACCAACTCGACAAGGAGATCCGCGGCTCGCGGATCTACCAGAGCATCTTCTACCTGCCGGTCGTCCTCTCGTTCGCGATCATCGGCTTCATCTGGCAGCTCGTGTACTCGCCGACGCAGGGCCTGATCAACAACATCTTCGAGGACCCGGCGCACGGCAACGTCACCGACTGGCTGGGCAACCCGAAGCTGAACCTCTGTGCCGTCCTGGTTGCCGTCGGCTGGCGGCACGTCGGCTACGTGATGGTGCTGTACCTCGCCGGGCTGAAGGCGCTCGACCCGTCGCTGCGCGAGGCGGCGGCGATCGACGGCGCCGGCGAGTGGCACGCGTTCCGCACCGTCGTCTTCCCGGCGCTGAAGCCGATCAACATCGTGATCGTCGTTGTCACCGTGATCGAGGCGCTGCGCGCCTTCGACATCGTCTACATCATCAATCGCGGGCGAAACGGCCTCGAGCTGCTGTCGGTGCTCGTGACCGACAACATCATCGGCGAGGCGAGCCGCATCGGGTACGGCTCGTCGATCGCGGTGATCCTGATCATGATCTCGATCGTCCCGATCGTCGTCTTCGTCTGGAACAGCTTCCAGGAGAGCACGACGTGACCTCGGCCGCCATCCCCGCCCGTACGCGCGCCGCCGCTCGCCGTCGTCGCGCGGTCAGCGTGCCGCGGGTCGCGCTGCACGCGTTCCTCGCGTTCACCGCGCTCCTCTGGCTCGCGCCGGTCGGGTGGGCGGTCTTCACCTCGTTCCGCCCTTACTCGGACACGGCGGAGCACGGCTACGTGTCGATCCCGCACGCGCTCAGCCTCGTCAACTACAAGAACGCCTGGACGCAGGGGCAGATCCCGCTGCACTTCTGGAACTCGATGATCGTCACCATCCCGGCGATCGTGCTGATCCTGCTCTTCGCGTCGAGCGTCGCGTTCGTCGTCTCGCGCTTCAGCTTCTGGTTCAACGTCCCGATGCTGATCTTCTTCATGGCGGCGAACCTGCTGCCGCAGCAGGTGATCATCACGCCGCTGTACGAGCTCTACCTGCGCATCAACCTGCCGGGCTGGATGACCGGGGGCAACGGGCTCCTCTACGACTCGTTCCTGGGGCTGATCGCGATCAACGTCGCGTTCCAGACGGGCTTCTGCACGTTCGTGCTCGCGAACTACATGAAGACGATCCCGTCCTCGCTCGGGGAGGCCGCACGCGTCGACGGCGCGGGCGTGGTGCGCCAGTTCTTCGGGATCATTCTCCCGCTCTGCAAGCCGGCGCTCGCCGCGCTCGCGGCACTCGAGTTCACCTGGATCTACAACGACTTCCTCTGGGCGGTCGTGCTCATGAGCTCCGGCGACAAGCGCCCGATCACGTCGTCGCTGACGAACCTGCAGGGGACGTTCTTCACCGACAACAATTTGATCTCGGCGGCTTCGGTGCTCGTCGCGCTGCCGACCGTCCTCGTCTTCCTCGCCCTGCAGCGCCAGTTCATCAACGGCCTGACGCTCGGAGCGAACAAGGGATGAGCGCCCCGAAGATCGCGTTCATCGGCGCCGGCAGCGTCGTCTTCACGAGGAACCTGCTCGGTGACATCCTCGACTGCCCCGAGTTGCACGGCGTGGAGATCGCGCTGCACGACATCGACGCCGACCGGCTCGCGACTGCCGAGGCGATGGCCCGCTACGTGGCGGGCGCGACGGGAGCGGCGCCCGCGATCACCACGCACGGCGACCGCCGCTCCGCCCTCGACGGCGCCGACTACGTGATCAACATGGTGCAGGTCGGCGGGCATTCGTCGACGCTCGTCGACTTCGAGATCCCGGCGCGGTTCGGTGTCCGCCAGACGATCGCCGACACGCTCGGGATCGGCGGCATCTTCCGCGTCCTGCGCACGGCCGACCACATGCTCGGGCTCGGGCGCGAGATGGCCGAGCTCTGTCCGAAGGGCTGGCTGCTCAACTACACGAACCCGATGGCCGCGCTCTGCTGGCTGGTCTACGCCGGCACTCCGACGTCGAAGGTCGTCGGCCTCTGCCACTCGGTGCAGGGCACGACGCGCGACCTCGCGGAGATCGTCGGCGTGCCATACGACGAAGTGACCTACCTCTCCGCCGGAATCAACCACCAGGCGTTCATCCTTCGCCTCGAGCGCGACGGCGAGGATCTGTACCCGCTGCTCGACGAGCGGCTCGCGGCCGACCCTGACCTGCAGCGGCGCGTGCGCTTCGCCGTCTACGAGCGGCTCGGGTACTTCCCGACGGAGTCGAGCGAGCATCTCGCCGAGTACGTCCCGTGGTTCATGCGGCACGACGACCAGATCGACCAGTTCCGCATCCCGGTCGACGAGTACATCCGCCGCAGCGAGGACAACCTCGTCGAGTTCGAGCGTGTGAAGGAGAAGCTCGCCGCCGGCGAGCGGATGCCGATCGACCGCTCGAGCGAGTACGCGTCGGTGATCATCCACTCGCTCGAGACCGGCGAGCCGTCCGTGATCTACGGCAACGTGCGCAACACGGGGCTGATCTCGAACCTGCCCACCGACGCGTGCGTCGAGGTGCCGTGCCTGGTCGACGGTGCCGGCGTCCAGGCGACCGCCGTGCCGGACTACCCTCCGCAGCTCGCCGCGCTCAACCGCACGTTCCTCAACCCGGTCGAGTTGACGGTTCGGGCTGTGCTCGAGGAGCGGCCGGACTTCGTGCGTCACGCGGCGATGCTCGATCCGAACACGGCCGCGACGCTGACGCTCGACGAGATCGACGCGCTCTGCGACGAGCTCACCCGCGCGCACGGTGACCTGCTCCCCGCTGCACTTCGCGCGCAGGAGGTGCTGTCGTGAGCGGCATCCGGCTCGACGAGGTCACGAAGGTCTACGCGAACGGGGTGCGCGCGGTCGACGCGGTCAGCCTCGACATCAACGAGGGCGAGTTCGTCGTGCTCGTGGGCCCGTCGGGTTGCGGCAAGTCGACGCTGCTGCGCATGATCGCCGGCCTCGAGGACGTGACCGAGGGCGAGATCCAGATCGGCGACATCGACGTCACGGACAAGCCGCCGCAGCAGCGCGACATCGCGATGGTCTTTCAGAACTACGCGCTCTACCCGCACATGTCGGTGCGCGACAACCTCGCCTACGGCCTGAAGCTGCGCAAGATGCCGAAGCGCGAGTGGCAGCGGCGTGTCGACGAGACGGCGAAGAAGCTCGGGCTCGACGAACTGCTCGACCGCAAGCCGTCGCATCTGTCGGGCGGGCAGCGGCAGCGTGTGGCGATGGGCCGCGCGATCGTGCGCGAGCCGAAGGCGTTCCTGATGGACGAGCCGCTCTCGAACCTCGACGCGAAGCTGCGGGTGTCGATGCGCGCGGAGCTCGCTCGGCTGCACGAGCAACTCGGCGTCACGACCGTCTACGTCACGCACGACCAGGTCGAGGCGATGACGCTGGGCCAGCGCGTCGCTGTGCTGCGCGACGGCTTGCTGCAGCAGGTCGACACGCCGCAGAAGCTCTTCCGCCATCCCGAGAACCTGTTCGTCGCGGCGTTCATCGGATCGCCGTCGATGAACCTGATCGACGCTGACGTGGGCGAGGGCCGCGTGTCCTTCGCGGACGTCTCGTTCCCGCTCCCGGAGTCGTCACCGGTGGCGGGTCACAAGGGCAAGCTGATCGTCGGCATCCGCCCGACCGACTTCGAGCACGGCGAGAGCGCCGACCCGAGCCTGCCGCGCTTGCGCGTCAGCCCCGACGTGGTCGAGGACCTCGGCTCCGAGCACCACGTGATCTTCACGCTCGACGCGCCGCGCGTCAGCGCAGAGGCGGTACGCGCCGCGAGCGACGAGGGAGACGACGAGGGCAAGCTGTTCGCCGACGACCGCGCCGTCTTCACCGCCTGCCTCGACGACCGCAGCGTGCTCACAACGGCCTCGCAGGTAGAACTCGCGATCGATCATCGCCGGCTGCATTTCTTCGACCCGGCGACGGGTCTCGCGCTCAACGGCGCGACCGCGTCTTAGGGCGAGACGTAGGTCATGCCCTCGAGGTTGTAGCCCTTCGCGCGCAGGCTCGTCGTCAGGCGCTTCGCCTCGAAGCCGGAGCCGCGCGGGCGGACGATCCAGAAGAGGCCCTTCAACTCGCTGCCCACGATCACGTCGCCTGCGTATGCGCGCACGTCCGACGCGGGCGCGAAGAACGCGTTGCGCGACAGCGTGTCCGTGAGGTAGAGCCCGGCGCGCTTGCCGCCGCGCGCGGGCGAGCGCACGATCGCCGCGATCGGGTTCGGCCCGTCGGCCAGCCGCGCGACGGTCTTCACCGTGCCGCTCGCGTCCATCGCAGCGAGGCGACCGGTCTTGCCGGCGTCGACGGCCAGCAGCGCCGCGCCGGCCGCCGAGCCGAAGCCGGCGGGTGCGATCTCGACCTCGTCGGCGCCTCCAGGGCCGTCGTACGTGCCGATCTTCTTCACCGTCCCGCTCGCATCGATCGCGTACACGGTGCCGCCCGGCTTCTGGCCCGCGCCGGAGCGTCCGGTGGCGGCGACGAGCGCGTAGCCGAACTTGCCGACCGTGTCGAAGGCGAGCGCGCCGTCGGCGACGTCGGTGTCGTCGATGCGGGCGAGCACCGTCGGCGTGCCGCCCTCGGCCGGGATCCGGTAGATCGCGTTGCCCGGCGTGTGGCAGAAGATCGCGCCGGCGGGCCAGCCGTGCGCGCCCGGCGAAACGCGACAGCGGGTCTCCTCGACCTCCTTTGGCAAGGATGCGAACCTCGTCAGCGGCTTGCCGGCCGGCGGCGCCGACCAGATCGTGTTCTCGGTGTTCTCGACGTAGAGCAGGCGCTTGCCCGTCCACGCGACGTCGGTCAGCCGGATGCCGGTGTTGGCGAGCACGCGGAAGTGGAGACCGCCGCCGGGTGCGCGGGCGACCGTCGGCGCGCCGAGCGCCACGACCAACGCTGCAACGGTGATCACCGGGCGGTACACGCTGCTCGGCGCACAGTCTATGAAGCGGAGCCCCGGCGCGGGACGTTCAGCGGCGGGTTCAGCGCGATCGCCGCGTCGTAGTCCTCCCACGTGTCGACGTCGCGCGGCACGGCGCCGCGGACCGGGACGTCGGCGACGTCGCCGGCGCGGCGGTCGAGGAGCTTCCAGACGCCGCGGTCGCCGTGCAGCGCCGCCAGCTCAGGGAAGACGCCGCGCGCGAACGCGAGCGGGTGGCCGCGGCCGTCCTCGTACGCGCAGGCGGCAAGCGGTGCGTCGCCCCGTCCGGCGACGAGCGCAGCCACCGTCTCCGCGGTGACGCCGGGCTGGTCGCCGAGCAGCAGCACGAGCACGTCCGCCTCCTCGTCCACCGCGCCGAGCGCGGCCGCGATCGACGACGAGCACCCCTCGCCGAACTGCGTGTTCTCGACGACCTCGACGCCGTCGAGTCTCACGTTCTCGCGGACGTCGCTCGCGCTGCCCCCGATCACGCAGAGCAGCTGCTCGAAGGCGCACGCCCGCGCGGTGTCGAGGACATGGTCGAGCAGCGTCGCGTCGCCGAACGGCAGCAGCTGCTTCGCCTGCCCGAGCCGCTGCGAGCCTCCGGCCGCCAGCACGAGCCCGGCGACGAATTCATTGGAGCGGGTGGGCAAGCTCCCAGCCGTCGATCACGGAGACGTTCACGGTCGAGCAGCGCGCGCAGCGGATGCGCACCTTCTTCGTCATCTGCTCCGGGTGCATCGAGACCGCGAGCACGTTGCCGCAGCTCACGCAGACGTAGTCGTCGGGGCCGTTGCCGCGGAACACCGGCCTGTCGACGTCCTCCTGCAGCGCCGTCCCGCCGTCCTTCGGCACCTCGCCGGCCTGGATCTCGCGCATCTCGATCCGGGCCACCAGATTCTTGCCTCAAAGTTGTGCGAGCTTGCCGCTGAAGTCGTTGATCAGCGCGTCCAGCACGCTGACCATGATCCCTTCGCCCATCGACGCGGCCTTGCCCGTGATCTGGGCGCTCGTGTGGATCTTCCCGCCGCCGTCGGCGAGCTCGAAGGCGATGGTCGCATTCGCGTGGCCCTGCCCGCCGGCTTCGCGCGACTTGACCTGCATCACGACTTTGTGCGCGTCGGCGTCCTGCTCGGTCACTTCGAGCGTGCCGGTGTACGTGAGCGCCATCGCGCCCATCTTCACCTTGATCTCGGCCTTGACCGACTCGGGCCCTGTGCTCTCGACGACGCGTCCGCCCTGCACGCACGGCACGACCTTCTCGAGATCGAGGAGCGTCGCGTAGAGCTCGTCGATCGGCTTCGGGTTGGCGAAGGAATGGTCGAGCTCGACGGCCATCGCAAGGACTATAGGGTCCGCGCATGCCCACGCACGCCTTCGGGCCCGAGAACGGCACGCTTCGGGTGCGCACCGGGCGCAAGGGCGCGGCCGCGAAGGCGGGGCACGACCTGCTGATCGAGGTCACGAGATGGGAAGCGGCAGTCGAGGCGGCCGAGGGGGGTGCGCCGGAGAGCGTCATGCTCGACGTCGACTCGACGTCGTTCCGCGTCCTCGAGGGGACGGGCGGGATGCAGTCGCTCGATGACGACGACCGGGCGAACATCCAGCAGACGATCGACGACGAGGTGCTGCAGCGGCAGCCGATCACGTTCCGTTCGACGGCCGTGCGCGCCGACGACGACGGCCGGCTGACCGTCGACGGCGAGCTGACGCTGAACGGCGCCACCCGCCCCCTGACGGTCGACGCCGCCCTCGACGACGGCGGTGGTCTGAACGGCCGCGCGGTCGTGAGGCAGAGCGAGTGGGGGATGACGCCCTACTCGGCGCTCTTCGGGGCGCTCAAGGTCGCGGACGAGGTGCGCGTCGAGTTCGACGGCCGCCTCTGAGCGCGAAGGCGCCGGAGCCCGACGGCGTGTGCCGTCAGGCTCCGGCGCTCGCGTTCTCGTCAACCGCGTGCCGGCGCTGCGCTCCTGGCGCGGCGGTACGCGCCTGCGCCCAGCCCGTGCAGCAGGTCGCGGAAGCCGCGGCGACGCCGGTCACCGTGCCCGCTCCCGCCGTCGCGCTGCAGCTGCCCGAAGCGCTCCTGGGCCAGCAGGTGGCGAGTGCTGTGGTCGTAAGGCTCCATCTCTCCTCCTCTCGAACTGTTCGCAGGGACGCGGGAACGGCACGCTGTGCGTGCGTGTTGCTTGAGCCGACAACGGGCTCTCCTTTCGTGGGTTGAAGCGCAGACGACGACGGTGCTCACGCCCGGCGTTCAGGCGTCACCGGCGAAGGCTGCGGGACGGTCGTGGCCGCCCGGCTGTCAGCGCCCCGCCTGCGTCAGCAGGCGATGTGCGCGACGCCGACGAGGCGACGCCACGTGAGCGGGGAAAAGCACATGTTCATGACGATTGGCCTCCTTCCGCGCATCGCTTCGGCGCCCGATGCGCCGAAGTGGAACGACGAAGTGTGCGCGTCGCGTGAGCGCGTGTCAAGGCTGCTTAACGAAACACGCCGTCGCGCGCGTGAGCGTGCGTGCTCCTGCGATCATCGGGATGTGCCACCGCTCGGGGCGAAGCAGCGCGCGAATCTGCCCGACAGTGCGTTCGCGTACATCGACTCGACCGGCAAGCGCCGGCTGCCGATCAACGACGCGTCGGACGTGCGCAACGCGTTCTCCCGGTTCGACCAAGTGCATTCGCGCGTCCGCGTCGGCGTGCACAGC
>Ga0164299_10000265_pt1 | contig 11553 bp, 10 predicted proteins | sample Whisoiple_221_MG_FD_109712 | JGI IMG/M metagenome (GOLD analysis project Ga0164299, IMG submission 109712) | Unamended control soil microbial communities from upstate New York, USA - Whitman soil sample_221_MG | ecosystem: Environmental > Terrestrial > Soil > Agricultural land ...
GCGGCCGGATCGCAGTACACGTACGTGATCCGCAAGGGCTACGCATGGGGTCCGAAGGGAGCCACGACGGCAACCCAGGGCCTGCCGGCGAGCATCGTCATCAAGGTGATCACGAACGAGACCACCGCGTCCAACCTCCTGCTCAGCGGCGGGCTCAACCTTGCGGGCGTCTCCGGGGCGGATCGCTCGCGGCTCGACAAGTCGTCCGACCTCTTCAGGATCGTCTCGCCCGCGCAGCCCAACGAGCTCTTCTTCAACGAGAACGCGGGCCATCCGGCCGCGAGCCCGGCCGTCCGCAAGGCCCTCGTGCAGGCGCTGAACCTCAACCAGGTCGGGACGGTCGTGACGAGCGGTCGCGGCCTCAAGATGACGCAGCTCTCGCTCCAGAACTTCACGCCGTGCGCGGGCAATTCCGTCGCCGGCAGTGTCCCCGCGTACAACCCCTCGGCGGCGAAGTCCGCGCTCGGCGGCGTCAGCATCAAGGTGCTCTACCCGACCGATGCCGGCCCTGCCTACGCCCCCGCTGCGGAGCTCGTGCAGCAGCAGCTCTCCGCGGCCGGGGTCAAGGTCACCCTCGACGGCCAGAGCACGGCGACGCTGCAGGGCAAGATCTTCGGCAGCGGCGACTGGGACCTCGTGCTGATCGCGATCGGCGTGGCCAATCCGGCTCAGTTCACGTCCTTGCTTTCCGGGCCGGCCCCCCCGAAGGGGATCAACTTCGCCGGCATCGCCAACGCGGGCTACAAGCTGGGTGTCGCGCGGGGGTCACGCCGGGTCGGTGCCGCAGGCTGCAAGTTCTGGCTCGACGGCGAGCGCGCGCTTCTCAAGGCGGCAGACCTTGCGCCGCTGGCCGTCACGACCACGGCGAGCTACGGCCGGGGCCTCCGCTTCACGGTTGGCTTGCAGGGCCCGCAGCCGACCAGCTTCCGGCTGACGAAGTCGAAGTGAGGTGACGGCAGCTCCCGCGTCGATCGGAGCTCCTCGGAACTGGTGGGCCGGCCGGACACGGTCGGCCTACCTCGTTCGCCGTACGGCGCGGCTCCTCGTCTCGCTCGCGCTGCTTCTCACCGCGACCTTCTTCATGATCCACCTCGTCCCGGGCGACCCGGTCCGGGCGGCGCTCGGCCCCACCGCACCCGCGAGCCTGGTGGCGGAGCGGAAGGCCGCGCTCGGGCTCGACGAGCCGCTCGTCACGCAGTACGTCGACTACGTCCGCAACGTCCTGCACGGCGACTTCGGGACGTCGATGACGACCGGCGAGAGCGTCACCGACGTGATCAAGGTGCGAGCGCCGGCGACGTTCAAGCTCGCCGGGATCGCGTTCCTCGTGGCGATCTTCGTGGCCGTGCCGCTCGGCGTGCTGATGGCGGCGCTGACACGTGACAGCCGGCGCCGCGGCCTCGAGCTCGGCTTCACTGCGACGGCCGGCGGGCTCGCCGCGATCCCGTCGTTCCTGCTCGCGGTCGGTCTCGTCTACCTCTTCGCCGTCACGTTCCAGATCTTCCCCGTCGCCGGCCGCGCCGGCGTGTCGTCGTACGTGCTGCCGGTCGCTGCGCTCGCGCTCGCACCGATCGCCGCGCTCGCGCGGATCGTGCGCGTCGAGGGGCTGCGCGTGCTCGGCCAGGACTACATCCGGACTGCGCGCGGCAAGCGTCTCCCCGCGCGCATCGTCTACGTCCGGCATGCGCTACCCAACACCCTTACGCCGACGTTGACCCTCGCCGGCCTGCTGCTCGGCGGACTCGTCGCAGGCACCGTTCTCGTCGAGAACATCTTCGCGTGGCCCGGCCTCGGCACATCGCTCGTGCAGGCAGTCGCGCAGAAGGACTTCCCCACCGTGCAGGCGCTCGCAGTCGTGTTCGGCACCGTCGTCCTACTCGCCAACTTCGCGGTCGACATCGCGCTCGGCGTGATCGACCCGCGTTCGACGATCCTCGAGTCGTGAGCGAGCCGTCGACGAGCCGCCTCCGCTTCGCGCTGCGGACACCGGTCGGGATCGCCGCCTCGGTCGGCCTCGCCGCGATCGTCGTGCTCGCGATCGTCGGGCCCGTGCTCTGGTCGGACGACGCTGCCCGGCTCGACATCCTCGCGGCCGCGCAGGGAGCGAGCCGCGCGCATCCGCTCGGCACCGACGCCCTCGGCCGCGACATCTTCTACCGCGTGCTGGTCGCGACGCGGCTGTCGGTGACGCTCGCGCTCATCTCGGCCTGCTTCGGCGCGGCGATCGGGATTCCGCTCGGCGCGATCCCCGCGCTCGTCGGCGGTCGCGTCGGAAAGCTCGTGACGGGATTCATCAACCTCTCGGTCGCGTTTCCGACACTGCTCGTCGCGATCTTCGTCGCTGCAGTCGCCGGCGTCGGCGCGCGTGGGGCGGTCGCAGGAATCGGCATCGCCATCGCGCCGTATTTCGCGCGCCTGAGCCAGACGCTCTCGTCCTCGGTCGCGGGGTCCGACTACCTGGCGGCGGCGAGGATGCTCGGCGTCCGGCGAGCGCGCCTCCTGCGCCGGCACATCCTCCCGAACGTCGCGGAGCCGCTTCTGATCACTGTGACGATCGCCGTCGGGGACTCGCTGCTCGCGCTCGCGGGCCTCAGCTTCCTCGGGCTCGGGGTGCAGGCGCCGCAATACGACTGGGGCAGGATGTTGAGCGAGGGGCTGAGCCAGATCTACGTGACGCCGGTCGTCGCGCTCGGCCCCGCAGTGGCGATCACCCTCGGCGCGCTCAGCTTCGTGCTCTTCGGTGAGGTGCTGGCGAAGGCGGCCGCGGGCGGCGGAGGCGTCAGGTGGACGCGCAGCGACCTCTCGTTCGTCTCACTGCCGCCCGCAGGGGACGGCGCCGACGCGCGCCCGGTCCCGGGTGTGCTCTCGGTCGAGGGACTGACCGTGTCGTTCCCCGGCGGTGCGGTGCCGGTGCGCGGCGTCACGCTCGAGGTCGCGCCGGGCGAGATCGTCGGCATCGTCGGCGAGTCCGGCTCCGGCAAGACGCTGACCGCGATGGCGATCGCCGACCTGCTGCCCGCCGGCGGACGCATGACGGCGAACCGCTTCTCGCTCTTCGGCGAGGACCCGCGCACGTTGAGCGATGGACAGCGGCGCCGGCTGCTCGGCCGCTCGCTCGCGGTCGTCTACCAGGATCCGATGTCGGCGCTCAACCCGGCGCTGCGCGTCGGACGTCAACTCGGAGAGGTGGCCGAGGTGCACGACGGGCTCTCGAAGGCGCAGGCGCGGCAGCGTGCTACCGAGCGCCTGCGTTCCGTGCGCATCGGCAATGCCGAGGCTCGTGTGCGCCAGTACCCGCACGAGCTCTCCGGCGGCATGCGCCAGCGTGCCGTGATCGCGATGGGCCTGATGGGCGAGCCGAAGCTGATCATCGCCGACGAGCCGACGACTGCACTCGACGTCACCGTCGAACAGCAGATCCTGCGCCTGCTCCGCGACGTGACCGCATCCGGAGGCGCGTCGGCGATCCTGATCTCGCACGACGTCGCGGTCGTCTCGCAGCTCTGCAGCCGCGTGTTCGTGATGTACGCCGGCCGGATCGTCGAGGAGCTCGACGTCGCCAAGCTCGTGAGTGGGCCTGCGCATCCGTACACCGCGGCGCTCGTCGCCTCCGTGCCGACGATGCGCTCCGACCGCACGCGCCCGCTCGCGAGCATCCCCGGACGTGCTCCCGGCCCGTACGACGACGAGCCCGGCTGCCCGTTCGCGGCGCGGTGCCCGCGTGCCTCGGAACGCTGTCGCAGGGAGATGCCGCCGCTCGAGCCGCACTCGCCGACGCATCGCGCAGCGTGCTGGCATCCACTCGACGGTCTCGAGGACGTGGCGGTGTGACGACGCTCGCGGGCAGCGCGCTGACGGTTCGCTTCGGGCACGGCGACCGCGCGCTCACTGCAGTCGATCGCGTCGATGTCGACGTGCCCGAGGGCGCGACCGTCGGCCTCGTCGGCGAGTCGGGGTCCGGCAAGTCGACACTGGCCCGCGCGCTCTGCGGTCTCGTCCCGCTCGCCGACGGCGAGGTGCTGATCGACGGCGCGCCGGTGCGGAGACAGCACGGCCGCGCGGTCGACCGGCACCGTCGTGTGCAGATGATCTTCCAGGATCCGTTCTCGTCGCTGAATCCGCGCATGACGGTCGGCGACGCGATCGGCGAGGCCGTCGGGGCGGGCAAGGGGGCCAGCCGCCGCGCGCGCACCGAGGCCGTGGGGCGCTACCTCGACCTCGTCCACCTCGACGTCGCCGTTGCGGGCCGCTACCCGAGCCGGCTCTCGGGCGGCCAGCGGCAGCGGGTCGCGATCGCACGCGCGCTCGCCGCGCGGCCCGGCGTGCTGATCGCGGACGAGATCACGTCGTCACTGGATGTGTCGGTGCAGAGCGCCGTTCTCAACCTGGTCCGCGAGCTGCGTGACGAGCTCGGCCTGTCGTTGATGTTCGTGTCGCACAACCTCGCAACGGTGCGCTACGTCAGCGATTTCCTCGCAGTCATGTACCTGGGACGCATCGTCGAGCTCGGCCCGACCGAGGTCGTCGTCGCGGACCCGCGGCATCCGTATACCCGCGCGCTGCTTGCTGCCGTGCCGAGTCTCGAGACGGCGGCCGAGCGCGGCCCGGCCGACCTCGAGCTCGGCGACCCGCCGGATCCGCACCACCCGCCGCCCGGCTGTCACTTCCATCCGCGTTGCCCCGTCGGCCCGGTCGTCGTTCCCGAGCGGCAGATCTGCATCGAGCAGGATCCGCGGGACGGCGCGGACGAGCGTCCGCATCGCACGTTTTGTCATTTCGCATCGGCGTCGTCGAACAGCGCAGCGCCGGCCACCCCTAGAGAGGAGCAAGTCCATGTCGGTTGCGATCGCTAGCACGTCCCTCCAGCAGCGCCTCGACCAGCTGCGCGAGCAGCACGGAGTCCCGGGCGCATCGCTGGCGGTGCTCCGCGACGACGAGATCAGCTCGGTCGCGTCGGGCCTGCTCAACCTCGACACCGGCGTCGAGGCGACGACGGAGTCGTTGTTCCAGATCGGCTCGATCACGAAGGTATGGACGACGACCGTCGTCATGCAGCTCGTGGACGAAGGGCTCGTCGAGCTCGACGCGCCGGTGCGCCGTTACCTGCCGGAACTCCGCGTCGCCGACGAGAGCGTGGCAGAGGCGGTGACAATCCGCCATCTGCTCACGCACTCGAGCGGTATCGACGGCGACAACTTCGCAGACACCGGTCGCGGCGACGATGCGCTCGAGAAGTACGTCGCGAGCTGCGCGGAGCTGCTCCAGGTCCATCCGCTCGGCGGGACGATGTCGTACTGCAACACCGGCTTCTCGCTCCTCGGCCGTGTGATCGAGGTCGCGACCGGCGAGGTGTGGGACAGCGCGATGCGCACACGGCTGTTCGAGCCGATGCAGCTGACACACACCGCGACGCTGCCCGAGGACGTGCTCCGCTTCCGCGCTGCGATCGGCCACATCGACCCGTCCGGGAAAGGGCTGCAGACGGCGCCGATGTGGGGGCTGCCGCGCACGGCGGGCCCGGCCGGCGGGATCTGCTCGACGGCGACCGACGTCGCGCAGTTCGCGCGGCTGCACCTCGCCGGTGGGGCGCTCGGCGATACGCAGGTCGTGTCCGAAGCGTCCGTGCGCGCGATGCAGGTGCCGCAGGTCGAGGTGCCGAGCGGGGGAGACGGGATCTCGTCGCGCCACTGGGGCCTCGGCTGGTCGCTCTTCGGCTGGAACGGCCGCACGGTGCTCGGCCACGACGGCGGCACGATCGGGCAGTCGGCGTTCCTGCGTGCCGTGCCGGACGCCGGCGTCGCCGTCGTGCTGCTGACGAACGGCGGCAACACGCTGGCGCTCTTCCGCGACGTGTTCGGCGAGCTGCTGCACGACCTCGCCGGCGTCGATCTGCCCGCCGAGCTCGCTCCTCCGGAGACGCCGCTCCCTGTCGACCCGTCCGCGTCCGTCGGGGTCTACGAGCGCCAGGGCGCCTCGGTACGCGTCGACGCGAAGGACGGCGGCCTCGTCGCGGTGCAGACGGTGACCGGACTCGGCTCCGAGATGACCCCGGATCCCTTCGAGCTGCAGTTCCACCTGCTGGCCGAGGACGACGACCTGTTCGTCACGCAACATCCGGCCGCGCCTGGCGTCTGGCTCCCGGTCCGCTTCGTCACGCTAGCCGACGGAAGCCGCGTGCTCCACGCCGGAGGGCGCGCCACGCCGCGGACAGGGGACTGATGCTGGTCGCCCGAGGACGATTCCCTCTCGAAATCGGTAGTGGATTGACGTAGGAGCGCCTTCCTGATCTGGTCAACTCTCAACGCACCCGACCGAGAGGGGGGCCGGCATGAGCAGCGTCGACCTGAAGCTCGAGGTAGTCGTCATCCCGGTAGCGGATGTCGACCGCGCCAAGGAGTTCTACGAGAAGCTCGGGTGGAGACTCGACGCCGACTTCGCCTTCGACAACGGCTTCCGGATCGTGCAGCTGACGCCGCCGGGCTCGGGATGCTCGATCCAGTTCGGCACGAACATGACCTCGGCCGCCCACGGCTCGGCGCAGAACCTGTACCTGATCGTCTCCGACATCGAGGCCGCGCGCGACGACCTGGCCGGCCACGGCTCCGAGGTCGGCGAGGTGTTTCACCCCGCGAGCCCTGGCGACCAGTTCAAGCCCGACCCGGGCGGCCACACCCACGGGCCTGCGCCCGAGCACGCGACCTACAGCTCGTTCGCCAGGTTCAGCGACCCGGACGGCAACGTCTGGCTGCTGCAGGAGGTCACCACGCGGCTTCCCGGCCGCATCGACTCGGCGGGCACGACGTACCCGTCGGTGGGCGACCTTGCGGACGCGATGCGTCGCGCGGCCGCCGCTCACGGAGAGCACGAGAAGCGCACCGGCGAGGCGGACGCGAACTGGCCCGACTGGTACGCGGCGTACATGGTGGCCGAGCAGTCGGGCGCGGAGCTGCCGCAGTGAGCGACTACGACGTGATCGTGCTCGGCGGCGGGTCGCCCGGCGAGCACTGTGCCGGCGCACTTGCCGAGGGCGGACTGCGCATCGCGATCGTCGAGCGCGAGCTCGTCGGCGGCGAGTGCTCGTACTGGGCGTGCATCCCGTCGAAGACGCTACTGCGTTCGGGCGAGGCGGCGCATGCAGCGAACGAGGCGGCCGCGCACGCGGAGGTCGACGTGGAGGCGGCCCTCGCCTGGCGTGACTTCATGGTCTCGAACTACTCCGACGCGGGCCAGGAGCGGTGGCTCGCCGACAACGGCATCGACCTGATCCGCGGCCGCGGCCGTCTCGCGGGTCTCGGGGCGGTCGAGGTCGACGGCAAGTCATACACGGCCGACCACGTCGTGCTCGCCAACGGCGCCGACCCGTTCGTCCCGCCCGTGCCGGGCTTGCGCGAGCTCGACGGCGTGTGGACGAACCGCGAGGCGACGGGCATGAAGACCGTTCCGCGGCACATGCTCGTGATCGGAGGCGGTCCGGTCGGCGTCGAGCTCGCGCAGGCCGTACGGCGCCTCGGCGGCAACGCGACGCTCGTCGAAGGCGGCGAACACGTCCTTCCCCGTGAGGCGGCGCCGCTCGGCGAGGCGCTCGGCGAGATCCTGCACCGTGACGGGATCGAGCTGGTGCTCGGCGCGCACGCGACCGGCGCGCGACGCGACGGCGACGACTTCGTGCTGCAGCTCGACGACGGCCGCGAGTTGCGCGGCGACCGCCTGCTCGTCGCGACGGGACGCCGCCCGCGCGTCGACGACATCGGCCTCGAGACGGTGGGCATCGCCGTCGAGCCTCGCGGCGTACCGGTCGACGCCCGTCTGCAGGCGGCCGAGGGCCTGTGGGCGATCGGCGACGTCAACGGCATCTGGCAGCTGACGCACGTCGGGAAGTACCAGGGCGAGGTCGTCGCCTCGAACATCCTCGGCGAGCCGCGTGAGGCGAACTACGACGCCGTGCCGCGCGTCGTGTTCACCGACCCGCAGGCGGCGGCCGTCGGCGAGAGCCAGGCGCGGTTCAGCTCGACCGCCGCGTTGAACGGCATCGCGAAGACCGAGACCTACACGCGTGCGTACGCCGAGAGCAACGGCTTCCTCACGCTGCTCGGCGACGGCGAGCGACTGACCGGCGCGTACGCGCTCGGCCCGGAGGCGGGCGAGTGGCTGCAGCAGGCGACGCTCGCGATCCGCGCACGTGTGCCGATCCGCGTGCTCCGCGACACGATCCAGCCGTTCCCGACGTTCTCCGAGATCTACGTCGGCGCGGTGAACGCGATGCACGCCGAGGTCACCGGTACGAGCTGACGATCAGGCGGCGAGCTGGGCGAACGCGCTCCGGAAGACCTCGAACGGCTGTGCGCCGAGGACGAGCAGCCGCCGGTCGAGCAGGAACGCGGGCACGCCGTTGACGCCGATCGAGACTGCCTGTCGTGTCGAGCCCTCGACGACGTCGAGGTACAACGCCGGGCCGTCTATCACCCGCTCGACGTCGTCCGCGGCGAGGCCGACCTCCGCTGCGAGCCGGCGCAACTCGACCGCGTCGCCGATGTTCGTCGCCTGCGACCAATAGGCGTCCATCAGCCGGTGGTGGAACGGCTCGTGCAGCCCGCGCTCACGCGCGAGCTCCGACATGCGCAGCGCGAGCCGCGTGTTCGGGACGATCTCCGGGCGGTTGTAATCGAGCCCGGCGGCAGCGAACCGATCGCGCAGCGGGTCACCCTCGCCGACGCCGATCCCGTAGCGGCGATGCAGCTCCGAGAGCGGGATCCCCTCGGGCGGGTACTCGGGGTGCAGGTCGAACGGGAGCCAGACGACGTCGGCGTCGAACTCGCGCCGTGCCTCCTCGGCCGTTACCTGGCCGAGCCGGCAGAAGGGTCAGATGTAGTCGCTCCAGATGAGGATCGAGTGATCGGCCATCGCTCGTGGGGAGTAGATGGGACGTGTCCAGCCTAGACGGAGTCGCCGCTCTGGAAGAAGGCGGCGAACGAGCCGGCGACGGTGGCGACGACGAAGATCGCCCATGCTTCGAGCGCGACGTCGAGCGCCTTGCCCGCAGCCGTAAGGGGGTTCTTCAGCGAGGAGGAGACCGTCAGCAGCTGCGCCGTGACGAAGAAGAGCGCGTCCCCGAAGCCGTGGATGTCGCTTCCTTTCACGCCGCTCTCGAAGCTCCACGCGAGGAGCGAGCCGACGACGTCCACGACGGCGCTCAAGGCCAGCGCGACGATGAGCCGCGCGAGCAGCCGGCGGTGCCGCTCGCTCCAGGTGACGAGCCGTCGCAGCTCCTCGCGGATCACGAGCCGAAGTCTGCGCACCCCCGCGGACGGCGCCGGTAGTTAGGTTGGCCGGATGGAACACCTACGCGTTCTGCGGCCCGCTCCAGACGTGTACGCGTTCTACGACGGCCGCGTGGACGGGTATCGATTCGACCCCCGGCCGAACTGGGTGGACGACGGCGCGCTCTCGCTGGGGATCGCGAGTTACGCGATCGTCTCCGGCTCAGCCGCGCTGGTCTACGACACGCACGTGTCGCTCGAGCATGCCCGGCGCATCCGTGCGTTGCTCGAGGACGAAGGTGCGCGCACGTTCACGGTCGTCCTCAGCCACTGGCATCTCGACCACGTGGCAGGAACGGCAGCGTTCGCCGACTCTCCGGTGATCTCGTGCGAGCGAACGGCCGAGCTCCTGACGCGGTCTCGTGCTGCTATCGAGGCCGGCTCGCTCGAAGGGCCGCCGCCGATCGATCCGCTCGTCTTGCCGACGACGACATTCGCCGACCGTCTCGAGCTCGAGGTGGGAACGGCACGGGTAGAGCTCGTTGCGACGGAGATCCACAGTCCCGATGCATGTGTCGTCTGGTGGCCCGAACGTGAGCTGCTCTTCTGCGGAGACACGTTGGAGGACACGGTCACGTACGTGGACGACGCGGACGCCCTGCCGACCCACCGCGCGAACCTGAAGCTTCTGGGCCGCCTGCAAGCGAGGCGGATCCTGCCGAATCACGGTGATCCCGACGTGATCGCGTCGGGCGGATACGGCGCCGGCCTGATCGAGGCAACCGGTCGGTACATCGACCTCCTGCTCGACGATTCAGGTCGCGCAGAGCGACCGCTGCGCGAGGTCGTCGACATGATCGGCAGCGACGATCTGCACTACTACGCGCCCTACGAGCAGGTCCACACGCAGAACCTCGCGGCCGTCGCGCGGGTGCGCGGACCGGCATGAGAGGATCGCGTCGATGTGCCGCTGGCTCGCGTACTCCGGAACGCCGATCCGCCTCGAGGAGCTGCTCCTCAAGCGCGATCGCTCGCTGATCGACCAGAGCTTGCACGCGCGCCTCGGTGCGACGACGACGAACGGCGACGGCTTCGGCGTCGGCTGGTACCAGGACGGCGAGCCGCCGCGGCTGTACAAGAGCACGAATCCGGCGTGGAGCGACCGCAATCTCCGCGAGCTCGCAGCCGGCATATCCTCACCGCTCTTCTTCGCTCACATCCGTGCGTCGACGGGCACCGCGGTCCAGGAGACGAACTCGCACCCGTTCCGCCACGGACACTGGCTCTGGATGCACAACGGGCTGATCCGCGACTTCCAGCGCGTCAAGCGGGAGCTCGCGTTGGCCGTCGAGGACTCGCTGTACCCCTGCATCGAGGGAACGACCGATTCCGAGCTGATGTTCTACCTCGCCCTCAGCTTCGGCCTCGAGGAAGACCCGATCGGGTCCGTCGAGCGAATGGCCGGGTTCGTGGAGCGGATCGCTCGCGAGCACGACGTCGAGCACCCGATTCAGATGACGATCGCGACGACCGACGGGCGCTGCGTGTGGGCGTTCCGGTACTCCAGTGAGGGAAGCTCGCGCTCCCTCTACTACAGCACCGACATCGAGTATCTCAGGCGTCTCCATCCCGACAACGACGACTTCATCCGGGTGTCGGACGAGACGCGGGTCGTCGTGTCGGAGCCCCTCGGCGACCTCGCCGGTGCGTGGAACGAGGTACCGGAGTCGCACGTCGGAATCGTTCAGCCCGGCGCCGACGAGCTCCGCCCCTTCGTTCCGCAGCGCTGAGCCCTCGCCTAGTCTGCCGCTGTGACGTTCGACGTTCCGGCGGAGCTCTCCGAGATCCGCGTCGCGGTGCGCGAGCTGTGCGAACGCTTTCCCGGCGAGTACTGGCGCAAGCTCGAACCGGATAGCTATCCGACCGAGTTCGTCGCGGCGCTGACCGAGAGCGGCTGGCTGGCTGCGCTGATCCCGGAGGAGTACGGCGGCGCGGGCCTCGACTTGACGGCTGCGACCGTGATCCTGGAGCAGATCAACGAGTCGGGTTGCAACGCCGGCGCCTGCCACGCGCAGATGTACACGATGGGCACGATCCTGCGCCACGGCAGCGCCGAGCAGAAGGGCCGGTACCTGCCGAGGATCGCGAGCGGCGAGCTGCGGCTCCAGGCCTTCGGCGTCACCGAGCCGACCGCCGGCTCCGACACGCCGGCGATCGAGACGACGGCCGAGCGGGTCGACGGCGGCTACATCGTCCGCGGGCAGAAGATCTGGACCTCACGCGCCGAGCACTCCGA
>Ga0164299_10000270_pt1 | contig 11483 bp, 15 predicted proteins | sample Whisoiple_221_MG_FD_109712 | JGI IMG/M metagenome (GOLD analysis project Ga0164299, IMG submission 109712) | Unamended control soil microbial communities from upstate New York, USA - Whitman soil sample_221_MG | ecosystem: Environmental > Terrestrial > Soil > Agricultural land ...
AGGCGCGCGCGCACCGAAAGAACGTCAAGTCAAGGAAGCGCGGACCACCGCCGAACAGCGGAAGCGCGCCGCGGCACAGGCTGCCGAGAAGCGGACCGCCGCCGCCAAGCAGCAGGCCGACGACGTGGCCCAGCGCAAGAATTCGGCCGAAGCCGCCAAGCGCGAAGAACAGGCCAAGATTACGGCGGCCGAGCAGACAGCCACCGCGGCTGCCGAGTCCAAGCTCGACGATGCTCAGACAACACGCAGCGACACTGCCGGCATGAGCGCACAGGCCGACCAGTTAGAGCAATTGGCCGACGTGGAGAAGCAGAAACGGCAGTCCGAGCGGGCGAAAGATGCCTGACAACAGATCGTGACCGAGTTTCGATGTCACGGTGACGCACCTTAGGCGTGCTCCGGAGGACCTATTTCAGACGCAGTAACGGCGATGACTGAATCACGGCGGTGAGAACGTTGGCTCCCGCATCAGCTCCGGTCGCCCCCGGCCAATGCAGACAGCGTCAGAGTCAGACCAGACGCGCTGCGGTCACAGCAGGGTGAAGCTAACGGTCTTGACGTTGGTGAAGGCGCGCAGCGCATCGTCTCCGAGCTCGCGACCGATTCCGCTTTTCTTGTACCCGCCGAACGGGCCTCCCAGCTCCCAATCGTTCGTCCCGGCGTTGATGGCGACAGCGCCGGCCTGCAGGCCTTCGGACATTTCGTACGCCGTGGTCAGCGACGAGGTGAAGACGGCCATCGACAAGCCGTAATCCGCGTCGTTGGCCAAGGTCAGCGCCTGGGCCGCGCTGTCGACCTTGACGATCGGCGCGAAGGGACCAAAGGTCTCTTCCTGGTAGATCCGCATGTCGCGGGTGACACCGGTGAGCACCGTTGCTTCGTGGAACTGCCCGGACGTACCGCCGCCGGTGGTGATCGTGGCGCCCTTGTCTCGGGCGTCGTCGACGTGCGCCACGATCTTGGCAAGGATCCTCTTCTCGCTGACCGGCCCCAACTCGGTCGACTCGTCGAGCGGATCGCCGACGGTCAGCGCGGCAGCCCGGGCCGTGAGCTTCTGCACGAACTCGTCGTGCACGGCTGAGTGCACCAGGATGCGCTCGGCCGAGGTGCAGACCTGCCCAGCCATGTAGAAGCACGACCACAGCGGCATCCACGGCTGCGTCGACGTCAGCGTCGTCGAGCACGATGAGCGGTCCATTGCCGCCCAGTTCGCCGACGGCCGTGCTGCCGATGAAGGCCAGGAAGCCGACGTCGGGATGGGTCACGAGCAGCTCACCAGTCTCGGGGCCGCCGTAGATGAGGTTGGTCAGACCTTGCGGAAGCCCTGCTGATGTGAACGCCTCCACGAGCAGTTGGGGTCCGAACGGCGCCCATTCACTCGGCTTCCATACGCAGGCGTTGCCCATCATGAGCGCACCGACGCAGTTGGCCACCATCTCGACTGGGAAGTTCCACGGCGAGATGAATCCGGCGACCCCGATCGGCTGGTAGATCGTGTGGGTGCGTCGGTTCTTGTGGCTCTCGTTCCATGCCGGCCGATTGGTGCCACCGAACCGCCGGGCGTCCTCGATCGAGGCGCGCGCGATCGTAAGCGTCACGTCGATGACCTCTTCACGCGACTCGGCGATGGTCTTGCCCGTCTCGGTGGTGATCCACCGGCTGATCTCTTCCGACCGTTCCGCGATGGCATCTACGGCGGCCGTCAAGACACCAGCCCGCTCGGCGACAGTCGTTCTGGCCCAGGCGATCTGCGCCTGTTTGGCAGCTGCTTCAGCTGCGTCGACCTGCCGCTTGGTCGAGTATCCGACGGTCGAGACGACGTCGCCTGTTTCGATCTTGATGGCTGCCGCCGGATCGACGCAGCTGAACGCGCAGCCGGAACCGAGCTGGGTCGGCCCCGGGATCGCTTCATTGATCGCGCCGAGATGCTCAGGGCCGCAGCGGCATTGCCCTAGCGTCACCGACCATTTGCGCTACCGATAGCGATACGAGAAGCGGTGACGGTGTAAAACACAGCGCATGCTGCCCCGGCTGGTGCCGCCAACTGCTCACTCACGACAGATCAGCTGTCAGTTCGCCCAGTGCCTGGTCGAAAATCTCCAGCCCAAGCTGCAATTCGTCGGCTGTCGCGGTCAGCGGCGGCGCCATCCGGATGATGGAACTGAGTCCGGGCAGCTGAACGATGTTCATGTGCAAGCCCAACTGCAAGCACCGGGCCGTGATCTCCGTACCGAGACGCTCAGCGCTGTGCTTGGTCGTGCGATCGGAGACGAACTCGACACCGACGAGCATTCCCCGGCCACGGACGTCGCCAATGACCGGATACCGCTCGGCCAACCTGCGCAGCCCATCGCTAAGCAGGGCGCCGTTCTGCGCGGCACGGATGTCGAGCTGTTCGCGCTGAAGAACGTCGATGACCGTTAAGCCCACCGACGCCGCAAGTGGGTCCGACACGTGAGTGGTGAAGAACAAGAATCCGCGTTCGCGGGCCATGCGTCCGATGTCACCGGTGGTGACGACCGCAGCGACCGGAAGCCCCGCCCCGAGCGTCTTGGACAGTGTCAAGATATCGGGCGTGATGCCGTCACGCTCGAACGCGCACCACATGCCGGTTCGGCACAACCCCGTCTGCGCTTCATCGACGATGAGCAGCATGCCTCGCTCGTGGCATTTGCGTTGCAGCGCAGCAAGATAGCCAGGCGGTAGATCAATGACACCCCCGGAACTGAGGACGGGCTCGACGATGCACGCCGCCAGTGCCCCCACCGACTGCGCGTCAATCAGGTCGAAACCAAAATCAAGCTGCCGGCGCCAGTCCAAATCGCCCTCCGGCGTGCGGAAGTCGGGACGATAGCCATCCGGTGTTGGCAGCGCGTAGTTACCTGGTGCAGCCGGGCCGTAACCACGCCGGCCCGAGCTGTAGGTGGCACTGACCGCTGCTTGGGACATCCCATGCCAGGACCGGCTAAAGGACACGATCTCATGTTTTCCGGTCACCAACTTCGCCAACCGGATCGCTGCCTCGTTGGACTCGGCGCCCGTGGTCAACAACAGCACCTGTTCCAGCGGAGAGGGCAACGAATCGGCGAGCCGTTGCGCCAGCTCGATCACCGGCGGACTCATCATGCCGCTGAAGAGGTGGTTCAGCGTCTCCATGCTCCGGCGCACGGTCGCCACCACTTCGGGATGCGAGTGTCCAAGCACCGCGCTCATTTGGCCGGAGGTGAAGTCAAGAATCCGCCGTCCGGCAGCCGAGACGATGTAGCTGCCCTGCGCTGAAACGATGATCTCGGGCGAGAATCCACCGAAACCGGTGTAACTGAGCAGGTGCCGGTCAGCGGCTTGCCAAAGTTCGCTCTCGGAATGCCGGGCAATGGAGTCAACGATCATATTTCGACAGTAGGGACCCAGAACGTCCACGTCTATCGCACAAATATTGACTAGCTGTACGGAATATCCGTACAACAGAAGAATGCTCAACCCATGGCGTCTGCGGCTGCTGTGCCAACTGGAAACGCTCGGGACGGTCCGCGCGGTCGCAGCCGCGGCATCGCAAAGTGCGTCTAGCGTTTCCCAACAACTCGCCGTTCTTGAAGCCGAGGCGGGCGTGCCGCTGCTGGAACGCACCGGCCGCCGAGTCCGGCTCACCCCTGCCGGCCACCTGGTGGCTCAGCGAGGGCGCGACATCCTGGACCGTCTCGCCGAAACAGAGGGAGAGTTGCGCGCCCTGCGCGGGGAGCCATCTGGGATTGTGCGGGTCGCGGCCTTTCAAAGCGCCATTCATTCGTTCGTGCTTCCCACCGTGTTCCGGCTGGGAACGTCGCACCCGAACGTCGAGATACACGTGCACGAACTCGAACCGCACGAAAGCACATCTGCCGTTCTCAGCGGCGACGTCGAGCTCGCCATCACGACAACTGACTTTCTCGACGTTCCCCGACACGCCGATCTGCACTTGATTCCGCTTGCCAACGACCCGATCGTGTTGATAGCGCCGCTCGGGCATCGTGTCGGTGACCAAGACCAAGTCGACCTGGCCAGCCTCGCCGATGAGAAATGGACCTTCGACGTACCGGGCAGTTTCATGTCGAACCTGGCCATCCGGCTGTGCCGAGACGCTGGTTTCGAACCCCACGTGGGGTGCCGATTCAACAACTATCTGATCACCGGCCAACACGTCGCCAACGGCGGATCAATCGCGCTGCTACCCCGGCTTGCCGTCGACTCCCAGTTCCCCCTCCTCATCCGGCCGCTCGCACCACCAGTGCAGCGCAACGTCACCGCCGCGGTACGGCGAAGCTCCGCGTCCAGCGCTTCGGTGAATCTGACTCTCGAAACGCTCCGCGAGACCATGACGCGGACTCGACAAGATTGGGCAATCGTTACCTCGCCCCCACCATGAAGAGCGCCGACGCGGCGCGTCATTGAAGCTACGGACGCTCCGCCAGATCTGCCGATGTTCGAGCCCTGAAACGGCGCGTCACACGTCGGACGACCGGTCGGGGTTTTCGACGTCGGTGCTTCGACGTCACTCCGGGACGAGGGACGGTGCCGGTGTTGAATCGAATCACATGCCGCCACAATACAATTCGTCGTTGACAATTAAAAACGACGGCGCGAACGATCGAATAGCCACCCGGCAGGACCCGGCCACACAGGACGACTCGCGGTGGCCCGACTCGGCTGGGGCGCAATGAAACTCGGGACGCGGTGTAAAACTCGGGGACGCCTCGCCAGGATGACTACTGCCCTGGGTAGTGAACGACATACTGATTCGGTCGTAGAGGTGGCGAAGGATCAGCTCGCTCTCGCTTCCGACGTAGCCTCGAATCCACGCCCGCATCGGCGGTGCCTATTCGCGCGGCAGCTCAGCTTCGCTATTCGCGTAGAAGGAGAGCAGGTCCCGAATTGCGCTCTCCTGTTCTCCGGCACAGATTTTCGCGCACAGCCACGCACGCCCCCCGGGCGTAGGAACGCGCGAGCCGAGTTGGCCAATGCCCACACGAGGGCCCTGCATCGGCTCTATCCATCGTCGTTCTCCAGTTCTTTCGCTGTTTGCAGGCTCTCCTGTGGTCCCGTGGAGAGTCGGTGACGGACCGATAGCGCAGCTGGGTGGTGAGGCGCCTAAGGGTTGGCGATTCACGCCATGCCGCTCCAGCTCGTTCAGCAGCCTCCGCCGCCGCAGCCTCCGCCGCCGCCGCAGCCTCCGCCGCCGCCGCAGCCTCCGCTGCTGCCGCCGGCGCTGCAGCTACCCGGCCCCGCCCCGACGCTCCCCCCGGCCCGCCACGCTTCACGTCGACGTTGGCGTGAAGCCCGTTCGGTCCGCACCACGATCCGCATCATCAGCCAGATCACTCCCGGGACGAACACGATGACAACAACAATCATCAGGATGCTCGTCACAACACACCCCCTAGCCAACAGGTGCCGCCGTTGTCGGCGCCACTACCTGGAAGTTTCCGCGCACCTACGCCGATGGGTACGAGTAGTTGGGCACTCTTTCTCGCCGGCTACCGTTCTCGTCGGGTACTTGTTTCTTGCTGTACACCACTGCAGTTCGCGGGGCAGTCGGTGGCGGGTTTTATGCTTCTAGTTGTGCTGGACGAGCTGGTGCAGACCACGGCCGGGTAGTGGATCACCCAACCGCCGACGCGTTGCCCGAACGGCCACACCCTCGTCACCGGCGAGGTGCTCTCGGCCACCAAGTCTGCCTCGGCCACACCAGTGTCGCGGCTCTCGGCGGAGTGCACCTTACGCACCGTCTCGTTGATGCAGCCTCAGTGACCCAAGGCCAGGGCGGCGACGGACCCGGACTCCCCGCACCGTCACCGACGAATGGGCAATCGAAGGGCGGCCCATCGTGATTCACCTACCTGGTGGATGGAGGAAGTGCCGAGCCGCACGATGCCGCAGCAGAAGCTGGGCTGCGCTTGCTCGATCTGTCCGCCGAACATGCCCTTGGCCTCTAGTCGGATGGACGGTTCGCCCGGTCGTGCCGGCTCACGAAGTTCTTGGTTGTCCAACACAGCCGCAGCGCGTTCGACGCGCGCGCGTCCCGGAGATTGCCTCCACATCGTGGTGCCGCAGAGGTCGTGATCGTGGTGCCGCAGAGGTCCTGATTCAGGCGGTCGTGACCTCGACGGGTGAACGCGTTGATATCCAGCTGTTCGGGGATACCGACCGCGACCTCAATGTGCCGCGGGATCAGCCGCGGCCGAAATAGGGCATGGCACGCGCCATCACAGTCAGCGACGGCACCGACACCTCCAACGGCAGATCAACAAGGTGGGCGACCGCTCGTGCCACATGTACGACATCGAATGTCGGCTCCGGGGAAAGACTTCCATCAGCTTGCAGTGTCTGGTGCCCGAAGCCTGCCGTCATGCTGGTCGCGGCGTTACCGATGTCTATCTGCGTCACGCAGATGTCGATGTCACGCAGATCCAACAGCATCGATGCCGTCAACCCGCTGATCGCGTGCTTGGTGACCGTATACGCCAGGCTGCGGGGACGCGGCCGGTGCGCAGACAGCGAGCCGTTATTGATGATCCGACCACCCCTGGGCATCTGCGCCGACATCACCCGCACCGCTTCGCGGGCGCAGAACAGCGAACCATCTACATTAGTGCGCCAGGTGCTGTGCCACTGCTCGTCGTCGATGTCAGCGACTGAGGCCGACGGCCCGAACGTCCCCGCGTTGTTGAACAACACGTCGACGCGACCGAACGCCGACACCGCGACGGCGAACAACGCCGCTACCGATGCCGCGTCGGTGACATCGGTGGGCACCACCGATGCGTTCGGGCGATTCTCGGCCGATTCTGCCAACGTTTCGGGCTGCCGCCCAGCCAGGACTACCCGATGACCGGCACCCAACAACGCCCGAGCAGTCGCGCGGCCGATGCCGCTGCCGGCGCCGGTAACGATCACCACCTTTTCCACGCCACCAATTGTCTCCTGCCGAGGACGAATTCATCGTCGTCCTCGAAATACGCCCAGCCGAGCGGGTAAACAGTGTTCGACGACCTCGGAACCGATCAGCCATCACTATTCGGAAAGGCCGTGATCAGCACCGACACCAGGTCGTTGACCGCCGAGGACCTCGAGTTCTTCGGCCCCCCTGTACGGGTTCTGTCCGTGGCCGGCGGGTCACTCTCGCCACGGTCCCGGCTGGTGTGGTTCGAGGCCACTGCCGAGGGCGATCCAGTTGTTCACGGGCCCGGACACACTAAAGGTTTTGCGCCTGGGCAGCGACCCTACCGCCACGATCGTCGTCGCCGCCCCGGTGGGCGAACGCGAGCGGTGGGTGACGCACGACTTAGCCGATGGGTCTGCGGAACCAATCGCCTGTAGTAGAGCGAACTCCGCACTTTCGGCGGCTCCCCGACGCCGCCGCCGATAACTCCGCCATGTCGGCGCAGACCGAGTCGCAAACACATCCGGCCTCGATCGCTAGACGTACGTCCTCAAACTTCACAGCGGATGGCGACACTTCTATCTGGGGCTGTGCAGAATTCTCACCAAGGTGGCGGACGCACTCTTCTCATCTTCGTGGCGGATGCTAGTTGTGCAGTTCCGCCCCTTAGAGTCGGATGTGTGCGCCCAGGCGCGCCGTCCCGTGCACTTCGCGACCTAGGGCGCGGTGCCTGACTGGCAAATTGCAAGCGGCACCTGGCAGTTCGTCACCGCGAGCACCGACGGTGAGGCGGCATTGAAACGCACTCACCCATGCGATGCGTGTTCGACTGGATCGTTGTCGGGTACGGCATGGTGGACACCGCGACTGGGCCTCTGCCAACGGCGCCTAACGGTGTAGAAGGACGGCTAGACTCGCGCGCCTCGCACTGAGGCCTGCCGCCCCGCGTTGGCCGCGGCCGCCGACTGCGCCAATTCATTGAGAAGTGGCGGAATGTCCATCCGGGGCACGACCGCCTCGATGAGCACCATCCGGTCCCGTGCGGCCGCCGCGGCGGCCATCGCGTCGTCGAGCTCACCGTAGGTGGTCACCCGCACGGCTAGCACGTTGTGTGCGCCCAACACGCGGGGCAGGTCCGTCCAGCGCCACCCGACGATGTCGTTGTAATAGGCGGATTGGCCGTGGATCGCGCGTTCGACGGTGTAGCCGTCGTTGTTGACGACAACTACCACCGGCGCAAGCCCCTCGCGCGCGAAGGCGCCCAGCTCCTGAACTGTCAACTGCGCGGCGCCGTCGCCGATCAGCAGCACCGTGCGGCGGTCCCGTTCGGCCAAGCCCGCGCCCAACGCGGCGGGCAGCGTGTAGCCGATCGACCCCCACAACGGCTGACCGATGAAGGTCACACCAGATGCGAGACGGTGCCCGGCCATCCCGTAGAACGACGTGCCCTGGTCAGCCAGCACCACGTTGCCAGGTGTCAAGGCTTGAGAAAGCCTGTCCCACAACGATTCCTGTGTCAGCGGTTGGTCGCGGGGCGGCGGGCTGCCCTGGGCGGGCGCAGGCGTGGGGGGCAGCGGCGCCGAGCTAATGCCGCGGCCGGCGAGAATCGAGGTGATCGCAGCCAGCGCCGCGGCCATGTCCAGCGGCGCGTACACGTGCCCGGCGATGACGCTCTGATGGGGGCCGATGTCGATGGTGCGTGCCGGATCGATGCGCTGGCTGAAGAAACCGCTGACCATGTCGGTGAACACCACACCGGCGGTCACTAACACCGGCGCGTCCTCGATCGCCCGGCGCACCGGCTCCTGGCTGGCGGCGCCGGCATAGATGCCCAGAAAGTTTGGCGAGCTCTCGTCGACCAGGCTCTTGCCCCACATCAGCGTCGCATGCGGCACCGTGTCGGCGGCCAGCAGCGCGTTGAGCGCGTCGACACAGTGCAGCCGGTGCACCAGGAAGTCGGCGAGCACGGTAACCCGGTGGCCACCGATCAGCTCGGCGGCTGCCTCGGTGAACAGCGTCAGCGCCCGTGGGCTGGTTCCATCGGTGTAGCGCGGCAGCGGCGCGCTGGGCGGCTCGACTGGAAAGCGGGCGACGTCGGTGGCGATCAGCAGGTAGCCAGGTCGCTTTTGCTCACGCACCTCCGAGAGCACCCGGTCGATCTCGCGGGTCGCGGTGGCGGGAACGAGATTGGCTTGTGCACAGGTGATTTCACGACTCATCCGCAAGAAATGCTCGAAGTCGCCGTCGCCGAGCGTGTGATGCACCACGCGCCGGGCGCCCTGGGCGTCCTTCGACGGTGCGCCGACGATGTGCACCACGGGTACGTGCTCGGCGTAACTGCCGGCGACCGCGTTGGCCGCCGACAACTCGCCGACCCCGAACGTGGTCACCAGCGCCGCCATGCCGCGCAGGCGGCCGTAGCCGTCCGCGGCGTAACCGGCGTTGAGTTCATTGGCGCCGCCGACCCAGCGGATCAGGGGATGCGCAAGGATGTGATCGAGGAACTCCAGCTGGTAATCGCCGGGCACGCCGAATATCTCAGTAACCCCAAGCTCAGCCAGCCGGTCCAGCAGGTAATCACCAACGGTGTACCCAGTGTCGGCCAAGGTATCCACCAACGAATTATGGAACTGGGTGGCATCTGCGCGACACGGTTCGCAAGGGAAGTGGCCGATACTGGTGCATTTGTCTTTTGGGGCATGGTTCAGTCCTGGGTCATGGTGATTTAGCGATGCGGCGCCCTGCGCCCCAAGCGACTTGCTGGTTCGCATGTGGGATGGCTTGCCAGAACGCGTTGCGGTCATGACGGGCGCCTCCAGTGGCACCGGCGAAGTCACCTCGATCTAGCGGGTGTGCATAGCACCATCGACGAAAGTAGGCCGCCGTGGAGGCCGATCGCTTCGCCTCGTTCTTGACCGAACACCGGCAAGAATCAAGCCTACGGTCGCTATCCTCCGAGACCCTAGGCTCTCCTGCGCTGTCGCCTAAGTCACGCTTCGGTTCGGAGGATGTACGTGCGTTCACAATCGCATCATTGATGGTCAGATTGACCAGCGATCGACAGTATTCGATGGCTCGTTCGCGTGAAATGCCCTCTTGCAAAGTGGCTTTGAGTAGCTCGTCGACGTAGCCACGTAGCATCATGCCGTGTTGCGCTGTCATCAACTCTGGTGGGCTGAGGGTGGGCGAACATCTCGCGATCCAGATCCATGCACCAACTCATCGCTGTTGATTCCCGGGAGTCGAGTTCTCGGAACTTCAGGTTTAGCCGAGAGTGGTGCAGTGCTACGGCACGGCGAATCATGTTGTCATGGTTGCCGATCCGCTTGTACAAAGTACGAGTCGAGATCCCGAGGTCGGCCGCAACTCACCTTGACGGTCACTGCCGCCGGCCCCGATTGATCGAGAACCTTCAGCGCGTGCGCGAAGATTATGTCCGCGGAGATTGACGGCGGCGGTCCGGGTGTCCAGCGTTGCCCCGCCGACCGTTTGCGCCCATTCCCATCGCGCGCGGCCATGGGAATGAGTTCCGCAACGAACTGGTCGAACTCCGCCTCGACATCGATGGCCCGCGGACGTTGAGTCACGGAACCGCGAGCCGTGTGGATGCGCGGCGGGCTTTCGTCGTCGTCGACAAGCAGCGATCGCTCTGTCACGGCGCATGCCCCTCACTGAATGCGGGGACGGACGCCGTCGTTGAGTCGTCCTCGTCGGACGTGCGGTGCCGTGCGGTCGCGGGATCGTCGGGAATCATGTGCGTGGCGTGCTGGTGGTGCCTTCGCGGTCGTCGCGGATCGGCTCCTTGGCGTCCGGCGGCAGCGTGTGCATCATCTCGCGAACCCGGGCCTGGCGACGCCCCACGGCCTGGCGCTCCGGCATACCCGGGGTCGCCATGATCTGTAGCGGCACGCCCTCGATCTCCTGGACACCGCCGCCGTGGTGACCAACATCGACCATGGCCTGCTCTTCAGCCATCGTCGACTCGTCCTTCTCCTCGGACCTGCCCGATCGGACCGAGGCGGCGGCCGTTGAGGAACTGCCGAACGACGGGCTCATCGCTGGTCAGCAACACCTCGCGCGGCCCGAACATGACCAGATGCTTACGGAACAACATGCCCATGTTGTCGGGCACCGTGCGGGCCATCGGGCGCTGGTGCGGGCCGCGATGATCGATCCAGCGGTGCGGGATCGGCACTCGCGCAAGTGGAAACGTTGGGAACGCGGCGCGCCGATGGAGCTGTGGCAGATGGATGTCGTGGGTGGTTTCCCGCCGGCCGATGGCACCAGCGCCAAGGCGTTGACGCCATGCGCACCTGCGCACCGGCCTAACCCACGACAAAGAGTGTCAAGGATCAGCCGAAACAGATCTGTCAACCATCAACCGACAGTGCACAGCGGCGCTCTGTGATGTCTCGGGACATCGTTGACAGGTGTCCCGAGACATCATCCGCATTTAGGGTCTGTTTGCGGGTGAGTTGCCGCATAGGGCGAGAGGAGAGCGGCCGGACCCAGCATGGAAGAACACACCCGCCAAAATGCGCGGCAGTGATCGTCGGCACCTGGCTGA
>Ga0164299_10000275_pt1 | contig 11364 bp, 11 predicted proteins | sample Whisoiple_221_MG_FD_109712 | JGI IMG/M metagenome (GOLD analysis project Ga0164299, IMG submission 109712) | Unamended control soil microbial communities from upstate New York, USA - Whitman soil sample_221_MG | ecosystem: Environmental > Terrestrial > Soil > Agricultural land ...
AGGAAGCCAGGAACAGATTCACCAGCATCGCAATGATGATGCCGATCAAGCCCATGAACAGAAACGAGCCCCAGGCCGAGAGGTCGCGATTGGTGGTGTAGCCGTAGAGGCTGAGCGCGCCGAACGACGCCGCGGTAATGAAGAATACCCGCGCGATGCTCGCATGCGCGTAGACGAGGAAGATCGACGCGATGGAGAGCCCCATGAGCGCGGAGAAGGCCCAGAAGGCGATCTGCGCGGTGCCAAGGCTCATGGAATTAATGCGCGCCGAGAGGAAGAACACCATGACGAGAGGCGCGAAGATCACCACCCATTTGAAGGCGCTCGCGAAAATGAATGTGCCGAAGCTCGTGAGCTGTAGGCCGGCACCCGTGTCAACCACGGCCATGGCATAGGTCAGGTAGGCGACCACCCCGGTGATGGCGACGCCGGACGCCATGTAGTTGTAGACGCGCAGCATGTAGGCGCGGAGCCCCTGATCGACTACGCCGGTCTCGGCGCGGCCGACGGTCGTGCCTTGCGCGTATCGTCTGTCTAAGTCCGCCATTGCTGGTCCTTTCACTCTGGTTCGAGTCGCTGCAAATCAGACACTTTGCTCCAATATGGGTGACCGTCGTGCCCCGCGCAAGAGCAGCTGAATTGAGCGCGCAAGAGCCGTCGCTCGCCTCTATTCGCCTCGCAAATAAGGCGCGGCCTTGGCCGACAGCACCCGCCAGGTGGCGATAGCGCCGACGCCGAGCACTAGGGCGAGCGCAAGCAGCATGGTTTCTGCCCCAGCAAGTCCGGAAAATACGAACTTCACCTCGAACGCCCATTTGCAGAGCGCCCAGGCGGTGATCGTGCCTGCGGCAAGGGCGAAGGCGGCGACGGCAAGCCCTAGCAGCGCGAACTCGAGCAGCTCGGCGCGGACGATGCGCCCGCGCGTGGCGCCGAGCGTCTTGTACAGCACCGCCTGATATTTACGGCGCTGCTGGGTCGCCGCCACAGCGCCGGCCAGCACCAGCGCGCCGATCAAGAGCGCAACCCCCGCCGTCATGCGGATTGCCGTCATGACCTTCTGCAACAGCTCCTTGGCGGCCTCAACGATGTCGCCGACCTTGATGGCCGTGACCAGCGGAAAGCGGTCGGCGAGCGCTTGAACCAGCTTCGCCTCGCGCGCCTGGTCGGTACCTTTCGGATATTCGAGCGTGACCAGCACGCGGTGGGGCGCGCCGGCAAGCGCGTTCGGCGAGAACACCATGACGAAATTGATGGCGAGCGACTCCCAGTCGATCTTGCGGAAATTGGCGATGCGGGCCTCGACGTTGCGGCCAAGCACATTGACCGTGATGGTGTCGCCCAGCTTGAGCCCAAGCCCTGGGCCAGAGTCGGCATCGAAGGAGACAAGCGGCGGGCCGCTATAGCCCGGCGACCACCAGCTTCCCTGGGTGATGGTCGACCCTGCCGGAACGTTGTCGGCGTAGGTGAGGCCGCGGTCGCTGGCGAGCACCCAGCGGCTATCGGGAGCGGCCTCGACCTTGTCCACCGGAACGCCGTTCACCGCCACGATGCGACCGCGCAGCATGGGCGCATCGGCGAGCTTGGCGCCGGGCTCGACGGTCCTCGCTGCGCCGCGGAAGGCCGCGAGATCGCTGGCGTCGACGTCGAGGAAGTAATAGGCCGGGGCATCGACCTGAAGATTCTCCTGGAACTCCGCCATCAACGAGCGGTCGATCAGCGCGATGGCGACGAGGAAGCCAAGCCCAAGCCCGAGCGAGACCGCGACTTGGCGGGCGATGGAGCCAGGTCCGGCGATGCTCGCCAGCGCGAGCGCCCAGGCCGGAGGTTTGGTGCGCCGGAACCTCGCGGCAAGTTTCTGCAGCGACCAGCCGAAACCCAACAGCAAGAGAAACCCGGCGACGATGCCGGCAGAGATCGAGGCGGTGATGGCGCGCTCCTCCGAGGCCGCGATCGCCAGAGCGAACAATGCGAGCCCGCTTACTGCCGCGACGACGATGAAGGCAAGCGGCGGACGTTCCTGCTCGTCGGTGAGATGCGAGCGCATCAGCACAGCCGGCGGCACGACGCTGGCGCGGCCCAAAGGCAACAGCACGAAGAGCAGCATGGTGAGGAGGCCCGCGCCGGCAGCGGTCAGCAGCGACACGGGATGCGGCTCGACGGCAAGGGCTATCGGCAAGGCGTCGCCGTAGGTGGCGGAGAGCAAAGCAGGGGTGAGGGCGCCAAGCACGATCCCGAGAACGATGCCGAGGCCAGCGAGCATCAACGCCTGGATGAGATAGACGGCGAGCACGAGGCGGCCTGAAGCGCCAAGGGTCTTGAAGGTCGCGATCACCTGGCGCTTCTTCGCCATATAGCTGCCGATGGCGTTGGCGACGCCGATGCCGCCAAGCACGAGCGCGGCAAGCCCAACCAGGCTGATGAACTTCGTGAATCGTTGGACCTCGCGGCGGATCGAGGGCGCTGGATCGGTCCAATCGGTGATGGCAAAGCCGCTTTCGGGGAACTTGGCCTCGATGGCGAACCGCGCGGTATTGAGCGCCGCCCTGTCGTTGCCGCTCAGGCCGGGAAGCCTGGTGCGATAGATCCAGCGGATCAGGCTTCCGGGCTGGATGAGCCCCGTACGGTCGAGCGTCTCCAGAGACATCAGCACGCGCGGGCCATAGGCAAGGCGATCGGCGAGGCGGTCAGGTTGGGTGCCGAGAATGCCGCCGATGGTGACCGTGGTGTCCCCAATCGACAACGTGCTGCCGATACCGACATTGAGGCGCTCGAGTAGCGACCGCTCCGCGACAATCACGCCGGGCTGCCGCCAGATCGGTCCGGCATCTTTCGGCTCGGCGATGACGACCTGGCCATAGAGGGGGTAGGCGGCGTCGACGGCCTTCACTTCGACGAGAGCGCTCTTGCCGCCGGCGATCCTCGCCATGGCGCGCAAGCTCGCCGACTCGCTGACTTGGCCTTCGCCGTCGAGCGCTGCGCGCTCCTCGGTGCGCGCGCGCCGGTGCACGCGCTCGAATGAGATGTCGCCGCCGACGAGCAACCGCCCCTGGCGGGCGAGCGCCGCATCGAACGAGGCGCCGAGCGAGCCGATGGCGGCAACAGCAGTGACGCCGAGAGCAATGCACAGCACGAAGATGGTAAGACCGCCGGCGCCGGCACGAAGCTCGCGCAGCGCTATAGAGAGCGCGAGCGGCAATCGCAGACCGCTTGCTGGCGCGGGCGAAGTGGTCTCGGCCGCGGTCACGACGCCGCGGCGCGGCGCTTGGCGCCTGCGCTGGTGATGCGCCCGTCGGCAAGGCTGACGATGCGGTCGCAGCGCTTGGCGAGTGCGTGGTCATGGGTGATGAGGAGGAGCGTGGCGCCGGTCCGCTCCTTCAGCGTGAAGAGAAGATCCATGACATCCGCGCCGGTGGTCTCGTCGAGATTGCCGGTCGGCTCATCGGCAAGAATAAGCGAAGGCTTTGGCGCGAGCGCCCGCGCCATGGCGACGCGCTGCTGCTCGCCGCCGGACAGCTGCCCGGGGAAATGTGTCTCGCGGTGGGAGAGTCCGACTTCGGCAAGCGCGGTCCGCGCCCCCTCGAACGCATCGTCGCGGTCGAGGAACTCGAGCGGCAGCGCCACGTTCTCGATTGCCGTCATGGTCGGTACGAGATGGAAGGATTGGAACACGATGCCGATATTGGCGGCCCGGAGACGAGCTAGATCGTCCTCGTCGAGTGTCGAGAAATCGGCGCCGAGCACGGAAACGCGGCCCTCGGTGGCGCGCTCGAGCCCGGCGATGATCATGAGCAAGGTGGATTTGCCGGAGCCGGATCGTCCCACCACGGCAATCGACTGGCCGGCCGCCACGGTCATGTCCAACCCGCGCAATATGGCAACCGGACCGGCACGCGAGACGAGCGTGACATGCACGTCTTCGAGCCGGATGGCGGGTTCTTGTTGTTTAAGAGTTTGATCCATTGAATCGGGTGCGTTCCTGCATGGCACGACCGCGTGTAATAAAGAAGGGCAAAGAGGTCCAAAAGATGAAGCGAGGCGTATGGGGCGCGGTTGCCATTGCCGCAGGAATTCTCCTGGCAGCGTCGGGGGTGTGCCTAGATCAAGCGCAGGCGCGCGAGACGGTGATCGTCGCCTTGGGCGATAGTTTGACGGCTGGCTTGGGGTTGCCGGAAAAGGACTCCTTCCCCGCCCAGCTCGAGAAGGCATTGCTCTCGCGCGGGCAGGAGGTGAAGGTCGTCAATGCCGGCGTGTCTGGGGACACCGCGGCGGCCGGGCTTGCGCGGCTTGATTGGGCAATGCCCGGAGATGCGAGCGCCGTGATCATCGAGCTTGGCGGCAACGACGCCTTGCAGGGGCTCGACCCGGCAGCGACCAAGGCGACGCTCGAGAAGATCATCACGAAAGTCAAGGCGCGGGGGCTGCCGGTCCTGCTCGCCGGCATGGAAGCGCCGCGCAATCTCGGCAAGGACTATGTGGATCAGTTCCGAGCGATCTATGCGGACCTCGCTCAGCGCTACGACCTCGTGTTCTATCCGTTCTTCCTCGACGGCGTCGCGCTCGATGACCAATACACGCAGGAGGACGGGCTTCATCCCAACGCGCAAGGCGTGGCGCGCATCGTCGAGCGCATGCTGCCAAAGGTCGAGGAGCTCTTGGAGCGGGTCTCAGCTAACTCGAGTGATGGACAATCGCTAAGATGAAGCAAGCCGCCGCCGCAAGCGACGCGGTCGTTCGCACATGGTTCCATGCCGTCCACACAGAAAGGTATTGCGTCCACACGGTCTTGCCCTCGGTGCTGTCTGGCTTGACCGATGCGAGCTTGTTGTTGAGCGGCACGTTGCAAATCGTGGTCACGAGAATGCTGCCCACGAAATAGATCAGACTCCCAGCGAGCAGATACCCCGCGCCTGCTCCAAACCGGCTCACGAGCGCCGCGATCGCAAGCGCGACGCAAAGAATAGCCGTTCCGAAGAAGGTTCCTAGAAAAAGCGGGTTCAAGACCGCGACATTGATGGACTGCATGGCGGAGATACCTCCGGCCGGTGGCAGTCGACCAAGGGCGGTCATCACGAAGGCCGAGAAGGCGAAGAAAAGTCCTCCAATGGCCCCGGAGCCGAGGGCCGCAAGGAACGTCAGTATGAATAGCAGGCCGTCCATAATTGGTACTGCACCCCCACCGGAGCCCGCGGCTTCACTCCACCTCGACGTCGTCCCAGAAGCTGACGCGGTTCGCGACATGCCGCATCGAGGAGCGGGGCGCCTCGTAGATCCAGGCGGCGCGCTCGTAATGGTCACCGTCGATCACCACGTCGTAGAACTGAACGCCATGCGGGCAGAGGTGATCTGACGCCGTCTTCGGCGCCTTGTTGAGCCATTCCATGCGCACCACCGAGAGCGGGAAGTAGTGATAGCCGCCCTCCTCGACGATGTCGTTGCTCTCCGCGATGATCCGATCTTTCAACGTTGCCTTCATGCTCGTTCTCCTACTGGCCCCAGGACACATTGGTGCAGCGGACCCCTTTTGTCTTGGTCGATGAGATCTTGCCGGTGTCGAGCGCGATCTCCCAGGCGCGCCGCACCTCGGTCCACCACTCCTTGTTTTCCGGTCCCTTAGCCTCACCGATGAAGCGAAGCGTCTCGTCCTGACCTTGCACGCAGGAAATGGTGAACTCGACACCGGCCTGCGGCGGCGCCACGATCAGCGCGTCAGCCACCTCGTAATTGGCGAGCGTGTCTTTCGTCTCCTTGGCGAGCTGGCGGCTGGTGAGCACGAGGAACGTCCCATCTTCGCGCTGATATTCATGGATGTAGATCGGCGCGGCGACCAGCCCGCCACCAACATCGTCCCAACCCTCGACGTCGAGATCGCCGTCATAAGTCTTGCCGATGAAGCTCGCTGCGAAGGCGGCATCGGCATTTTGCTCCTCGCTCGGCGCCTTTGGCTCCGCGTGTGCAGAAAAAGGGGCAAGCGGCAACACCGCGGCAAGCGCCACGACGCGAGCGAGGTTTGCTTGACGGCACTGCATGACGGAGAAGGCCACACCCCCGGCGTCCGGATTTACGAGCCGGCGCGCCTCACAGTCTATTCACAATCGTGGCAAAAGAGGCAGAGGTCTATACCATGCTCTTCGCATTCTCGAAATCCGATACGATGGCTTTGCCCGCAACCTTCGACGCGCGAAGGTCGAGCGAAATGCCTTAGAGTTACCCGATGGTTATCGGCAACGATCGAGCATGACGCGGACCTTGCTGGTTTCCGGTCTGGTGCTGCTTGCGACGTCGAGCCTCGCGCTTGGGGACAAGCTTCGCGTCGCCGATGGGCTCGCTGAAATCCGGGCGACGGCAGAGGCTGACGTAGAGCTCGACCGGATGATCGGCCAGACGATTATGATCGGCTTCTCCGGCCAGAGCGAGCACGACCCTGGCGTGAAGGCCGTGCGCAACCAATTCGCCGAGGGTGTCATCGGCGGCGTAGTGCTTTACCCGGAAAATATCGACTCGGCACGGCAGCTTCGCTTCCTCACCGCCTTCCTGACCAATGCCAATTCGAATCTCGTGCCGTTCATCGCCGTGGATCAAGAAGGCGGGATGGTACAGCGGCTGACCCCGCGGACCGGCCACACCCATTACCCTTCGGCGCAAAACATGGGGCGTGAGGCGAAACCTGGACTGCAGGATGCGGCGCTCCACAGCTATGAGGCGATGGCGAAGGAACTTGCCGCGGCGGGAATCAACGTCAATTTCGGCCCCGTGGTCGATCTCAGCCTCAATCCGTGGAACACGGTCATCGCGCGGCGCAAGCGGAGCTTCGGCTCGGATCCCGAGGCCGTGACGTCACTTGCCCGCACCTTCATCATCGCGCATCGCGAGGCGAACGTTGCCACCGTGGCGAAGCACTTCCCAGGTCACGGTTCGAGCTGGAGCGACAGCCACAAGACGCTTCCCGATATTTCGCTGAGCTGGCAGGAGAGCGAGCTTGAGCCTTATGCGGCTCTCGCACGGGACGGCATGCTCGACATGGTCATGGTCGGGCATCTCTATCACCCACGCTTCAGCGATGGTGACAGGCTCCCAGCCTCGCTGTCGGCCAATGCGATACATGTGCTCCGCGCCGATAGCGGTATCAATTTCAAGGGCGTCGTGGTCAGCGACGACATGGAGATGGGCGCGGTGCGCGAGCGCTATTCGCTGGAGGATCGCGTGATACTCGCGCTGAACGCTGGCGTCGATCTCCTCGTCTTCTCCAACGTCAAGTCGCGGGACCAAGACTTAGGCGTCAAGGTTCACGCGATCATCGCCGAGGGGGTGCGCGACGGCCGCATTCCACGCGCGAGGATCGAGGCTGCCTATGCGAGGATTGCCGCGCTCAAACAGCGGCTGATGGCGCACGATTTGTCGAATGCTCATTGACGCTGCCCGGTCTACATATGACCGGCACGAGGCGAGCTCAGTGATAGCCCTCGTGCTCGGTCGCGTCCCAGAACACGTAATAGGAATAGGCGGTGTAGCCGACGATGATGGGCAGGATCGGGATCGCGCCATAGAGCATGAAGAGCTGCGACTCCGGCGCCGCTGCGGCCTGCCAGAGCGTGATTGATGGCGGGATGATGTAGGGGAACAGGCTCACTGCGAGCCCGGTGTAGCAGAGCAGGAAGATCGCCGCGGCGAGCACGAAGGGGGCATAGCGCATGCGGCGCTTGAGCGAGCGCCAAAGGGCATAGATGGTTGCCACTGTGGCGAGCGGCACCGGGCTCAGCATCACCATATTGGCGGGCGTGAACCAGCGCTTGGCGATCTCGGGATGCGCCACAGGCGTCCAAATGCTGAAAATGAGGATGAAGGCCGCCACCGCGATCAGCGCATAGCAGGCTACTGCATAGGCCCAGTCGCGTAAGGCCTCGTCGCCCTTCATGATCAGCCAGCCGGCCGAAAGTAGCACATAGCCGGCAACCACGGCGAGCGCCGTCACCAGCGCGAAAGGCGTGAGCCAATCGAAGGCACCGCCGGCATATCTATTGTTCACGACGTTGAAGCCTTGCACGAAGGCGCCTATGATCAGCCCCTGCATCAACGCGGCGAGGATCGAGCCAGCGCTGAAGGCGAGGTCCCAGATCCAGCGATAGGGCCCGGACTTGAAGCGGAACTCGAAGGCGACGCCGCGCAGAATGAGCCCGATCAGCATCAGAATGATGGGGAGATAGAGCGCCGGCAGCATCACCGAATAGGCGAGCGGGAAGGCTGCGAGCAGGCCGCCGCCGCCAAGCACGAGCCAAGTCTCGTTGCCGTCCCAGAACGGCGCCACCGAGTTCATCATGGCGTCGCGGTCCTGATGCGTCGGCGCGAGCGGGAAGAGCACGCCGAGGCCAAGGTCGTAGCCACCGAGCAGCACGTAGAGGAACACGGCCAGCGCCAGAATGGCGCCCCAAACGAGCGGCAGGATGATGGGGAGGACGTCAGGGGTCATGGGTTGCCTGCCGCTGCCATGGGCCGATGCGAAAGGTCGGCGTCCTCTTCCTCCGGCATTGGAGGTGTCTCATCGGGTCCGCATCTCACGAGCTTGGCCATGTAATAGAGCCCTGCGCCGAACACGACGCCGTAGACAAGCACGAACAGAAGAACCGAGACGAGCACGCTACCGCCGGGGATTGGCGAGACGGCGTCTGCCGTCCGCAGCACGTCGTAGACCACCCAGGGCTGCCGCCCGACCTCGGCGGTGAACCAGCCGGCGAGCACGGCGAGAAAGCCGAGCGGCGACACCCAGACCAGGGTGCGCAGGAACCACTCGCTCGTGTACAGCCGCCCCGTGATCCACAAGACCGAGCCGACTAGCCCCACCGCGATCATGATCATGCCAATGCCGACCATGATGCGGAAGGCAAAGAACGGGATGATGGGGTTCGGCCGATTCTCCAGCGGGAAGGATTTGAGGCCCTTGATCTCGCCATCCCATTCGTGGGTGAGGATGAGGCTTCCGAGCCGCGGCACGGCAATCTCGAAGTGATTGGTCTCGGCCTTGGGGTCGGGCAGCGCGAACAGGATCAGTGGCACGTCCCGCCCGGTCTCCCAATGCGCCTCGAGCGCCGCAACCTTGGCCGGCTGGTATTTCAAGCTATTCAGCCCATGCAGATCGCCGATGATGAGCTGGAGCGGCGCGAGCCAGACGAGCAGGCTCAAGCCCATGCCGAGCATGATCCGCCCATGCGCAACGTTCCGCCCGCGCAGAATGTACCAGGCGCCGATGCCGGCCACGATGAAGGCCGTGGTGAGATAGGCGGCGGCGACCATATGGGCGAAGCGATAGGGGAAGGACGGGTTGAAGACGACCTGCCACCAATCGGCGACATGCAGCACACCGTCGGGGCCCGCGGTGTAGCCGGCTGGCGTCTGCATCCAGCTATTGGCCGACAGGATCCAAAATGCTGAAATGAGCGTGCCGAGCGCGACCATGGCGGTGGCAAACAGATGCACCGCTTTCGGCACGCGCTCATGGCCGAACAACATGATGCCGAGGAACCCAGCCTCGAGGAAGAAGGCGGTGAGCACCTCGTAGGACATCAGCGGGCCGATGACGTTGCCGCCGAGCCGCGAGAACTCGCTCCAATTGGTGCCGAACTGGTAGGACAGCACCACGCCCGACACCACCCCCATGCCGAAGGACACAGCGAAGATCTTGGTCCACTGCCGGGAGATATCCGCATAGATGCGTTTGCCAGTCTTCAGCCAAAGAATTTCGAGCACGAGCAGCCAGGCGGCGAGCCCGATGGTGAAGGACGGAAAAAGGATGTGAAAAGAGATGGTGAAGGCGAACTGGATGCGCGAGAGCAGTAGCGGGTCGAGCTCGAGCATTACTTAGCCTTGTCTTCCGCGGCTTGAACCGCCCTCGGCGGCGACTCAAAGCATCCAAGCATAGAGCTTAGCCCGGGACGGTCCCGGCGCGAAGCCACATGGGGCCGCATAGCCGCGGCCAAGCTAGTCGCCTGCCTTCAGCGCCGACGCGAACGCGCTCTCGTGGTGCGCATGGGACTCCGCGCCGAAGCAGCAGAACACGACGCGGGCGAGAGATGGCGCTTTCCGAAAATGATCGAGCACGGTGGCGACGGCAATGCCTGCCGCGCGGGGAGCCGGGAAGCCATAGGCTCCAGTGGAGATGGCCGGGAAGGCGATCGATGTCAGCCCATGGTCGAGGGCAAGACCGAGACTGTTCGCGTAGCACAGCGCGAGCAGGCGATCCTCGTCGTGTGTGCCTCCGCTCCAGACCGGACCAACGGTGTGGATCACATAGCGGGCGGGCAAGCAGAAGCCAGGTGTGATCTTCGCCTCCCCGGTCTCGCACCCGCCAAGCCTGGCGCAGGCCGCGCGCAGCTCAGGCCCCGCGGCGCAATGGATGGCGCCATCGACCCCGCCACCGCCAAGCAGGGTTTTGTTGGCGGCATTCACGATGGCATCAACGTCGAGGGCGGTGATGTTGCCTTCGACAATGGCGATGCGGTCCCGCATGGACCTATTGAGACGCCGCGAGCGCTGCAATCAAGCCCCGCTGATAGCTGCGGTGACCATCTCGCGGAGGCCGCGAACCACGGTGAATCGGGTCAATTGAAGGTGTCGTTAGGCGGCGTTGGCGGCGATGCGCTGGAAATGCGCCTTGTTCAGGTCGCCCTCGACATTGGCCCGCTCCTCCGGCGTCTCGGCCAGGAGGTGGATGTGCACCTCGTTGGCGCAGAGCCTTGCTCCCTGATGGCGGAGATGGGCAAGGTTCAGAGAAATCGCATCGTCCTTGGTCTGGCCTAAAGCGAGCGGAGTTCTGGAGCCGTCGTCCAGGCGGCGGACGAGGATGTAATTGGCTCGGGGAAGCGCGGGGCAGCCAATCAGCGTGTAAACGCTATGGAGATAGCGTCGGCCTGAGGCGCCGCGCCAATAATGGAATGCCTGGTCGAAGCAAGCCTCGGCGCAAACAAGGGCGGGCTCGTCGGCGGGGCCCCAATAGGGCGTGTCGGTCTCGGATACATCTGCCTGGTGCATCAACATGGTCCCGTTCCCGCCTTTAACCCTCTCCCTCGAATTGTCGTCAGATGGGTTTAGCGATGACGAATTCAAGACTGGCCGGCGGTGATTCGTAGAACAAACATAGAACAGCACCTTGGCGGCTTCAAGTTAATGAAGGGTTAACGGAGGGTGGCGCGGGCGGTTCCTGGACGCCAGCCTCGGCAGCAAGCGGTTGGACGCACCCTCGATGACGGTCTCCAGCCGCCGCAGGAACTCGGCCTTCGGCAAGCCTGGAGGAATGGGGGGGAGGATTTCCACCACGATGGTGCCGGGGCGGCGCAACACGGTTCGCCTTGGCCAGAACAGCCCTGAATTGAGCGC
>Ga0164299_10000276_pt1 | contig 11326 bp, 13 predicted proteins | sample Whisoiple_221_MG_FD_109712 | JGI IMG/M metagenome (GOLD analysis project Ga0164299, IMG submission 109712) | Unamended control soil microbial communities from upstate New York, USA - Whitman soil sample_221_MG | ecosystem: Environmental > Terrestrial > Soil > Agricultural land ...
CTTGCGGATGGTCTGCTCGGGGGTGTGTCTTTGCCTCTTCACCTGCTTCGGTCCTCCTTTGCCCATTGTCGCGGGCGGGAAGGACTCTCAAATAGGGCGGACCGATTTCAAGGGGGCGGGCCATCCTGCCTTCCACGAGATGATGTCCGAGGACGCCAAGTTCGCACTGGGCTTCTAGGCAGGGATTGCGGGGTCGGAGGAGGTCGGGCGGGGCCGGTTTTGGCGTTTGGGCCTAACCGGCCGGGATCGTTCCCGTGCTCCCCCCCGATTCCTGCTGCTTGCCGTTGTCTTCGCTTTCCGGTTCGGTCGGCACGGTTGGGTCTTCGCCGGTGTCGCCGTTTGGTTCGTATTCGCAGTACTGCACGCCGGCAGAGTCGTTGGGGCACGGATGCCACTGGGAGTGATGCTGCTGTTTCTTCTTCTTGGGCTTTTGGGGGTGATCGTGGTTTTTGTTCGCCGGGCCGCTGTTGGGTGGCGTCGCATTGTTGTCCCCACGGCTGTGCTTGTTGGAGTCGTCGTGCGTCTTTGCTCCATTCCGGTGAGGGGTGGTGTCGGAATTGGCGCCGCTCTTGATGCCGATGAATTTCCACGAGACCGTGCCCTGCGCCGATAGTCCTCCGCCGAGCAGGAACACCGCACCTGCGATCGCGATGGCTGCCACCACCATGATGCGGCCGATTATTCGTCGTCGAGCTCTATAGAAGACCCATTCCCAATCCGGAGATGGGCCGCCCTGCTCGTTCACACGATGTCTCCGGGTGCGGGAACCGAAGTTGACGGGGCGAGGTTTTCAAGATTCCTCAGGACGACCTCCGTCGGGCCTTCCTGCTTGGCCTGCTGCCATCCGAGGTAGGTCTCGATCAATGCCCGTTCGAGCAGCTCCTTTCCCGCTTCAGGAGTGCCTGCAAGCAGGGCAGCGGTATGCATGAGGCCGTCGGTGTGCGGTTCCAGGGTTGCCCGGACCTCCTGATCGCGTTCGCGCAGTTTCCCCGAGAAGCCACTGGGCCCGATCTGAAACTCGCTCAGGACGGGGAGGAAGATTCCGATGAAGAACATCCCCGACCCGATGACGATCAGGGCAATGGCGACCGTGTCGCTCAGGCCGGCGAATGCACCGCAGAGGACCATGAACACGGCGAGGAAGAGGAGGGTCACTTCCCTCGGGTTTGCAACCCGTTCCAGTTCCTCCAACACTCGTTCAAATGCGTCCAAGACCATTCAGTTGTCTCGATTCGCTAAAGAAATCTGACGCGAGCTTAACCGGAAAGTTGCTGCTTGTCCTCCTCCACCTCTTCTGCGGTTGCATCGAAGTCATAGGGGCGGCCGCTCGCGTCGTACTTGGTGCGCGTGCCACCCACGTTCACCAGCACGAAGCGGCGGGCCGCATAGGCCCGCAGGAGGCGGCGGGCGATCGCGCGGACGGGCGGGATGAGCAGCAGCAGTCCGACCGCGTCGGTGACGAAGCCGGGGGTCAGCAGCAGCGCGCCGCCAAGCGTGATCATCAGCCCGTCGGCCACCTCGCGGCCGGGAAAGCGGCGTTCGCCGATCGCCAGGTTGAAGCGGCGCCAGGCGCCGCGACCCTGATGGCGCAACAGCGTTGCGCCCAGCAGCGACATGCCGAACAGCAGCACCAGGGTCGGCAGGATGCCGATCAGGCCGCCGACCTTGACGATCACGTACAGCTCGAGGATCGGCACGGCGATGAGAAGGGCGATGAGCGGGAACACGACTCAGACGGCGGCAGCCGCAGCTGCGGCCTCCTCCAGCTCGACCAATGACTCGTCGATGCCGGCGGCGATGATTTCGACGTCCTCGATCGAGTCGTAATCGGCGAGCAGGCCGAAGCAGACGCGGCCGTTGTAGCTCATGATCGCCACCGCGAGCGCGTGGTTCTGCGGCAGGAAGGCGACGGGGAAGATCTCTTCGAGCTCACGGCCGAGCACGTACAGCGGCATCTGCGGTCCGGGGACGTTGGTGACGATCAGGTTGAAGAGCCGGGTCGAGAAGTTGATCCGCGCCGCCTGGGCGAGCAGCGTCGGCGGGGCGAAGTCGTTGAAGCGCGAGATCACTTCCGCCCCGAGCGCCTGCTTGGAGCGCTTCAGTCCCTCCATCTGCTCGCTGACGACCCGCAGGCGCCGTGCCGGATCCTCGACGTAGACCGGCAGCGGCCCGCGCATCGCCGCAAGTTTGTTGCCGAGCTCCCCACGCTCGTCGGGCGTGCGGATCGAGACGGGGACGAGGGCGCGCATCTCCAGCCCCTCGGTGCGGATGCCGCGCGAGTGCAGCCATTTGCGCAGCGCGCCGGTGACGACCGCAAGGACGACGTCATTGACGGTGCCCCCCAGTGTGTCCTTGATCCGTTTGAAGGTCGCCAGCTCCGAGCGCGCCCAGGTGAAGCGACGGTGCGGGCCGATCGCCTGGTTGAGCGGTACGTCGGGCGCCGGGTCGGCGAAGGCGCCGGCGACCTCGCCAACCCCCTCCAGCGCCTCGACCACCCGCCGCGCCGTCGACTCGGGGTGGCGCACGGCCTCGACCGCGCGCTCGGCGAGCTTCAGCGGCGCCACCGCCAGATCGGTCGCGCCGCGGGCGACCAGCTCGGTCGTCGAAGGCGCGGCCTGTGGTTGCCAGCCGTCCTCGACCGGCGCTGGCTCGGTCACCGGCTCCAGATCGAAGAGCACGGTGCCGATGTCGACCCCGGCGATGCCGTCGACGGCGGCGTGATGGGTCTTGGTCAGGAGGGCGAAGCGGTCGCGCTCCAAACCCTGCACGAGCCACATCTCCCAGAGCGGCTTGGAGCGGTCGAGCTGCTGTGAGAAGACGCGCGCCGCGAGCCGCTTCAGCTGTGCCTCGCCGCCCGGCTCGGGCAGAGCGGTGTGGCGGATGTGGTAGCTGAGGTTGAAGTTGACGTCGTCGGCCCAGAGTGGTCGCCCCGCCTCCAGCGGCGGCACGACTAGGCGCTGGCGGAAGCGAGGCACCTGGTCCAGCTTGCCGCGCACGTGCTCGACCAGATCGACGTAGCGCGGCGGCGGCCCCTCGAAGATCAGGATGCCGCCGATGTGCATATGGCTGGACGAGCTCTCGTTGGTGAGGAACGAGGCATCGGTGGAGCTGAGGCGCTCCAGGTGGTCTCCGGCGGTGCTCATGCGGTTCAAGGCTAGCTCCCCGGTACCCTGGGGGCCATGTCTGCAAGCGAAGCCACGGCGCCGAGGCGCGTCCTGCTCGCCGCCCCGCGCGGCTACTGCGCCGGCGTCGACCGCGCCGTGCAGACGGTCGAGCGCGCGCTCGAGCACTACGGCGCTCCCGTCTACGTCCGCAAGGAGATCGTCCACAACAAGCACGTGGTCGAGGAGCTCTCCAAGCGGGGGGCGATCTTCGTCGAGGAGGAGACCGAAGTGCCGGAGGGGGAGATGGTCGTCTTCTCCGCCCACGGGGTGGCGCCGGCGGTGCATGAGAACGCTGCCGCCCGCCAGCTGCGCACGATCGACGCCACCTGCCCGCTGGTCACCAAGGTCCACGTCGAGGCGCGCCGTTTCGCCGCCGACGGCTACACAATCGTGATGATCGGCCACGAGGGCCACGAGGAGGTGGAAGGAACCACCGGCGAGGCACCCGACAGCATCGTCCTCGTGCAGACGGCTGAGGAGGTGGAGAAGCTCGAGGTCCCCGATCCCGAGCGCGTCGCCTTCATCACCCAGACGACCCTCTCGGTCGACGAGACGGCGGAGATCATCGCCGCGCTGCGGGCCAAGTTCCCCGCGATCGTCAGCTCCAAGTCCGATGACATCTGTTACGCGACGACCAACCGCCAGATCGCCGTCAAGCAGCTCGCTCGCGAGTGCGACCTGGTGCTGGTGATCGGCTCGACCAACTCGTCCAACTCCAACCGCCTGGTCGAGGTGGCGCGCGAGCACGGCGCCGCCTCGCACCTGATCGACTTCCACCACCAGGTGCGGGAGGAGTGGCTGGAGGGCGTCGAGACCGTCGGCATCACCTCGGGCGCCAGCGCCCCCGAGGAGCTGGTCGAAAACCTCGTCGCCTTCTTCCGCGAGCGCGGTGCCGACGACGTCTCGGAGCTGCGCACCGTCCACGAGGACGTGCGCTTCATGCTCCCCAAGGAGATCCGCGAAGCGGTCGCAGCTGCTGGTTGAAGCTTTTCACCGCCTATGGGGTGGAAAATGCTTCAATCGCCGGGTGGAAGCCCGGCGGCGAAACTGATGGACCAGATCCGGAGGCCTGGGGAGGGGCGCAGCGTCAGCCCGTGCGCCTCGTGGCGGGAGTGCTCGGCGAGCGTGTACAGGCCGGGGCCATTCACTGAAACCGGATCCGCCACCGCGCCATCGAGCGCGACGGCTATCTCGCCCTCGCCCTCCACCGTCGCGAAGGCGCCGCCGGCTTCGTACTCGATCTCCAGCGCATCGCCGTGCTCGCCGGCGACCCACGGCTGCTGCCAGGATCCGCCGGGGAAGAGCTCGGGGGTGGGGGGCATGACCTTGGCGCCGGCCGTGTCGCTGGGGCGAAGGGCCTCCATCGGCTCTGGCAGCGATCGCAGCGCATCCTGCTCGCGCAGCTCGGCCTGGATCGCTTCCTCGGTCGCGCGGTATTCGCCCTCGCCGAAGTGGAACCAGGCGAGCGCGCCGCCGAGCTTCCAGAGAAAGAGGCTGGGCCAGCCCTCGCAGCCGTAGGCGTGCCAGAGGCGGTGGTCGGCGTCGATCGCGACCGGGAGCTCGACGCCGAGGCGGGCCAGGCCCGCGGCCACCGCGTCCCGCTCGGCGCCGAAGGGAAAGCGCGGCGCCTGCACGCCGATCGTCGTCAGCCCGTGCTCCCGGTAGCGCCGCGCCCACTCGCAGACGTAGGGAAGCGTGCGCACGCTGTTGAGCTGAGCGAAGTCGAAGAAGTGGACGAGGACCGGCCCGCCTGCCGTCGCCACTGGCATCGAGCGCGGTCCCTCCCCAATCCACCCGATCTCCTCCGGCAGATCAGGCGCCGCGATGTTCTCCCGCTCGGGCCGCATGGCGCGCGCAACTTACCGAGGTCGGACGTGCCGGTGCGCCGGTGCCCATATGGACCTCTTTCCACCGGCACGTCTCGGGTCGCTAAAGTCTCCGGGCGATGGTCGAGTTCTTTATTGCGGCTGTTCCGCTTTTGCTGCTGCTCGTCTCGCTGCTGATGGGTCGGTACCCGGGCTGCGAGGCGGCGATGCGGCTGGCCGAGCGGATCGCCTCGCGGACCCGGCCGAAGGCGACAGTGGCACGAAACTGGCGCCGCCCCAGGCGGCTGGCAGTGCGCGCGCCGCATGGCGGCCTGCTGATCGCTCTCAGTCTCGCCCAGCGCCCTCCTCCGCTCGCCGCCTAGCACGGCGACTCTTCCCGTCCCATCCGGCGGCGGGCAAACTTGGCGCGGGCGTCGGCCCGCGCCCGAGCGAAGGAGCAAAAGATGCTTTTGGCTACTCCACGCGTCGCGGTCGGTGCCGCGATCGCGATCGCGGCGATCGTCCTGCTGATCGTCCTCAGCGGCAATAACAGCAACAGCGACACGACCACCAAGGGTGTGACCACGATCGCGATCAAGAACGGCAAACCGGTCGGTGGGATCGCGCAGCTGACCTACAACAGGGGCGAAGAGGTGCGCTTCAAGGTGGACTCCGACGTCAGCGACGAGGTCCACATGCACGGCTACGACATCATGAAGGACGTCAAGGCGGGCGGTTCGGTCAGCTTCGACTTCCCGGCGACGATCGAAGGCGTGTTCGAGGCCGAGCTGGAGGGCCGCAAAGAACAGATCCTCGAACTTACGGTCAACCCTTGAGCTTCTTCCTGCCGCTGGCGCACGCGCTGGTCGCGCGCAAAGACCTGCCGGTCCCGGCATGGCTCTTCGCCTGGGGGGCGTCGATCGTCCTGATCGTCTCCTTCTTTGCGCTCTCGGTCGGTTGGCGAACCCCCCGTTTCGAGAGGGACCGCTGGCGCCCTCTCGGGGCAGGGCTCTCGCGAGCCCTGCTCTCGCCGCCGGCGCAGGTCGCCTACGGCCTGGTGGGGGTGTTCCTGCTCTGCCTGGCGATCTACGCCGGCCTGCGCGGCACCGAAGCGCCCGATCGCAACTTCGCCCTCACCTTCCTCTACGTCACCACCTGGCTCGGCTTTCCGCTGTTCAGCGTCTTTCTGGGCGACGTCTTCCGGCCGTTCAACCCGTGGCGGGCGGCCGGCCGGGTCGTTGGCGGCGCGTTCACGGCGCTGGCCGGCCAGCGCCCAGCGCACCTGCGCTATCCCGAACGGCTTGGTCGCTGGCCGGCCGCCGCCGGCCTGATCGCGGTCGTCTGGCTGGAGATCGTCTACGGCGCCAGCGGCGGCGTCGCCGTCGGCCTCGACCCGCACGCGGCTGCGGTTGCCGCCCTCGTCTACAGCGCCTACACCCTGGCGATGATGGCGCTGTTCGGAGTCGAGCAGTGGTGTCGCACGGGGGAGGTGTTCTCGGTCTACTTCGGCATGTTCGGCCGGCTCGGCTGCTTTGGCGTCAAGGACGGCAAGCTCGGCGTTCGCCGCCCCCTCTCCGCCACGACGACCTGGGCGACCGTGCCCGGCTCGGCTGCCGTGGTGGTCGCCTCGATCGCGACCACCAGCTTCGACGGTGCCCAGGAGGGCGCGTTCAAGGGCGCTCTCGAAGGCACCTTCAACCACCTGGTGGACGCCGGCGTCGGCCTGACCTCGGCATTGCGCTTGACCGACACGGTCTTCATCCTGCTCTGCTTCGCGGGGGTCGGGCTGGTCTACCTGATCGGAGTGCGGGGGATGGCGGGGGTGCCGGGTGCGCCCTCGTTCGAGAAGCTGCGCGCCGGTTTCGCCCACACGCTGATACCGATCGCGTTCGCCTACCTGGTCGCCCACTACTTCAGCCTCTTCGTCTTCCAGGAGCAGGCCCAATTCACCTACCTCCTCTCCGATCCGCTGGGCACCGGGACCACCGATCTGTTCGGCACCACCTCATCCGGCATCGACTTCCAACTGCTCAGCGCCAACGCCATCTGGTACGTGCAGGTGGGGGCCCTGGTGGTCGGTCACGTGATCGGGCTCACCCTCGCCCACGATCGCGCCACCGCCTACTGGGGCGACTACCGCGAGGCAGCGCGATCGCAGTACTGGATGCTCGCGGTGATGGTCGCCTTCACCTGCTTTGGCCTCTACCTGCTCTCCGTGGCGAACGCATGAAGCCGCACTCTCCGGGGTAAACACGGGATTACCAGCTACTTTCATCGGTTTTCTACTGATGCCGCGGAAAGCCCAGCCTGTTTGACTTGGGCAGAGGTTGCGAATCAGAGATTCACCCGTCTCCCTTCACATAAGAAAAGGCAGCATCGAGGTCGCCGGAAAGATCAGCCACTCCAGCGGCCTCGATGTATTTGTGGGGCCTGCGCTAGAGGATCTCGCCGAGTCGGCGCTCCAGCGCCGCTGAGACCTCGTCGCGCACCGGGCCCTCGGCCAGGCGTTCCACCAGCGACTCGAGAAAGCCCTCGATGATCAGCTGCTTGGCAGCTGCCGGGTCGAGCCCGCGCGAGGTCAGGTAGAAGAGCTGGTCGCGGTCGATCTGGGCGATCGCTGCGGCGTGGGTGCAGCGCACGTCGTCGGCCTCGATCTCCAGTCCCGGTATCGCGTCGGCGTGCGCATCGGGGGAGAGCAGCAGGTTGCGGCTCTCCTGGAAGGCGTCGGTCCCCTGCGCGCCCGGGTCGACCCGGATCATCCCGCGCCACACCGCGGTCGCGCCGGCGGCGAGCACGCCACGGAAGGCGAGGTCGGAGAAGGTGTTGGGCGCGGAGTGCTCCTGCGTCGTGTCGTAATCGAGGTGCTGACCCGGTCCGCCGGCATAGCCGCCGGTGACCCGCGCCTCCGAGCCGGCGCCGCCGAGGTTGGTCTCCATCCGCACCTTGCCGCGGGCTGAGCCGAAGCCGAGCGCAGTCCAGTCGAGTCGGCCGTCGCGCTCAACTTGGGCACGTTGGCTGGAGAAGATCCAGGCTCGCTCGGAGATGTCCTGGGTGCTGACGTAGCGCAGCCTCGCCGCCTGGCCGACGTGCAGCTCGACCACCGAGTTGAGCAGCGCCTCGGTCTCGTCCCCGGCCGAGGAGCAGTGCTCCCAGACCTCGGCCTCAGCGCCCTCCTCAAGCACGACCAGCGTGCGCCAGGGGACCGCGGCGCCCTCCTCGTCGAGCGAGAGCTCGACCCGGATCGGATCGGCAACCTTCACTCCGGCCGGCACGTGGACGAGGACACCATGGCGCCAGCTCGCCTCGTTGCGGGCGACGAACGGATCCTCGATCGGCACCAGCGAGCCGAGCCGCTCGTGCAGGAGCGCGTCATCGGACTCCAGCGCCAGGGTGAGGGGGAGCACCGTGGCGCCACCGCCGCCCTCGATCTCCACGCTCACCGGCCCCGGCTCGTAGGAGTCGATCTCCAGCCCGGCCAGGTCGGTGAATTCCCACCCCTTCGCCTTCTGGTCGGGCAGGGGGAGGCTCTGCGCGAGAGAGGCGCCCCTCTGGCGCCTCTCGGAAAGCCAAGCGGGTTCGGTCGCGACCTCAGCCAATGCTTCCCTCCATCTGCAACTCGATCAGCCGGTTGAGCTCGACCGCGTACTCCATCGGCAGCTCTTTGGTGACCGGCTCGATAAAGCCGTTGACGATCATCTTCGATGCCTCTTCCTCGTCGAGCCCGTGGCTCTGCAGGTAGAAGATCTGCTCGTCGCCGATTTTGGAGACGGTTGCCTCGTGGCCGACGTCGGCGTCGTTCTCGCCGATGCGGATCGTCGGGTAGGTGTCCGAGCGCGAGTCCTCGTCGAGCAGCAGTGCGTCGCAGACCACCTTGGAGCGCGACTCGGTCGCTCCGTCGGCGACTTCGAGCAGGCCGCGATAGGTGGCCCTGCCGCCGTCCTTGGAGATCGACTTGGAGAAGATCGAGGACGAGGTGTGCGGCGCGGCGTGGATGATCTTGCCGCCGGCGTCCTGGTGCTGGCCCTCGCCGGCGAAGGCGATCGAGAGGATCTCGCCGTGGGCTTCGCGCCCGAGCAGGTAGATCGACGGGTACTTCATCGTCAGTTTCGAGCCGAGGTTGCAGTCGACCCACTCCATCGTCGCCTTCTCCTGGGCGACAGCGCGCTTGGTCACCAGGTTGTAGACGTTCTGCGACCAGTTCTGCACGGTCGTGTAGCGCACCCGTGAGCTCGGCTTGGCCATGATCTCGACCACGGCGGAGTGCAGCGAATCGGTCGAGTAGACCGGCGCCGTGCAGCCCTCGATGTAGTGGACGTCGGCGCCCTCCTCGGCGATGATCAGCGTGCGCTCGAACTGGCCCATGTTCTCGGTGTTGATCCGGAAGTAGGCCTGCAGCGGCATCTCCACCTTGACCCCGGCGGGCACGTAGACGAAGGAGCCGCCCGACCAGACGGCGGAGTTGAGCGCCGCCAGTTTGTTGTCGTTGGGCGGGATGATCGTCGCCCAGTACTCGCGGACGAGATCCTCGTGCTCGCGCAGCGCGGTGTCCATGTCGGTGAAGATCACACCCTGAGCCTCGAGCTTCTCGTTGACCTGGTGGTAGACGACCTCGGACTCGTACTGGGCGCCGACCCCGGAGAGGAATTTGCGCTCCGCCTCGGGGATGCCGAGCCGGTCGAAGGTGTTTTTGATGTCGTCGGGGACCTCGCTCCAGTCGCGGCTGTTCTTATCGGAGGCACGGACGAAGTAGTGGATGTCTTCGAAGTCGATCTGATCGAGGTTGCCGCCCCAGATCGGGGTCGGGCGGCTTTCGAAGTGCTCCAGCGCCTTGAGGCGGAAGTCGCGCATCCACTGCGGCTCGTCCTTGTACTCGGAGATCGATTCGACCACCTCGCGGCTCAGCCCCTTGGGGGCTTTGTAGGCGTAGCCGGTCTCGGGATCGTGGAAGCCGAACTTCTCCTTGTAGTCAGCGTTGATCCCGGCAAGCTCTTTTTTCTCTGCTACTGCCTCAGGCGTTGCCATGGTCAGACCTCCAGGACGATGGTGTCGTCCACGACGGTCGTCGCGAACGTCCGCACCGGAGCATAGGCGGGCAGCGTCTTCGGCCTGCCGCTGGTCAGGTCGAAGAGCGAGCCGTGGCGGGGGCACTCGACCGTGCAGGTGGCGGCGTCGAACTCGCCCTCGGCGAGCGGCCCGTCGTCGTGGGAGCAGCGGTCCTCGATCGAATACAGCGTTCCATCGCAGTTGAAGACGCCGATCTTCGTCTCGCCGTGCTCGACCAGACGCATCGTGCCGGGCGGCAGCTCGGCAAGCGCGCAGACGGAGATTTGGGTTCCAGCGGTATCGGGCATGACGGGGTAGCCTCTGCTCTGTTTGGTGCGGGTTGAGACTTAATCCTACTTCTCCAGTCGGATTTTAGAGGAAGGCGATGATGAGCGAGCGAACCAGTTACGCGCCAGGGACCCCCTGTTGGGTCGATCTCGGCTCCCCGGACCTCGACGCATCGGTCGAGTTCTACGGCGGCCTCTTCGGTTGGGACGTCCCCGAGTCCGAGAACGCCGAGCAGACCGGCGGCTACCGCCAGGCGATGCTGGGCGGCAAGCCGGCCGTCGGCGTCATGCCGTTGATGGGGGAGGGCCAGCCGCCTACCTGGACGACCTACGTCTCGGTCGCCGACGCCGATGTCGTCGCTGCCAAGGTGCGGGACGGCGGCGGCACGGTGATGGCAGAGCCGATGGACGTTCTCGACCTTGGCCGCATGGCGATCTTCGCCGATCCGAGCGGTGCCGTCTTCGGTGTCTGGCAGCCCGGCACGTTCGCGGGCGCCGGTGTTGTCAACGAGCCAGGCGCGCTCTCCTGGAACGAGCTCAACACCCGCGACCTGGGGGCCGCCGAGGATTTCTACGGCGCCATCTTCGGCTGGACCTTCGAGACCCGGGAAATGGGCGCGGCGGGGAGCTACACGACGATCAATCTCGGCGGGAGCCCTGTCGGCGGGATCCTCAACATGACCGAACGCGGCGTCCCCGCGGAGGTCCCGGCCCACTGGCAGCTCTACTTTGCGGTCGAGGACGCCGATGCGACGGTGGAGAAGGCCAAGCAGGGCGGCGCCAGCGTCATGTTCGGCCCGATCGACATCCCGGCAGGCCGCTTCGCGATCCTCGCCGACCCGCACGGCGCCAGCTTCGCCGTAATCGCACTCAGCGCCTAAGAACCCCTTTCACAATGACCCCACCGCCTGGAGCTGCTTGAAGCAGATCAGGCAGCAGCCGATAGTCAGGAACGCCTCGTGGATGTCCGCACGCCGCTCATAGCGCACCCGCAGACGGCGGTACTGGTGAAGCCAGGAGATCGTGC
>Ga0164299_10000280_pt1 | contig 11264 bp, 8 predicted proteins | sample Whisoiple_221_MG_FD_109712 | JGI IMG/M metagenome (GOLD analysis project Ga0164299, IMG submission 109712) | Unamended control soil microbial communities from upstate New York, USA - Whitman soil sample_221_MG | ecosystem: Environmental > Terrestrial > Soil > Agricultural land ...
ACCAGCGGGCCCTTGGAGGCCGGGCCCTTGGAGCCGCCTGATTTCGGCTTCCGCGGCGTCGTGCGCTTGCGAGTGCCGGGCAGCTTTTCCGGCTTCGGCGTCACCGGCCCTTCGACGAACTCGAAGCCGATCGTGTTCTTTCCCTCGGTGCTGGCCTCGTCCGGAACCAGCACGACGCGGACATGGCCGCCGCCCTTGAGGTGACCGAACAGCACTTCATCCGCCAGCGGCTTCTTGATGTGCTCCTGAATCACGCGCGCCATCGGCCGTGCGCCCATCTGCTCGTCGTAACCATGCTGTATCAGCCAGGCCTTGGCAGGCTCGGACAATTCGATGGTGACGTCACGGTCGGCGAGCTGGGCCTCGAGCTGCAGCACGAACTTCTCCACCACCATGCCGATCACCTCGGCGTTGAGATGCGCGAACGAAATGATGGCATCCAGCCGGTTGCGGAATTCAGGCGCGAACTGGCGATTGATCGCCTCGTGATCGTCGCCTTCCCGCTTGTTGCGTGTGAACCCGAACGCCTGGCGCGCCAGGTCGGCAGCGCCCGCGTTGGTGGTCATGATCAGGATCACGTTGCGGAAATTGACCTGCTTGCCGTTATGGTCGGTGAGCCGGCCGTGATCCATGATCTGCAATAGCACGTTGTACAGATCCGGATGCGCCTTCTCGATTTCGTCGAGCAGCACCACGCAGTGCGGATGCTGGTCGACGCCGTCGGTGAGCAGGCCGCCCTGATCGAAGCCGACATAGCCCGGAGGCGCGCCGATCAGGCGGGATACCGTGTGCCGCTCCATATACTCCGACATATCAAAGCGGATCAGTTCGACGCCGAGCGACGCCGCCAGCTGCTTCGCTACTTCCGTCTTGCCGACGCCGGTCGGGCCGGAGAACAGATAAGAGCCGATCGGCTTCTCGGGTTCACGCAAGCCGGCTCGCGCGAGCTTGATCGACGCCGAAAGCGCCTCAATCGCCTTGTCCTGGCCGAACACCACGCGCTTCAGCGTCTGTTCGAGATGCTTCAGGACCTCCGCATCGTTCTTGGACACGCTCTTTGGCGGAATCCTCGCCATGGTCGCGATCGTGGTCTCGATTTCCTTGATCCCGATGGTCTTCTTGCGCTTGTTCTCGGAGACCAACATCTGCGCCGCGCCGGATTCGTCGATCACATCGATCGCCTTGTCCGGCAGCTTGCGGTCGTGGATGTAGCGCGACGACAGCTGCACCGCGGCCTCGATCGCCTCGTTGGTGTATTTCAGGCGATGGTAGTCCTCGAAATACGGTTTCAGGCCCTTGAGGATCGCAATCGCGTCCTCCACCGTCGGCTCATTGATGTCGATCTTCTGGAACCGGCGCACCAGCGCGCGGTCCTTTTCGAAATGCTGGCGATATTCCTTGTAGGTGGTCGAGCCCATGCAGCGGATGGTGCCCGACGCGAGCGCCGGCTTCAATAAATTGGAAGCGTCCATCGCGCCGCCGGAGGTAGCGCCGGCGCCGATCACGGTGTGAATTTCATCGATGAACAGGATGGCGCTGGGGTGCGCCTCGAGTTCTTTGAGGACCTGTTTCAGCCGCTCCTCGAAATCGCCGCGGTAGCGCGTGCCCGCAAGCAGCGTTCCCATGTCCAGCGAGAACACGGTCGACGTTGCCAGCACTTCCGGCACTTCGCTGTCGACGATGCGCTTTGCCAGCCCTTCGGCAATTGCGGTCTTGCCGACGCCGGCTTCGCCGACGAACAGCGGATTGTTCTTCTGCCGGCGGCACAGCACCTGGATCGCTCGATTGATCTCGGAATTGCGTCCGATCACCGGATCGATCTTGCCGTCGCGCGCCTTCTTGTTGAGATTCACGCAGTAAGTCTCGAGTGCCTCGCCCTTCTTCTTGGAATCCTCGTTGCCTTTGGTCTCGGTCTCTTCGTCGACACCGCGCACCGGGCGCGCTTCCGACACGCCGGGCCGCTTGGCGATGCCGTGGCTGATGTAATTGACCGCGTCATAACGCGTCATGTCCTGCTCCTGCAGGAAATAGGCGGCGTGGCTTTCGCGCTCGGCAAAGATCGCGATCAGCACGTTGGCGCCGGTGACCTCCTCGCGGCCCGATGACTGGACGTGAATCACCGCCCGCTGGATCACGCGCTGAAAACCTGCGGTCGGCTTGGCGTCGTCGGCGCCGTCGGTGACCAGATTTTCGAATTCGGTTTCGAGATAGTTGACGAGACTGGTGCGGAGCTTGTCGAGATCGACGCTGCAGGCGCGCATCACGGCGGCCGCGTCGGAGTCATCGATCAGCGACAGCAACAGGTGTTCAAGCGTCGCATACTGATGGTGACGCTCGTTTGCGATCGCCAGCGCGCGATGCAGGGATTGTTCAAGGCTCTGAGAAAAAGTCGGCATTCGTGTCCTCTGCGGGCCCCCGCCATCATGATCGCCGGAGCCCTTTCAGGCAACAACAACCTTTATCATATATAGTTGCACCCGATCGTGGCGAAAGACCGGCCCCGTTATTGGTTGCGCCCGGACCACACCGCCGGCCGGTCAAAATTACCGTCACTCACCCGAGAAAAGCCGCAAGCCGGCCGGCCCCTCGCGGCTTTGATGCAAAACCTGTTCCTGTTTTGTCGGATTTCGCGCGCGGTTACTTCTTTTCCATCACGCATTGCAGGGGATGCTGGTGTTTGCGCGCAAAATCCATCACCTGCGTTACCTTCGTTTCGGCGATCTCGTAGGTGAATATTCCGCACTCCCCGATTCCGTGGTGATGAACGTGGAGCATGATCTTGGTGGCGGCTTCGACGTCCTTCTGGAAGAACTTCTCCAGAACGTGAACGACAAATTCCATCGGCGTGTAATCGTCGTTCAAAATCAAGACCCGATAGAGATTCGGGCGCTTTGTCTTCGGCTTGACCTTGGCGATGACGGATGTGGCCGGACCGCCGCTGCCCCCGGTGCGATTCTCATCGTTGCCCATTCGGGAAGCGGATGCGGCGTGGGCTGACGGCGCGGTCGAATCTAGTCTGGAAGTCAATTGCAGCATGGCACAGGCGTTCGAAATTCCCACGGGAAACCGGAAAACGACCAGGTGATGTTCTCCTGGCGGAGCCATCCTAAGAGTTCCCAGACGCGCTTTCCAGATCGCCGCTCCCGGCCGGCCCGACCCCATCAGCTGGATCGATCAAGTTGCAATATGGGTCCAGTCTTGGCTCGTCGCAAGCACGCGCAAATATTTGCTCAAACGCGGCCCACGGCGGGCTGATTCCGGGCTCGGCGATCTGCCGAAGGTTAATCAATCCGGTCGGGTTTGACAAAACAAAGCTGCCGGCGCGGCTTTGATGATGGATCGCGCGATCAAGGCGAATCGACGGGTTCCGCAAAATTCCACTCGCTCTAAACCAAGGGAGGTTACAGCCGCGGCGCACGACATGGCTGCCGATCCGAAAGCAAGAAAAAGCCCGGCCGCAACGGCCGGGCTTTTTTGTTTTCCGGGGTGCCGCAATTAGTGGGCTGATGCCGGGGTAAACTTCGCGACGAGGCCTTCGAACGGCTTGTAAGCCTGCTTGGCGAGATCGGTATAAAGCCCTGCGATCTTCTGCGCCTCGGCGACGTATGTCTCATAAGCGGACTTCGCGAATTCGGTCTGTACCTCGATCGCTTTGTCGAGCGACTTCACGCCGGACAGCTTCTCGACGAATGACTTGGTGTCTTCGAACGACTTCTTGGTGTAATCGCCGTAGGCGCTTGCGATTGCCTGAAGGCCGTTCTGAACGGTGGTGGCCGAGGCAACGACCGTCTCGAGATGACCTTTTCCGTAACTCTGAATGTCTTCAACCTTGATCACTGGGGTCCCTTCGCGGACTGGGGTGCAATTCTGCTGCCGGGAGGTCGCGGCTCCTTGGGGCCGCCACTATATAGTGCGATGCACAATAAAGGTCAAGAATCTTGTGCGATGCACAAATCGCCGACGGCTTTGAACCAATAGCGGGGGGGATAACGCAAGGGTTCCTTAAGCTTTTGGAAACTCCAGCAGCATAACCTTCCCTTGGACTTCTCCGGTTCGGGAAAGCTGTCGAAAAATTATTTGCCCACAGCGTCTTAGCCGGAATGACCATACGCGCGGCCATTTTAGCCGAATGCCTGCCGGGGTCGGACATGTTGAGCAGGGAAACTCCGCCGGCCGTTGGGCATAATTTGGCCTCACGAACCGGTGATCAAGACAGAAATTGGGACGGGGAAGTTCATGCTTCGCACAACCTTGGCTTCCTCGCGTGTTCTGCGAGCTAGCGTTTTCGCGCTGTTCACGATCACCACCACGATCGTTTTCACGACCGAATCCGCTGATGCGCGCCGTAGGCATCGTCAGGCGCGCCAGCACCATCAAGAGGCTCGCGAGAGCTACAATCCCGCCTTCTCTTCCATCATCGTAGACGGCAATTCGGGCGCGACGCTTTCCGCCAACAATCCCGATGCGAGCCGCCATCCAGCCTCGCTCACCAAGATCATGACGCTTTATCTGCTGTTCGAGCGCCTCGACGCCGGCAAGATGAAGCTCGATACCGAAATGGAAGTTTCCGCGCACGCCTCCGAACAGGCTCCCACCAAGCTCGGCCTGCGGCCCGGTCAAACCATCCGCGTCGAGGACGCCATCAAGGGACTGGTGACGCGTTCGGCCAACGACGCCGCCGTCGTGATCGCGGAGGCGATCGCCGGTGACGAAGGCGATTTCGCCAAGCAGATGACGCGCAAGGCGCGCGCGCTCGGCATGACTCGAACTGTCTATCGCAATGCTTCCGGCCTGCCCGACGACAATCAGGTTACGACGGCGCGCGATCAATCGACGTTGGGCCGCGCCATTCAGGACCGTTTTCCGCGGTATTACCGCTACTTCTCGACGGTAGCATTCAACTACCGCGGTCATTCGATCCGCAACCACAATCGCCTGCTCGGCAATGTCGAGGGCGTCGACGGCATCAAGACCGGCTACACCCGCGCCTCCGGCTTCAATCTCGTAACCTCGATGCGCCGGGGCAACCGCCATCTGGTCGGCGTGGTGCTGGGAGGCCGCAGCGGCGGTTCGCGTGATGCCGCGATGCGCAGCCTGCTTGCCGAAAACCTCGGAAAAGCTTCGACCACGCGTACCGTCGCTGCGATCACAGAACGCAACGCCTCGGATGCAAATGCAGAGGTCGCGGAAGCCGAAGCCGAGTCCCGGCCGACACGGACGGTTCAGGCCCAAGGGGCCATTCAGGTCGCGTCCGCCCCAACCGAGTCAGCCCCGGCGTCGCCGGTCCGTCCCGCTGCGCCGGCGACACGATCGGTGATCGCGCAGGCAGCCGCGGCCGTGCCTCCGGCGCAAGCCAAGCCCGAGCCAGCGCCCCTGACGAGCGGGGTGATCCAGACGCAGGCGATCGCCGCCATCCCGGGGTCGTCCGAACCCATGAAGCCCGTTAAGGTCAAGACCGTCCAGGTCAAGGCCGGACAGCTGAAGCTCGCCTCGGCCGGTTCGGCCCAGCCGGTCACGGCCATTACCAACGCCATACCGCCGGCCCGCCCGGAAGTGCCCGAGACATCAAGCGCAGTTGTGGCCAAAGCCGAAACCAACAAGGCCGAGACCAACAGAGCTGAAACCAACCGGCCTGAACCCATCAGAGTCGAAGCTGCCCGAATGGAAATGCCGCCGCAGCCCGTAAACCATGGCACCGGAAACGGCTTGCTCGGCGTTCTGCCGGCATCCAGCGTGCCGCCCTCTCCCAGCGCGCAGGCGATGGCCTACGCCGATCCGGCTCCCCGCGCCCAGCTGCAGCCCCAGCCGCAGATCATTCAGCAAAACGGCGCCATCAGGCCCGCGGCCGCTCACACCGGGTGGATCGTTCAGGTCGGCGCGCTGGAAAGCGAAGGCGAAGCGCGGCAGCGCATCGAGGCGGCGCGCAATCAGGCCCGCGGCCTGCTCGCGAAGGCCGATCCGTTTACCGAACCGGTTGTCGCAAAGGGCGACAGGAAGCTGTTCCGGGCCCGCTTCGCCGGCCTCGACCGTGATCAGGCCGAAGCGGTATGCCGGACCTTGAAGCGTTCCGACATCTCCTGCATCGCCGTCCGCAACTGATCGCGAAAATCGCAAGGTTAGGCCAAGGCGCCTGCCCGGACGCAAATCCGCCTCCTGCAAACCTTCCGTCAAGACTTTGCGGTTAGTACTGCAAGGTGAACGATCGACCACGCCGGATAACGGCGGGCGGCAACGGGGCATCAGCCAGAGAACAGAAGCAGCTCGCCGTTCGTAGCGTTTGGTAGCGTTGCCCGGAGTTAGCTGTGATGCGCGCGAAGCAAAGTATCCTTGGCCTCGTTTACGCGGGTGGCGAGATACGTCGACCCCCCCTGGTCGGGATGCAGTTTCTTCATGAGCGCGCGATGGGCCCGGCTGATTTCGTCGCGCCCCGCCCCCGGCTGCAGGCCAAGGATCTGATAGGCCTCCTCGTCCGTCATTTTGCCGCTCGCCGCCGGGCGGCTCTGCCCCCCTGCCGCATTTCCCTGCGCGTCCTGACGCCAGGCGGGAAACCTGCGGTCCAGATAGCTTTCAAGTAGCGACACGCTTTCCGCATCGAAGCCCGGAATCATCGCCGTCAACTGCGGCAGATCGAATTCGCCCAGGGAACGACCGGCAAACGGTCCGGCCACGATCTGGCCGGAGAGCTCGCCGCTGTCATGATCGAGCGTCATATCGAGGAACTGCGACCGGACCCGCGAAGTCTGTCCCGGCGAGCGTTGCGAACTTGCGCCGCCAAACAACCCGCCGATATTGCCGAAGCCACTTGGGCCGAATGGCGACCAGCCGAGCAGGCCCGCGCCGAAAATGCCGAGCGGGATTGCCACCGCGAGTTCGCCCTTGACGCCGGTAAAGGCCGCGACCGCAAGAGCCACAACGCCGCCGCCAATCTTGATCGCGCGCGCGAGCACAACCGGGTTGGCCGCGCGAAACATCTGCAGCAGCGCGTAAAGCAGGACAACAGCGACGACGCCGGCGATTAGTGTGGGCATTTCTCCAATATAGTGGCATCGGCGGCAAAAAGCATGACGTCCTCGCTGTCCGGAGGCCGTGATGAAGCCAAAAGCTCCTTGGCGCTGGGCCCTCCAATTCAATAATGTTCCACCCGCACGGCAGGCGGGCGGCCATGGAGCGAGCGATGGCGGCGGACGGGTTGACCACCATACCGAGCAGCTACGGGCCCAAAGATACGATGAACCGGCTCGAGGCCGCGGTGAAGGCGAAGGGCATGACGATATTTGCCCGTATCGATCATGCCGCTGGGGCGAGCGCGGCTGGACTATCGCTGCGGCCGACCGAGGTCTTGATCTTTGGCAATGCGAAAGGCGGCACGCCGCTCATGCAATCGGTTCAAACAATCGGGCTGGACCTGCCGCTGAAGGCACTGGTCTGGCAGGATATCTCGGGCAAGACGTGGCTCTCCTACAATGATCCTGCATGGCTTGCCAAACGGCACGGGCTGAGCGGCGAGGCGGAAGCGGCGGTCGGCATCATCACTGCCGCGCTGCATGCGGTAGCCACCGCGGCAACGACGTCCGGCTAGTGCTCCCGCCCGACAGGCGCCGCTGTTATCTATGTGACAGGAGGACGAAATGACATCTTCGCTGCCTCACTTGCTTTCCCGACGACACTTCTGTCTTTGCTGCCTCGGCGGCGCGGCGTTTGCCGCGGGCAATGGCTGGCTGACACCGCGTCAGGCCTTCGCGGAGGCGCGCGGCATCGTCAGTCTGATCAAGGACAGTGCCGCCACGTCACCTATCGTCACTCATAAGCTGCGGAACAACATTAGCGTATTTGAGGGCTCCGGAGGAAATATTGCCGTCCTCAACGGCGGCGATGGCAAAGTGCTGATCGATGCCGGCATCGGTGTGTCGCGGCCTCAAATTACCAGGGCGCTGGCAGAACTCGGCGCCGAGCCCGTGACGCATCTGGTCAACACCCACTGGCATTTCGATCATGCCGACGGCAACGAATGGCTGCATTCGGCAGGCGCAAAGATTATCGCTCAAAAGAACACCCGCAAGCATCTTTCCGAGATTCAGCGCGTCGAGGACTGGGATTACAATTTCCTTCCACTGCAATCAGGCGGAATTCCCGGCGAAGTTTTTGCAGTCGAGCATGGTCTCAAGCTGAATGGCTTGTCGATCGGTCTGAAGTATTACGGGCCGGCGCACACCGACAGCGATATTTCCGCGACCTTTGCCGAGGCCAACATTGTGCATGTTGGCGATACCTATTGGAACGGTATCTATCCGTTCATTGACTATTCGACCGGCGGCAGCATCGACGGGATGATTGCAGCGTCCGACGCCAATCTGGCGGCGACGACAAACGACACAGTCATCATTCCCGGACACGGCCGGCCTGTCAGCAACAAAGCCGAGCTCAAAGAATTTCGCGACATGCTCGTCGCGATCCGGGAGAACGTTGCAAAGCTCAAGAAGCAAGGGAGATCACGCGACGAAACCGTGGCGGCGAAACCAACCGCCGCCTTTGATGCCAAATGGGGCCAATTTGTCATCGATCCCGGGTACTTCACCCGACTGGTCTATGAAGGCGTCTGATCGCGGCCCAAGCCACCGGAGTGACGGCACGAGGATTGTACCCGTGCCTATTCCGTGACGCCGACTGCCCTTGCCGGGCTCTGGCGCTAGAAACAAGCGGGATCACTTCATCTGGCCAAGCAATTTGGCGGCGCCGCTTCCGGTCTTCGACATCGCCAGCAGAGCCTGACGGCCGCCCGCGGCATAGGCCGCCGCGGCGCGCAAAAGCTCGCGCAGTTGCGCCGCGGCGCCGGGATCGAACCTGCACCACGCGCCGCCGGTCAGGCGCGCGATTTCCCGGAACGCCTGTTCGGCGACGACGTCATGGCCCTCCTGGAACATGAACACCGGGACCTTGAGCAGGCCGAGTCCGCCCGCCTTGGCGCAGAGATCGTCGACCCTTTCCTCCATGGCGTCGCCGACGAAAACCACCGCACGCACGCCGGACGCCGTGGCCTCACGCCGCGCCTCCGACAACACCTTGCCGATCTGGGTGTTGCCGCCCCGGCAATCGATCTTGCCCATCAGCTTGGCCAGTTGCGCGCTGTCGGAAATCCACCCCGTCGCGCGGCACTCGTTGAAGCCCCGGTAGTAGACGAGGCGAATATCAAGACTGCCCAGTGCTGCGGCCTCGCGAAACATGTCCGCTTGGAGCGCGCAGGCCATGTCCCATGTCGGCTGCCGGCTCATGGTGGCATCGAGCGCGAACACGAGCCGACCCTTCGCACCAGCGGTATTGGGCGACATCGCGCGCGCCTTGGCTACGAAGGCGGCAATGTCTTCCGATGCAGACGGCTTGGCCTCCGGCAGCGCTTTGCCGGACTCGGCCTTTTGCCCCGAGGTCACATCGCCTGCTGGTTTCGGTTTGATGGGCTCGCCGGACATAATCGCTCGCGAATTGCAGCAAGCCTTATGTGGGCCGGGATCAGGGAACGGTCAATGCTGCGTCGATCCTGCTCGCGTCAGGGAGAGACCGAGATTTAGATAAATGCGAACGTCAGTTCTTGACCGGGCCGTAAAGCGCAACCGGGCCCGGATCGGTCAGCGCCGGTGGCGTCTTGGTTTCGACCGGCTTGAGCGGGCTCTCGTCCACGAGGAATTTGTCAAGCATGTCCTGGATCGAGGCCTTGGCTTCATCCGGACCGGTATCACGCATGTCATTATGCTGGAAACCAGTATGGACGACGGTAATTCCAGCCTTCTGGCTTACCTGTTCGTCCGGCAGCACGCCGGGGTCGGTCTTGAAGACAGGGTCCTTCGAGCGGAATGAGAGGATCTTGAATTTACCATCGGTAATGAACGGCACGCGCAAATTGTCGAGGGTGACGAGCTTGCCGATCTGATCGGGATACATCTTGGCGAAATACATCGAGATGTCGCCGCCCATGGAATGTCCCACCATGCACAGGTGATCATAATCGGCGTTCGGTTGAACATTCTTCATTTCATTGACGGCAAAGCGGATGTTGGCGATGCCGCGCTGAATCTGCGGTAACCGGCCGACATAAAGCTCGCCGACCTTCGTGACCATCGGTGCGTCGGTCGGCAGGTCGTGCTGGATGCTGACCGCCATGTAGCCCCGCGCGGCAAAGATGTTCGCCAGGAAAGAGTACTCGGTGAACTTGACGGTGTTGCCGTGGTTGAGGATCGCCACCGGCAGCTTGATCATGCCGGCATTGGCCTGCATTTCCTTGTCAAACCGTACTGCGATGTCCACGGCAACCGGACGGTTATCGCGACTGGCATCGTAGAAGGTCAGCGTCTCGTGGCGGATCGCCCACTTGCTCGTAGTGAAATAGGCGACCGTCGCCAGCACACCAAGCGAAACCAGTATGGCAATCCCACGCTTCATGCTCGTCCTCGGCCTACTGACCCTGTGGGCCAGGTTAGATTGTCCAGGACTCTTCGGTCCCTTGTCGATGATATATGTCACGTCGACGTGACAGGAAGAGTAAATATTGTGAATAAAGCGCCGGAATTTTGTGCGGTGCAGCCAAAACGGGCAAACCCACATCCCATTGTTAAAAAACCGGGTTCCGGCACGTTCGTTCCACAGGAACCCTCGTTCGGCAATGGAAGTTTTGCCGGCCCGGCCCACAGGGCATCGAATGGAATGGAAGGGTAATATTTTACTGCGGGTTAAGCGCCCAAGATGTCGTGGAGCTCGAGCGGTTTGTCGACCTGCGTGAACCATTCAGCCCGGTTGGCGGCGCGGCGGCGGCCCCGCTCATCGAGCGGCAGTTTCAACTGACGCAGCAGGCTGGTGACCTCCTCACGCGCCGTCACGTGGCCCAGGCTCGGACGGGTGCCAAGCGTTGTTTCGTCGATGTCGTCGAGCGCGGTCAGGCCGCGCGGAAAAAACTCGCGGTAAACCACGCGTTCGGCGAAACCGTCGATCGAGCGGAAGCCGAGCCGGAACGACAGCTCGTTGAGGCCGTCGGCGACGAGCTGCTTGTTGCGCGAACCAATCATCGACAATCGGTTGCGGACCACGATCCAGTCGGTAGAGGCGCCGTCGAGCTGACGACGCTTGCGCCGGGTGTCGCGCACCATCTCCGCATAATGGCTTTCGCCGGTAACGGCATAGGTCGCGGGGTCGACCGTCCCCAGCACGTCGAAATCGAGGAAGCTGTCGTTGATCGGGGTTACCAATGTATCGGCCATCGAGTGCGCCAGACGCATCAG
>Ga0164299_10000281_pt1 | contig 11256 bp, 10 predicted proteins | sample Whisoiple_221_MG_FD_109712 | JGI IMG/M metagenome (GOLD analysis project Ga0164299, IMG submission 109712) | Unamended control soil microbial communities from upstate New York, USA - Whitman soil sample_221_MG | ecosystem: Environmental > Terrestrial > Soil > Agricultural land ...
CCTCGCCTGGAAGCTCGCGTACGTTCTCGACGGCCGCGCCGGCGAGCGCCTGCTGGACACCTACGACCCCGAGCGGCAACCGGTCGGGGCCTTCACGACCGAGCAGGCGTACACGCGCTACGTCTTGCGGCTCGACCCGTCACTCGGCAAGGAGGACCTGATGCCGATCGTCGACGAGGCCGCAGTCGAGATCGGCTACCGGCACCGCTCGGACGCCGTCGCGCTCGAGCCGGGCGACGACGACCGGTGGGAGGACCCGCGCGCGCCGACCGGCCGCCCCGGCTTCCGCGCGCCGCACCTGGATGTCGCGGTCGACGGGACGAGGCGATCGACGCTCGACCTCTTCGGCCGCGGCTTCGTGGTCGTCGCGGGCTCGAACGGCGAGGAGTGGCCCGCAGCGGCCCGCGCCGCCGGCGACGCGAACGGCATCGCCGTCGAGACGTATCGCGTCGGCGCCGAGCTCACGGACGCCGACGGCGGCGTCGAGGCGCTCTACGGCATAGGCACGGACGGCGCGGCGCTCATCCGGCCGGATGGTTTCGTCGCCTGGCGCACGAATGCGGGCGCGGTCGACGCGCTTCCACGCGCGCTCGGCGCGGCGCTCGGCCGCTGAGGGTCCCGGCCCGTCGACCAAAGGCAGCACGACGCGCCGATAACCGCGATACTCCGTTCGAGGGACTAAGCCTCGAGGGAGGCAGGCCGATCACATGGGCGTGAAGCTTGCGGCTTTCGTCGCTGCGGCAGCCCTGGCGGTTCTCGGCACCGTTCTAACTCCCCCTGCCTCCGCATCCCCTCAGGCCGGGTGCAGCTCCGGCGCGAACGGCTCGTCGGGCTATGCCTATGCAGGCCACCAGGCGAACGCCGTCGCACACGGCATCCGGGCAACGATCACCGCGCTCACCCTCCCCACCGTGACCGCCGGCCACGTCGCCGCCTGGATCGGCGTCGGCGGCAAGCACGCCGGCCGCAACGGCGCCGACGAGTGCCTCCAGACCGGCATCGCAGCGCTCCCAGCCGGCGCGCCCCTCGTCTACGCCGAGGTCCAGCGGGCCGGCTCCAGCCCGACCTTCCTCTCGCTCCGCGAAAAGGTCGACGTCGACCAGCCGCACCGGCTCGCCGTCCTCGAGATGCAAGGGCGGCCGAACTACTGGCGCGTCTGGGTCGACGGCGCCCCGGCGACCGGCCCGGTCCACCTCGCCGGCTCGACCGGCCGGTGGAAGCCGATGGCGACGGCCGAGTCCTGGAACGGCGGCAGGCCCGTGTGCAACGCGTTCTCCTTCCGGTTCGAGCAGGTCGGCGTCGCCGCGGCGCTCGGCGGCTCGTGGTCCGCGTTCAGGCCGGGCTACCACTTCCTCGACCGCGGCTATCGCGTCCGCCCGCTCCACTCTGGGCCGGCGTTCAAGCGCACACCCGCGGGCGGCGCCGCGTTCCGCCCGTACGCGTTCGACGCCGAGAGCGTCTAGCTCGGTCCGAGGCCGACCTGCCGCCGGATCCAGGCTTCGGCGAGCGGCGCGGCACGCCGATCGGTCGGTGGATCGTCCAGCAGCCCGTGCCCAGCTCCGGGGAAGACGACGATCTTCCAGTCCTTGCCACGCCGCTGCGCGATTCGCCGTAGCGCTTCCGCGCTCTCCCCCGCCGGCACGTTGCGATCGGCGCTCCCGAAGAGCCAGAGCGCCGGGGCGTCGAGCCGGTGGAGCGACGGCGACGGGTCGAAGCCGGACCGCGGCCACGACGGGATCTCCCGTGCGACCTCTTCCGTGCTCCGTCGGCCGTCTGCGGCCTCCTGCTCGAACCGCGCCACGATGCTGTGCCGGAGGACGCCGGGACTCGCGATCGCGACGAACCGGACGTGGCGCGACTGCTCCGCCGCGCGGGGCGCGATCCAGCCCGCGGCGCTTGCTCCGAGGAACCCGACGCGCGCACCGTCGACGTCCGGGGAGCCACGGACGGCCGCGACGGCGCCGACCGCGTCCGAGGTCACGAGGTTGAACCGGCCGTCCTCGTCAGGACAGCAGCGTCCCTGGGACTCGCCGGTGCCGCGCTTGTCGTAGGAGAAGAACGCGATCCCGTCCTGGATGTAAGAGGCGACGAGTGCCCCGTAGGTGAGCCGTGGCTGATCGCCGCTGCCGTGGAGCCACACGACCGCCGGATGCGGCCGGCGGCCCAGCGGGAGGAACAGCGTCCCGGCGAGCCGCGCGCCGCTGCAGGTGAAGTGCACGGCGAGCTCGCGGTGGTCGAGGACGACGCGGGCCGCGCCCAGCGTCGTCGGCGGGCGCCGGCAAGCTGCGACGGCCGGGTCGTCGACGGGACTGCGCAGCGCGTCGAGTGCCGCCAGGAGCCCGGCTGCGCCTGCGGCGATTGCGGCTAGGGCGACGATCGTGATCAGGAGGGACTTCTTCATCTCGCTTCCTTCGTTTCGGGGACGCGACCGAACGTAGGCCCGGCGCGACGCGGGCGCATCGATGAAAACCCTGGACCTGCGGATTTCGGGGTTTTCATCGGGGTTTGGTCATGCGACGATCGGCACATGGCGCGGCTGGCGCTGGCGGCGCTCGGAGTCGCTCTCGGGCTGTTCGCGATCGGAATCGCGATCCGGGAGCCGGATGCGCTGACCCTGCCCGCACCCGTGCACGTCGCGATTGGCTGGTCGTTCGTTGCCGCTGGGTTCGTCGCATGGCGGCAGCGACCGGAGAACCGAATGGGCTTGTTGATGACCCTGGCGGGCATCGCCTGGTTCGGGCGCGATCTCGACTGGTTCGACTCCTCGGCCGCGGAACACGCGAGCGAGCTGTCGCAGAACCTGTTCCTCGCGCTCGTCGCGCACCAGCTCGTCGTCTTCCCGCACGGCTTTGCGCGGTCGCGGCTCGAGCGTTTGCTCGTCCTGGCCGTGTACGGCCTCGCACTCATCGCCTATGTGCCGAGCGAGCTCAGCGATGCCGCGAACACGCTCTTCTCCGCGCTCGGGATCGTGCTCGCGGTCCTGATCGTCTACGTCGTCGTCCGCCGCTGGCTCGAGGCCGATCCCGGCGAGCGCCGCGCGCTAAGGCCGCTGCTCGTCTTCGGCCCGCCCGTCATGGTGGTCGCGGCCGCGACGATCGCGCACGACTACATCGGGATCGGGCTGTCCGACACCGGCGACGAGGTTCTGCGCTGGTGCGCGCTCGTGTACACAGCCCTGCCGCTCGCCTTCCTGGCCGGCGTGCTGCGCACGCACATCCGCCGGGCGATCCTCGGCCGGCTCCTGGCAGACCTGAGCAGCGGCACCCTGTACGAGGACGCCGCCCTCGAAGAAGCGGCAGCGGCCGCGCGGCGCGCGCTGAGGAGCGGCGAGCCGCTGCCTCGCCTCGAGCAGCTGACCCCGCGCGAGCTCGAGGTGCTCGCGCTGATCGCCGAAGGGCGCACCGACCGCGGGATCGCGAAGGAGCTCTACGTGACGCCGAAGACGGTCGAGGCCCACGTCCGCTCGATCTTCCGCAAGCTCGACCTGCCGCGTGAGGAGAGCGAGAACCGCCGCGTGCACGCGGTGCTGACCTTCCTCGGCGCGCGCACGCCCTGAACACACGCGGATCGCGCGGCCGCCGTCGCGCCGGGGGGTGCAGGCGACACGCTCGACGTCCGCCACATGTCCGGGCAACGACACGACAAACTTCGGCTGCGGCGCTCCGCGAAGCGCGCCTAGGAGACGTCGCCGAGGACTACCACTTGAGCATGGTCAGACCTGATTCCGGGGCCGCAGAAACACGCACTACTTGATCAGCGTGAGCATCTTGAACATCGGCATGTACATCGCGATCAGGATCGTGCCGACCATCATGCCGACGCCGATCATCATCAGCGGCTCGATGATCGAGGTGAGGGCCGCGACGGCCGCGTCGACCTCGTCCTCGTAGAAGTCCGCGATCTTGCCGAGCATCTTCTCGAGCTCTCCCGACTCCTCGCCGATGCGGACCATCTGCGAGACCATCGGTGGGAACGCCTCGTTCTGCGACAGCGGCTGCGCGATCGGGATGCCCTCCTGGACGCGCTCCCGCACTTCGCGCAGGGCATCTTCGATCACCCAGTTGCCCGAGGTAGTTCCCGTGATCTCCAGCGCCTTGACGATGTCGACGCCGGCGCCGACGAGCGTCGCAAGGGTGCGCGAGAAGCGCGCCATACTGACCTTGCGAACCGTGTCGCCGATCTTCATCGGCACCCGCAGCCTGAACCGGTCCCAGACGCGCCGACCGGGCTCCGTGCCCTTGGCGTAGCGCAGCCCGAAGATGATCGCGGCGACGACGGGGAAGATGATGAACCAGTCGTGACGCAGGAGGTTCGACGCGTTCATGACCCACTGGGTCAGCGTCGGCAGAGAGCCGCCGAGCCCTTTGAAGATGTTGACGAAGATCGGAACGATGAACATCAACATCCCGATCAGCACCAGGGTCGCGAACGTGATCACGACCATCGGATAGATCATCGCGCCCTTGACGCGGCGTTTGATCGCTGTCTCCTTCTCGATCTGGTAGGCGACGCGGTCGAGCACCTGGTCGAGCACGCCCGCAGCCTCTCCGGCCTGAACCATCGCGACGTAGAGCCGGCTGAACACCTTCGGATGCGTCGCCATCGCCTCGGAGAGCAGCGACCCTTCCTCGACCTCCTGGCGGACAGCCGTCACGACCTCCGAGAGGTTCTTGTCGACCGTCTGCTCTTCCAGAATGGTGAGCGCGGACACGACGCTCAGGCCCGCCTCGATCATCGTCGCGAACTGCCGCGAGAAGATCTGCAGGTCGCGCGGCTTCACCTTCTTGTTCAGCCCGCCTTCACTGGCCGCCTCGTCCGCGTCGGATGTCTGGTCGAGGCGCTGTGCGAGAAGCCCCTTGATGCGCAGCTGCTCGCGCGCGGCCTCGGCGTCCGGCGCGGCGAGCACGCCTTCCAGGACCGAGCCGTGGGCGGTGATCGCGCTGTATGCGAACGACGCCACGAGTCTCAGCGCACCTTGGTTGCGACGAGCTTGATCGTGTACCGGTGGCGATCAGCCGTGTTCATCAGCGTCGTCGACTGTCCATTCCGCAGCTTGAGCGCGGACGAGCCGTCGGCGAGCGAGCCGTCGGCGAGCGCGATGCTGATGCTGCCGGGAAGGACGCCGGCGAGCCGGAAGACGGGCTTCGACGCCGGGAACGTCTTGCCGAGCGCGATCTGCGCGGGTTTGCCGTTGAGCACGATCCGCGCGGTGGGGAGGCTCTTGCTCTTGCTGCCCTTCGAGACGGGGGCGACCGTACCGAAGAGCGGGCCCGACGCTGTGGCGGGGCTCAGCGTCACAACGGGCGCAGGCGTCGGAGCAGGCGCGGGTGCCGGCGTGGGCGCGGGAGCGGGAGCAGGGGCGGGGGTGCTTGTGGGTGCCGGCGCAGCGGCCGCCGTGTCCGAGACGAGAGGCGCGAAGGGATCCTTGGCACGGAAGAGCCTCAGCGACGACAGCTTGTCCGAGCTCGCGGCGAGCGACGAGTGCGCGCTCGTCGAAACCACCGCAGTCGTGGACGACGTCGTCGAGGACGCCGTCGTCGTCGCGGTCGCTGCCGGCGAGCTGCCCTTCACGAGCTTCATGAACTTCGGCCCCTGGATCGCGACCAGTCCGAGCAGGAGCACCCCGGCAACACCCAGGATGATCTTCTGCTTCTTCTCTTTCGCCTTTGCGTTCGTCACGCGTGCCATCAGCCGGTCGCTCCTGCTGCAGAGACGCTGCTCGACGTGTCCGGCGTGGTCGTCGTCGGGGAGGACGACGGCGCCGCCGAGGGCGAGTAGGTATAGGCCTCGAGCTGCAGCGTCGCGTTGAGCTGCGGAAAACCGTCGTCCCCGGCGGCGAACTGAATCGAGTCGACGCCGAACAGGCGGCCGCGCGCCTTCACATTGCCGTCGCGAACGACGACGAGCCGCTTCAGTGTGCCGAGGAAGTTCGTGAACTGGCCGTACCGGCCGTGCAGCATCACCTGAATCGGCACCGACTGGTAGCCGTTCGTCGCGTCTGCAGGCACTGCCGGCGTAAGCCCGTCCAGGACGACGCCCGTGCTGCGGGCGGCCGCGTTCAGGTCGAGGATCGCGCCGGCGATGTCGAGCTGGTCCGGCATGGCCTTCGAGAGCCGGAAGAGATCCGGCGCGTCGCTCTTCGGCCCACGAGCTGGGTGATGCGCCGCGGCGAGCGCGGTCGTCAGCTTCGTCTGCGTGTCAGCGACGTCATGACGGAGCGCAGCGGACTTCGCGTGCTTCGGCGAGACGAACGCCATGTAGCCGCCGACGAGCACGATCAGCACACCGGCCACGCACCCGGCCGCGACGAGAAGCGACTTCTTGCGTTCCTTCGTCACGATCCGCCTCCCGGGGTCGCGATGTTGGCGTTGATCGTGAACTGGAAGACCCGCTTCGAGCCGCGCGGCTGCGCCTGAGCCGACCCCAGGGTCACGTCGGTGAGCGACGGGACGACGCCGAGGCGCTGGATGACGCGCGCAAGGCCGTTCGGGGACGAGGTGAACCCGGTGATCACGACTCCCGTCGGCGTCGACGGGGTGGTGCTCGAAGTGGTGGAAGCGGCCGGATCGGTCGCAGCGGCGGATGTGGGCGAGGTCAGCTGCAGCCCGTCGAGCCACGTGTCGTTGGGCAGGACGAGGGCGATCTGGCGCAGGATGGTGTCCCAGGCGACCCGGCCGCTGAGCGCGGACTCGACGGCTGCGAAGCGCGAGGCGCGCGATGCGAGCAGCGACGTCGTTGCTCCGGCAGTCGGCTGCGCCGACGGGACCTTGGCGAGGCGCGTCTTCAAATCATCGAGCTGCCGTTGGTCCTTGGCGACCTTGCCGCTCTCGGCATGCGCGAGCGTGCCGACGATGCCGGCGGCGACGAGTGCGGCGGCGGCACCCGCGATGGGCACCACGCTCGCCTTCGGGAGCCGACTGTTCGACTCGACAGGTAGGAGATTGACGGCGCGCATCAGTCTTCGATCCCCAGACCGATCGCGAGCGCGAGCGAGCCGACGGGCTCTTCGGTCGCGACCTTCTTGCCGACGAGGACTCGTCCGAGCGGATCGCCGACGCGAACCGCAACGCCGATCAACTCGCGCAACTGGTCGGCCAGGCCCGGCATGTGCGCCGTTCCACCGGTGATGACGATCTCGCCGATGTCGAGCGAGCCGGGCTGTGCCTGGTAGAACTGGAGCGAGGAGACGAACTCGCGAACGAACGCGTGAACCTCCTGGACCATCGCTGCGCGCGCTCGACCAGCCTGCTCGGGCGAGAGACCGTCCGGCGTCGGAGCGTTGCGGTCCAGTGTCAGTTGCCGCTTGATCGGCTCGGCCTGCGACGGTGTGAGCGCGAGGATGCGCGCGACCGCCGCGTCGAGGGACGCACCGCCCCATTCGACGACGCGCGTGAACTCGCACGTCGTGCCGTCCGAGACGGACATGATCGAGCGGTCGTGTCCGAGTGACACGGTGACGACGGCGGCGCCGTCCAGGTGGGCGCGCTCGCCGGCAGGGTCGACCAGGGCCCGCAGCATCGCGAACCCGTCCAGGTCGATGCCGATGAGCTTGAGCCCTGCCCTGCGACAGACGGCCGCGTAGCGATCGACGAGCTCGCGGTAGGCGAACGCGACAAGAACCTCGCGAACCACAGCGCCCGTTTCGTCGGTGCGCTCGCGCAGGACACGGTAGTCGAGCACAGCCTCGGACAACGGGATCGGCAGGATCTCCTGCGCACGGAACCGGACGGCGTTGCCGAGCAGCTTCGGATCGTCGACTCCCGCGACTTCGAGCACGCGGACGCCGACGCGGTTGCTGGCGATACCGAGCCGCACGTCCCGCTTCGGGAGCTGGTTCTCCTTGAAGAAGACGCGCAGCGCCGCGGCAAGCGCGTCAGGGTCACGCAGCTCGCCCGAGACGACGACGCCGCGATCGAGAGGCGTGCGCGCTACACGCAGCACTTCCGGGGGACCGTCGTTCCGAACGTGGGCGGCAGCGATCTGTGACGCGCCGATCTTGAGACCGACGAGCTTCCTCCCGCCGCGCTCCTTCTTGTCACGCGAGACCTTCAGCTCGCGCTTCCAGATCGGAGGACGCTTCTTCTTCTTGCCCGTCTCCGGAGTCGCGGCGTCGCGCAAGGCGGCGATCGACTCGTTGAAGTCATCGACATCGGGCTCTGCCTGCGGCGCAACCTCGTTGGGCTCCGGCTGGAAGCTCGGAACGAGCTCGTCGGGAGCTGCTGCCTGGGGCGTTGCCTCCGCGATCACGTGCGGCTCGGGAACCAGAACCAGAGCCTCGGGCATCGGCTCCGGATCCACCTGCGGCTCGGGAGCCACAGCCTCCGGCATCGTCTCCGGGACCTCGTGCTGCTCGGGAGCCACAGCCTCGGGCATCGTCTCCGGGAACTCGTGCTGCTCGGCGGCGGCTTCCCGCGCCGGCTCGGGGCTGTTCTTCTTGCCGGGCTTCTTCTTCTTTCCGCCCAACGAGAGGTCGCGCTTCCAGATCGACGGCTTCTTCTCCGAGGCCGACTCGACTTCCTCCGGCTCCGTCGCCACGACCTCCACCGGCTCCGGCGGGCTCTTCTTGCGGCCGACGGACAGGTCGCTCTTCCAAATCGACGGCTTCTTTCCGGCAGCTGCGCGCGCGGTCTCTACGTCCTCATAGGACATCTTCGCGTGTGGGTAGATAGGGAATGCCATCTCTTAGCTCCCGGCCACCCGTAGGCCGGACACCGTCGGCGCCTGCCTCCGGTCGAGCATTCCCGCGAGCTGGTCCTGCCGCGTCGAGCGCGAGAGTGCCTCTTCACGAGTGATGACGGTGCGGAGCACGTAGTCGGCAAGCGCCTGCTCCATCGTCTGCATGCCGCGCTTCGTGCCGGTCTGCATATACGAGTAGATCTGCTCGGTCTTGCCCTGGCGGATGAGGTTCCTGACGGCGTCGTCCGGGAACAGGATCTCGAGCGCGGCGACGCGACTGGCTCCGTCGGAGCTGGGAATCAGCGTCTGTGTGACGATCCCCTGGATCGTGGCCGCAAGCTGGGTGCGCACCTGATCCTGCTGCGATGCCGGGAAGACGTCGATGATCCGGTCCACGGTGCTCGGAGCGGTCTGCGTGTGCAGCGTCGCAAACACGAGGTGGCCGGTCTCGGCTGCGGTGATCGCGGTCGAGATCGTCTCGAGGTCGCGCATCTCGCCGAGGAGGATCACGTCGGGGTCCTGGCGGAGCGCTGCGCGGAGAGCCTCACTGAAGCTCGTTGCGTCGGTCCCGATCTCGCGCTGGTTCACGATGCACCGCTTGTGGCGATGGAGGAACTCGATCGGATCCTCGATCGTGATGATGTGGTCGTTCCGCGTGCGGTTGATCTCGTCGACCATCGCCGCGAGCGTCGTCGACTTGCCGGAACCCGTGGGGCCGGTAACGAGCACGAGACCGCGAGGCCTGTGTGCGAGGGTCGAAAGGCTCGCCGGCAGTCCGAGCTCCTCGAGCGTCTTGAGCGACGCCGGGATCACACGGAAGGCGGCGGCGACACTGTCGCGCTGCAAGTAGACGTTCAAGCGGAACCGCGCGAGGCCGGGCACACCGTACGAGAGATCGATCTGGCGATCGATCTCGAGGTGCTTCTGCTTCTCCGTCGTCAGGACGCGATAGAGGAGGTCGCGAGTCGTCTCCGGTGAAAGGACCGGAAAGCCCTCGAGAGGAACGAGCCCACCGTGTACACGCACGATCGGCGGCGAGCCGGCGGTGATGTGCAGATCGGACGCGCCCAGCTCGACGACGTGCTCGAGCAGGGCGTCGACAGACAGGAGTGAGGTGCTCGTAGCTTCCACGGGGGACGCTATCGGCAGGGGTCACGACGACCTTGAGCGAATTTTTCCTCGTCGACGTGCGTCGCCGCGAAAGCCGGCGTTAGCTCTTTACGCGCGAGGCGAAAGTCCCCATCCGCGGGGGATGCGCACGATCGTCGAATCCCTCGTTCGGGGCTATTGGACGTGCGCCGCAGGTCGATACCAGGGTCGGTTACCTCACCCCCTGGAAGGAGATTCATCGCAATGGTTTCAAAGATCAAGCAGCGGCTGGCGAGCGACGAGGGCTTCACCCTCATCGAGCTCCTGGTCGTCATCGTGATCCTCGGCATCCTGCTGGCGATCGCAGTCCCGTCGTACCTCGGCTTCAAGGACCGCGCCGAGAAGTCCGCCGCACAGTCGAACGTCCGCGCCGCGGTGCCCGCGGTCGAGGCCTGGTACTCGGATCACGGCACGTATGCCGGCATGGACGCCACGAAGCTCAAGGCGAGCTACGACGCCGGGCTCAAGGTCACCATCGGATCGTCGCCGAGCTCGTCGACGTACTGCATCAGCGCGACGCAGGGTGCCCCCACCTTCGCGAAGGCGGGTCCAGCGGGTGCGCTCACCAGAGACGCGGCCTGCACATGATCGTTCCTGTTCTACAAGTTCTGCACGACGAGGGGCGCGAGCAATCGCGCCCCTCGTCGTTCGCAGGTGCGCTCAAGAACGGCTCACCGCATGCCGATACATCCCGCATGACATTCGAGACTGTCTCCAGCCCCGTTCCGCTCGGCGTTCGCCTCCCCACGAGAGCGGTGCGCGATCGGGTCGTTTCGCTGAGCCCGCGTCTGTGCCTGGTTGCGACGGCGGCCATTTCCTTCGCCGTCCGTCTCGCCGCGTCGTTCGCGCACGGCACGCCGCGCTACTTCCCCGACGAGTACATCTACAGCAGTCTGGCGCGGTCGATCGCCGAATCGGGACGCTTGCAGATCCGGGGGGCGCACGCGCAGTTCCCGGCGCTCCTCGAGCCGCTCCTCGCCGCACCGTTCTGGCTGACGCACGATCCTGCGCTGGCTTACAGGCTGACGCTCGCGATGCACGCACTCGCGATGTCGCTCGCTGCGTTCCCCGTGTTCTGGCTCGCACGGCGCGTGGGCGCAAGCTCATGGCCGGCGCTCGCCTGCGCGGTGCTCGCGGTTTCGATCCCGGACCTCGTCTACGTCAACTTCGTGACCGCGGACGCGGTCGCGTATCCGCTCGTGCTCGGTGCGATCGCCGCAGCGGTGGCGGCGCTCGACCGCCCGACGACCAGAGCGCAGCTGCTGTTCGTGGTGCTCTCGGGGCTCGCGACGTTTGCCCGCGTCCAGTACGTCGTCCTTCCGGTCGTCTTTCTGATCGTCGTGCTCGCCTCAGAGGGCAGCCACGTCACTCGGGCGCTCCGCCGCTACCGAGTCACCTTCTTCCTCTTCGCCCTGCCCGCGATCGCGCTGC
>Ga0164299_10000284_pt1 | contig 11217 bp, 7 predicted proteins | sample Whisoiple_221_MG_FD_109712 | JGI IMG/M metagenome (GOLD analysis project Ga0164299, IMG submission 109712) | Unamended control soil microbial communities from upstate New York, USA - Whitman soil sample_221_MG | ecosystem: Environmental > Terrestrial > Soil > Agricultural land ...
GCGCGGAGTTCAGGGCGTCATAGGCCTCTTGGCTCGCCTCGATGCCCGGGATGCGGAGGTCGGAAGGGTAGTAGCTCGCGTCGAGCACGATGCCGGTGATGGACGCCTTGCCGATTGCGGCGACCAGCTCCCGCCCGAGTGGCGCCAGCTCCTCGGAGATCAGGAAGGGATCTCCGCCGCCGCGCACGTATAAGACCCGGTCCTTGTCCAGATAGAAGCGGGTCTGGAAGCGGTAGTCACCGCCCAGAACCTCCAACGCTAGCCACGCGGTCACAATCTTGGTGACCGAAGCTGGGATGAACGGCTCGTCAGCGTTCTGGGCCACCAACTCATGGCCCTCGGCGTCCGTAACCAGCACCACGCCCGACGGAGCCAGCGCGGCGACCTTCTCCTTGACACCGGCAACGGCCGGAGCGCTCAGCAGGAGGAGGGGAAGAAGGAACAGGCGAAACCACATGGCGACTCCCGCACGGGCATAATCTACGTCATCGTGAATAGCAGCAACGCCGCGAAAGGCTGCCAGAAAGAAGGTCCAACACTCCGTTAGCTGAACGAAATGGCCGGTTTCCGGAACGGCTGTCACACGGCTGAATGACCTATGCGGGGCAAAGCGGAACGGCCGAAGCTGGCCGAAAGCGGAATGGCAGCTTTCGAGCACAGATCGCGGAAAGCTGCCGTTCGCCATCGCGCTGCTCGCCCTGAGACTTTGCGCCGGATTGTCGGCCGGATAGTGAAACCGTACCCACCAGTCTCCGAGCCGCGGGGCTAAAGAGGTACTGTCCCTTTCGCTCGACCAGCACGCCAACCCGTTTGGCAGTCAATGCTTTTAAATCAGTGGTTTACCTACGACTGTGGCCTGGTCTCTCCCTCCCCCTTGGGCGCGCCACAAATCTCGACGGTTCACTCGTTTCGCGGGACAGATAAGACGAGCAGGCGCGCCCCGATACACTTGCTGGTCCCTTGCAATCGCATGCGACTTGGCCGCTCATGTCTGCGGCCTGGATTTTGCTGAGTACAGGCCTAAGACGGAGGGCTCGATGAAGCGAGTTGTTGCAGCAGGGGCGGGCATTCTCGGCCTCGCGCTGAGTGTTCTTTTCGTTGCAACCCCCGCCCTCGCGCAGGAGAAACTCGTCGTCAGCATCTGGGGCGGCAGCTGGCGCGATCTTGTCGCGGCGACGGCCGCGAAAAAGTTCAAGGCCGATACAGGCGCCGATGTCGAGTTCATCACCGGCGGCACGATCGACCGGCTGAACAAAGCGAAACTCGCGCGCGACAATCCGGAGAGCGACGTCACCTTCACGACGTCGCATGTCGGCTGGCTCTATGCCAATGACGGCCTTTACGAGAAGCTCGATCTTACGAAAGTGCCGAACGCCGCCAATCTCGTCGATCAGGCGAAGATCAGTCCCTATCACGTCGGTACGTGGGCTTACGTTTACACGATCGGCTACCGGCCGGATTTGATGAAAGACGTAAACTTCACGAGCTGGGCCGATCTGTGGAAGCCGGAACTGAAGGGCAAGCTCGCGGCGCCGGATTTCGATCCGAGCCACCTCATCGCGGTCGCCGCGATGCTCTCCGGCGGCGATGCCGCGTCGTGGGAAAAGGGCCAGGCGAAGCTGAAGGAGCTGAAGCCGAATTTCAAGGCGTTTTACACTAACGATGCCAACAGCCAGCAGCTGATTGCCAATGGCGAGACGCCGGTGCAGGTGATCCTGTCGATGAACGCCTACTACATGATGGGCGAGGGCGTACCGATCAAATTGGTGATTCCCAAAGAAGGCGCGGTGCTCGGCATCGACACGATCGGCATCATGAAGGGCACCAAGAAGACCGACCTCGCATACAAGTTCATCAATGCGGTGCTCGATCCGGGCGTGCAGGCCGAGATCGCCAACCTGAAGAAAGGAAGTCCGGTCGTCAGCAACGCGAAGCTTGCCCCTGAGGTCGCCAAGCTTCCCGGCGTGTTCACCACGCCCGAGCAATGGAGCAGCCAAGCGATCATCATCGATCACAAGCTGCGCGCCGAAAAAACCGCGGAATGGCGCAAGTGGTTTGCCGAGAACATGATGAACTGACGGCGGCGGCGTTTTTCAGGGCCTAGTTTCGGCATGCAGGACAAGCCGTTCCTGAGGGCGTTTGTCTCGCCCGCCGCGCTTTGCGCATTCGGGCTGATCGCCGCGCTCGCCGCCGTGTTCCAGTTTAGCCTGCGCGCTTACGTCCCCGGGTCGCTCGAGCCGGGCGGCCTCACACTGGACAATTTCACCGCGCTCGCGAAACCGCTCTACGCGCGCGTCTTCCTCGATACGATCTCCATCTCCGGCATTACCGCGATCTGCACTCTGATACTCGGCTACCCCATCGCCTGCGCGCTTGTGCGGGTGAAGAATCCGCTGCTCAAATCGGCGATTCTCATTATCGTTGTGACGCCCTTGTTCCTCGGGGAGGTGGTACGCACCTATTCGTGGATCGTCGTGCTCGGCAATAACGGCTTCATCAATTCCGTCCTGTTGAAACTCGGATTGATCGAGCGTCCATTGCAGATGATGTTCACGCATTTCGGCGTCATCACCGCGCTCGTGCATGTGACGCTGCCGGTCATGGTGATCATGCTCGCGGCGGCGATTTCCCACATCGATCCGGATTACGAGCGAGCCGCCGAGAGCCTCGGCGCCGGACCGATTCGCGCATTCCTGACGATCACATTGCCGCTTTCTATCCCCGGCATCATCGCCGGCGTGACCACGGCCTTTGCCTGGACGTTCAGCGCCTTCGCGACGCCGCAGCTCATCGGCGGCGGGCAGGTGAATATGGTGTCGAACCTCGTCTACCAGCTCGGATTTGCGAGCTTCAATTTCCCCTTTGCCGCGAGCCTCTCGGTTAGCGGTCTTGCGCTCACCTTCGCCGTGCTGGCGCTACTGCGCGCGGCGACGCGGCCGCTCGAAGCGGTAACCGCGCACTGATGGATTCCTGCGGGGCGCTTCGTGCAATCGGCGTCGCCATTGTTGCGATCACCCTCGCTTTCGTGCTGTTGCCGGCCCTCGTCGTGGCGATCGCCGCCTTCAACGCGCGCGCGGTGTTGGCCTTTCCGCCGGACGCGCTGTCGTTGCGCTGGTTCGCAAAGGCGCTCGCATATGACGATTTCCGCGTCGGCTTCCACAATGGCCTCATCGTTACCGCGTTCGCGTCGAGCATCGCCCTTGTCGTCGGTTCGGCTTTCGCCTTCGCGCTCGATCGCTATTCCTTTCGCTTGAAGCGAACGATCGAAAGCGTTCTGCTGGCGCCTCTGGTAATCCCACATTTCACCATCGGGCTCGGCTTTCTCATTCTGGCGGCGGAGCTCGGCGCGGCGCGCGGCTTTGCCGTAGTCATCGCCTGCCACGTCATCCTGGTGCTGCCGTTCGTCTTACGCAGCGTCTACATCTCGCTGCGCAATCTCGATCAGCGCTTCGAGCTTGCCGCGGCGAGCCTCGGCGCACCACCGCGCCGGGTGCTGACGAGCGTCACGATCCCGCTGCTCGCGCCGGGTCTCGTCAGCGGCTGGCTCTTTGCCGCGATCCTCTCATTCAACGAATTCACCGCGTCGCTTTTCGTGACATCCCAACGCACGCAGACGCTGCCGGTCGCCATGTACAATTACGTGCGCGAATATGCCGATCCCTCGATGGCGGCGGTGTCGGTCATTTATATCGTGGCGACGGCGGCGCTCTTGACGATTGCAAACGCATTTTTTGGGCTGGGCAAAGTCTTGAATGTTGAAAATGCCCGCTGAGAGCGCGCGCGGCGTTCCGGCAGCGAACGCCAATGCGGACGGCGCCTTCGTGCGCATCGACGGTGTCTCCAAACATTTCGGCGACGTCCCCGCGCTGCAGGATGCAAGCGTCAACATTCGCCGCGGCGAAATCCTGACGCTGCTCGGCCCCTCCGGCGGCGGCAAGACGACGCTGCTCAATGTGGTCGCCGGTTTTCTCGCGCCGGATATCGGCTCGATCCATATTGACGGCCGGCCGGTGACGGATGTTCCGCCTTACCGGCGGGAAATAGGAGTGCTCTTTCAGAACTACGCGCTCTTCCCGCACATGAATGTCGCCTCGAATGTCGCCTACGGCCTTAAGATGCGCGGCACGCCCAAGGCGGAAATTCAACGCCGGCTCGCGGAAGTGCTCGCGCTCGTGCGGCTCACCGGCTACCAGACCCGCAGACCGCGGCAATTGTCGGGCGGCCAACAGCAGCGCGTCGCCCTGGCGCGGGCGCTGGCGATCTCGCCAAAAGTGCTTCTGCTCGACGAGCCGTTTTCCGCGCTCGATAAAAACCTTCGTGGGTCGATGCAGCTCGAGTTGAAAGACATCCAACGTAAGCTCGGCGTCACGACAATTTTCGTCACCCACGACCAGAGCGAGGCGTTGAGTCTTTCCGATCGGATCGCCGTGCTCTCCGAGGGCCGCATTCGTCAGGTCGGCACACCGGATGCCATCTACAGGCGCCCTGCTGACCGCTTCGTCGCCGGCTTTGTCGGCGATGTCAATGTGTTGCGAGCAGAGCTGGTACGGGTCGAGGGCGAGACAGCATTCGTTGGCCTCGGCGTCGCGACGCTCGCTGTTCCGGCTGAACCCCTGCGCGGTTTGTCACAAGGCGCGCCAGTCGATCTGTTCTTGCGGCCGGAGCAACTTCATCTCACGGCGCGCGGCGGGACTTCGTTGTGCGAGGGCGTCATTGCCGCACATTCTTATCAAGGCGGCCACGTCGACATCCATATTGCGAGCGAAGCGGCTGTTTCCGGCCGCATTCTCGTTCGTCAGACGCAGTCCGACGCCGCGGCACATTGGCCGGTCGGCGCCGAGGGCGCCATTGGATGTGAAACTCAGGAGGCGGTAGCGTTTCCACCGGAACCGTGAGGCTATTCGATGCCGCAGATCACGTTGAGCAAAGCCTGCCGGCGCTCGTTCTTCACGGCATGCAGCGCGCGCTGCAGCGCCGCCGGCAGTGCGGCGGGTTCCTCGACACGCTCGCCGTAGCCGCCGGCCGCAATGCAGATCTGCTCCAATGCTGGCAATGGGCCGAGGCTCGTAAACGGCAGCTCGTTGCTCCTAGACGCAAAGCCGTCCGGATACATAGCGAGCGTAGAGCTGCGCACGGCGCCCCACATCGAATTGTTCATGACGACAAACAAAACCGGCAGACCGTGCATCGCCGCCGCGTGATGCACGGAGACGGGGTTGCTGAAGAGGTAGGCGCCATCGCCGAGCACCGCCATCGCCTGCCGGTTCGGCGCGGCGAGCTTTGCGCCGAGCGCGGCGCCGGCGCCCCAGCCGAGGCCCGACGCGGCGCTCGAGCCGAAATAGCAATCGGGCTTTTCGAACGAGCAGTGCTCGACCATCAGCGTGTATTCGTTGACCACAATCGCATCGGCATCTTTGGCGTCGCTGATGCAGCGGCTGACCCAAGCCGGGCTGAGCGGGACACGTGCCGCGGCAGCGGCACCTGTCGCATCCCATTGCGCCAGCATCGACGCGCGCTTCGCCGCGATGTCGTCGCGGCGAGCTTTGAGGCGCGATTCATCGAGCCGCCCCGCCAGCGCATCTGTGAGTCGCGCCAGAATTGCCGCGGTGCTGCCGGTAAGACCGAGATCAGAAGGGAATCCGCGGATCGGAATGCGTGTGAACAGCGGATCGAAGCCGCATTGGATTACCTTGCACGAAGGGACGGGCTGCGCCTGCGCCGGAAACCACGGTGCATCGCTTTCGATCACGATGATCAGGTCTGCGTCTGCCACAAGCCGCGTCGGATCATAGCCGACATTCATCGGGTGCGAGGAACGCAGCGACAGATATCGCGGCTTATGCTGCGCGACGGGAATCGCGAAGCGCTCGGCGAAAGCGTCGAGCGCCGCAAAACCGGCGGGATCGCGGCCGCCATTCGCCGCAATGATCAGCGGGCGCTCCGCTGTCGCGAGCCATTCGGCCGCGGTCTCGATCGCGCTTGCATCCGGCGCAGCAGGCGCCGCCGCATGCAGCCGACTTACCGAAGATACGGACCCTGCCGCAGCGGGTAAGCCAAGAACTTCGCGCGGCAGACTGAGATAAACCGGACCGCGCGGCTCGCTCGCGGCAATCGCCAGCGCGCGATCGACCACGGTTTCGAGCTGCTCGGCGTTGCGCAGCTCGTAATCCCATTTGACGAATTCGCGGATGAGCCCCGCCTGGTCGTACATTTCCTGCGACCAATGGATATAGCCGTCGCGCGCGCCGAACATGCCGCTCTCGGTAACCGGCGATCGCCCGGCGCTGAGCAGCATGCCGACATTCTCGCGCGCGGCATTCATGGCGGGACACACCATGTTTGCCGTCCCGACACTCACATGCACCATGACGGCGGGGATTTCGCGCGACACCATCGCGTAACCATGCGCCATGCTGACGGCGAGGTTTTCGTGCGTCGCGAGGATCGGGCGCGGGACGGTCACACCCTTCTGCGCCGCCTCGGCATAAGCTTCGATGATCGGCGCGAAATCCGTCCCGCCATTGCCGAACAGGAAGTTGACGCCGCGCGCGGCGAGAAGCGCGAGATACGCGCCCGCAACAGATTGCATCTTGTGCTCTTACGTCTCTCAGCCGCTCAGGATGTGCATCATCGTTTGGGGTGCCGCGCGATCCCGGTCAACCTGAGAGAGGTTGAGCGCGCCGGCGCCTGCGCGTGGACGCCCGACCAGCCCGCGGAACTTCTCAGCTGAGCCGACGTTGACCCGCCGTGCTCACCCTGATGCTATCCTTCGTGCTTTCGACGCTGCTCCCATCGGCTGCCGTCACCAGCCTGATCTGGCTGGCAGCCACCGACCGGCGCGCCGACTAGCACACCCGCCGCCTTCCTGTACGGGTTCGCGACCTGACGCGCCCGGCTGGGAACGCTAGCTAGTCGCTCCTCGTTTCCGCGAGGGGAGGGCAGGCACATGGCAAATCGATCCAAGAACGGCCGCCGCGCGCTGATCACCGGCGCCTCGGATGGCATCGGTCTCGAACTCGCCCGCGAATTTGCCGCGCATGGTCATTCCGTCATTCTGGTTGCGCGCAACGAGGCGCGGCTCAACGAGGTCGCCGCCGAACTTGTCCACACGTATGCGGTCGAGGCCAATGTGATCGCCAGCGATCTTGGCGAGCGCAGCGCGCCTCACGCGCTCTTCGGCGAGGTCGCACGGCGCAATCTCGAGGTCGACATTCTCGTCAACAACGCCGGACTCATGGAGACCGGCGCGTTCAAGGACGCGGATACCGAGACCCTGCTCGGCATCGTCCGGCTCAACGTCGAGGCGCTGACCGCGCTGACAAGCCTGTTCCTGAAGCCAATGGCGGCGTGGGGCAGGGGCCGCATTCTCAACGTCGCCTCGCTCGCCGGCTTTCAGCCGCTGCCGAGCATGGCTGTCTATGCCGCGAGCAAGGCTTACGTGCTGTCGCTGACCGAGGCCCTTGCCGAGGAATTGCGCGGCAAGGGAGTAACGGTGACCGCGCTCTGCCCCGGCTTCACCGACACGAATATGATCGAAAACGCCAAGCGCGAGAACCCGGCGTTCCAGGCGCTTCCCTCCGCCCTGATTGCCGATGCGAAATCCGTCGCGCGCGAAGGCTACCGCGCCTGCATGAGCGGCGATGTCATTCGCGTGCCTGGCCTCGCCTTGCAAATGGCGACAGGTTTGATCCAGGCGCAGCGCTCGATCACGCGCACGCTGACCGGTCTGCTCGGGCGCCGCGCTCTGTAGGTTTCGCCGAAGAAAGCCGGCGCTCCTCCGCCTACGCGGTCTTGCGCTGCGGACCTTGCGAGAGGCTGTCTAAAACCGTTCGCGCCTCGACGAGATCGGGTGCGTCCAATCCTTCCGTGAACCAGGCATAGACGGGCTCGAGCAGGTTCGTCGCCTCAGCGTCTCGCCCGCGACGTTGCCATAAACGCGCCTGGCTCGTCGCGGCGCGAAGCTCGTGCAGCTTCGAGACCTGGGCTCGCGCAAGTTCGATCGCTTGCTGGAAGAGGTTCTCGGCGGTGGCTTCTGCCGCGGCGCCGGAGCGCGCGAGATGGAGATCGCCGGCCATTCGCATGAGGTCGGCGAGAGCGACCTTCTCTCCGGTTTCGTTGGCCAGCGCGATCGCTTCGTCGATTGCGGCGAGGGCGTTTTCGAGGTCGCCGGCGAGTTGGTAGGCGCGCGCTTTCAGCCCAACGTGATACGGCCGGTAGTACGAGAATTTCATCTCGGCGAAGACTTTCAAGGCATTCTCGATCATCTGAATGCCTTCGGCGAAGCGGCCCTGCCGCGCCGCCGCAAAACCTCTGAACATATCCGTCCACAGCGACCAGTAGACGATCTTGTGCTCTTTTGCATGCCGCAGGAGCGCGGCGACCGTTTGTTCCTGCTCGCGATAATCCTGCTGAAATTCGCCGCGCAGCAGCTTGTATCCAAGCAGATGACCCGTCGTCTGGGGATGCTCGAACTCGGCCGCGTAATCCAGGCCCTCGCGCTCGACAATCTTGGCCTGCTCGAAATAGCCGCGAAGCGTCAATTGCAGGCTTTCCGTCGCCAGGGCCGCCGAGCGGGGCTCGTACGTGAATTGGAATCGCTGCTTTGCGTGGCGCTTGCGGTCGTAAGCGGCAAGCGCTTTCGAACTATGTTCAAGAGCTTCGTCGAGCGAGCCGCCGCTCATCAAAAGCGCCGCGGAGACGCAAGTCTCGGCACGGGTTTGCAGTTCCGGACCGGCCTGGTCCCTAAACCGTTTGCTGAATTCCAAAGCTTCCGGGGAATGCGATGAGCCAATGCGATGCAGGTACTGATGATAAAGGACGACCGCAGGCGGGTTTAGCTCCAGTTCATCGGCGAGGCGCGCGGCCTTTTCGATCATCTGCGTCGTCTCCGACATCAGCCATTTCGCCACGATCATCGGGTTGCACATCGCGCCGGTGATTTCGAGCATTTTAAGTTTGCGCTCGCCCGTCTGCGGCAGAGCGGACAGAATCTCCAACGCCTTTTGGAAACTGCGGATAGCTTCGAGATTGGCACTGCGCTCGTTCGCCGCTTTGCCGGCTCTGAACCATTGCTCGGCGGCTTTCTCGGAATCTCCTGCGCCGGCAAAATGGTAGCCGAGTACTTCAGGCGCGACGGTTCCCTCCTCCGACATGATCGAAGCCAGCGCGGCGTGGAGTTTCTGGCGCTGGGTGCGCAACAATGTCGAATACGCCGCGTCTTGGACGAGGGCGTGCTTGAAAGTGTAGGTGGCCTCGGGCACCGTGCCGCGCACGAAGATCAGACCGGAGCCGACCAAAGCATTGAGCGAGCTCTCGATCTTTTGCGCGCTTGCGATCCCGCTCGCCTCGCTCATCCGGCGCAGCAAGGCGTATGAAAATTCCCTGCCGATGACCGAACCCGCTTGCGCGGTGCCGCGCGCCTCCGGCCCAAGATGATCGAGCCGGGCAATCAGCGAGGCATGCAAGGTGGCCGGGACATGCAGCTCCACGGCCGTGGCGCTGCCGCGATATTCGCGCTTGCTCGCGTCCATCAAAGCTTTGGTCAGCTCTTCGGCGAACAGGGGAATGCCATCGGTGCGTTCGGCGATCTCGTTGATCATTTCCTCGGGGATGGAGCCGTCCGCGGTCAGAGCCCGCACGAGAGTGGCGCAATCCTCGGTGCGCAATCGGCTGAGCGCCAGAACGGTAACATTGGGCTGGCCTGCCCAGGCCGATTGAAATTCCGGCCGGAATGTAAGCAGGAGCAAAACCGGTAATTCGCCGATTCTGGCGATCAGCAGATCGACGAGTTCCTGCGTCGTCGGATCGATCCAATGCGCGTCGTCGAACAGGATGAAGAGAGGACCATTCTTTGCGAGCGCTTCGATTCTAGCGACAAGCGCCGCAAGCACTTTCTGACGCCGCTCTTCCGGCGCCAATTCCTCGAAGCCCGCGCGGTGCTGCATCGGCAAGGCGAGAAAATCGGCGATGAAGGGCAGGTATTCCGGACTGGCGACAAGCGCGCGCAGCTTTTCAAGCTTCTGTTCGACGCTGTCGCTGTCGGCGAACTTTGCAGCGCGAATGAGATTGTTGGTGACGGGATAGAGCGCCGTGCTTTCATGCTGCGGGGAGCAGAAATACCGCAGCTCGTCGAAGAGATCCTTGCGGATTCGATTTTCGAGTGCCGAGACAAGCCGTGATTTACCGACGCCCGGCTCGCCGGAGATCAAAACCACGCGCCCTTTGCCGGCCTTCGCTTCCTCCCAGCGCTTGACAAGAAGGTCGAGCTCCTCGTCGCGCCCGATCAGCGGCGTCTTATCGGAGCGCAGCGCTTCGAAGCGGCTTGTGATCGCCGCTTCACCGAAGACATCCCAGCACTCGACCGATGCTTCGAAGCCCTTGAGATTGGCGGCACTGCGCTCGCTCATTTCGAACATCCGGCCGACGAGGTTTCGCGTCGCGCCGTCGATGACGACGCCGCCGGGCTCGGCGAGAGATTGCAGCCGCGCGGCGCGGTTGGGCGTCTCGCCCATGACCTGTGGCTCGTGCGAGGCTTTGGAGCCCTCGGCGCGGTCGCCGACGACGACAAGACCGGTCGCAAGCCCGGCGCGCACTTGCAGCGAGGCGCCCTTCACCTCGACCGACGGCGCCGCCTTGCAGACGAGCAGCGCGGCGCGCACCGCCCGCTCCGCGTCATCCTCGTGCGCCGCCGGATAGCCAAAATAGATGAGCGCTCCGTCGCCCATATATTGGGCGACAAAGCCGCCCTGGGTGCGAACGGTATCGGCAACCATCGCGTGATAGCGCCGGATGACTTCGCGGAGATCCTCCGGATCGAGGCGCGCCGACAGGGCGGTCGATCCGACAAGATCGCAGAACAGCACGGTCAGATGCCGGCGCTGGGGAGAGGCCGCAGCCTCGGCTTGCGCGGAACTGGCACCCTCGAGGGCGGCCCAAGCGGGAGGGGGCTGCGGGCTCGGCGAGCCCAGCGCATCGATCGCCGTCAGGAGCTTGCGGCGATGTCCGACCGCGGTGACGCCCAGTTCTTTCAGGTCGTCGCCGGTGAGTTGCGGCAGCACGTCCGCGTCGATGCCGTTCTCAGCGAAGGATTGCGCGTATTGCGCCAATCCCAAGCCGGCCAGCCAGTCACTTACGTCCATCGAGCCCCTTTGAAGCACATCGCCACCGCATGACGAAAGCCTGCTTCAGAGAAGCCATCCTAGGACAGAACGGGAAAAC
>Ga0164299_10000285_pt1 | contig 11175 bp, 11 predicted proteins | sample Whisoiple_221_MG_FD_109712 | JGI IMG/M metagenome (GOLD analysis project Ga0164299, IMG submission 109712) | Unamended control soil microbial communities from upstate New York, USA - Whitman soil sample_221_MG | ecosystem: Environmental > Terrestrial > Soil > Agricultural land ...
GAATCGCTGGCCGCGCGGCCCCCGCTGGATGCCGCGCTGGCCGATGACACCCAGGCCAGGCTCCCGCTGCTCTTCGGCGGCATCAGCGTCGCCCTGGCCAGGACGTTCACGCTCATCGATGCCGAGGTGAAGGCCGTGCACACCGGAGAATGGGAACGCACGTTCAGCCTGTTCCGGCTGCTCATCTGAGCCGGACACGCCAGGACTACCAGGATGGTGGATGTGCCCGCCGCCCCTCGCAGGAAGCATGGGGGTATTCCGACAGTCACGTTTCCAGCCTCAGGAGAATCCATGGCAGCGCTCCCGGTCCGCCGCGGCGGACGGAACACGATGGTCGTCAGCCCTTCCCGCGAGTTCGAGGACATCTACGACCGCATGGGCCAGCTGATGAACTTCGCGTTCGGCCTGACCCCCGCCGCCCTGGCCGACATGCCCTGGGTTCCGACCGCAGACCTGTCCGAAACCGACGACGCCTACGTGGTCAAGGCCGAACTGCCCGGCGTGAACAAGGACCAGGTCAACATCCAGCTTCAGGACCGTGAGCTGGTCATCAGCGGCGAGGTCCCCGAGCCCGAGAACGGCAACGGCAGCCGCCGCCACCGCAGCTCGCGTCGCACCGGCCAGTTCGAGCTCCGGACCTACCTGCCCGGCGACGTCAACGCCGACGCGGTCACCGCGCAGCTCTCGGACGGCATCCTGACCGTGACCGTACCGAAGTCCGAGGCCGCCAAGCCGCGCAAGATCGAGATCGCCGGCTGAGCACGACTTCCCGCGCGCTCCCGGATCGGCCCAGGATGCCGGGAGCGCGCGGGGCCAGGCCTGAGCATTAGCGGGTTAAGAAGCAGGAGGCAGTGATGGCAATTGCAGTCGGTATCGATCTCGGCACCACCAACTCCGTGATCGCCGCCACGCAGGGCGGCCAGACCACGGTGATACCGAACGCGGAGGGGGCACGGACCACGCCCTCGGTCGTGGCGTTCACCCCGCAGGGCGAGCGCCTGGTCGGCCAGCTCGCCCGGCGGCAGGCGATCCTGAACCCGAAGGGGACGATCTACTCCGCCAAGCGGTTCATCGGGCGCCGTTACGACGAGGTGACCAGCGAGCTGAACGCCGTGTCGTTCGACGTGGTCCCCGGCCCGGACGGCGCGGTGCGGTTCAAGATCCAGGACCGGCTGTACGCGCCGGAGGAGATATCCGCGCTCGTGCTCCGCAAGCTCGTCGAGGACGCGTCGAAGTTCCTCGGCGAGAAGATCACCGAGGCCGTCATCACCGTGCCGGCCTACTTCAACGACGCCCAGCGCCAGGCGACCAAGGACGCGGGCCGGATCGCCGGCCTGGAGGTCCTGCGGATCATCAACGAGCCCACGGCCGCGGCCCTGGCTTACGGCCTGGACAAGAAGAAGAGCGAGACGGTCCTGGTCTATGACCTGGGCGGCGGGACCTTCGACGTGAGCATCCTGGACATCGGCGACGGCGTGGTCGAGGTGCGCGCCACCGCGGGTGACACCCACCTGGGCGGGGACGACTTCGACCGGCGCATCGTCGACTACCTGGCCGATGAGTTCAAGAAGGACAACGGGATCGACCTGCGGTCCGACCCGCAGGCGCTGCAGCGCCTGTTCGAGGCGGCCGAGAAGGCCAAGGTGGAACTGTCCGCGGTGACCCAGACCACGATCAGCCTGCCGTTCATTACCGCGGACGCCTCCGGGCCCAAGCATCTCAACACCACGCTGATGCGCTCGACCTTCGAGCAGATCACCGCCGATCTCATCGAGCGCACGGTCGGGCCCGTCCGCCAGGCCATGTCCGACGCCAAGCTGACCGACGCCGATCTCGACGAGGTGATCCTGGTCGGCGGGTCCACCCGGATCCCGGCCGTGCAGAGCCTGGTGCGCCGGCTGACCGGCGGCAAGGACCCGAACATGACCGTCAACCCGGACGAGGTGGTGGCGATCGGCGCGGGCATCCAGGCGGCCGTGATCAAGGGCGAGCTCAAGGACGTGGTGCTGCTCGACGTGACGCCGCTGTCGCTCGGCATCGAGACCATGGGCGGGGTCATGACCAAGGTCATCGAGCGCAACACCACGATCCCGGCCCGCCGCACCGAGGTGTTCAGCACCGCCGAGGACAACCAGTCGGCGGTCGACGTGGTGGTCCTGCAGGGGGAACGGGAACGCGCCGCGGACAACCGGGTGCTGGGCCGGTTCCGGCTGGAGAACATCCGTCCCGCCCCGCGGGGCGTGCCGCAGATCGAGGTCACGTTCGACATCGACGCGAACGGGATCCTGAACGTCTCGGCCCGGGACAAGGACACCGGGACCGAGCAGCGGATCACCATCAGCGAGAGCTCCAACCTGGACCAGTCCGAGGTGGAGCGCATGATCGCCGACGCCGAGCAGCACCGCGACGAGGACCGGCGGCTGCGTGAGCTGACCGACGCCCGGAACGCGCTGGACACCGCGGCCTACCAGGTCGAGCGCGTGGCGACCGAGCGCGGGGACGCGGTGCAGGTGCACGAGAAGGCGCGGGCCGAGAACCTCGTCGCCGACGCCAGGCAGGCGCTCAAGGACGACAGCACCCCGCTGGACCGGCTGCGCAGCCTGACCGCCGAGCTGCAGCAGGTCTACCAGTCCCTGGCCACGGCAGGCCCGGGCGCGCAATCCGGACCCGACGGCCCCGGCCCGCAGGACGCCGGCGGCCCGCGATCCGGCTCCGGGGGTTCCGGGGGCGCCGGCGATGACGACGACGTGATCGACGCCGAGTTCACCCCGAGCGAGTGAGCAGGCCGATGAGTGAGGCGGCCGAGAACAGCGGCCCGGGGCCCGGCACCGACACGTCGACCGGTCCCGCGCCGGAGCCCGCTACCGCCGGGCAGGCGGCGCGGATCGCCGAGCTCGAGGATCTGCGCCTGCGGGCCCTGGCCGACCTGGACAACGTGCGCAAGAGATGCGCCGCCCAGGTCAGCCGGGCCGAGGCGGAGGCCAGGGCCGCGGTCACCCGGCAGTGGCTGGCGGTGGTCGACAACCTGGACCTGGCGCTGGAGCACGCCGAGGCCGATCCGGCCAGCATCATCGACGGCGTCCGGGCGGTCCGGGCGCAGGCCCTGGACATTCTGGCCCGCCTGGGCTTCGCGCGCCGTGACGACCGCGGCGCCAGGTTCGATCCGGCCCGGCACGAGGCGGTGGCCTCCCGGCCCGACCCGGAGGCCGAGGCCGACGTGGTGGCCGAGGTCGTCCGGCCCGCTTACGGCGAAGGGGACCATCAGCTGCGGCCGGCGCAGGTGGTGGTAGCCCGGCCGGGTTGATGGGGCCGGGCTGATGGCCGACGGCGACGACTTCTACCAGATCCTGGGCGTCCCGAGGGACGCTAGCCAGGAGGACATCCAGCGCGCCTACCGCAAGCTGGCCCGGACCTACCACCCGGACGTCAACCACGATCCGGGAGCCGAGGACCGGTTCAAGGAGGCCTCGGAGGCCTACGACGTCCTGTCCGATCCGCAGACGCGGCGCCGTTACGACGCGTTCGGGCGTGACTTCCGGCAGGTTCCCGAGGACGTCGATCCCGAGACGTGGCGGCGTGCCCGGGCCGGCCCGCGGGCTGGCGCCGGCGCCGGGGCGGGCCGGGGCGGGCCCGGCGGGTTCAGCTTCAGCGAGGACGACATCGATCTCGATGACCTGCTGGGCGGCATCTTCGGCGGCCGGTTCGGCGGGTCCCGGCGGGGCCGGGGCCCCGTGGGTCCGATCCCGGGCGCCGACCAGGAGGCCGAGATCGAGCTCACCGTCGAGGAGGCCTACCGTGGCGGGCGCAGGTCCGTCACGCTGTCCAGCGACGGCACCCGCCGCTCCTTCGACGTCACGATACCGGCCGGGGTGACCGACGGGCAGCGGATCCGGCTGGCCGGGCAGGGCGGCCGCGGCAGCGACGGGGCGCGCACCGGCGACCTGTACCTCATCGTGCGGATCGCGCCCCACCCGCGCTACCGCCTCGACGGGCGTGACCTGTACGTCGAGTTGCGCCTCGCGCCCTGGGAGGCCGCCCTCGGCACGTCGGCCGCCCTGGATACGCCGGGCGGCGAGGTCAAGGTCAAGGTCCCGGGCGGGACGTCGAGCGGCCGGCGGATCCGGCTGGCCGGCCGCGGCCTGCCGAACCCCAGGGGGAAGGCGGGCGACCTGTACGCGGAGGCGAGGATCATGGTGCCGGCCCGGCTCTCGCGCGCCGAGCGGCGGCTGTTCGAGCAGCTGGCCGCCGAATCCGATTTCGACCCGAGGAAGCAGCGGTGAGCTACGTCATAGTCCGCGCCGCGCGGCTGAGCCTGGAGGAGTTCGCCGTGCTGTCGGGCCTGCACCCGGACCTGATCCGCAGGCTGGTCGCCCTCGGGCTCATCGAGGGGCACCGTGACGCGGCGGGCGCGCTCTGGTTCTCCCGGAGCGAGCTCGCCGCGGTGGCCCGGATGCAGCGCCTGCGCGCGGGCTTCGCGCTCAACTACGCGGCCATCGGGCTGGTCACCGACCTGCTCGACCGGATCGCGGTACTCGAAGCGGCCCTACGCGCCGCCCAGCGCCGAGGAAGGTAAACATGGATCCCAGCCACCTGACGCAGAAATCAGCCGAAGCGCTCCACGACGCGCAGACCAAGGCGCTCCGCTTCGGGCACACCGAGGTCGACGGCGAGCACCTGCTGCTGGCGCTGCTCGACCAGGCCGAGGGCATCGCTCCCCGGCTGCTGAGCCAGGCCGGCGCCGATCCGGACCGGCTGCGAACGGCGCTGGAGGCCGAGCTGGCGCGGCGCCCCCGGGTCAGCGGCCCGGGCGTGAGCCCGGGACAGGTCCACGTCACGCAGCGGCTGTCCCGCCTGCTCGACGCGGCCCAGCAGGAGGCGAACCGGCTCAAGGACGAGTACGTCTCGGTCGAGCACCTGCTCCTGGCGCTGCTCGCCGAGGGGCCGACCACCGCGGCCGGCCGCCTGCTCCAGGCCGACGGCCTGACCCGGGACGGCTTCCTGGAGGCGCTGACCAAGATCCGCGGCAACCAGCGGGTCACCTCGGCCACGCCGGAGGGGGCTTACGAGGCGCTGGCCAAGTACGGCCGGGACCTGGTCGACGACGCGGCCAGCGGCAGGCTCGACCCGGTCATCGGCCGGGACGCCGAGATCAGGCGTGTCATCCAGATCCTGTCCCGCAAGACCAAGAACAACCCGGTCCTGGTCGGCGACCCGGGCGTGGGCAAGACCGCCATCGTGGAGGGCCTGGCCCAGCGGATCAACAGCGGTGACGTGCCCGAAGGGCTGCGGGACAAAACGATCTTCAGCCTCGACATGGGCGCCCTGGTGGCCGGGGCCAAGTACCGCGGCGAGTTCGAGGAGCGGCTCAAGGCCGTCCTGTCCGAGGTCAGGGCCGCGGAAGGACGCATCCTGCTGTTCATCGACGAGCTGCACACGGTCGTGGGCGCGGGCGCCGCCGAGGGAGCCATGGACGCGGGCAACATGCTCAAGCCGATGCTGGCCCGCGGCGAGCTGCACCTGATCGGCGCCACGACCCTAGACGAGTACCGCAAGCGCCTGGAGAAGGACGCGGCCCTCGAGCGCCGGTTCCAGCCGGTCATGGTCGACGAGCCGTCGGTGGAGGACGCCGTCTCGATCCTGCGCGGCCTGCGGGAGCGCCTGGAGGTCTTTCACGGGGTGAAGATCGCCGACAGCGCGCTGGTCACCGCGGTCACGCTCAGCCACCGTTACATCTCCGACCGGTTCCTGCCGGACAAGGCGATCGACCTGGTCGACGAGGCCTGCGCGATGATCCGCACCGAGATCGACTCCATGCCGGCCGAACTCGACGAGCTCACCCGCCGGGTGATGCGGCTGGAGATCGAGGAGAACGCGCTGGCCAAGGAGACGGACCGGGCCAGCCAGGAGCGCCTGACCGACCTGCGCAAGGAACTAGCGGACCTGCGGGCCCAGGCCGACTCGCTGCGGGCCCAGTGGGAGGCCGAGCGCCACGCGCTTCGCCGGGTGCAGTCGCTCCGCGGGGAACTGGAACAGCTGCGGCGGGAGGCCGAGCAGGCCGAGCGCAACTACGACCTGGACCGGGCCGCGGAACTGCGCCTGGGCAAGATCCCCGATCTGGAGCGGCGGCTGGAAGCCGAGGAGCAGCGGCTGGCGGCCAAGCAGGGCGGTGCACGCCTGCTGCGGGAGGTCGTGACCAGCGACGAGATCGCCGCGATCGTCTCCAGGTGGACCGGCATCCCGGTCAGCCGCCTACAGGAGGGTGAGCGGGAGAAGGTGCTCCGGCTGGACCAGATCCTGCACGAGCGGATCGTGGGCCAGGACGAGGCCGTCCGGCTGGTGGCCGACGCCATCATCCGGGCCCGTTCGGGGATCAAGGATCCGCGCCGGCCGATCGGGTCGTTCATCTTCCTCGGTCCCACCGGGGTGGGCAAGACCGAGCTGGCCAAGACGCTGGCCGCGGCGCTGTTCGACACCGAGGAGAACATCGTCCGGATCGACATGAGCGAGTACCAGGAGCGGCACACGGTCAGCCGCCTGGTCGGCGCGCCTCCCGGCTACGTGGGCTACGAGGAGGGCGGCTAGCTCACCGAGGCGGTCCGGCGCAAGCCGTACTCGGTGGTGCTGTTTGACGAGGTGGAGAAGGCGCACCCGGACGTGTTCAACACCCTGCTGCAGGTCCTGGACGACGGCCGGCTCACCGACGCGCAGGGCCGCACCGTCGACTTCCGCAACACCGTCATCATCATGACCTCCAACATCGGCTCGGAGTGGCTGACCGCGGACGCGGTGTCCGACGGCGAGATCAAGCCCGACGCGCGCGAACGCGTGATGGCGGAGATGCGCGCGCACTTCCGGCCCGAGTTCCTGAACCGCCTGGACGACATCGTCCTGTTCAAGCCCCTCACCCAGCCCGAGATCGAGCGCATCGTCGACCTCATGCTAGGTGACCTCCGCGCCAGGCTCAGCGATCGCCAGATGACGCTGGAAACCAGCGACGAGGCGCGCCGCTTCATCGCCCAGCAGGGCTTCGACCCCATCTACGGGGCCCGGCCGCTGCGCCGGTTCATCAGCCGGGAGGTGGAGACCAGGATCGGCCGCGCCCTGCTGGCCGGCGACGTCCTGGACGGCGCCGTGATCCACATCGGATACGCCGACGGGGAACTGGCCGTCAGCTACGAGAACCAGGACTGACCCATGACCGCCCCATCGATGTCCGCCGAACTGGTCCGCTGCCGCAACTGCGGGCGCCGCAACCGGGTCCCGGCCGCGGCCGCCGGCATCCCGCGCTGCGGTAACTGCCACCAGCCGCTGCCCTGGATCGCCGACGCCGGCGACAACACGTTCGCCGAGGTCGCCGAGGCCGCGTCCCTCCCCGTCGTCGTCGACCTGTGGGCACCCTGGTGCGGGCCGTGCCGCATGGTGAGCCCGGCCCTGGAGGAGGTGGCCGCGACGCTGGCCGGCCAGGTCAAGCTGGTCAAGGTCAACGTGGACAGCGCGCCCCAGATCCAGGAACGGTTCGGCGTGCGGGCCATCCCGACGCTGATCGTGCTGCGCCAGGGGCAGGTCGCGGCGCGCCGGTCCGGCGCCGCCCCGGCCGCCCAGCTGCGGGCCTGGGTCGAGTCGGCGATCGGCTCGTAACTCCATCAGCCCGTCACTTGATCAGGCGCCGCCACGCGGGCGGCAATCGCTGCAGCCTCGCGTGCGGCAACCGCCAGGCACGGTTGCGCCGCCGCCGGGGCCTGCTGTCCGGCTTGCCCGCCTCGAGTTCGGTCGTGAACCGGTCCAGATGGCTGATCAGCTCGCCCGCGAGCTCGGCGAGCCGCCGGAGCCATAGGGGTGCTGCTGCATGCCGCGATGGTCGGCGACCACCAATACTTCGCCCGGGAGGACAGCGTCGAGGAGACCTGGCGCATCGTGCAGCCGCTGCTCGACCACCCGCCCGACGTCCGCCCTACCCGCGCGGATCCTGGGGACCCGAAGAGGCGGAAACCCTGCTCCGCGGCCACCCGCGCTGGCAGCAGCTGTGGCTGCCCGAGGAGGGCTGAGTCCGTAAACCGCACGTCACAGCGGGTCGGCGACGGCGTCGATCTGCGTATCCGGCTGATAGGTGTAGGCCGCCTCGCGCACGCTCTCGCCGGACTCCAGGGCCGCGCCCAACGCGCCGCCCAGCGTTGCGATCGAGGTGGCCAGCCAGGCCAGGCTCACCTGGTCGGCCACTCCCGCCGGGTGGCTGAGCACCAGGTCGAGCAGGCTGCCCGGCACCAGCAGCAGCGCCGCGGCGAGCATGGCGATGAACAGGGCCAGGTACAACGCGGCTACGCCGAGCCCGACCGTGGCCGCGGTGACGATGTTGAACAGGGCGACCTGCTCGCGCGCGGCCGGGTGCGGGCTGCGCTCCCACAGCCCGGTGCTGACCATGATCGTCACCGTGATGGCCGAAACCGAGCCAAGGCCGATGACGACCAGCCGCAGCGGCCCCAGATAGTGGGCGAGCCGCCAGATATCGCTAGTCACCAGCGCGAACACCCCGGCTGCGAAGGCCACGGCCAGCACGCGCATGAGCCGCAGCGCCAGCCGCCACGGGCGGTTGGCGCGCAGCATGCCCAGCAGCAGCCAGATGTTGCCGGTGACGACCCGAGCGACGAAACCCACGCCGTGCTCGCCGCGTTCCGTGCGGGCGCCCAGTTCGCGCATGCGGCGAGTCACGGCCTCAGCCAGCGGGAGCCGTTCGGCGGCGCCCTCGGCCTGCGCCAGGTCGCCGAGTATATGCCCGACCAGGCGGACGATCGTCTCGGCGGTGCGCTTGCGCACCGAGACCGGGCCGAGCGCGGGCATGGACAGGACCGCGACCCCGTGGGTCGCGCTGACGTGGGCGATCACCGGACGCCGCGTGGTCTGCAGCGGGAGGTCGGTGACGCACACCGCCAGGTGCCAGCCGCGCTCGAGGAGCATCCTGCGCCCCGCCGCGATCAGCTCGCTGAGGTCCGTCGGCGGTTGCACCAGCCGGTCGGAGACGAACTCGACCCGCCACCGGACGCCGGGCAGTTGCCCAGCGAGCCGGTCGGCGATCTCTCCGACCAGGCTCTCGGTCAGCTCCGACGCAGGTCCCGGTGCGGCCAGCAGGCCGATGACCAGCTCCAGCCGCGGTTTGGTGTCAGGAACGCTCTCCGCGCCAGGGCTCTCCGCCACGATCCCATTTACCACCACGGAGGCCATGTTCGCCAGGTGGGCAGACCGCCCACATCACCAGATCGGTTAGCTGGGCGGGGCGTCGTACGCCAGAGCCGCGGCGCGTCCGGCTTGATCTCGCCGTCCGACGTGGCGCCGCCGACCGGGTACTCCGACCCGATGTTGGAGGTCATGATGATGACGGTGTTGCGGAAGTCGACGGTGCGCCCCTGCGCGTTGGTCAGCCGCCCGTCGTCCAGGACCTGCAGCAGCGTGTTGAAGACGTCTGGGTGCGCCTTTCCACCTCGTCGAACAGCACCACCGAGAACGGCTTGCGCCGGACTGCCTCGGTGAGCGGTCTGGCCGCCCTGCGCGGCGGCGATCACAGAGTTGGTAGTGCCGAGATCGATACCGACTGCAACTGCAGTCACTACCTCCTGCCGGGCGGCGGTCCGTGCGCAGGCCGCATGCGGCCTGCGCGTCGCGCCGCGCGCCAGGAGCACGCGGAAGCCGTCACGTCAGCCGGTGATCTCGATCTTGCGCGGCTTGGCGGCCTCGGACTTCGGGATGGTCAGCGTGAGCACCCCGTCGGTGAGCTCGCCCCGTACCGCGTCGGCGTTGACGTCGCCGGGCAGGTAGGCGCGGAACTCGAACCGGCCGGTGCGGCGCGAGCTGCGGTGTCGGCGGCGGCCTCCGTTCTGACCGTCCTGCTCCTCCGGGATCTCGCCGCTGACGACCACTTCCCGGTCCTGCAGCTGCACGTCGACCTGGTCCTTGCTGACCCCGGGTAGCTCCACCTTCACCACGTAAGCATCGTCGGTCTCGGACAGGTCGGCCAGCGGGACCCAGGGCATCTCGACCCGGGCCAGGTCGCCGAACGCGAAGTTCATCAGCTGACCCATGCGGTCGTAGATGTCCTCGAACTCGCGGGTGGGGTTGACGAGGGAAGTGTTCCGCCCGCTGCGGCGGACCGGAAGCGTTGCCATGAGCATCTCCTTCTCGGTACTTCTGTCACGCGGCGCCCCGTGGCCTGGTGGCTGAGCTGGTCGCGCCGCGTGCTTACCGCCCACGCTTCCCGCCCGCGGCGGCGGACACATCCACCAACCTGGTAGTCCCGGGGCCGACCGCGAACTACCAGGTCGGAGGATGTGCGCCGGGTCCGGCGCGGTGACGCTGGCGGGGTAGGTCGGCCAGCGGAGGGAGTCCCCGCGATGAGTGACCTGATCGTCATCGGTTACCCGGACGAGCACCGGGCCCACGACGTCTGGGCCGAGCTCGTCAAGCTGGGGCACGACTACCTGGTGGATCTGGAGGACGCGGCCATCATCTGGCGCGAAGAGAACGGCAAGGTGCACGTCACCACGCCCGCGCACCACTCGGTGGCCAAGGGTACGGTCAGCGGCCTGTTCTGGGGGACGCTGACCGGGCTGCTGTTCATGTTCCCGCTGGCGCCGCTGGCCGGGGTGGCCGGCGGGATCATGGGGGCGGCGCTGGGCGCCGCCTGGCGCCTCGGCATCAAAGACGACTTCAGGCAGCGCGTCCAGGACCTGGTGCAGCCGGGAACGTCGGCCCTCATGGTGATCGTGCGCAAGACCACCCCGGACAAGTTCACCGAGGCGCTGAGGCCTTACGGCGGAACCGTGCTCAAGACCTCGCTGCCCCGCGACGCCGAGCTTGAGCTGATGAAGGCCCTGCACGGCGACAACCCGGACTCACCCAGCTGGACCCAGTCGTCGGCTGGGGTCCCTGCCTGAGCCGGTGCGCGTCCATGCCAAGGCACCGAGGCGCGCACTGTCAGAACGACAGCGTCCCGCTCTCCGCGAACTTGTCCACCTCGAGGCGCGGCACTTGCGTGAACGAGCAGCTGCCGTCGGGGTTGCGGGCCAAGAGCGCCCGGCCGCTGACCGTCCCGGAGAAGCTGCCCGTGCACTGGCGGCGCACCGGCCACCGCGCTGGCGGTACCGCGCGAGCCTCAACGGCCTCGGCGCGGCCGTCACGGCCGTGGCC
>Ga0164299_10000290_pt1 | contig 11128 bp, 10 predicted proteins | sample Whisoiple_221_MG_FD_109712 | JGI IMG/M metagenome (GOLD analysis project Ga0164299, IMG submission 109712) | Unamended control soil microbial communities from upstate New York, USA - Whitman soil sample_221_MG | ecosystem: Environmental > Terrestrial > Soil > Agricultural land ...
AGCGGCGAAGGGGCGGGTGCCTGGTGCAGCTCATCGAGGAAGATATATTGCTGCACCGGTGTCCAGCCGGTGCCGCCATATTCCTTCGGCCAGTGCGAGACCGCCCAGCCCTTCTTGTTCAGGATGCGCGTCCACTCGACGAGCTCATGCTTGCTGGTGTGGCGGCCCTCTTTCAGCTTCTCGCGAATTGCCGGCGGCAGATTCTCTTTGAAGAAAGTGCGGACTTCGTCGCGAAACTTAAGTTCCTCGTCGGTGAAGCGCAGGTCCATGGCGTGTCCTCCAGAGGATCGTTTAGTTGATTTCGAACAAACCAGCAGCCCCCATGCCGCCGCCGACGCACATTGTCACCACGACACGCTTGGCGCCGCGCCTTTTGCCTTCGATGAGAGCGTGGCCGGTCAGCCGCGCGCCGCTCATTCCATAGGGATGGCCCATGGCGATTGCGCCGCCATTCACATTGAGCTTTTGCGGATCGATGCCGAGCCGGTCGCGGCAATAGATCACCTGCACGGCGAAAGCTTCGTTCAATTCCCAGAGATCGATATCGGAAACTTTGAGTCCGTGCCGCTCCAGGAGTCGCGGAACGGCAAATACCGGGCCGATGCCCATCTCATCGGGCTCGCAGCCTGCCGCGACAAAGCCGCGGAACGTGCCGAGCGGCTGCAGGCCTTTTTTCTCGGCGAGTTTCGCGTCCATGACGACGCAGGCCGACGCACCATCGGACAATTGGCTGGCATTGCCCGCAGTCACTGTCTTGCCTTCACCGCGCACCGGCTTCAGGGAGGCCAGCCCCTCCGGGGTCGTGTCGGGGCGCGGCCCTTCATCCTGCGCGACCGTCACATCGCGATGCGAGACTTCGCCGGTGGCCTTATCGGTCACGCTCATCCGGGTCGAAATCGGCGCGATTTCAGCTTCGAAGCGCCGGGCCTGCTGCGCCGCCGCGGTACGACGCTGGCTTTCGAGACCGTAGGCGTCCTGCGCCTCGCGCGAAATGTTGTAGCGCGCCGCCACAACCTCCGCCGTGTCGATCATCGGCATGTAGACTTCCGGCTTCATTGCGACGAGTGCCGGGTCGCGCTGGTGGAAGGTGTTGCGATGGTCGTTCTGGAGGAGGCTGATCGACTCGACACCGCCGGCCACGGCAGCGGGCACACCCTCGAACACGATCGAGCGCGCGGCGAGCGCAATTGCCTGCAGGCCCGACGAGCATTGCCGGTCGATGGTCGTCCCGGCGATCGTCACCGGTAATCCGGCGCGGAGCAGCGCCCGGCGCGCGACATTGCCGCCGGTTGTGCCTTCCTGCATCGCGCAACCAAGTACGACGTCCTCGATCAGTTCCGGCTCGATTCCGGCGCGGTCCACCGCATTGCGGATCGCGTGCGCGGCAAGCGTCGGCCCGTCCGTGTCGTTCAATCCGCCGCGATAGGCTTTTCCGATCGGGGTGCGGGCGGTCGAGACGATCACGGCTTCGGACATCGGATTCCTATTTTAGGCCAATGGTGCGACCCATACGCGCCGGCTTCAGGCGCGCTTGAGGAGGCTCACGGGTTCGGGATTTGACGGGAAAACTAGGTTGTGGTGCATTTCGTGTCAACGCATGCGCGGAAGCCTCCGGATCTTGGCCCGGAGCAAGAAGAAGATGCGGGATCAGGGGAGGAATGGCTTGAGCCATCTGAGTGAGGGCACAGGCGAAGTGCGCCCGGCAAACGCGCATCCGCGTTCATACCAGGCCTGACGACGCCAATCGTGAGCGAGGTCCCCGCGCCAATTTCGCCCTTGCTCGCCGTCAGAGAAGTCGCGGTGCGATTCGAGGGCATCGTCGCGCTCGACGGTATTTCGTTCGACATCGGCAAGGGCCAGATTCTCGGCCTGATCGGCCCGAACGGCGCCGGCAAGACAACCTTGTTCAATTGCCTGAGCCGGCTCTACACGCCGACCAGCGGCGACATCCTGTTTGAAGGCCGCTCCATCCTCGATCGGCCTGCCCACCGCATTGCCGAACTCGGCATCGGCCGCACATTTCAGAACGTCGCGCTGTTCCAGCATCTCTCCGTTCTCGATAACGTTCTCATCGGCAGCCATTCGAAGACGCGCAGCGACTTTGCCAGCGATGCGCTGCGCCTTCCCGCGGTGCGCCGCGGCGAAGCGGCGATGATCCGCGACGCACGTGAATTCATCGCTTATTTGGGCCTCGTGGATGTCACCGACCGCCCCGTCGCCGGCTTGCCCTTCGGCACGCAAAAGCGCGTCGAGCTTGCACGCGCGCTCGCCTCGCGTCCAAAGCTGCTTCTGCTCGACGAACCCGCCGGCGGCCTGAACCACGACGAAATCGGCGGGCTCGGCCGCCTGATCCAGCAAATCCGCGACGATCGAAACGTGACGATCCTTCTCGTCGAGCATCACATGGGTCTCGTCATGTCGATTTCCGACAATGTCGTCGCCTTGAACTTCGGTAAGAAAATCGCCGAAGGTCCGCCGGCGATGGTGCGGCAAGAGCCCGAATTGATCCGCGCCTATCTCGGGACCGGCGAATGAGCACGCTGCTCGAAGTAAAGGGACTCGTGGCTGGTTACGGTGGCATCCCCGCACTGCACGGCGTCGATTTCAGTCTGCAGGAAGGCGGCGTCACGACCCTGCTCGGCGCCAACGGCGCCGGCAAGACGACGACGCTGCGCGCGTTGTGCGGCATGATCCGAGCCCGCGGCGAAGCGAGCTTCGCCGGCAAACGGTTGATCGGCATGCAAACCGAGGACATCGTGCGGCTCGGCATCGCACATGTGCCGGAAGGGCGCGGCACGTTCACCCGGCTTACGGTCGAAGAGAACCTGCAGCTCGGCGCGATGACGCGGCGCAACGGCCCCGATATCAAACAGGATTTCGAGCGCGTCTACGATCATTTTCCGCGGCTGCGGCAGCGCCGGATGCAGCAGGCCGGCACGCTCTCGGGCGGCGAGCAGCAGATGCTGGCGATCGGCCGCGCCCTGATGCTGCGGCCGCGGCTCATGCTTTTGGACGAGCCGTCGTTCGGTCTTGCGCCGCTGGTCGTGCGCGAAATGTTTGACATTTTGGGCGGCCTCAATCGCAACGAGAAAGTCAGCATGCTTCTCGTCGAGCAGAATGCGTCCCTTGCGCTGTCGCTTGCGGACACGGCCTATCTGCTCGAGACGGGCCGTATCGTCACGTCGGGCCCGGCGGCGCAAATCCGCGAGGATGAGGGCGTGCGGCGCTCTTATCTCGGCTATTAGGGAGGCGGTGATGGAGCTTCTCGGCCAACAAGTCCTGGCGGGGATCGCCACCGGAGCGATCTATGCCTGCATGGCGCTCGCGGTCGTGATGATCTATCAGGCGATCGACCATCTGAATTTCGCGCAAGGCGAAATGGCGATGTTCTCGACCTTCATCGCCTATCAGCTGATGCTCTGGGGCTTTCCGTATGGCATTGCTTTTCTGCTGACAATCGTAATCTCGTTCGCCGGCGGCGTGTTCATCGATCGCGTCATCTTCAAGCCCATCCATGATGCTCCGATTCTCAGCCATGTCGTGGTCTTCATTGCACTTTTGGCGATCCTGAACAGCGCGGCAGGCTTCATCTGGGACTTCACCGTCAAGAGCTTCCCCTCCCCGTTCGGGTCGTCGCCACTGTTCGGCTCGTCACTGATCAGCGCGCATCAAGCCGGCATGGTCTGCGTGACGCTCTTGTTGCTTTTGTTTCTGTTCTTCTTTTTCCGCTACACGCGGATCGGACTTTCGATGCGTGCCGCGGCGGCCAATCCCGCCTCTGCGCGGCTGGTCGGCGTCCGCGTCGGCTGGATGAATGCGCTCGGCTGGGGCATGGCCGCCGCAATCGGCGCGATTGCCGGCATATTGATCGCGCCGGTCGTCTTCCTCGAACCGAATATGATGATTTCGATCCTGCTTTACGGTTTTGCCGGTGCGGTGCTCGGCGGGTTGACGAGTCCGGCCGGCGCGGTGATTGGCGGGTTTACTGTCGGCGTCGTCGAGAATCTCGCCGGAACGTTCATTCCGGTCGTCGGCGGCGAGCTCAAACTGCCGATCGCGCTGATGTTGATCGTGGCCGTGCTCGTGTTCAAACCGAGCGGTCTCATGGGCCGCACCGTCGTGCAGCGGGTATAAGACATGGCTGAAACCACCCTTGCACCCACGGCCGGCGAGGCGGTCGCCACCGCAGAGATGCCGCGCAGCCTTCGCCGCGGCGGCCGCATTGCTCTTATCTCCGGCATTGTTTTCCTCGTCGTTGCAATCTCGATCCCGCTTTTCTTCCGGAATTTCGTCGTCTTCCAGTTCACGCAGATGCTGGTTTACGCGATCGCCATTCTCGGCCTGAACCTCCTCACCGGAATCAATGGCCAATTTTCCCTGGGCCATAGCGCGTTTTATGCGCTCGGCGCCTACACCGCGGCCATTCTGATGGATCAATACAGCGTCAACTATATCTGGACGCTGCCCGCCGCCGGCGTGGTCTGTTTCATCGCCGGCTTCCTGTTCGGATTACCGGCTCTGCGCCTCGAGGGCATCTATCTCGCCCTTGCAACATTTGCGCTGGCAATCGCCACGCCGCAAATTCTGAAGCTTTCGCCGCTCGAACATTGGACCGGCGGCGTGCAGGGCATCGTCATCGTCAAGCCCGACCCGCCATCATGGTTGCCGCTCAACCAGGATCAATGGCTCTATTACTTCACCCTCGCCGTCGCGCTCATTCTCTACATCCTCGCGCGCAATCTCGTGAAAAGCCGCACCGGCCGCGCGCTGATGGCGATCCGCGATAACCCGATCGCCGCGCGCTCGATGGGCATCAATCTCTCGCTTTATAAGTCACTCGCTTTCGGCACGAGCGCGCTCTATACCGGCATTGCCGGCGCGCTCGGCGCGATCATCGTGCAATTCGTCGCACCTGATAGCTTTACCCTCGTTCTGTCGATCGCCTTCCTCGTCGGATTGGTGGTCGGCGGCGTGGGCTGGCTTCCCGGCGCGATTTTCGGCGGCGCGTTCGTCCTGTTCGTGCCCAACATCGCCGAAGGAGTTTCCAAGGGTCTTTCCGGCGCCGTCTACGGCGTCATCCTGATCCTGTTGATTTACCTGATGCCGACCGGCGCCGCGGGTTTCGTCCGCGCCGTCCTGTCGCGCTTCAAAGCTTAATCGCAACTCTGAAGATGGAGGATAAAGTACATGCTGTCTCATAAGATCAGCCGGCGCGGCGTCGCGCTCGGAATTGTCGCCGCCGGCACATTCGCCGCATCGGCCGCCATGGCGCAGAATATATTCTGTTCGGACGCGACCGACACCGAGATCAAGCTCGGCAATATCATGCCGTATAGCGGACCGGCCTCGGCCTATGGCATCATCGGCCAGGTCGAAGCTGCCTATTTCAAGATGATCAACGACCAGGGCGGCATCAACGGCCGCAAGATCAACTTCATCAGTTACGATGATGGTTACAGCCCGCCGAAAGCGGTCGAGCAGGCGCGCAAGCTCGTCGAAAGCGATGAAGTTCTGTTCATTTTCAATCCGCTCGGCACGCCGACCAATTCGGCGACCATGAAATACATGAATGCGAAGAAGGTGCCGCAGCTCTTCGTCGCCACGGGCGCAACCAAGTTCAGCGAAGATCCGAAGACCAATCATTGGACGATGGGTTGGCAGCCGAGCTACCAAACCGAAGGCCATATCTACGCCAAGTACATCCTGACCAATCACCCGAACGCGAAAATCGGCGTGCTGTATCAGAATGATGATTACGGCAAGGATGTCTACAAAGGCCTGAAGGACGGGCTCGGCGACAAGGCCAAGACAATGATCGTTGCCGATGCACCTTACGAGGTGTCGGACCCGACGATCGATTCGCAGATCCTGAAGCTCAAAGCTTCCGGCGTCGATCTTTTCATGGATATAACCACGCCGAAATTCGCGGCGCAGGCGATCAAGAAAGTGGCGGAGATCGGCTGGAAACCGACCCACATCCTCAACAACGTGTCTGCTTCGGTCGGCTCCGTGTTCAAGCCCGCGGGGCTCGAGAACGGCATCGGCGTGCTATCGACCGGCTACCTCAAGGACCCGAGCGATCCGAAGACCAAGGATGATCCGACCCTCAAGGACTTCTTTGCCTTTCTCGACAAATACATGCCGGATGCCGATCGCAGCAACCTGAACCTCGCTTACGGCTACGGCGTCACGCAGACAGTGGTGCAGGTCCTCAAACAATGCGGCGACGAGCTCACCCGCGAGAATGTGATGAAGCAAGCTGCCAACCTCAAAAATTTCAGGTCTGCGGTCTTCCTCGAAGGGATCACGGCGAACACGACCCCGAACGATTACTTCGTGCTCGAACAGCTGCAGATGATGAAGTTCACCGGCCAGTCCTGGGACTTTTTCGGCCCGATCCTCAGCAGCGAAGCCAAAAGCTGAGCGGCGTGAGCTGATCTGATCCGAAGCGCAGCATTTGAGGCGCCGCATCACCCGTGCGGCGCCTTTCTCTTTCCCGAACTGAAGTGCTAAAGGCACGGAAATGACGAGAACCTACGATATCGCGGTAATCCCCGGCGACGGCATCGGCAAGGAGGTCGTGCCGGAAGGCATGCGCGTGCTCGAACGGGCGGCGAAGAAATTCGGTTTCGAACTGAAGCAGAAATGGCACGACTTCGCCTCGTACGATTATTACGCCAAGCACGAACGCATGATGCCGGAGGACTGGGAAGCGCGCCTCAGCGATAAGCGCGCGATCTATTTCGGCGCCGTCGGCTGGCCCGAGAAAATCCCCGACCATATTTCGCTCTGGGGCTCGCTGATCCTGTTCCGTCGCAAGTTCGATCAGTACGTCAATCTGCGCCCGGTGCGGCTCATGCCGGGCGTTGCCTCGCCGCTCGCCAACCGCAAGCCGGGCGACATCGACTTTTATGTCGTGCGCGAAAACACCGAGGGCGAATATTCCTCGATCGGCGGGCGCATGTTTCCGGAGACCGAACGCGAATTCGTCGTGCAGGAAACGGTGATGACGCGCCACGGCGTCGATCGCGTCTTGAAATACGCTTTCGATCTCGCGGCGGAGCGGCCGAAGAAGCACCTGACCTCGGCAACGAAATCGAACGGCATCTCGATCACAATGCCCTATTGGGACGAGCGCGTCGAAGCGATGGCCAAAAACTATCCCGGCATCCGCTGGGACAAGTTCCACATCGATATTTTGACCGCAAATTTCGTGCTGCATCCCGACTGGTTCGACGTTGTTGTCGCCTCAAACCTCTTCGGCGATATTCTCTCCGATCTCGGCCCCGCCTGCACCGGCACGATCGGCATTGCGCCGGCCGGCAACATCAATCCGGAGGGCAAATTTCCGTCGCTGTTCGAGCCGGTGCACGGCTCGGCACCCGACATTGCCGGACAGGGCGTTGCCAATCCCATCGGACAAATCTGGTCGGGCGCCATGATGCTCGACCATCTCGGCGAGCGCGAAGCCGCCGCAGCGATCGTCGATGCGATCGCGCGTGTCTTATCGGAGCGCACGCTGCGCACGCGCGATCTCGGCGGCAATGCCGACACGAAGACGTGCGGCGAGGCGGTTGCCGACGCGATCGGTTGATTGTCGACGCGTCATGGCCGGGCTTGACCCGGCCATCCACATGATGATGAAGCACACGATTGCGTGGATGCCCGGCACAAGGCCGGGCATGACGGAGCCGTACAATTGACAAACGACATTCTCTATGACCTGCGCGACGGCATCGCCTATGTGACGCTGAACCGGCCGCAGGCGCGCAACGCGCTGACATTCGAGATGTACGAGGCACTGTTCGACATCGCCACGCGTGCCGCCACCGATGCGAACGTCGCTGCGATCGTCGTCAGCGGCGCCGGCGACAAAGCTTTCGCGGCGGGCACCGATATTGCCGAATTCCGCGCCATCAAGATTCCCGCCGATGCGCTCGCCTATGAAAGCAAGATCGATCGCATTCTCGGCGCGCTTGAGAGCTGCCCGAAGCCGATCATCGCCGCGATTTCCGGCGCCTGCACCGGCGGTGGCGCGGCGATTGCCGCCTGCTGCGATTTGCGCATCGCCACCGCCGATATGCGTTTCGGCTTTCCGATCGCGCGCACGCTCGGCAATTGCCTGTCGATGGGCAATTACGCGCGGCTCTGCATGCTGTTTGGCCCGGCGCGGACGAAGGAGCTCATCTTCACCGCGCGGCTGATGGGCGCGGAAGAAGCGAAGTCGGCGGGCTTCATCTCCGAAATCCTCGCCGATCACAACGCCTTGATCAAGCGCGCGCATGAGCTCGCGGCGCTTGTCGCGGGCCATGCGCCGTTGACGTTGAGCGCGACCAAAGAAGCGCTGCGCCGCCTTGCCGCGCAAGCACCGGACGGCGACGACCTCATCACGCAATGCTACATGAGCGATGATTTTCGCGAAGGCATGTCCGCTTTCCTGGAGAAGCGGGCGCCGAAATGGCAGGGCCGCTGACGCGCGGCGCCTAGAGTAGCCGCGGGCCCGCCGCCTATTGGCTCGACCAGACGATGCGCGAGACGAAGCTCACGTCTTGCATCGGCAGGATGCGATTCTTGTGGCGCGGATTAAGCGAGCCCAGCTCGATGAGCTTGGCGGTCTTGCGGCGCAATTCCTTGGCCATGACTTCGCCGTCGGCGGTCTTCACCACGACGCGGTCGCCGCGGCGCACCGGCGAGCCCGGCGAGACGATGATGATGTCGCCGTCGCGGTAGAGCGGCAGCATGGAATCGCCGGAAATTTCGAGCGCGTAGCTGTGCTCGTCGGTGACGGCGGGAAAATCGATCTCGTCCCAGCCGGAGCCGACGGGAAAGCCGCCATCGTCGAAGAAGCCGCCCTTGCCGGCTTGCGCGAAGCCGATCAGTGGCAGCGGCCGCCGCATCGCCGGCGAGGCGACCATCGCGATGAATTCGTCGAGGCTGGCGCCGGTGGCGTCGAGCACTTTGGCGACCGATTCGGTCGAGGGCCAGCGAAGCCGTCCGTCGGGGCCGACGCGCTTCGAGCGGTTGAAGGTGGTCGGATCGAGCCCGGCCTTGCGGGCAAGGCCGGAGGCCGAGAGATCGTAGCGCGCCGCAAGCGTGTCGATCGCCGTCCAGATCTGAGCGTGCGTGAGCATGAGCTGCGTCTCGAGTCGGAATACGGGTATTATTCCTAATACAGGAATATCAGCTTGCGCGGGCTCGGCAAGCGGAAACTTCGCGCTAATTCCATCTTGCCCCCACGCGGCGACAGATCGGCCGCATCGGCGATCAGCGCGAAGATTATCTTCTGAAAACGCTTTCCGGTTACACGAGCGGCGAGCGCAAGGGTTATGATCCGCGATGGACAAGGTCGCGCAGGAATTATCCGACGCCGAGATGGGTGCAATCGCGCACTAGAACGGTCACGCCGCGTGCGGTCAACGGCATCATGGTGATCAAGACTGGAAGTCGGAACGGCGGCGGCAATCCGAACGAGTTCTGCCGAACATAGTTGCGAGCAACGTCCCCCTACCGCGCCGCCGCCGCCCCCTCATGCGTGACGCGCGCTTGCGGCGGCGGCAGCGCCTCGATCTTGGAGAGGCCCTGCTTTACCGCCTGCTGCACCTTCTCGAAGGCGCGCACCTCGATCTGCCGCACGCGCTCGCGCGATATGTCGAACTCGCCGGATAATTCCTCAAGCGTGATCGGGTCTTCGGCGAGCCGGCGCGCCTCGAAGATGCGGCGCTCGCGCGGGTTCAACACGGAGAGGGCGCCGCGCAAGGCCTCGTGGCGGTTCTCGCTCTCTTCGCGGTTCGCCAGCAGCGCCTCCTGGCTGGCGCTTTCATCGACAAGCCAGTCCTGCCATTCGCCCTCGCCGGCCTCGCGCAGCGGCGCGTTCAAGGACGCGTCGCCGCTCATGCGGCGGTTCATGTCGACGACGTCCTGCTCGGTGACGCCGAGACGGGTCGCGATCGTCTGCACCTGCTCGGGGCGGAGGTCGCCCTCCTCCAGCGCCGAAATCTGGCTCTTCGCCTTGCGCAGGTTGAAGAAGAGCTTCTTCTGGTTGGCGGTGGTACCCATCTTCACCAGCGACCACGAACGCAGGATGTACTCTTGTATCGAGGCGCGGATCCACCACATGGCATAGGTGGCAAGGCGAAAGCCCTTGTCGGGCTCGAAGCGCTTGACCGCCTGCATCAGGCCGACATTGCCTTCCGAGACGACCTCGCCGATCGGCAGGCCGTAGCCGCGGTAGCCCATCGCGATCTTGGCGACGAGGCGCAGATGCGAGGTGACAAGCTTGTGCGCGGCGTCGGTGTCGCCGTGTTCGCGCCAGCGCTTGGCGAGCATGTACTCTTCCTGCGGTTCCAGCATCGGGAACCGCCGGATCTCGGTGAGATAGCGGGAAAGTCCGCTCTCGCCTGAGATCATCGGGAGTGCGTGAGCCATTTATCCTCCTTGCGGGACCCCCGTTCCGGCGGGTCCTCATCGCGGGCCGCTGCCCCTAAGCGCGCGCCGCAACCCACTCATATAGGCCTCCAAGGGGCTGGCCGGTAGGGCCCCGTGTGTGCAATGCGGTCGCAGGAGGCCTGCGGCTGCTGCAGTGCACTATCGGCGAATGGCGGAATCGGCGACGAGAACCGGCGCGCGATCCGGGGAGCGGCGCAGCAAATGATAGAGGATGATCGCGCCAAACGTGGCGGTGCCGATGCCGCCGAGCGCGAAACTCCCAATCTTTACAGTGAGATCGCCTGCCCCGGCGGTGAGCGCGACGGCGACCGTGATCAGGTTGCGGCCGTCCGAGAAGTCGACGCCGTTCTCAACCCAGATGCGGCCGGCGGTCGCGGCAATGAGGCCGAAGACGACCAGCGCCAGCCCGCCGATCACCGGCTCCGGTAAGGTTAAGATCAAGGCGCCGAATTTCGGCGAGAAGCCGAGCAGGAGCGCGACACAGCCGGCGACGACGAAGACCAGGGTGGAGAAGACGCGGGTCACCGCCATGACGCCCATGTTCTCGGCGTAGGTGGTCACCCCGGTGCCGCCGCCGAAGCCGGCGATGATCGTCGCCAATCCGTCGGCCAGGAAGGCGCGGCCCAGGATGGGGTCGAAATCCCTCCCCGTCATCGCCGATATCGCTTTCACGTGCCCGAGA
>Ga0164299_10000292_pt1 | contig 11119 bp, 9 predicted proteins | sample Whisoiple_221_MG_FD_109712 | JGI IMG/M metagenome (GOLD analysis project Ga0164299, IMG submission 109712) | Unamended control soil microbial communities from upstate New York, USA - Whitman soil sample_221_MG | ecosystem: Environmental > Terrestrial > Soil > Agricultural land ...
ATCAACCCCGAGACCCAGCGCATCAGTCTCGGCATCAAGCAGCTCGAAGCCGATCCGTGGGAGGGCATCGCCGCCAAATACCCAGTAGGCTCGCGGCTCACGGGCACGGTCACCAACATCACCGACTATGGCGCCTTTGTCGAGCTTGAGCACGGCGTGGAGGGCCTGATCCACGTCTCAGAGATGCGCTGGACGAAAAAGACCGTCCATCCCGGCAAGATCATCTCGACCAGTCAGGAAGTCGAAGTGCAGGTGCTCGAGGTCGATCCCGAGAAGCGCCGCATTTCGCTGGGGCTTAAGCAGACCCAGGAAAATCCTTGGGTCGCCTTCGCCGCCAGTCACCCGCCCGGCACCAACATCGAAGGCCCGATCCGCAATATCACCGAGTTTGGGCTGTTCGTCGGTCTGGATGGCGGCATCGACGGCATGGTGCATCTCTCGGATCTCGACTGGTCCAAGTCTGGGGAGGACGCCCTCAAGGACTATAACAAGGGCGACAACGTCAAAGCCGTGGTGCTCGAGGCCGACTCCGAGAAGGAGCGCATCAGCCTCGGCGTCAAGCAACTCACGCCGGATCCGTTTGCGTCGGGCGCGCCAAGCTCCAAGCTCAAGAAGGGCATGCGGGTGACCTGTGAAGTCGTCGCGGTGAAAGATAGCGGGCTGGACGTGAAGCTGCTCGACCACGACCTGACAAGCTTCGTCCGCCGCTCCGATCTCTCTCGCGACCGCTCCGAGCAGCGAACTGAGCGCTTCGGCGTCGGGGAGAAGTTCGACGCTGTGGTGACCCAGGTCGACGCTAAGGCTCGCAAAGTTTCGGTGTCGATCAAGGCACTGGAAATCGCCGAGGAGAAAGAGGCCGTCGCCCAATACGGCTCGACCGATTCCGGCGCTTCGCTCGGCGACATCCTTGGCGCCGCCTTGAGCAGGGCAAAGGAAGAGGACGCGGAAGAGACCGCGGAGAAGCCCAAGCGCAAGAGCCGGGCCAAAAGCGAGGCCAAGACCGAGGATTCAGCCGAGGCCGATGAATAGCTTTAGCAGCGCTGAGACGCGCCATAGGCGTCAATAGTATCTTCCAGAGAGACCGCAATTGATCGAAGCCGAAACTGTGATCGAGCGCCGCCGTCTCAGGCGGAAGCTCACTGTGTGGCGGCTCGCTGGCGTCGTGCTTGCCGTGCTCCTCATCGCGTTGCTGATGTCCGGCAGCGAGCGCATGGCTGGCTCCGGCAGCTTCCTGCCCCACATCGCCCGCGTGCAGGTGAGCGGCATCATCACCGACGACCAGAAGATGCAGGACCTAATCGACAAGGTTGGCAAGTCCGACCGGGTCAAGGCGGTGATCCTCGACATCAACAGCCCCGGCGGCACCACCGCTGGCGGTGAGGCGATGTATGACGCGGTCCGCCGTCTCGCAGAGAAGAAACCGGTCGTCGCGGTCTGCGGCACCCTTGCCACCTCCGCCGCCTATATCGTGGCGCTCGCCACCGACCGCATCTTCGTCTACGGCAACACCATCACCGGCTCGATCGGCGTCATTTTCCAATGGGCCGACGTGTCAGAGCTGATGCACACCCTCGGCGTCAAGGTCGAGGAGGTGAAGAGCGGCCCGCTCAAGGCGGTGCCGAACCCGTTCGAGCCCACCGATGAGAAGGGCAGGGCGCTCGCCGAAGAAATGGTGCAGGAGGCCAAGGTCTGGTTTGTCGATCTGGTCGGCAAGCGCCGCAATATCGAACCAGCATCCGTGCCAGGGCTGACCGACGGTCGCGTTTATTCCGGGCGGCAGGCGGTTGCGTTCAAGCTCGTGGATGAGATCGGCAACGAGAAGGAGGCCAAGCGATGGCTGCAGAAGGAACGCAACGTCGCTCCCGGGCTTTCAGTCGTCGACTGGAAGCCGAGGGCCGAAAGCGGGGGCATTTTGAGCTGGCTGTTCGGCGCGATCGCCTCGGAACTTGGCGTTTCTGCTGACAAACTCGTATCCCTATTCGGTCAAGTTTCGGAAGGACTTAGGCTTGACGGTCTAGTTTCGCTTTGGCACCCTGCAGGGAGCTAGCGGGGCTTTGGCCGGCAAGCCGGCGATGGTGGGGGCGATCATGATCAAGTCCGAATTGATTCAGCGCGTGGCCGCGGCCAATCCGCACCTGTTTCAGCGCGACGTCGAGCGCATCATCAACATCGTGCTCGATGAGATTACCGGAGCGCTTGCCCGCGGTGACCGGGTCGAGCTGCGCGGCTTCGGGGCGTTCACGGTGAAGCATCGAGCCGCGAGGCAGGGACGCAATCCGCGCACCGGGGACACGGTGTTTGTCGAGGATAAATTTGTCCCCTTCTTCAAGACCGGCAAGGAACTCCGCGAGCGCCTGAACCGCGAGGATGGCGCGGCTTAGGGCTTGATCCCCGATGGAACGGCCGTGATGCGCAATTTTGTCGCCGGCCTTATTCTCGTGCCGCTTGGCGTGCTGCTCGTGGCGCTCGCCGTGGTCAATCGCAAGCCCGTGACGCTCGGGCTCAACCCGTTCGACGGCACCTCTGGCTTTGGCGTCGAGGCGCCATTGTTCCTGTTACTGCTCGGCGCCTTCGCCGTTGGGCTCGTTATTGGCGGGCTCGCCACCTGGCTCAGCCAGGGCAAGTGGCGGAAGACGGCGCGGGCCGAAGCCCGCGCGGCCTCCACCTGGCGCCGCCACGCCGACCGGCTGGAGAAGGAGCTAGAGGGCTTGGACGCGCGCCCAAAGCGCGTGCGCCTCGCCGCCGACTAAGCTCCGCTCCGGGGGCCTTTCAGGCCCTACAAGCGCCGCTCATGTTGCACTGCGATGGACTTGAGCGCCCGGATTGCATAGGGTGGCGCGGCCTGGGCGCTCTTGGGAGCCCTGCACCTCCTCAAGCCAAAGAAAGTCCGTCAGGTGCCGGTGAAGGTAAAAATCTGTGGCGTGCGGACGCCTTCCATCGTCAATGCGGCGCTGGAGGCCGGCGCCGACTATGTCGGCTTCGTGTTCTTTCCGAAGAGCCCGCGTCACGTCACGCCTGAGGCGGCACGGCCGCTTGCCGAGCTTGCCTTTGGACGCGTCGAAACCGTCGCGGTCCTGGTCGACCCCGACGACGCGTCCATCGATAAGATCCTCACTACGGTCCGCCCGAGCCTTCTGCAGCTTCATGGCAACGAGACGCCGGACCGCGTTGCGGCGATCAGGGCGCACTCCGGCTTGCGCACCATCAAGGCCATTGGCGTTGCTGGTCCCGACAACGTGGCGACGGCCGCTGCCTATCGGGGCATCGCCGATATGATCCTGTTCGACGCAAGAGCTCCCGCCGGTTCCGGCGTTCCCGGTGGCCATGGGCTCGCCTTCGACTGGCATGCCCTTGGTGGCCTTCGTGCCGAGCGTCCCTTCGCACTGTCCGGCGGGCTCGATCCCGACAATGTCTGGGAGGCCTTGGTTACAACCGGCGCCGACATGGTCGACGTGTCGTCTGGCGTGGAGCGGGCTCCAGGGGAGAAGGACGAGGCCCTGGTGCGCGCGTTCATCCAGGCGGTGAGGGCGGCACCCCCGCTGCAGAAGGCGTTTGCCTCATGAGCGCTATTCTGGATCAGCCGTCGCTCAACTCCTATCGCACCGGGCCCGACGAGCGCGGGCATTTCGGCCTCTATGGCGGCCGCTACGTTGCCGAGACGCTGATGCCGCTGATCCTCGATCTGGAGCGCGCCTACACTGAGGCTACGGCCGATCCATCGTTCCAGGCAGCGATGGATGGCCATCGCGCAACCTACGTTGGAAGGCCGTCGCCGCTCTATTTTGCAGAGCGGCTCACGCAGCATTGCGGCGGCGCGAAAATCTATTTCAAGCGCGAGGAGCTCAATCACACCGGCGCGCACAAGGTGAATAATGTGCTCGGCCAGATCATGCTGGCCAAGCGTATGGGCAAGACGCGCATCATCGCCGAGACCGGCGCCGGCATGCATGGCGTTGCGACAGCGACATTGTGCGCCAAGTTCGGCCTGCCTTGCATTGTCTACATGGGTTCCGTGGACGTCGAGCGGCAGAAGCCGAACGTGCTCCGGATGAAGATCCTCGGCGCCGAGGTTTGCGCCGTCGAATCGGGTTCCAAGACGCTTAAGGATGCAATGAATGAAGCGCTGCGCGACTGGGTTGCCAATGTGCACGACACGTTCTATTGCATCGGTACGGTGGCGGGGCCGCATCCTTACCCGGCGATGGTGCGCGATTTCCAGTCGATCATCGGCCGTGAGACGCGCGAGCAGATGCTTGCTGCGGAGAACCGGCTGCCGGATTCGCTGATCGCCTGCATTGGCGGCGGCTCCAATGCCATGGGCCTGTTCCATCCGTTCCTCGACGAGCGCGGGATCGAAATGTACGGCGTCGAAGCGGCCGGCCACGGTCTTGGCAGTGGCAAGCATGCGGCCTCGATTGCCGGCGGCCGGCCAGGGGTGCTGCACGGCAACCGCACCTATCTGTTGATGAACGAGGACGGCCAAATCGAGGAGGCGCATTCGATTTCCGCCGGACTCGACTATCCCGGCATCGGACCAGAGCATGCCTGGCTCAACGACACGGCCCGCGTGAAATTCCTCTCGGCGACCGACGCCGAGGCGGTGGCTGCGTTCCAGCTTTGCAGCAAGCTCGAAGGCATCATCCCGGCGCTCGAGCCCGCGCATGCGCTCGCTGGCGTGCTCGACCTCGCGCCGCAGAAGCCGAAGGATCACCTGATGGTGGTCAATCTTTCCGGTCGAGGCGATAAGGACTTGGATTCCGTAGCAAATTACTTGAGCGCCAGGACGCGAGGGGCAAGCTGACGACTAGGGCTAACGGTATGACGCGCATTGACAAGCGATTTGCGGAGCTGAAGGGGCAGGGGCGTGCGGGCCTCCTGACCTTCATCACTGCCGGCGATCCCGATTACGCCACCTCGCTCAAGCTGCTAGAGGCCCTGCCGCAGGCCGGTGCCGACTTCATCGAGCTCGGCATGCCGTTCTCTGATCCCATGGCGGATGGACCCGCGATCCAGGCCTCCTCGACCCGCGCGCTTCATGCCGGGCAGACCATGGTCAAGACCCTCACCATGGTTAAGTCTTTCCGGCAACACGACAAAACCACGCCCATCGTGTTAATGGGCTATTACAACCCCATATATATCTACGGCGTGGACCGGTTTTTGAAGGATGGGGTCGCCGCCGGAGTCGATGGTCTAATCGTGGTCGACATGCCGCCAGAGGAAGACGCCGAGCTTCGCCCGCCGGCAAGCGCAGCAGGGCTGAACTTCATTCGCCTTGCCACGCCAACGACCGATGCCAAGCGCCTGCCGGCGGTGCTCGCCAATACTTCGGGCTTCGTCTACTACGTCTCGATCGCGGGGATCACCGGAACGGCTGCGCCCGACCTTGCCGACGTTGGCACCCATGTCGGCCGCATCAAGGCGGCAACCAAGCTTCCGATTGCTGTTGGCTTCGGCGTGAAGACCAAAGAGCAGGTAAGCGCGATTGCCAAGCTCGCAGAGGGAGTGGTGGTGGGCTCGGCGCTGGTTAGCGCCATCGCCCAGAGCCTCGACGCCCAAGGCAAAGCGACGATGGAAACCGGCCCCAAGGTGCTTGCTTTGGTCGAACAATTGGCGTCCGCGCTCCGCCAGCCGGCGGCGGCCGCGGCGCTTTAGGCACGATTGCGCGTTTAGGTCGAGTATTGCTCTGAGCTCTTGGTAGACCCGTGAACTGGATCAACAACGTCGTCAGGCCCAAGATCCGCAGCATCCTTCGCAAGAAGGAGATACCGGACAATCTCTGGGTCAAGTGCCCCGAGACCGGGCAGATGATCTATTACAAGGATCTCGAAGCCAACCAGTTCGTGGTCCCTGGCTCGAACTACCACATGCGCGTCGCGGCAACGGGCAGGCTGAAAGGCCTGTTCGACGGCGGCGAGTACGAGAGCATCGCCCTTCCCGAAGTGCCCATGGACCCGCTCAAGTTCCGTGACGAGCGGCGCTACACCGACCGCATCAAAGATGCCCGCGGCAAGACCGGCCTTGCCGACGCCGTTCTGGTTGGCGCTGGCAAGCTCCAAGGTGAGAATATCGTTGCCGCCGTGCAGGACTTCGATTTCCTCGGCGGCTCGCTCGGCACCGCCGCAGGCGAAGCAGTGATCTCCGGCATGCGCACGGCGGTGAATCGAGAGAGCCCGTTCATTCTGTTTGCCGCGTCCGGCGGCGCGCGCATGCAGGAAGGCATTCTCTCGCTCATGCAGATGCCGCGCACCACCGTGGCCGTGCAGGAATTGCGCGAGGCAAAGCTTCCCTACGTGGTCGTGCTCACTCATCCCACCACCGGCGGCGTGACGGCCTCCTACGCCATGCTCGGCGACATCCATATCGCCGAGCCGGGCGCGCTGATCGGCTTTGCCGGACCGCGGGTTATCGAGCAGACCATCCGCGAGCAGCTCCCCAACGGCTTCCAGCGCGCCGAATATCTGCTCGACCACGGCATGGTCGACATGGTGGTGCATCGCCACAAGCTGCGCGACACGCTCGGCCGCATCTGCCGCCTGCTCACCCATCCGAGGCCTGGGCGCGACATCGCGCTTGCCGACCACGTCGATGGCATGAATTCGCATCCAGCGCCGGCGGCGACCATGGCGAGACTCGGCGGCAACGGGGAGATCGTCGATGTCGAGATCGAGGAGGACGACGACGATAATTTGAGCGAGCCCTTCGGCCACGTTGTCGATCCACGCCCACCGCGTAGCGTCTAAAGGCAATCCCATTGACCAATTTGCCCCACAGCGACGAGGGCCGCTCGCCACTGCCCTCGGTCTCGGGAAGCATGACGCTGCTCGAGCGCCTCAAGGCGCTGCACCCGCAATCCATCGACTTGTCGCTTGGGCGCATCGAGCGCCTGCTCGCAGGCCTCGGGCATCCAGAGCGCAAGCTGCCCCCAGTGATCCATGTCGCCGGCACCAATGGCAAGGGATCGCTGATCGCCTTCGTCCGAGCCATCGCCGAGGCGCTGGGTAAGCGCGTGCATGTCTACACCTCGCCCCACCTCGTCAATTTTCATGAGCGCGTCGTGCTAGCGGGGCCGCATGGCGCGGCACCCATTACCGAGGACAGGCTGGTGGAGTGTTTAGCGCGCGCCGAGGCGGCCAATGCCGGCGAGCTGATCACTCTGTTCGAGATCACCACTGCCGCAGCCTTTCTCGCCTTCGCCGAGACACCGGCGGATTTGCTGCTGCTTGAAACTGGCCTCGGCGGCAGGCTCGACGCGACCAACGTGGTGGAGAAGCCAATTGCCACGTCCATCACGCCGATCTCCATCGATCACGTTTCCTTTCTCGGTCACACCCTTACGGCCATCGCCGGCGAGAAGGCCGGCATCCTCAAGCCCGGCGTTCCGTGCATCGTAGGGCGCCAGGGGGCAGAGGCGCTGAAAGTGATCGAAGCGAGAGCGGAAGAGATCGGTGTGCCGCCGCATGTGTTCGGGCGCGATTTCGATGTGTATGAGCAGCACCGGCGGCTGATCTTCCAGACCGCATCGCGGCTGCTCGACTTGCCGCTGCCACGCCTCAATGGGCGGCACCAGATCGACAACGCCGGCGCCGCCATTGCCACGGCAAGCGTCGCCTTCGGCGATGCGCTCACCATACAGGCGCTGGAGCAGGGGCTGACCCATGCCGAATGGCCGGCGCGGCTCGAGCGCCTCGGCGACGGCGCGCTCTACCAATATGTTGGAGAGGGCACCGAGATTTGGCTCGACGGCGGCCACAATGCAGCCGGCGGCCAGGCCATCGCGCATGCCCTCGCCGAGTTCGAGGAGCGCGTGCCGCGCGCCGTCCATCTCATCTGGGGCATGATGGAAACCAAGGACGCGCACGCCTTTATCGCCCCGTTCAAGGGCCTGGTCGAGCGCGTCTACACCGTGCCGATCCCCGAGGAGGCGAACGCCTTCTCGGCCGAGGCTCTCGCGGAGATTGCCGCTAGCGAAGGCTTCGACGGAACGCCGACGAGCGGGGTCGCGCTCGCGCTGATGCAATCCCGGGCGGCGTTAGGGCGCCCGGGACGCGTCCTGATCTGCGGCTCGCTCTATCTCGCGGGCCATGTCCTCAAGCTGCATGGGAGCTAGGCTGCGGCGACACCGATATTGCCGCTGATCCAGTCGGCGAGCCGGTTCTTCGGCAGCGCTCCAGTCTGGGTCGCAGCGAGCTGACCGTCCTTGAAGATCATTAGTGTCGGGATCGCGCGCACGTTGTAACGCGATGGAGTCCGAAGGTTCTCATCGATGTTGAGCTTGACGATCTTGACCTTGCCATGGAGTTCCTTGGCGATCTCCTCGAGCGCCGGCGCGATCTGCCGGCAGGGGCCGCACCATTCGGCCCAGAAATCCACCACCACGGGCGTGGAAGACTTGAGCACGTCGGCCTCGAAGGTGTCGTCGGAAATCGCTGAAGTTGCCATTTGCTTCTCCTGGTTCACCGGCAATCGACCCCACAAATGGCCGGTCTCGTCGTCGATTTGGAACCTAGGTGCGCACCTTGAGAACGTCAAGGCTGCGGCCCCTCCGGCAAGATTCGCTGTTCGGCCAAATCAAGCAGTGTTGATGGGATGTGCATGAGCTTTGGGCCGTCGGTCCAAACGATTGCCGCCTGCAAAGCGCGCTCGGGGAACATGATTCGAAGCGCCGCGCGGTAGGCGGCAAGTTGCGCGATATAGCCCGGTGCCACCGCTTCGAGCGTCGCGGGCGGCGGCCGATTCGTCTTGTAGTCGAGCACGAGCAGAGCTTCGTCGAGCACCGCCAGGCGGTCGATCTGGCCTGACAGCTCGCGCGCGTTTTGGCCCTCCCCGAACCTCGCCACCACCGGCACCTCGCCGAAACTCCCAGGCGAGAAGATTGGGGCGAAGCTTGGATCGCGCACGATGGCGAGCGTCTCGCTCACGACCTCCTCCAGCATCTCCGCCGGCAAATCGCTGCCGCGTACGGCGACGAAGGCCCGCGCCGCCCGCTCCTGTTCGGCAGGCATGATCTGCGGCAAATACTGCAGCAATCTGTGCACGAGGCGGCCACGGGCGAAGCGCCGATTGTCGGCAAGTGCCTTCGGCCCATAGGGCGGTTGCTCCGCGTAGGTTTTGGCGTCCTCAGCCAAATGCGGGCCGAGCCGCGACGGCATCAGGATCTCCCGCGAGCGTTCAGGCGGTGCCGGCCTTGCGGCCCAATCGGGAAGGCTCGCCGCCGCGGTCTGAGCTTCGCTTGGTGCACATGCCTTGACCGCTTTTTCCTGCTCACTCACGAGCCTCCCTACTGGCTTCCCATCAAAGCCTTCCGCCTCGGTCAGATAGCCTCGTAGCCCCTGTTCCAAGATCTCGTACCAGCTCGTCCTCTCTGGGGCCTCCTTCTGACTCCAGCCGCATAGATAGAGCCGGTCCCGCGCCCTCGTCATGGCGACGTAGAGCAGCCGGTGATACTCCGCGATCTCGTCTTGGCGCGAGATTGCCTTTGCCGTCTCGATATGTGGGAGGCTGTTGCCACCAGCCGCCCACACAATATGGCCAACCTCATCTTCCGGAACGCCAAGCCGCTTCAGTCCATAGATGCTCGAGCCTTGCCGGCGCGGCAGCATACAGGTGTCCGGCAGGAACACGATCGGCGCCTGCAATCCCTTGGCGCCATGCACGGTCATGATGCGGACCTCGTCGCGCTTCTGTTCCATGTCACGTTTGATCTCGACCTCGCTCGCACGCAGGTCGTTGACGAAGCCTTGAAGCGACGGCGGCGATTCCCGGTCAAAGGCAAGAGCGAGGTCGAGAAACTCATCGAGCGCCTCGGAGCCCTCTGGTCCGAGCCTGCTGATCATCCGCTTCCACATCGCCCGCCCGTCATCGCCAAGCAGCTCGAGGAAAAACTCGTAAGGCGGGGCGAAGTCGACGCGCGAGAGCCAGCGCGACAGGCGGTCAGCGGCTTCTGCGAAGCGCTTGTCCTCCACTGATTTGGCTTTCAGCCTGTCCCACAGGGACGTTCGCCCCCGCTCGAAAGCGAGAGCGAATAAGTCGTCGTCATCGAGCCCGAACAGCGGGCTCTTCAACACGATGGCGAGCGCGAGGTCGTCCTCCGGCATCAGCAGGAAGTCGGCGAGCGACATCAAGTCCATGGCCGCAATCTGCTGAAGGAGCAGCATGCGGTCAGCGCCGGCCACCGCGATCTTCGCGTGATTCAGCGCGCGGATCATCGGGGCGGTGAAGGGCTCGCGGCGGCGGACCAAGATCAGAATGTCGCCTGGCCTGATCTTGCGGCCTTCTGACAAAAGCTCCTCGCCGTTGTCGAGCCAGGCCTTGATCTGGGCAGCGATGCGTTGGCAAAGGATGTCGACGGCACGCGCCGGCGCCGCATCATCGTTCCAGGGCTCGAAGGCTTCCGCCGGTTCTGGCTTCGTCTCGGCTTCGACCGGCCAAAGCTCGACGAGGCCAGCCTGCCCTTTGCGAAAGGCTTGGTGCTCGATGATTTTGGCCTCGCCGAAGTTCAGGCCATGCGTCGCGGGAAGCGTGTTGAACACCGCATCGACCGCCTCAAGAATGGGTTCGGTCGAGCGAAACGACAGCGTGAGCGGCACCTCGTTCCAGTCTTGCCCGACGGCACGCGCTCTGGTGCGAAAGTCGCGTCCTACCTCACCAAAACGCTTGGGTTCTGCGCCCTGGAAGCTGTAAATCGACTGCTTTTCGTCGCCCACCGCGAACAGCGTGCGCACTCTGTCGCTCGCGCCTTTACCGGCAAAGAACTCCTCGGCAAGCCGCGTGATGATCGACCATTGCGGCGGGTTCGTGTCCTGCGCCTCATCGACCAGAATATGGTCGATGCCTCCGTCGATCTTGAATAGCACCCAGGCGGCAGCGCCGGCGCGGGAGAGGAGGGCCTGCGTCTTGAGGACCAGGTCATCGTAATCGAGAACGGCTTGGCTTCGCTTGACGCGCTCATATTCGGTGTGGATGGTGTCGGCGAGCAACAGCACCGCTCCGCTAGCCTCGGCGCAACGAGTTTGCGCTCGTTTGAGATCGAGTTCGGCAAACTTGAGCTGCCCCGCGTCGAGAGCGGCGCAAAGTTGGGGCGACGCCGTCCGCAGCGCCTTGCTGCAAACCGATTTGC
>Ga0164299_10000295_pt1 | contig 11062 bp, 17 predicted proteins | sample Whisoiple_221_MG_FD_109712 | JGI IMG/M metagenome (GOLD analysis project Ga0164299, IMG submission 109712) | Unamended control soil microbial communities from upstate New York, USA - Whitman soil sample_221_MG | ecosystem: Environmental > Terrestrial > Soil > Agricultural land ...
CGCGCTGAAGCGGCCGTTGGCGCGTGGATCAGCCGTCGGCCGACCCGAGCTGAAGCTCGATTTCTAAAGAGGCTGGAGATCGCCGCACATCGCATCGCCAGAGGTTTGTGCGACAGCCTCGCGCGTAAGGATTTACAAAGAATTTTGCTTCTGCGCGCCACCCGCGCGCTTGGACCTGGAACGGTCGCGCTGTGTCGCGCCAGATCGCCAGCAGCGCTCGCAGGGAGGATGGGACCGCGTCGGTCGAGATGGTCGCTGTCGTCCCATTCCTGCTGCTGGCGATTCTGGTGGCGGCACAACTGGGGATCGCCGGGTATGCGCTCTGGTCGGCGGGGATCGCGGCGCGGGCGGGGGCGCGAGCGGCGCTGGTCGGCAACGACGCGGACGCCGCCGCACGGCGGGCGCTGCCGTCGGCGCTGCGCGGCGGCGCGGAGCTGAGCGACGACGACTCGGTCTCGGTCCGGGTCTCGATCCCACTTCTCCTGCCGGGGATGCCGCGGGTGATGGTCGGGGCGAACGCAGTCTTGGAGCCCGACGGTGGATAGGGAGGAGGGGCAGAGCAGCGTCGAGCTGGTCGCGGCCCTGCCGGCTCTATTGCTGGCGGGCCTGGTCGCGCTGCAACTGCTCGCCGCGGGCTATGCGCTGACCCTCGCCGACGGCGCTGCCGAGGCCGGGGCGCTGGCGCTGGCCTCCGGCCGACCCGCCGTCGAGGCGGCGCGCGGAGCCCTGCCCGGCTGGGCCGAGGACGACGTCGACGTCTCGGTTGAGGGAGGGCGGGTGACCGTGCGTCTGCGCCCACCATCACCGATCCCCACACTCGCCGACCAGCTCGCGGTTACGTCCTCTGCGGTGGCGAGGCCGAGATGAGCGCCGTCGCTCTTGGCGGCGAAGCCGACCTGAGCCCAGTGGTCCTCGTCACCCGGGTCGGCGCCGCGGCTGGATCGCGGGCGGCGGCCGCGGCGCTCGCATGCGCCGCCTCCGAGCCCGACCGGGCGGCTCTGCTGATTGACCTCGAGCAGGGCCGCCCGCCGCATTCCACCCTGGTCGCGACCGCTGGGGCGCGAGCTCTGGAGGAGCGATTGGCGGCGCATATGCCGGATGCCGCCGTTGCCTCCCGCGGGCAGGTCTGTCAGCTGCGGCTCGTGCCAGAGGCGGCGGCGATCGAGCAGGTCGCCGCCGCCCTGCCGCTCGCACGCGAGTCGGCGGCCGTGGTCCACCTGCCACCGCCCCTGCTGCGGCCAGTGCTCGCCGACCCGCGCATCGGAGCCACGAGCGTGTTGCTTCGCGCGGATCTCGGCAAGGACCGAGCCCTCACGGCTCTCACCGTCCGTGATCTGCTGGCGCAAGGCCTGCGCGTGGCCGTCTTCAAGCTCCCGCTTGGCTGGATCGCTTCGCGCGTCGCCCTGCTTGGCGGCCTGTCAGGCGGGAGCGTGGGCCTGTCTGGGCAGGCGGCAAGTCGTTTGCTGAATGAGAATTCGCCGCCAGTGTCGCAACCGTGCTACAGTAGACAACATGACTCGGAAGCTGAGCCAGCGAGAGCTGCGCAACAGGAGCGGCGAGATCATGCGCGCGCTGGACGAGGGAGAGGACTTCATAGTCACCCGCAACGGGGTGCCGGTCGGTGAGCTGCGCCCGATCCACAGGCGAAAGCCCACCTTCATTTCCAGGGAGGAGCTCTTCGCCCTCTTCGAGGGCGCGCCTCATATCGACTACGAGCGGTTCCGAGCCGACATCGACGCCTACGTCGATCAGGATCCTACGCCTCGTGGCTGAGGCGCCCGGAGGGCGCGCCTTGCTCGACACCTCCGTAGCCGTCGCGTTGGGCGAGATCCCCCTTGACTTGCTGCCCGTCAACACGGCGATATCCACGCTGACTCTCGCCGAGTTGACGGCGGGTCCCTGTGCGGTCAACGACGAGTTGGAGCGAGCGAGACGACAGGATCGAATCCAGCGCTTCGAGTCTGGCGTCAACGCGTTGCCTTTTGACTCCAATTGCGCACGGGCATTTGGATTGGTTTACGCCGCGGCCGGCCGCAAGGCCCGCGGCTCTCGTGTGGTCGACCTGATGATCGCCGCGACGGCACTTGCCCACGACTTGCCGCTCTACACCATGAACCCAAAGGATCTTCGCGGCCTCGAGGGGCTCATCGAGGTCGTCGGCGTCCGGACGTGATCGCCGCCGCGATCCGCGCTCCGTAAAATTCGCCGCGCCCGGACTGCCGCGAACCGCGGATGAGATCCGTCGGACAGCAGTTACGGCGTGGCGGCGTGCCAGGTGCCGACGTCCTTGAAGCCCTCGCCGTTCGCCTGGCCCTTGTGCGAGTCATCGTCGAAGGTGTAGAGCGGTCGGCCTTCGAAGGTCACCTGGCGCCGCCCGTCGGGGCGCTTGACGGTGCCGAGCGCGACCGGACCCGTCGGCTTCACGCCCTTTGCCACCACAAGCGGGTGCCAGTCTTTGAGGCAGCTGCCCTTGCAGATGAAGGTGCCGTGCTTCTCCGCGCTCAGCGTGTAGAGGGTCAGTCCGTTGTTGGCGGTGAGGACGGTGTGGCCGAGCGCTGGGCTGTGCGCCTCCTTGACGACGCGCTTCGTGGTTTGCGCCGATGCGAGCGAGCCGTAGAGGCCGGCGACGGCGACGATCGCAACCGCGGTGGCGATTGCAAGGCTGAGGCGGTGGGATCGATGGCTGGCTGACGGCTGTTGCATGAACGCTCCTCGGCTCGGATTCCGGTGTCGCCCTTTCTACGGACGCGACTCCGCCTGGGTTCGATTGCACGAATGGAAGGGTCACCGCTCGTTCCCTGCGGATATATTCGCGAATCCCGAGCGTACCTGGAGGGCATTAGGGTGGATCATCAGGCAGAGCGGAATCTCGAGAAGATCGAGCACATCGTGGTTCTCATGCTCGAGAACCGCTCCTTCGACCACATGCTCGGGTATCTCTCGCTCCCGGGGGAGAACGGGGGGGCGGGTCGGGAGGATGTCGACGGGCTGACCGGACCCGCGGTGAACCACAACCAGTTCGAAGGCGAGACGTTCCCGATCGAGCCGTTCGGCGACAATCGGATCCTGAGCAAGGCGCAGGATCCCTGCCACTCGGGCCCGTGCGTGGCGGAACAGATGGAAGACGGAATGGGTGGCTTCGTCGCCAATTACGCGACCACCCGGGAACCCGGCGCGATCGGTCCGCAGCCGGGCGATCCGATGCTCTACCAGACGGCCGACAACGTCCCGGTCTTCGATTTCCTCGCGCGCGAGTTCGCGATCTGCGATCGCTGGTTCTGCTCGGTGCCGGGTTCGACCTGGCCCAATCGCATCGCCTCCCTCGCCGGCGAAGCCAGGGAAAAGAGCAACCGCGCCGTGCCCCTCTACTCGTACCGCTCCTTCGTCCGATCGCTGCCGGCGAAGGTGAGCTGGCGCTGGTACTCGTCCGACCCCGGGTCGCTGCGGCTCGTCGACGACAAATACCGAATCGGCTGGGAGGACCACTTCGCTCACGTCGAGAAGCCAACCGCGATCCAACCGCGCACGCTGTACGGGGATATCCGCAGCGGCGAACTGCCGCAGGTCGCCTGGATCGACCCCAACTTCGTCGACCTCGGCGGGTTGACCGGCGCCGATGACGACCACCCGCCCACCGATGTGATGGCCGCCCAGAGCTTCGTGCTGAAGATCTACAACATGCTGAGGTCGAAGCAGTCGCTGTGGAGGAAGACGATGCTCGTGATCGTCTACGACGAGCACGGCGGCTTCTACGACCACCGCGATCCGGGGCAGGGTCTTCCGCCGAAGTTCAGCGAACGCGCCGAGTTCGGGACCTTCGGCCCGCGGGTGCCGGCGATCGTCGTCTCGCCGTTCGTCGGACCCGGCACCGTCTACGGCTCACCGCAGGGGGAGGACCCCGATTTCCTCTACGACCACACCTCGCTGATCAAGACGATCCTGCTCCGGTTTGCCGGCGGAGAATTCAGCGGCCTGCCGCCGCGGGTGGCCTCGGCAGCCCACCTCGGGCACCTGCTGACCGAGAAGGATCCGCGCGAGGCGCCGGTCGTGCCGGAGGAGTCGGTCAACCGGGTCACCAACTGGTGGGCCGGTCAGATCGGCCGGCGGCTGACCGATCCGATGGCGAATGTCCCGGCGATGCTGGAGCTGGAGGCAGGGGAAGACGAGGGTCTCGAGGGCGCCGCTGAGTTCCTTTGGGAAGCGATCGGCTGGATAGTCGACCGCGTGCCGTTCCTGCACAGGAAGCCGACGATCGCGATTCCCCCCGATGCGAACGAGCTCGAGCTTGGCATCGCCAGGGCCGCGGCAAAGATCAGGAAGAAGGGTCTGCCTCCGGGTCAGCCCTAGATCCAGTTGCAGTTGCGTTTGAATTGCGCTGCAGAAGATTTCGATTGAGCGCACCACACGCGCGTTCTCGCCCGTCAGGGTCGCGCCATGGAAGCTCGCAGAGAGGATGGTCAGGCGCTGCTGCTGGCACTGGGGGGCGCCTTCGCGCTGATCGTCGCCGCGCTGGCGCTGGTCGCGATCGCCGCCGCGGTGACGGGCAAGGGGAGGGCGCAGCGGGCGGCCGACCTGGCGGCGATCTCGGCGGCGCGCTCGATGCGCGACGACCTGCCGCGCCTGCTGGCGCCATCGTCGCTGCCGAGCGGGCTGCCCAACCCCGCGCACATGGAGAAGGCGGAATATCTGGCGCGGGCGCGAGTCGTGGCCGTACGGGTTGCCAGGGGAAACGAGGTCGATGAGGGGCACCTGCGGATCTCCTTCCCGGACGCCGCCTCCTTCGCGCCGGTGCGGGTGAAGGCGGTGGTTGTCGGCAGCGTCGATCTGGAGACGGGCCGAAAACCCGCCAAGATCGAAGCCTCGGCCGTGGCCGAAGCGGCGGCGCCTGCAGCGGCCGCTGGACCGGGGTCGATGCCGGCGATGGCGAGCGGCGGCGGCTACAGCGGCCCGCTCGTCTACCGCAACGGCGAGGGAATGCGCCCCGACGTGGCTGCCGCCTTCGATCGTATGGCGGCGGCCGCGGCTGACGCCGGCCTGACGCTCATCGTCAACTCCGGCTTTCGCTCCGACGCCGAACAGGCGGCGCTCTTCGCTGCCCACCCCGACCCGCGCTGGGTCGCGCCGCCGGGCCACTCGCTGCACCGCTGCGCGACCGAGCTCGACCTCGGCCCGGAATCGGCCTACGGCTGGCTGGCCGCAAACGCCTCGCGGTTCGGCTTTCTCCAGAGATATCCGTGGGAGGCCTGGCATTACGGCTACGACCGCCCGCCGGCGCCCTGCTCGGCGGCCGGCAATTCGGTCTCGGCAGGTGGCGGTCGCGCAGGTCCAAGCGGGGAAGACGGCGCCCTCGCTGGGACTGCGGGGCTTCCCTCCTTCGTACCCGGGCAGTATCGGGCGCCGCTGCTGCGCGCCGCCGCTCACTGGAATGTCTCCGCCGCCCTGCTCGCCGCCCAGCTGATGGCCGAGTCGAACTTCAACCCGTACGCGGCGTCGCCGGCCGGCGCCCAGTGCATCGCCCAGTTCATCCCCAGCACCGCCGCGGCCTACGGCCTGCGCGACCCCTTCGATCCGGTGGAAGCGATGGAAGCCCAGGCCCACCTGATGTCGGACCTGATCCATCAGCTCGGCTCCTCTCAACTCGCCCTGGCCGCCTACAACGCCGGCCCGGCCCCGGTTGAAGCCTGCCACTGCATCCCCGATATCCCCGAGACGACCGCCTACGTAAGCCGAATCCTCGCTCTCCTCGGCGGCGCCGGCGCCCTCGTCGTCCCGACCTTCGAAGTGAGGCTGGTTGCGTGATGCTCGGAAGCCAACAAAGCGACCATCGCCGAGCCCAGCAGAGCACCGTTTGGTGTAGTCATACACCCTGAGGTGTATTCTCTAATCTCAATGACGCGGACGAACATCGAGATCGACGACGACCTGATCGGTCGTGCGATGCGCCTCTACCGCCTGCCCAGCAAGCGGGAGGCGGTCGACCTTGCCCTGCGCAGGCTCGTTGGCGAGCCGATGAGTCGCGAGGAAATGCTCGCGGCGGAGGGGTGTGGCTGGGCCGGCGATCTCGCTGAGATCCGCGCCAGAGACGAGATCCCCGAGCGATGATCCTCGTCGACAGCTCCGCCTGGATCGAGTTCCTGCGCGCCACCGGAAGCACGACCCACCAGCGGCTGCGCTCGGCGCTGGAGGAGGGGGCGGCCTTGGCCTGCACCGACGTGATCCTGATGGAGATCCTCGCCGGCGCTCGCGACGATGCTGACCGCGAACGGCTGCGGCGCCTGCTCTGCAGCGTCGAATTTCTCGCGGTCGAGGGCCCGTCTGACTACGAGCGTGCCGCCGAGCTGTATCGACTCTGCCGCAGCGAGGGCGAGACACCGCGCAAGCTCAGCGACTGCCTGATCGCCGCCGTCGCCATTCGCAACGGCGCCAAGCTCCTCTGCGCGGACGCCGACTTCCTCGCCATTGCCCGTCACGCGCCTCTGCATCTAGCAGCGCGGTGAGGGAACGCACTCGCCGAACGAGGCTCTGCAATCAGGCTAGACTGCCCGCCGATGGCAACCGTCGAGGTACAGGGAGTCGAGGGGATGCAGTCGCTGCTCGAGCAGGAGATCGGCCCGAGCGAGTGGCGCACCGTCACCCAGGACGAGATCAACACCTTTGCCGACCTCTCGGGGGATGACCAGTGGATCCACGTCGACGTCGAGAAGGCGAAGAACGAGAGCCCCTTCGGCACGACGATCGCCCACGGCAACCTCACGCTCTCCCTCGTCGACGGCTTCCGCAAAGAGCTGATCTCCTCCAGCGGCTTCGCCCTGGGGGTCAACTACGGCTGGAACAAGATCCGCTTCCCAGCCCCGGTCCCCGTCGACTCCAGAGTCCGCGGCCGCGCCGAGGTCGTCTCGATCGATGAGAAGGGCGGCGGCTGGTACGAGATGGTCACTCGCTTCACCCTCGAGGTCGAGGGCAACGAGAAGCCCTGCTTCGTGGGTGACAGCGTCACCCGTGTGATGGCGCCTGCTTGAGTACGGCAATCGAGTCGAACGTCGCTGAGCTGATGGAGGCCAGCACGGCGCGGGAACCTGAGGTTTGCCTCTCGGGCCTATCGTAAGATCGAGCCAATGGTCGCCTCCCCCCTCCAGCTTCACTCAGAGCGCCATGGTCGCCCTCGGGAGCTGAGCGTTGACGATCTCGCTCTGCTCGTGTGGCGGAAGATCTTCCACGTTCGTGACTTCCACTGGCTCTTCAAGGGGACGCTTCAGTCGTACCGAGGGCTTGGGCCTGAAGAGGAAAACCCCACGATCACGGACGCTGAATCGTTCTTCACGGGGCGACTCAAAGTCTCCGGCGTCGGGCGCGACGTGCTCAGGGCGAGCGAACCGCCTTCCTCTTTCCTCCAGCCATACGATCTGGACTTGCTGCTGGATCTTGTGGAGCTGTTGCACGGGGAAGTCGTGGCAAAGCCGATCATGGTCTTCCCCCCCGAGTGTCTCGACATCGAGGGGTTTGACAAAGAGGCTGGGCAGAAGATCTTCCGCGACGAGATCAACGAGGTCCTTCAGTTGGCTAGTCCCCCCCTGGAACTACTCCGCCTCGGGCACGTAGTTGAGCTCGACGAGCAGCACCGAGAGCTATACGCCGAACCGGTTCCTGAAGGTACCGAGGTCGAGGTCAAGGACCCGGTGGAACATGCCGTCGGCCTGTTTCTTCGCCGTGGAGCTACGTCCGAGGACCAGCGGGCCGCGGTCAAGCAGCTTGCTGATGCGCTTGAGCACCTGCGCTCGGAGGTCAAGGAGGAACTGCTGTCGAAAGATGAGCGCGATCTTTCCAACTTGCAAACGGATTTGCGATTCGTCACAACCGACCCGATCAGCAGCGAAACTATGACAAGCCGGTGTGGCACGCGTGGATGTTCCACGTCTACCTGGCGACTATTCGTGCGGTTGTGGCCGTGAGACATCGTCAGTCATCCGAAGCATGAGAATGTCTACTGCGTGGGAGTCAGCTGGCGACTAGGCTGCGACGTGCTCGCCGGCTGGAACGAAGTGCTCCAGGTTGGCGTCGTGCCTTAGGGCGAACGGGATGCCTTCTTCGGCGAGCTTGACGACCTCGGCGTAGGTCTCGCTGGCGGCAGACCATCCCTCGACGTCGGGGGACTCGGCCCACCAGCCGTTGGCCTCGTGGTGATAGATGACGCGCACGGTCTCCATTCGATCCTCCACGTCAGAGTAGCTTTTGAGCCTCATCTTCGGCAAGCCCAATGTCTCTGACGAGGATCTTGCGCACGAGGCCGGAGGGGATTGTTGCGTTGTCGTGGAACGCGAAGGTCAGCGGTGGTCGGTTCGGCGCCTCCAAGCGGCGATGCGAGCCAGTTTGTCGTGCAACGCGATAGCCGAGCGGCTTGCGTTCCAAGGTGGCTAGCAGGCGCTTTGCCTTCATTGACGGAAACTGCCCCATGCATCGCGAGTCTAGGGGACTTTCAGATGGTTTTGTCTGCATTGAGACAGACGGGGATCGCGTCGGACAATTCATACAACGCCAACAAGATCCGCTTCCCAGCAGCACGAGAAGCCGTGCTTCGTGGGTGACAGCGTCACCCGCGTGATGGTGCCCGCGGGCTGATTCTTCTTACGCTGCCCCGGGTTCCTTCTCGGTGTGAAGGGAGCTTGGCTCCAGGACCGAGCGGAGAAAGCCGAATCCAGCGTGGAGGCCGACGAGCGTCGATCTCACGTGGCGACCTTCCATCGCTCGGATGTAGACCGCTTCCCCATCCTCGTCGCGGCGCTTGGGGTTCGGCAACCTCGATATCGGTCGCCAAACCCATTCGCTGTATTCGACCTGGTATTTCCTCCGATACCCTCGCCCGGGTTCGGCGAGCTCGAGCACCTCGGCCCAGTCGTGATGCATGGCATTGCGGGCGAATCTGACGCCGCGCAGGACCTCGGCCCCCGGAATCTCGTCGCGCCAAGCCCAACCTGGCTGGTAATCGCGGCCCCGAGGCGCCCACAGCTCCTTGGTGCGGACATCGAGCGCCACGGCCCAGTTCATCGCCTCGAACAGGGAGATGTAGGACCCGGTCTGATCCTTCGCCGCGGCGGCCTCGAGGAAGCGCGAAGTGGCACCCTCGAAGCCGTCGAACATTGCTGCATAGGTCTGAATCCCCTCTCCATACAGCGCCATCTGGCAATCGTGGCAGGCCAACGCCCGATACGCGCTCCGCGTCTGTAACCGTGGTCGCGGTGCCCGGCGACGGATTCGTCTATTTGACCGTCAGCGTGCCTTCCATGCCTGCTTCCCGGTGGCCCGGGACGGTGCAGTAGAAGGTGTAGGTGCCCGGTTTGAGGTTGGCCGTGGTCGAGGTTTCTTCTTCGGCTATGAGGTCGGTTTGGCCGACGGTTTCGCCCCCTTCGTCTTCAATCGCCACGTCGTGGGTGAGGCCCTGGGGGTTGTTGAAGTCGATCGTCACCTTGCCGGCCTTGGCCGTGGCTTCGGTGGTCGTGTAGGCGAGTTCGCCGCTCGGGTCGGCTTCGAAATCGACGGTCGAGCCGCCGCCCGATTCGCCGCCCCCGGACTTTTCGCTGCCTTCGGTCGCAGCCCCGCCGGAGGTTTCGCTGGCGGAGGTCGTGGTCGAGTTGTCGCTTCCCCCGCAGGCGACAAGCGCAACAGAGGCGAGGGCGAGAACTAGCAGGGCGGCGAGCTTCTTCATCGGGCTGGTCCTTTCCTGGGGAATGCTCAGGGAGACTCTAGAGGGTTCTGTGTCGAGTACGGGCGCCGCCGTCGCTCGGTTCAGCGTCCCTTGAACTGCGGCGTCTCGCCGCTGAAGAAGGCAATCGCCCCTTCGCGCAGGTCCTCGGTGGCCATGCTGTCGGCGATTCCGTGCCGCTCTAGCTGCAGGTGCTCGGTGATGCTGTTCTCGAGGCTGACGCCGCAGAGTCGTTTCCCCATCTTCACGTAGTGGGGCGCCTTTTCCGCCAGCTCATCCGCCTTCTTCCGGGCGGCGCCCATCAGCTCGTCCGGCGCCACAACCTGCGAAATCAGCCCCTCGTCCAATGCCTGCTGGGCGGTCAGGTTGGGATCCTCGAGCAGGATCTCCAGTGCGCGGCTCGGCCCGACCACGCGCGGCAGGAAGTAGGTCATGCCGCCGTCGGGTGAGGCGCCGATCCGCCCGTAGGCGCAGGCGAGGAAGGTCTTCTCGGAGGCGATGCGGATGTCGCAGGCGAGCGCCAGCGAGAATCCCGCCCCGGCCGCCGGCCCGTTGAGCGCGCCGATCACGGGGTAAGGGATCCGGCGCAGGTCGACGATCGCCGTGTGCAGCGCCTCGGCGCCGCGCCGCACCTGCGCCGGCAGGTCGATCGAGTCGTCTTCGACCCCGGCTTTGAAGCCGTTGATGTCGCCGCCGGAGCAGAAGGCCTTGCCGGCGCCGGTGACGATCAGCGCCCGCAGCGGCGCCTGGTCGGCGAACCAGGCGAAAGCGGTCCCCAGATCCAGGATCATCTCGGGGCTCATCGCATTGAAGCTGTCGGGGCGATCGAGGGTGAGCGTGCCGATCTCGCCGTCGACCTCGATCCGCAGCGTGTTCAGCTCGGGGGGATTCATGCGGCCCGCAGCCTACCCTGTATCGAGTGCAGGACCGAATCCGCGAATTGCCAGATTCACCCGGCGTCTATCTCTTCTACGGGGCCGAAAACGAGCTGCTCTACGTCGGCAAGGCCCGCTCGATCCGCAAACGCGTCGCCTCGCACTTCTCCGGCGGCGAGACCCGCCTGACCTCGCGCGTCGATCGCATCGACGTCCTCGTCACCGCCAACGAGGCCGAGGCATTGCTGGCCGAGCAGAGCTTCATCAAGCGCCACCGGCCGCGCTTCAACATCCGCCTGCGCGACGACAAGTCCTACCCCTATGTCTGCGTCAGCCTCGACGAGGACTACCCGCGCGTCTACTTCACCCGCGAGAAGCACCGCTCTGGCCGCGCCTACTTCGGGCCCTTCTCCAGCGCAAAGCGGGTGCGGGAGACGCTCGACCTGCTTGGCAAGCTGTTCCAGTTCCGCACCTGCGAGGGGGCCGAGCC
>Ga0164299_10000298_pt1 | contig 11003 bp, 10 predicted proteins | sample Whisoiple_221_MG_FD_109712 | JGI IMG/M metagenome (GOLD analysis project Ga0164299, IMG submission 109712) | Unamended control soil microbial communities from upstate New York, USA - Whitman soil sample_221_MG | ecosystem: Environmental > Terrestrial > Soil > Agricultural land ...
CCCCCTTGCGGAGTAATCGTCGAGAAGTAGCTGCTGGCAAACAGCAGCGCGAATGCCATCAGAGATGTGGGGACACCGGTGCGCACGGCGACATCGAGGAATACGCCGAAGAGCCCGAGCACCTGCGCCGACTGGCTCACGAACATGCATGAGTACATAGAGCACCAGCAAAACAACGTAGGCGATCGGCCAGGCTACGCCGCCGAGGAGCGCGGTCAGCTTCCCACCGACATAACCCATGAAACCGAGCTCATTCAATTGGCCGCTCAACGCGAAAAGCACCGCGAGCCAGAAGAAAGTGACCAGGGTACTGCCCTGGAGATTGATGTCCTCGAGCGTCAGAACGTTGGTTGCGAGGAGCACACCGAGGCCAGCGAAGGCCACCGCAGGAAGGCTCAGGCGCAGGGTGTCCGCCATCACCCACCAGTCACCATGACTGCAAAAGTTACCGCGACGATCCACTCATCGCGCGTTAGCCGCCCCATGCTGCTGAGTTCTTTGCGCGCCATCGCGGGCGCATCGGGCGTATCCGTCACGCCCGGCGGAAACAGCCGGGAACTATCACTGGCAGCAGAAGAATGGTTGCCAGCGCCGGACCGATGCGGCAAGCAACCACTTGCCGAAGGAGATCTTCACACCGGATTGCGCCGCCAGCGACACGCCGATGGGATTGGCGGAGGTGGCAGTGAGCCATAGAGCCGACGAGACACTCAGGCTCGCCATGCCGCAGAACATGAGATAACCGCCCATGCGGCGACTCTCTGCATCTTCCGCCCTTAAACCGGCGCTTTGCGCTAGCGAAAGAATGATCGGGTAGAGCACGCCGCCGTGCGATGTATTGCTCGGAAACGCGGGTGCGATGAGCGCATCAGTTAGAAAAATGCTGTAACCCAGCCCGAGCGTCGATCGTCCGAACGCGCTCACCACGAGCAAACTGATGCGCCGGCCGAGTCCTGACTTCACCACCGCATGTGCTACCAGGAAGGCGACCACCACCAGAAGCACGCTCGAGTTTGCGAAACCCGCGAACGCCTTTACGGGGTCAACAGTTCCTCAGCACGACCACGCCCACGGCGAGCAGCGAGGCCGTGAGGAGCGGAAATGTGTTCACGATGACTGAGAAAATCGCGGCTGCAAAAACCGCGAAAAGGTGCCAGGCTTCGGCGGTGAGTCCGGCCGGGATCGGCGCGAACCAGATGCCACTGGCAATGGCGAGTGACAGCGCTTGTTTGCCCAGCTTGCGGTGGTCACCGCGGATGAGATTCATGCGCCGGGCCCTCGCGCAGACTCCCTATTGGCCTCATTCAATCGCGCTCGGCCCTTGAAAGTTGACGGCCCGCCCGCTCACCGCACCGTCTTCTGTACCGATCACGTACTGCCACTGGAAACTGTAGTCGCCGGTCACGCCGTCGTAACGGCCTGTCCCACCAACGAACGTGCCTACGATATGGTTCCCAGTGCCGACGAATTCGCCTTTCAACTCGCTGTAAACCATTTCGCCGCGCTCGTCGGTCCAGACGCATCGGCCCTGCATGCCGGCACGGCTATCGGAAAACCCGACCGCCGGCCGCTGTGCGCCGGTGAGCAGTACGGATCCTGTCAGTTCGAAGATTGCCGCACGTTCATTGGGACCGAGGCGCAGCGTTCGGCGCGTGCCTGCTGCAGTCCATGTGCCCTCGAAAGTGCGCCATTCACCGGCGGTGCCCCCCTGTGGGGCGGGACCGTCCGGCTGGCGGCACATCGCTGTGAGGAGGAGAGCGAGAAACGTCAACCAGCGAAAATCATAGCGAAGTGATCGAATTCTTCTCTGCTCGTTCATTGTACTTTGAACGTCTCGACGCGATCCCATAGTCCGAGTGTTTTGAGAATGTCGGGCGCCGGCTGCCCCACGGCGAGTAACTGATGGCACGCGCCACAGTCCTGTCCAATACTGCGCTTGCCGTCTGCCGTCGAGTGCGATCCATCGTGACAACGAAAACAGCCCGGAGAATCCGTGTGTCCAAGACTATTCGTATAGGTTCCCCAGGTGACCTTGAGGTCGGGAAAGACATTGCGGTTATAAATGGCGAGAATCGCCTGTCCCACTTTCGCGATCTCGGTGCGGCGTTGTGCATAGATCTCGGGATAGCTTTGCTGGTAGTAGGCTTCGATCGCCGCCGGAATCTTCTGCGTGGCGTCGGCACTGGTCGGATAATCGAGCTTCAGCGCGCCGCTGCCTTGCTTCTTGATGAACGGCAGATCGGCCGGCACTTCGCCGAGGGCGAGGGCGCGATCGAGTGCGCGGTCCGGCAAAGAGAAGGCGTGAGTGGGCCGGTCGTGACAGTCGACGCACTGCATGGTGAATTTTGGCAGAGAGGCCGCCTGCTCATGCATTGTTCCACTCGCGATGTAAGTCTGCGTTTCTCCCGTCTTGGTATTGCGCCGCTCAACCCACGGAATGGTCTGCCGCTTTGCGTCCGACGCGGCGTATCGGATAGTGAAGCCTCCAGCAAAGTGCGCGTGATGAATGCCTTGCATCTTGCTGCCGCCAACGATCATCATCAGCACATTGTACGACGCAGTGCTCTTCTCATCGTCGGCATAATTGGGAGTGACCACAAGTCGCGTAGAGACGATCTTCTCCGCCCAGTGACAGCGCTCGCAGGTTTCTTTGGACGGCACCAGGCGTCCAGACTCGAGCGCCGACGGGATCGGGCGCGAATACGTGTTGGTCATCGTCTGCCAGAGCTGGCGCGTGCCGTTCATTTTCGCCTCGATCCAACCGCCTGCCCCTGGTGCGATGTGACACTCGGCGCACGCGACACTCGCGTGGTTAGAATCCTGATGTCCTACATACTGGGGCTTCATCACGTGGCAAGCCGCGCCGCAGAACTGCGGTGTATCCATATAGGCGACTGCGCGATAGGTGAGCTGGGTCCCGATCAGGAGATTTCCGGCCACGGTGATGATCAGAAATATGATCAGTCGTTGCAGTGCACGCCTGCGGTCCGTAATTTCAGTTTTCAGTCGTTGGCGAATCTGCCGGCGGCCGAGCACCATACCGATAATTGTGAGAGCAATCCCTGCCAGCCCAATCAAAGGCAAGATGAGGTAGATCACGACGCCCTTGTAGGGGTTGTCGGCGTGGCCTTGCGTCTCGGCCGGTAAAAAGAAGAGCCAGGTGCTGATTACGGTAATCACGACCACCAAGCCGAGCCAACTGAGCCAGTGGCTGGTTAGCAACACGATACCAAGCCGGTTGCGCCCCGGTGTTGCACCGGGCGCTAGCCCGTTATCATCATGGTCGGTCACATTCACCTATCCGGATTCGAGTCACAACCGTTTGACGCATTGCCTTCGTCTCTTAGTGAATTCGGAATGGGATGGTTGCGATTGAAAAGTTCTTCCACTGTATTGCCACTGAGCACGAGTTGTAGATGGAAGTGTTCCTCGACCTGGGCGACGTTCGCGCAGTCGTGCGATCTAGATTTCTAGCCAAGAATTGAAATCCTGAATATTGGACGTTAGTCCAATATGGTTCGGAGAGTTTTACCCGAGACAAGGATTGCAGATTGCCATAACAACACTTTTGATGTAGCACCCTGAGAGGCCAGGAATGCGACGTGCGTGAGCTGCAAAAGAATGGCGCGCCTGGGTATCTGGGAAGATGGCAGGTTCATCGGGCGATTGCTAAGGGATTTGGTCACTGCAAATCAGAAAAATCCTGATTTCCAAATTCTGACCTGATGTGCGAGATTAAGCAAAAAATGGACACAATGGTCGCGGTTTTTTGTCGCCATTCTCGTTATTCCTATAATTTGGCTTTGTCTCTCAATCAAATGGCGTAAAGAAGAATCCAAACGGCTTGGGCGCTCGCAGCGCAGCGCTCGCGAAATTTATCGGACAATCCATACGAGGTCGTTATCCCTCCGCGGGGTTCTCTGCCGCAACGCGCCGCTTTGCCATACCCTGAGCTGCCAGCGCGTCGAGCTGCAAGCGGTAAGCCGTATAATATTTGTAGATGTTGCGGACGTACTGGACGGTTTCCTGACCTAAGCGTTTCGAAGCAACGATTTCGACGTTGTTGAACCACTTGTTCGCGTTCAAGCCACGATGCTTCGCCTCATCCCGGATTTTGGCGATGCGGCCGGGTCCGGCGTTGTAGCTCGCGAACGCGAACAGCGCGCGATTGTGTTGATCGAAATCAGCATCGCGAAAATACTGATCGAACAACTGCCGCATGTATTTCGTACCGCCGTGGATGTTCGGCTCCGCCTTCGTGATATCGCCTACGCCCAGCTGTTTGCCCGTCGACGGAAGGATTTGCATGATACCGATGGCACCGCTGCGGCTGCGCGCCTGTTGGTCCAGCCGCGACTCCTGGTATCCTTGCGCCGCTAGCATCAGATGGTCGAAGCGATACTTCTCGCCATAGGTTTTGAACAGCTCGATGGTGCGCTCGAACTTCTTCCATTCAGCAGTGTCTGTCGAGTTCCGCACCGACTTGAAACGCTTCTGATAGTTCGCGAGACGAACGGCTGCGGTGCGCGTCCCTTGGAGCTGCTCAGCGATGAACTGATTCACAACTCGCCTAAGAGTCGGGGTATTTTTACGCATCGCCCACCCGGTCTGCGCGCCACTACGGAGGACAACACCCGGCAGCGGCTGAATGGTGGGCAATATGGTTGCCCATAGATTGGCTTTCCAATCGTCGACAACGATGATTTGCAACAAGCCGCTGCCCACCATTTCCATCATGTCTTCGTCTTCGAGCGCGTCGGAAACCAAAGTTATCTTTATCTCGGGTTTACCTTCTTTATGAAAGCGTTTATTGAGGTAAACCAGGCTGTCATAATAGCTGCTGGTCTTTCGCACATGCACCTCTCGACCCGCTAGTTGATCAATATCAGTCAGGGGCGACGCAGTCTTTCTGATCACAACGATCTCGGAAACATTGCTTCGAATGGAGTCCGAAAAATTGATTTGAGCCCGACGTTCCGGCGTAATGGTAAGATTAGCCGCAGCGATTTCGACGTAGCCGTTCCTCAGCTTCGGAATGAGTTGATCTCGAGTTGTAGGTATTGGTAGAACCGTGATCGGCCGGTGGTTAACGCTATACTTCCTATTCAGCCACCGTTGAAACTCGTAAAGCGCGTCCGCCGTCAATCCCATCTGAGTCCCGCGATCGTTGAAAAACAGTGTACGGCTATAGGGCACGGCAACGCGAATCGTTCCGCGCGCCAAGATCGCTTTCCAATCGCCTTTGAACGCCTGAGTCTCGAGATTGAGAGCCGTGACCTCTGCCGCTGAGGTTTCACGATGGCCAGACAATGCAAGGACACCGACGACGATTGTCAGCCATAGAGCAGGCATTCTCGAACCGTGACGGCGTGTTGGGTCAGTCGCCGAACAAAGCATGAAGAAACTTTTAGACTTCCTTGGAAATCGCCCAACGATGGCCGAGTGGACCGGCGGGTTGTGGTCGCGACGAACGGTGGGTCGCCGACAGTGCGTTAATATTCACGTGAACACACGATGGGCCCGATTCTCTGTTTGTACACGTCCGTTGTTACACGGCGCTCGCAGCTTGACGGCCGATGGTTGCACTTTGGCGATGTACAGAAAAGCAAAGAGTGTTTACGGAATCGCCGCATGGTCGGCACGCGGCTACTGCTTCGGCCAATCGCTTTCCGACCATAAGGGGACTAACAATGCGTGATCATCCAATCCTTTATCGCGCGTAGCCGTCGTCTTGACCGCGCGCGCCAGAGCAATAGAAATTATTACAGGCCGTCCTCCATCTATAGGCGCTTTTCCAGTAAATTGAAAGAAATTTATTGAAGGAATCTTCAAACCCGAAAGTACAGCGAGCAAATTATCCGCTACAGACTCATACCGCCGCAATAATCCCCAGAGAAAAACACCTCACACTTGGTTGGAGAAATGTTGAAGCTCTCGACAGCGGATCACAGTAGCACTTTGATCTCTGGCGTGCGGTTTGTCTGAGACTGCAATCATTCTAGTAGGAAATGTGCCGCAGGTATTTTGTAGTAGCGCCTCTTCAGAGATTTTTTACTGATCAGAACACGTAGGACATTTCAAACAATTTTCAAAGGGATTCCTAGATTTCCTACGCAGTATCCGACAATGCACAACTCGTATTTTGATCGATGATCTGAATTTTCCTGAAATTCGCTTGATTATGTCTGCTGGCACGATGCTTGCCGCAAACAGGCGTGCATCCTCAGGGACGATCTCAAGAGACGAAGTCGAGGTGTTCATGGGCATCGTTCTAGACGGCCCCTGGCCCAAGAAAAACGACCCCGAGCGAGTCGCCATGTTCGGTGGTTGCCCCGTCTGCCATGAGAACCACGGTCACTGTTAACTTTAGGCGGGTCTTTTTCCGGTTACGTTCTGGCGATGCGCGAAACACGGACAAGCTTGGGAGACTCTCCAGAAAATCGAAGCTTTCGTCAAGGGTAACAAGCTGGACCGCTGGAAGGCCGCCGTCAGGCAAAAGGGCTACACGCCGTGTGGACCGTCGTATCCCAACTTTCACGGCCTCTCGATCATGATTGGCATAATCGCCTCAGAGATCGCCAACTGGGTGTAGCCTTTCGTGTAAAAATCATAACTACACCCCGCGTCGTGACAGAAACAAAACGGATCCCCCGGTTAAGAATTTTATAGGACAATGATGAAAGGGCCCCTTCAGTCCATCTTCGCATTCTGGCTGATATTGCTCGCCGGCTGCACACCGCTCTACATGTGGGATACCCACGTTACGACCACGCCAAGGAGGGCATCGGTTGGTGTCGCTGAGCTATCTCGCGAGCCCGTGGCGATGCTTGGCCCTATTATGCCGGCCGGTTTTCAGGGCTTCAGCCCTTTTCTGTCCCGCGCCCTTATTGCAGCGATGTCTGAAGCGTCTCCGTCTGTCCGCGGAATTCCGACCTATGAGACCGTGAACATGATCAATGGCCAAGGGTTAGCAGCGGCGTACAGCGAGCTAATCTCGGGTTTTGTTCGGAGCGGGATTCTGGAACGTGAACGCCTGCAGAAGCTCGGGTCGACGCTTGGCACACGCTATGTGCTGCTGCCAGGTCTCGCCGACTTTAACCAAATCCTTATCGACAGGTTTGAAATTGCCGGACTCAAGATGGTTAGAAATCGGGTCATCACTCTGCGGCTCTGGCTACAGCTCTGGGACACGCAAACCGGCCAAATTGTCTGGGAGTCTACGGGAGAGGTCAATGTGGCAAGCGAACTCTTTTTGCCCCAGCGAGTCGTTCCTCTTGATGAGATAGGCCAGAAGCTGTGGCTTCGGATGATCGAAGATAACTTGCTAGCAGAGAAAACCCAATCACAATTATTTTTAAAGAATTGAAAGAAAGGAGGCTCAAACGTGCAGCCTCTAGACTACCTGGTGCATTTCTCAAACATACTGTTGCTGGTTGCGTATTCGGTCAGGGACATCCTCTGGTTGCGCTGGTTTGCCGTTGCCGCCGCGCTGACTAACATTCCGTACTTCCTCCTTCAGGGTACCGTGCTCTGGCCGCCGATTCTCTGGGCCCTCGTATTCACCGCGATCAATCTCTACCAGATCGCACGCCTCTATCTCGAACGACGTCCGGTGGTGCTCTCAGAAGACGAACAGAAACTCTATGACCTCGGCTTTCGTTCGCTTCGCGCGCGCGAGTTCCTTTCACTCTCGCTCGCGGGCGAGTGGAAGAGTGCAGCAGCCGGCGAGCGGGTCGTGACTGAGGGAGAGCCAGTGTCGTGCCTGTGCATCGCGATCACCGGCAACGCCGAGGTTCACAAGGAGGGCGAGCACATCGCAACGCTGAAACCCGGGCAGATCATCGGCAACGCGCTCGCCCTCGCTGCCGATCCATCACCCGTCGAAATGACCTTCGCCGAGCCGGCACGTTACATGCGCTGGTCGCTCCCAAGTTTGCGCAAATTCATCGATGGTCGGCCCGACCTGCGCGTCATATTACAAGGTCTCGTGAACCGTGATCTTGCCCAGAAGTTGGAGACTGTGTTGTCGTGACCAGATGTATACGCACACCCGAGAAAAAATTGTCTATCGAACTCACTGACACCTGGACTGCCGCTTAACGCATGTATCACGTTTGATAGGCTTCATTAATTGGGTGAGCGCGTGGGCAGCGAATTATCGATTTTTTGGCTCATGTCGGGGGCATCACGATCAATCAGCTTGTCGAACGCTTTCGCGATCGCGAGTACCTGATCCGACCGCACGCCCGAACCAGGGAGTGCCGCCATTCGGCGAATGGTCGCGATGCGCTCAGGCTCCGTTTTCAGCACCATCAGATTGAGCGTCTCCTCCCCATGGCAGCGTGCGCAACGAACGACCAGGAGAGATGCAGCGATACGCTCGAAATCGCCCGGGGCTATGTTGGCTCCCGGATGAGTTTGCATGCGCTCGATCGTGCGCTGAATGTCCCTAGGCTCCATCGGGAGGGTCGTCCCAAGGCGACGGGTGCTATGACATTCGACACAGTTCTGCACCAATATTTCGCGAACCCGCAGCGGACGTAGCATGGCGACGTCCCGCTTGCTGGCAAGATCGGGCGGCAGGCTCTCTAGCCGCTGCTGAAGCTCACGGACCTGAGTGATGAGGGCGATGACAAGGATCAGATTGGCGAGGACCGCCAGCAAAACCACAATACGAAACCCATAGCTTGGTACCGGCCGTTCCGTCTCCATAATCACGACACTCCTTCGGCACCTCGCAATACGCCCGCCGGTTGAGTCGCAGCGTGCGGCCTCGTCTCTGGTGCCGGCAGTTCTTCATGGATTGGCAGGATGCGCGCCAACCAGCCGAAGGCAAACAGAGCCGCCGCCGTAATGGCGAGAGTAATGGCGACTTCACCGATTGACGGCACGTAGGTTTCCCAGTGCCGCACGCGCAGGCCGATCACGGCGACGTTCAATCGGTGGAGTAATATGCCGCCGATGATCAGAGCGCATGCCCAGGCCAGGCCGCGCCGGCTTCCCCGCACTTCGGGCATCAGCAATAGAACAAACGGAATCATCAGGCCGAAAACGATTTCGACCCAGAACGACACTGCAAACCAAGATGAGATGAACATAGCATCAGCGGCGCCGCGATAAAAAAGATCGCCCATTTGAAACGCAAGGAATAGGCCGACGAGCCAGCATTCGATCCGAGCGAGACCTCCGAGCAGCTCCATGCGCGGTGCGAAGCCGAGCCAACGTGCCGCGGCCAGGTGTTCGAGAATCGCCATGGCCGGACCGGCCATCATGGCAGAAAAGAGATAGAGCAGGGGCAAATTATCCGACCACCAGAGCACGTTAATTTTGTGCGGGATGAGCGTCATGAGAGTCCCAAGCGAGGACTGGTGCAGGTGCGATAGCGTCACACCGAGCAGCATGATGGGGATGTAAATCGCGCGCAGGATGCGTAGGGTGTGTCCCCAGCCGGCCTGCTCGAGGGGAACCTGGGCGAACTCCAGCGCGAGCACCGTGAGATATAAAAATGCGCACCAGCCGACTTCATACAATGCCGAAGTGGGAGCCCACGAAACCAGCACCATCCACACCATCCAGGGCCGGCCAAGCTCTACCATAAGCATAGTGATGGCGCTGGCGTAACAGAGAAAAGCCATGAGCACGGCGGGACGCACGAACGAGTGGTAGCGGTGCACGCCCAGGATTTCGACCAGCGCAGTGATGGTGAAGCCGACGCCGCCGACGGCAATCATCGTCATAATCCCGTAACCGACCCACCAACCCCACGGATACGCATTGTTGATATTGGCGATGGTGCCGATGCCCGTGGCGAAGCGCACGAACGCAAACACGGCGCCCACCGCGATGATAATCAGCAGCAATTTGTCCCACCAGGTAAGCCGGATGGTCCAGTTCATTTGCGAACTCCTTTGCATCTTGATTCTCGGAGATTACTCTCGCCAATAATGTCCTGATCCACGTCGAAGGGATCACAAGTATGAATCGAATTTCGAAGCTCGAAATCCGAAATCCGAAACAAATTCAAATGATCAAAAGAAGAAAATTTTTCGAAACGAGCACTCCCCGATGTTTGGGTCAATTTTACATTTGAGATTTGTCTGCCGCATGTTTGTTTCGGATTTCGATATTCGGATTTCGGATTTTCTTAACTTTGCGCGCTTTGCGGTCTTTGCGCGAGATCTCCCGATTTAGGTTGCAGCTATGCCGCGCTGTGCTCTCCCTCGCCTTTTTGGTGGCGCATGCGCCGGCGCACGATCCAGTTCAGCGCGCCGAACACGGCGTACAGAAAAGCAAATACTGGCGCAGTCGTGCGCAGCCAGCGATGCGTGAGGTCCGGCATCGGCGTCTTCGGCAGGCCGGTAATGTACCCGATCTGCTCGAACGGCACGGACGAAAGATGCAGCACGCTCGTGCCGCCGAATTCTTCGAGACCATAGATCTCCGGGATGTAAGTGCCCGGCGCCGCCGCGATGCGCCGTTTCGCTTCGGCAACCATGTCCTCGCGATCGCCGAAGCTAATCGCGCCCGTGGGACATACCGTCGCGCAGGCCGGCTCGAGATTCGCCTCCAGACGATCAGCGCAAAATGTGCATTTGTGAATCTTCGGTGCGAAATTCTCGTAATCGTATTTCGGAATAATGAACGGGCAGGCCTGCATGCACGCCCGGCAGCCAATGCAGCGGTTCTCGTCGAACACTACCGGACCGAGATCCGTTTTGAACATCGCAGTAGTCGGGCATGCCGACGCACACGCCGGTTGCTCGCAATGCATGCAGAGCTGGCGCCCGAATACCCAGTCGGGCTTCGGTCCCGTAACAATCTCGTTGAAGGTAATGAGCGTATAATTGTTGGCGTCGAGATCGCGCGGATTTTGATAACCTTCGACGGCGAAAAAATCGGCGTGGTCTTCGGGCCGATCGTTCCAGGATTTGCAAGCCACCATGCAGGCCCGGCAGCCGATGCACCGGGTATTATCCTGGATCATCGCTTTTGGTTTTACAGTC
>Ga0164299_10000299_pt1 | contig 10996 bp, 10 predicted proteins | sample Whisoiple_221_MG_FD_109712 | JGI IMG/M metagenome (GOLD analysis project Ga0164299, IMG submission 109712) | Unamended control soil microbial communities from upstate New York, USA - Whitman soil sample_221_MG | ecosystem: Environmental > Terrestrial > Soil > Agricultural land ...
CTTTTGTCAAAATGCGCACAGGCGCGCACCTTGTCGGGCGCGATGAAGTCCACGACCAGCATCCGAATCGGACCGTCACCCTGCGTCTGCAGGATGAACCGGCCGTCGATTTTCACTGCCGAGGCCAGCATAACCGTCAACACGATGGCCTCTCCGAGGAGCTTTGCCACCGGCTGCGGATAGGCATGGCGCGCAAGGATTTCATCCACGGCCGGCCCGAGCCGGACAACCCGGCCGCGTAAATCGAGCTTGGCAATTTCGAAGGGCATGACAGTGTCATCGGCGGTGACCGCAGACGGCGCACGGGACGGGATAGCGATTTGAGGATCGGTCATGAGCCCTATGTAGCGTTCAGCGCCAGGAATGCGAGGCCTTGTTCCCTGAGCGGGTCCGCTATGCGCGAGGCGTCTCAAGCGCCGGCTTGCAGACACCAGGCCAGAAGGCCCTTCTGAGCATGCAGCCGGTTCTCGGCTTCATCAAAGACAACCGACTGCGGGCCATCGATGACTTCATCGGTCACCTCCTCGCCGCGATGCGCCGGCAGGCAGTGCATGAACAGCGCATCCGGTTTGGCCTTGGCCATCAAGCGGCCATTGACCTGGTAGCGCTTGAGGATGTTGTGCCGAAGCTTGCCATCGCGATCGCCCATGGACACCCAGGTGTCGGTGACCACGCAATCGGCATCCTTGACCGCGGCATCCGGATCGTCGCCGATCATGATTGCAGCGCCTGACGATTTTACCCAGTCCATCAGCCATTTTTTCGGCCGCAGCTCCGCCGGTGTCGCCACCCGCAGTTGGAAATCGAAGCGCTCGGCGGCGTGCATCCAGCTCGCCAGTACATTGTTGGCGTCGCCGCTCCAGGCAACCGTGCGGCCGCGGATCGGCCCGCGTTTTTCCTCGTAAGTCATGACGTCGGCAAGCACCTGACAGGGATGCGATCGCCGCGTCAGCCCGTTAATCACCGGAATCGTTGCATGCCGGGCAAGCTCATGAACCGCTTCGTGATCGAGAATGCGGATCATGATGGCATCGACATACCGCGACAGAACCCGCGCCGTGTCGGCAAGCGTTTCACCACGCCCCAGCTGCATTTCTTGAGCCGTGAGAAGGATTGCTTCCCCGCCCAGCTGGCGCATGGCGACATCAAAGGAGACGCGCGTGCGGGTTGACGGCTTGTCGAACACCATGGCGAGCGTCTTGCCGGCCAGCGGCGATGCAATCTGGCCCTTGGCGCGAGCGGACTTCATGGCCCGGCTGCTGTCGATCAGGCCGGCCAGAACCGGCTTCGGAATGTCGGTGAGATCGAGGAAATGCCGGACGCCGTTCGCCGTCATGACGCTACCTTCGTCGTCCGTGCATGCGTCTGCGCCAACCGCGCGCAGGCACGATCGATCCTGGCGACAGCCTCTGAAATTTCTTCCTCGCCGATGATCAACGGCGGCAGAAGACGTACGACGTTGTCTCCGGCGCCGACGGTCAACATCTTTTCCGCACGCAGCTCGTCAACCATTTCGGACGCCTGCGGAATCATGCGCAGGCCAATCAGGAGACCTTCGCCGCGCACCTCCGCAATCACCGACGCATAGCGGTCTTTCAGCTCGGCGAGGCGCTGCTTGAGCAACAACGCATTCTTTTGCACGCGTTCGAGAAATTCGGGATCGGTCATGATGTCGAGCACGGCGTTACCAACCGCCATCGCGAGCGGGTTGCCGCCGAAGGTGGTGCCATGCGTTCCGATGGTCATCCCCTTCGAGGCTTCCGTGGTCGCAAGGCACGCGCCGATCGGGAAGCCGCCGCCAAGCGCCTTCGCAATCGTCATGATGTCGGGCTTAACGCCGCTGCGCTCGTAGGCGAACATTTCGCCTGAGCGGACAAAGCCGGTCTGTATTTCGTCAAATACCAGTAGGAGCCCGTGCTGGCCGCAAAGCTGACGCAGCGCGCGCAAGAATGTCGGCGAGGCGACCCGCACGCCGCCCTCGCCCTGAATGGGCTCAATAAGAATCGCCGCCGTCGCCGGCCCGATCGCGTGCTTGACCGCTTCAAGGTCGCCGAACGGCACCTGGTCGAAGCCGTCGACCGGCGGCCCAAAGCCTTCCAGATATTTCTTATTACCGGTTGCGGCGATCGCAGCCAAAGTGCGGCCGTGGAAGGCGCCTTCAAACGTGATGATCCGATACCGCTCCGGTTTGCCGGAGGCCGACTGATATTTGCGCACCATCTTGATCGCGCACTCGATCGCCTCGGCACCGGAATTCTGGAAGAACACGGTGTCGGCAAAACTGATCGCGCACAGCTTGTCGGCGAGCTTTTCGCCCTCCGGAATGCGGTAAAGGTTGGAGACGTGCCAGACTTTGTGCGCCTGCTTGGTGAGTGCGTCGGCCAGATACGGGTGTGCATGGCCCAGTGCATTGACGGCAACGCCGGCGGTGAAATCCAGATACCGATCGCCTTCGGCCGTGAACAGCCATGCGCCCTCGCCTCGCTCAAACGCGAGGTCGACGCGCGCATATGTCGGCAATAGGTGCGAGCTCACAGCAGTTTCTTTCGTAAACGTATCGGCTTGCGTGTGGTCTTGTTCAAACCGTATCCGCTTTTCGGCATCACGCGCGCGCCGAAAAGAAATGTGCCGCCTCGCCGGGCGGCACTTTTTTCATTCTATTGCCCGACCTTGCGCTGTCAACACAGCGGCCGATCCCTTGAATTCCTGACTCAATTGCGCCGCAACCGCGGATTCTAAGGGAAAAACTGTTGGTAGCTGGACAGAGAACACTGTCAGCGCTTGCACGGGAGTCACTGCCTATTGTAGCGTCTTGGTCAGATAGTACGACATCTCGTGCTACGGGGCTTCTTGTACATTCCTGACGCGTACGCGTCTGGCGCTCGATGGTGCGCCCGACGACGGGGTCGGATTCCATCCAACGCCTTGAGGCCTAAGGAGAAAACCCAATGAGCTGGACGGACGAGCGGGTCGAGCTCCTCAAGAAGTTATGGGCGGACGGTCTGTCCGCCAGCCAGATCGCAGCTGAACTCGGCGGTATCACCCGCAATGCTGTCATCGGCAAGGTCCATCGGCTTGGCCTTTCCGGCCGTGCCAAAAGCCCGTCATCGAGCGTTCCACGCCCGCGCAAGCCGCGCTCCTCGGGACACATGATGCGCGTTCCGCGCGCATCGATGCGCGGCAATACGGCCCTCGCCTACGAGTACGATGTCGAGCCGGAACCGGTGCTGGTTGATATTCCGGTCGAGCAGCGCAAGACCTTGCTCCAGCTGAACGCGAAGACCTGCCACTGGCCGGTCGGCGACCCGGGGAGCTCGGAGTTCTTTTTCTGCGGCGGCGATACCGTGAACGATCTACCCTACTGCTCGTATCACTGCCGCGTCGCCTATCAGCCGCTCACCGATCGCCGGCGCGACAAACGATCGTTCCGGAATTGAGATTCATCGACAGCCGTCAGCTCATGCGGCCGAAGCGATCGTCGAGCGAGTAACCGGCGCCGCGGACGGTGCGGATCGGATCAGCTGCCTGGCCGCGGTTGATCGCCTTGCGCAGCCGGCCGACATGGACGTCGACGGTCCGTTCGTCGATATAGATATCCGACCCCCAGACGCCGTCGAGCAATTGCTCGCGCGAGAACACGCGGCCGGGCCGTTCCATCAGGAACTCCAGCAGACGATATTCGGTCGGCCCGAGATCGACCGGGCGGCCATTGCGCGACACCCGTTTCTTTTCGCGGTCGAGCTCGATATCGCCGATATTGAGCACGGCGGCGACGCGCTCGGGGTTGGCACGCCGCAACAAGGCGCGCACGCGCGCAAGCAACTCGGGAACAGAGAACGGCTTGACGATATAGTCGTCGGCACCGGTCGCGAGCCCGCGCACCTTCTCGCTCTCCTCGCCGCGCGCCGTGAGCATGATGATTGGCAGCTGACGCGTCTCCGGGCGCGCACGCAGGCGGCGGCACAATTCGATCCCTGACAGACCCGGCAGCATCCAGTCGAGCACGATCAGATCGGGTGTCGATTCCTTCAGCCGCGTGTCGGCCTCATCGCCGCGGCCGGACGTCTCGACCTCATAGCCCTCGGCCTCGAGGTTGTAGCGGAGCAGCATCGTGAGCGGCTCCTCGTCTTCGACGATAAGAATGCGTGCGGTCATGCGAAGTCCTGCTATCTCTCGGCCGCCGAGCGTAGCGCGGCAATTGTGGTCGTGTCGCCTTTCGGGCGCTGATCGGCGATCGGACGGCCTTCGATAATGTAGTGCACCGTTTCGGCGATGTTAGTGGCATGGTCGCCCATGCGCTCGATGTTCTTGGCGCAGAACATCAGGTGGATGCAGAAGGTGATATTGCGCGGGTCTTCCATCATATAGGTCAGAAGCTCACGGAACACCGACGTGCAGACCGCGTCGATCTCCTCGTCGCCGCGCCAGACCGCCATCGCCTTGCTGACGTCGCGGCGTCCATAGGCATCAAGGACAAGTTTCATCTGCTGAAGCACCATATCGGTCATGTGCTCTACGCCGCGGATGAGCTTGGGCGGCGGGAATTCCGCGTTCAGCGCCATCACGCGCTTGGCGATGTTCTTGGCGAGGTCGCCGATGCGCTCGAGATCGTTGGCAAGCCGCAATGCGCCGACGACTTCCCGAAGGTCGACGGCCATGGGCTGGCGGCGGGCGATCGTGAGCACCGCCTTTTCCTCGATTTCGCGTTGCAGCGTATCGATGCTGGCATCCGCAGCGCTAACGCGCTGCGCCAGGGTCGTGTCGCGTTTTGCCAGGGCATCGACCGCGTCCGCCACCTGTTTCTCGGCGAGGCCGCCCATTTCGGCGACCATGCGCGCGAGATCCTGCAGGTCGGTGTCGAAGGCCTTCATGGTGTGGTCGGTCATGGGAGTCGTCTTTCAATCGGTCGCTAGCCGAAGCGGCCTGTGATGTAATCCTGTGTACGGCGGTCGGTCGGGTTCGTGAAGATTTGGGTCGTTTCGCCAAACTCGACAAGCTCGCCGAGATACATGAATGCGGTGAAATCAGACACGCGTGCGGCCTGCTGCATGTTGTGCGTCACGATCGCGATCGTGTAATCGTCCTTGAGCTCGTCGATCAGCTCCTCGATCTTGGCCGTGGAAATCGGATCAAGCGCCGAGCACGGCTCGTCGAACAAAATCACCTCCGGCCGCACCGCCACCGTGCGCGCAATGCAGAGGCGCTGCTGCTGGCCGCCGGAGAGCGACAGGCCGTTGGCGTTGAGCTTGTTCTTGACCTCTTCCCAAAGCGCGGCGCGCTCGAGCGCATGCCTGACGCGGTCCTCAAGCTCCGATTTCGCCAACCGCTCATAGAGACGGATGCCGAAGGCAATGTTCTCGAAAATCGTCATCGGGAAAGGCGTCGGTTTCTGGAACACCATTCCGACCTTGGCCCGCAGCAAATTGAGATCCTGCGATGGCGACAGGATGTCGTCATTGTCGATGCGCACATGGCCGGTGGCACGCTGGTTCGGGTAAAGGTCGTACATACGATTGAGAATGCGCAACAGCGTGGACTTGCCGCAGCCGGACGGCCCAATGAACGCTGTGACCTTGCCCTGATAGAGCGGCACGTTGATGTCCTTCAGCGCGCGGTTGTCGCCGTAGAAGAAATTCAGGTCGCGGATGGAGATCTTCTCCGAGAGATCTTCGGCGCTCGAGGGTGCGTGAGAGACCGCGGGGACTGTAATGGCTGCTACGCTCATGACGTTTTTCTCTGTACCGCGAGGGTCCGTGCGATGATGCTCAGGGCAAGCACCGCGAGTGTAATGATGAGGGCGCCGGTCCAGGCCAGTTTCTGCCAGTCGTGGTAGGGGCTGAGCGCAAACTGGAAGATGACGACGGGCAGGCTCGCCACCGGCGCATTCAAGTTGAGGCTCCAGAACTGGTTGTTGAGCGCGGTGAACAACAGCGGCGCGGTTTCGCCCGAGATCCGCGCAATGGCGAGCAGCACGCCGGTGACCATGCCTGCGCGCGCGGCGCGATAGGCGACCTTTGTGATCATCAGAGAGCGCGGCAGACCGATAGAAGCGGCTGCTTCGCGCAAGGTATCCGGTACGAGGATCAGCATGTCCTCGGTGGTGCGCACCACGACGGGCACGACGATGACCGCGAGCGATACCGCTCCCGCCCATCCCGAGAAGTGACCCATTTGCGCAACCATCACTTCATACACGAATAGTCCGACGACGATGGACGGCGCGCTGAGCAAGATGTCGTTAATGAAGCGCACCACCGTCGTCAGCCGGTCGTAGCGGCCGTACTCGGCCATATAGGTGCCAGCGAGTATGCCGAGCGGCGTACCGATCAGCACTGCAATGGTCGTCATGATCAGGCTGCCCGCGATGGGATTGAGCAATCCGCCGGCCGAACCCGGTGGCGGCGTCATCTCGGTGAACACTGAAAGTGAAAGGCCGCTGAAGCCTTCCCACAGGAGGACGGCAAGGATCAGCACCAGCCAGGACAGGCCGAACGCGGTTGCCGCGAACGCCAGCCCCATCGAAATCCTGTTGCGCCGGCGGCGGCTGGCGTAGAGCGATGACTGGAAGGTTGCCGCCATGGTCAGCCTCCCACCCGCGCGTTCAGCCGCATCAGCATCAGGCGCGCCGCTGCCAGCACGATAAATGTGATGACGAACAGGATGAGGCCGAGCGCGATGAGCGCGGACGTATAAAGGTCACCGACCGCTTCCGTAAACTCATTGGCGATAGTCGCGGAGATGGTGGTGCCGGGCGCGAGCAACGAGCCCGAGATGCGGTGCGCGTTGCCGATGACAAAGGTGACCGCCATGGTTTCGCCGAGAGCGCGGCCAAGGCCCAACATTACGCCGCCGATGACCCCGACGCGGGCATAGGGCAGGACGACATAGCGACACACTTCCCAAGTCGTGCAACCAAGGCCGTAGGCTGCCTCCTTGAGCACCGGTGGTACTGCTTCGAACACGTCGCGCGAAATCGAGGTGACGAAAGGCAAAACCATGATCGCCAGGATCAAGCCCGCAGTCAGGATGCCGATGCCGTAAGGCGGACCAGCAAACAGGTTTGACAGCACAGGGATTTCGCCGAACAGGGAAATGATAAACGGCTGCACGTGTTGTTGCAGGAATGGCGCAAACACGAACAATCCCCAGATTCCGTAAATGATGCTTGGGATGCCCGCGAGCAGCTCGATGGCAATACCGACCGGACGACGCAGCCACATCGGGCACAGCTCGGTGAGAAATACTGCGATGAACAGGCCGACCGGAACCGCGATCAGCATTGCGATGACTGACGTAACGATGGTGCCGTAGATCGGCGCGATGGCGCCGAATTTTTCAGTGACCGGATTCCAGGCCTCTTCATAGAGGAAGCTGATGCCAAACGCGCGGAGTGCCGGCAGCGAGCCCCAGACCAGCGAAATGATGATGCCGCCGAGGATGACCAGAACCGTGATGGCGGCGGCGCGCGTCAGGTGTCTGTAAGCCGCATCCCCCAACCGCAGACGCTGCAGAACTTTCGCCCGATCCATCTGATCGGCGACTGCAATTCCCCTACCCTGCAACGCCACGTCAACCACGGGCGGCCTCCCGGTCGGTTGCATCCGGCTCTCCTTGGGCTTTTCGCCGCTGGGGAGGGCCACTCAAGCGGCCCGCAGGCCGCAACACAAGCCGGCTCTTGCCGGCGGTGGACAAGGAAAGGGCGCCGTTGCGGCGCCCTTTCCGAACGTTCATTGGATCAGTTGGTCATTGCGAACAGGGGCTTGCCGTCCGCATCCTTGATTTCGCTTCTCCAGTAGCTCTCGACGTCGGACACGACTTTCGCCGGCATCGGGACATAGTCGAGACTCTCTGCCATCTGGCTGCCGTTCTTGTAGGCCCAGGCGAAAAACTTCAGGGCCTCAGTGGTAGACGCCGGATCCGAGGGCTTCTTGTAGATGAGGATCCAGGTCGCCGCTGTCATGGGCCAGGATTTCTCGCCCGGCTGGTTCGCCAAGATCACGCCGTAGCCCGGTTGCGATTTCCAATCGGCATTGGCGGCCGCGGCCTGGAACGCTTCCGAGGTCGGAGACACGGTCTTGCCGCTCTTGTTTATCATCTTGGTGTAGGTGAGCTTGTTCTGCAGCGCGTAGGCATATTCGACGTAGCCGATCGAACCTTTCGTCTGCGCGACGTTGTTCGCGACTCCCTCATTGCCCTTGGCGCCGATGCCGACGGGCCACTGCACCGAGGTGTTGAAGCCGACTTTCGACTTCCAGTCCACGTTCACATCCGACAGATAATAGGCGAAGTTGAAGGTGGTGCCCGAGCCGTCCGAGCGATGCACAACGGCGATCGCCTGCTTAGGCAGATTTGCGCTCGGATTGAGCTTCTTCAGGGCGGGATCGTCCCAGTTCTTGATGTCGCCCATGAAGATCCTGGCGAGCGTCGAACCGTCGATGACGAGATCGCCCGGCTTGATGCCGTCAAGATTGATGACAGGCACGATGCCGCCCATCACCATCGGAAATTGTGCGAGGCCTGCCTCGTCGAGTTCCTTGCCCGGTAGCGGTGCATCGCTGGCGCCGAACGTTACGGTCTTTGCCTTGATCTGCTTGATGCCGCCGCCTGAGCCGATCGACTGATAGTTCAGGCCGTTGCCGGTAACCTTTTTGTAGGCGTCCGCCCATTTGGCGTAGACCGGATAGGGAAATGTCGCGCCAGCGCCGGAGATGTCTGCGGCGTTGGCCGGAACGAGCGCCGTTGCGGCGATGAAGCCGGCGGCTGCCAGTGCGGTCCAGTGTTTCAAGGGTTCTCTCCATGTTTGCGGCCAAAGACGCGCACGGACCAAAAAGATCCGTCGCCCCTGTCTTTGTGCCCGATCGCTCGGGCAGCCGCTGTTGCTTTAAAAGACGCGCTCCACGACGGCCTCGGACGTTTTTGGTTTGTTGAAGGGTGGTGGTCCGAAGTCGCGGTCAGCCATAGGCGTCGCATGTCACTGTTCTATAAAGCTTCAGTGACAGTCAGATGACACTTTAAGTTATTGAAACCAATATCTATTCGGCGGTCTGTGCGGAATCGGCAGTGTGCAATGGTACGTGCATTGTGAACGTCGCACCTGCGCCGGGCGTGCTCTCGATGGTGAGACGGCCGCCATGTCGATTGAGGACATGTTTGACCAGCGCGAGACCTAGTCCGGTGCCGCCTTGCGCACGGCTGTCGGTGACATCCACCCGGTAAAATCGCTCGGTCAGTCGCGGAAGATGCTCGGGTGAAATACCTGGCCCATAGTCGCGCACCGCGACGCGCGTTTCCGGCAGGCCAGCGCGCGTTTGTGCCCGCTCAACCGTGACGTCAACGCGCTTGCCGGCGGCCCCGTACTTGAGGGCGTTTTCAATGAGGTTTTCGAGGGCACGGATCAGCTCATCGCGGTCACCGAGCACCGTGAGCGTATCCGGAGGCAATGCGACCTTGATTTCGACCCCGCGGTCACGCGCGAGCATTTGAAGACCGTCGACGACCTGCCGCACGATCGGGGACAGATCGACCGGGGTGCTCGGCTGCAAATGCGCGTTGAGCTCAATGCGTGAAAGTGACAGCAAATCATCAATCAGGCGCGCCATCCGGGTCGCCTGCCCCTGCATGATGCCGAGGAATTTGTCGCGGGCGACCGGATCGTCCTTGGCCGGGCCTTGCAGCGTCTCGATAAAGCCGAGCAGTGCGGCAAGGGGCGTGCGCAGCTCGTGGCTGGCATTGGCGATGAAGTCGGCGCGCATCTCTTCGACCCGGCGCAGCGGTGTCAGGTCGTTGAACGTCATCAGCAGGATGTCGACAGTATCGCCGGCGCCCAAGGTAAGCGTAACTGGTGTGACGAAAGCCTCAAACCAGCGGTCGAGCGGAACGCGCTCGAAGAACTCGACCCGCTGCGGCTCGTGACGCCTGATTGCACGGCGAATGGCATCGACCAGCTCCGGCATACGCAGCGCGATCAGCGCCGGCTCGCCGCGGCGCAAGGCCGGCGCGATCGAAATGGCCATCTCGTTGAACGCGATGACCCTGCCCTCGCGATCCAGCACAATTGCTGCTTCGGGAATGCCGTCGATCAGTTGCTCGATCAACAGCGCCTGCGGCTCGGCAAATACACGGGCCGCCGCGGGCGCGATGCTTGCGCCGGCCGCCGTTTCCGTGCGGCCAAGCAAAGCCAGCCAGGCGCTGCGCAACCGGGTTACCAACGGAGTGGAAAGGCTGCGGCGCTCGTCATTTATGGCCATGATCAATTGGCGTCGGTTTTTTCCGATTCGATCTCGCTGCGGATCGGCGCAGTCACCGATTTTATCACCGCCGGCTCGGCTGGGCGACGCGTACCGCTCACGTTCAGCCAGATTTCGCGTGACCCCAGAATGGCCAAGGCAAGCGCAAACGGAATGATGTAGTAGAGCAACCTGAAAAGAAGAAGACCAGCCAGCACCTCTTCCTTGTCGAATTGCCAAAGCGCCACCAGCATGGCGGCATCGAACACGCCAAGCCCACCGGGCGCGTGGCTCGCGAAGCCGAGCAACGTCGCAGACACGAAGACCACCGCCATCGTCACGAAGCCGATATCCGGATGGTTCGGCAACAGCATGTACATAGCGAGCGCGCAGCTGCCGAGATCGAGAATCCCGATGCCGATCTGCAGCAAGGTGGAAGGCCCGCTCGGCAACTCGACTTTCCAATCGCCCTGGCCGATTTCCCTCGGCGCGCTCCAGACCCAGGCGACGTAGGATATCAGCACCGCCAATATCGCTACACCGACGCCGCGATTGAGCCAGACCGGCAATTGATCGATCGGCACCGCCGCCTGCGGATGGTAAGTGACGCCAAGCCCCAGCACCGTGGCGTTGCCGAGCCAGAACGTCAGGCCGGCGACAAAGCAGATCTTTGCGACTTCGATGGCGTCGAGCCCGTAGTGAGAGTAGATGCGGTAACGAACGGCGCCGCCCGTGAACACGGTGGCGCCAATGTTGTGACCGATCGAATA
>Ga0164299_10000301_pt1 | contig 10979 bp, 12 predicted proteins | sample Whisoiple_221_MG_FD_109712 | JGI IMG/M metagenome (GOLD analysis project Ga0164299, IMG submission 109712) | Unamended control soil microbial communities from upstate New York, USA - Whitman soil sample_221_MG | ecosystem: Environmental > Terrestrial > Soil > Agricultural land ...
ATTTGCATTGACCGGTCAGGTTTACACGGCACCGCAGGCTCTTCCGCCATTAAAATAAGCGCAAAGTGTGATGATGTTTCGCTTGCTGCCGCGGAGGACGCCATGTCGGAACGCAGCGCCGACGTCGATCGTTTTTGGCACGACACGATGGAAACCACCATTTCAATCGTGCGGGCGATGTTTACTGATCACGCGCTTTTCCTCATGCTCTGCGGCGCAGTGTTTGCTCTTCAGCAAGATATGCTGAAGGCCCACGGGATTGACATGCGCAAGGTTAGGACGAGCCGCGAACAGGCGCGTTCGACCTTGAACAAACTTTATGACATCGACGATGTGAATCTCGATTTGCTGCAGGAGCCAGTTCAAATCCGACAAACATATCGAGCCCATTCGATATCTGCCCGCATGCGCTCAATCGCAGCGCGGATTTGGCTATTGACCAACTATGCGAGCGTGGCCGAGAGCTTCGGCACGAAGCCAAGTTCGGCAACTATTCTAAATCTTGGCGTCGGCAATTTGTGGATGATGCTGGGGACGGTCGGCGCGGACGAATTGCGAGAAAACGCCAATTTCTTTACCGGTACCTATTTCAGCGGTGTGCGGAGTAAGTCGATGCATCTTAAGCACTGGCCGCACCGACCCGAGGTGGCAGTTTGAGCAGAGGCTGACTTGCAGTCGCTGCCGAGACCCTGTGGATAAGTGGTTCCCTCTGATTTCTTGTGACACTGTGTTGGCGCTGACACGTTCGCAAAACTTGCTGCATTTTCTGCGGCTTTGCCCAACAGGCTACTCTAAACTCGAAAGCCGCTACCCTTTGGTGCCGCGGTGGGGTGTTCCGCCTGGGCAACGCCATGGTTAGACTTTGCAACGTGATCAGGTCGACGGCCTGCTCTTTCTTTGCAGCCTATCGGCCACCTGTACGACGACACTCGTCGATTTTTTTGCTCCGGCGTTATCCAAGGAGAGGTCAGCCGGCTGGAAATCGCCAAGATCATACAATAAAGAGAGGCAAACATGTCGATAGGCGCAAGATCATGGCCCGACCAACTCGGTTGATCTCATGTTTGCTGAATGGCCAAGCTGGCTTTCTCGATCACCTTTTCTTCGCCGACGGGTGATCAAACTCTGGCGCGTGCTGCTGCGTATGCAGCGGGCAAGTTTGGCAAATGCAGTCCTCGTGTTGCGACGGCGTGATGGTCGCGTCCTCGTGCTTCCATCGCCTTCAGGGGGCCTCCGACTTCCGGTGAAACATCTCGATGCTTGGATCCCCATCGCCGCGCAAGTTGAAGAGTGGCTAGGCCAGCTGCTCCAGGAAAAGTCTACGCCCTCGCTGGTTGCCATCGATGGCACGCCGGCCGAAGAGGTCACCTTCGTCTATGTCGCCACTGCGGCATCACCATCTGTCAACACTGGCGATCAACTTTGGTTAGACACCGATGTCGCAGCTTCGAGGCTTAGAAATGAAGACGGTCGGCTGCTTCGTCTTTGTATCAGCCACGCGTCTTAACCTCGAGATCCACGCCTCGCAACCCGCGATCAAAATGTCGGCGCCGGCACTGACGGGCGGCCTTCCATCACAATGAGCACGGGAAACTTGATCCAGAGCGTCGCCCATGCGACCGATTTTTCCGAGGCCAGCTTGGCGGCGTTCGCCCATGCTTTGCGCATCGCACTTGCCACCAAGAGCCGCCTTTATCTGCTCCATGTCAGGGAAGGAGGACGCGACCAGGCCTGGATCTCTTTTCCACATGTGCGCGAGATGCTGGCGAAGTGGGGGCTGATGCAGCCCGATGAGCCGCCAGCTCAGATCGAAGCCAAGCTCGGCATCAAAATCACCAAGGTCGAAATCCAGCACAATGATCCGACCGATGGGCTGTTTGAATTCGTGCTCGGCCACCGTCCGGATCTCCTGGTGCTGGCAACCCATGGCCGAGATGGTTTGAACCGATGGCTGCGCGGTTCGGTCTCAGAAGAGGTCGCCCGCCGTACGCATCTTCCTACGCTGTTCATCGGTCCTAGGTCGCAAGGGTTTGTCGATAGCGCCAGCGGAGAGATGCGCCTTCAACGGATACTGATCCCGGTGGCCCATGCGCCATCGCCGCTACGCTCCCTGAACATTCTAGCAAGCTTGTTGGCACCGCTTGGTGTTATGCCCGAAACATTTCGCTTCCTTCACATCGGCGACCGCCCGCCAAATCTTGATGCCTGTGCAGGAACCACGGTCCGCGGTGAGGTCGAGGTGATGGAAGGCCCGGTGGTCGAGACGATCTTGCACGAAGCGCGACGGGCGGACATGATCGCCATGCCAACGGCCGGCCACCAGGGCTTCCTCGATGCGCTGAGAGGAAGCACCACCGAGCAGGTGTTGCGGAAAGCCCCCTGCCCGGTGCTTGCCATTCGAACGGCAATCTAGGGTTTGGTGGAAAGGCGAGCGAAACGCCGTGAGCCTCGCTTGTTCCTCATTCGGTAGGAAAATACAGCTAATCTTGGCCTCGAGCGACTCGAGCGAGTTCTTGTGCGGTCTCGACCGCGGCCCTATGCTTTAACCACGGGGGGATCTAACAAATGAATATCTTGCCAATGCAAAAGCAGCGTGTCGCACCCCCAACCATGGGGGACGACGAGATTCGCAGCGTGCTCGAACAACGTCTCGGGCGGGTGCACGCGCAGCAGCGCCTTGGCATCGAGAGCGAGCATGAGGCGCAAATTTTTGGCCAGGGCCTCAATTTTTTTCACTTTGAGAATCTCACCGCGTCGCACGTTCTGATCCGCGCCTTCCTCATGGCGACTGGCTTATATTGGCGTGGACTGAACAACGCCAAGAAGGTTCGGGTCACGCACAACATCATCAGGTCGCTGAGGCTGCCCACTTCGTTTCAAGGTTATACGATGCTGCAGATCAGCGACCCGCACGTGGACATGAATTTGGAGGTCATGCAGCAGATCGAAAGTCTGGTCGATCGACTGCATTACGATGTTTGCGTGTTAACCGGCGACTATAGGGGAAGAACCTTTGGACCGATCGACGCCACGCTTAAGGGAATGGCTCATCTGCGAGACACTCTGAGGGGACCGGTTTATGGTGTGCTCGGCAACCATGACACGATCGCCATGGTCCCAACTTTAGAAGCCTTGGGCATTCGCATGTTGCTCAACGAGGAGGATACGCACGAGCGCGGGCATCAGCGCATTCATCTGGCCGGCATCGATGATGCCCACTTCTACCAAGTCGATAACATCGAGAAGGCCGCAGCCGGAATCCCGCATAACGAGTTCTCGATGCTAATTTCGCATACCCCAGAGATTTATCGGCATGCTGCCCATGCCGGCTTTGACGTTCTGATCAGCGGCCACACCCATGGCGGACAGATTTGCCTTCCCGGCGGCATTCCCCTCACGCTTGATTCGAACCTGCCAAGGCGTATGGGCGCGGGAGCTTGGACCTATCAGGACATGATTGGCTACACGTCGAGGGGTGCTGGATCCTCGGTGGTGCCGGTGCGCTTTAATTGCCCCCCCGAAATCACCCTGCATCACTTTCACTGCTCAGGTTGAGAGAGAAATTTTTTCGGCATCCATCGTAAAGCAACTAATGAGCCAAACTTCACAGTGCTTTGAAAACTTTAGGTCCGGCTTAGGCACTGCGAATAGCTCGCTCGGCTCCCGGGCAGTTGTAGTGGCGTTTCTGACCGTCTCGGACTAACCTGAGGTTCGGGGGAAAACGCCATGCACGGACAATCCTTCGTCGCCGTCATTGCTGCTGGTCTTGCTCTAGTGCTTATGGAGCTTGTGCCGGTCGGCGCGGCAGCAGAGGATGTCGCAACGGCAGGGCAGCCAGCCGACTCGGCTGGAACGACCAAACCCCTGCTGAGTAGCCCATCTTCCAATCCAACTCCCTCGCCGGATGCGCCTGCGCCCGAAACGGCAACTCCGGCATTGCAAAGCGGCGCTGCCCAGCCGGTCCCGCCTGCCGATCCGGTCATCGCAAGTATTCGCAGCAAGCTCGGCGATGCCGCCTTGCGCAACGCCACCGATGCGAAGGACCTTGCGGCACTCGAAGCCTTTTACGCCGAGCGCAGTGACCCGCCGATGTGGATCACCAGCATGGGATTCTCAGCCAGGGCACAAGAGGCCATCAACGAGATTAGCAAGGCGGACGATTGGGGTCTCTCGGCCTCCGCCTTTGAGCTGCCGCCGGCGGGCGATCTGCCAGATAGCGCCGACGATCAGGCGACCGCCGAGATCAAACTCCAGCTTGCAGTTCTGAAGTATGCGCGCTTTGCTCGCGGCGGACGCGTTGATCCCGCATCGCTCAGCGCGATCATCGACCAAGCTCCTCCTCTGCCCGACCCAAAGTCTGTGTTGAGCGAGATTGCGGCGGCTCCTGCGCCACAGGCCTATCTCCAATCGCTCCATCCGAAGCACGAGCAGTTTCGGCGTTTGCGCGAGGCTCTGCTCAAGGCGCGCGGCATTGGTGGCGACGCTGCGGCGAAGAAACCGCGCAACGAGCAGGAAATCCAGCGGATCCTCATCAATATGGAGCGCTGGCGCTGGATGCCGCTAAACCTTGGAACGGTCTACGTGCAGGACAACGTTCCGGAGTTCATGCTGTACGTGGTCAAGAACGGGAAGACGATCCACGCCGACAAGATCGCCGTCGGCGAGTTACGTTATGCCACGCCGATTTTCTCCGCTGACATGCAGACCATCGTATTCAATCCGGAATGGACCGCTCCCCCATCCGTGGTGAGGGAGGATCTGCTGCCCAACTTGCGGAGTGGCGGCTGGTTCGGCGGAAGCTCGATCCTGCGGCAGCATGGACTACAGGTGAAATACAACGGCCGCACGGTCGATCCCGGCAGCATCAATTGGAACAGCGTGAACATGGCGAACATTGCCTTCACCCAGCCTCCCGGGCCGAGGAATGTCTTGGGCAAAGTTAAATTCCTCTACCCGAACAAACATGTCGTCTATATGCACGACACCATCAGGCCTGATCTGTTCAAACCGACGGTACGCGCCGTCGGCCATAACTGCATTCGCATGGAGAAGCCGAGCAGGCTTGCGGAAATTTTACTCAAGGAAGACAAGGGCTGGGACGCACAGAAGGTCGAGAATCTCATCGACAAGGGCTATGACAGCGCAGTGAATTTGGATCATCCGGTCCCAGTGCATACGACCTATTTCACCGCGGTGGTCGATGACCAGGGTAAGGTGAGGACTTTCGCCGACATCTACGGCCTAGACCGCAAGGTGGCACCCGTCGTGCTTGGCAAAGCCGCCACCTACGAAGCACCCGCCGATGATGCGAACCCAGAGTCTAATGCCGCGTCAGCAGTAAGGCCGAAAGCCCCCAAGAAAAATGTGGCTGGGTCCATTCAAGGTTTGTTTGGGCAATAGGGTAGGAAATGTCAGCTCGGCTTCAACAAGCCATCTCTTGGATCGCCACGATTTTAGCGTTTGCCGTTGGTGCGCTGGCGCTGGCCGCCAGTATCGTGGCGCTGGGCCTATTTATCTTTGTAATCCACCACCTTATCTCCCAGTTTGGAATCGCGAATTGGTCCTCACTCGGGGTTGCCGCGCTTTTTGTTGCCATCCTTGGCGGCATTTGGCTGATCGGCAACTCCCTGCTGGACATCATCGTTGCGAGCGGTTCTCGCCGTTACGCAACAAAGCGGAGTCGGCGCACCCAGATCACTTTGCCTTGGCTGATCGTGGCAGCGGTGACTGGAGCGCTCTTCTATGTGTTTGGCGAGTAGCCCTTTTTCCCGCGCTTAATAGGGGCGGTTGCGGATCCCCAATTTGAACAGCACCCGCGACAGCAACAGCTCGCCGACGAAAAAGATCATCGTGGCAACGATCATATCGACAATGGTCAGGGGCAGGAAAAACCAGCACGCCAACAGGGGAAGCAAGGACTCGGGAATCTGATCGAGGCCTATAGCTTGGCAACTGGGCGCGAGCCCCATGCGACGCTTCAAGAAGCTGGAAAACAAATCGCCAATCATGGCCACAAGCGCGACCAAGGCTCCGACTTTCCACGATAGCCCAATCAGCGGTGCGACGGCGGTGGTGGCCACAATCGAGAGGGCGAGGCCGCGAAGCGTTTTCGACGAGCCGAAGAGAGGGTTGCCATCAGCAAACGTTGCGCCTCCGTCGATCGGAAAGGCGAGAAATTTCCCCAGGAGTTTTTCGACAATGATGGGCGTTCCGTTGGCCACCGCCAACACGGTGAGGAGTTGGGCAATCAAGAGCGGGTGCATGAACGCAACCTATTTCGACCGCGGCTGATCGAGTGCGATTAGCCCCTCGCGGGATCAAATTCGCAAAACAACCCCGTGCAAAGTACATGGCGCCAAGGTACATAGCGCCATTGTCAAATCCTTGAAACATGCAAACGGAGCCTAAGAACGAAATCGTTCTTTTCGTAATCGTAACCCAATGGTCGTGAGCAGGTGCAACGGCCGATAAATGTGAGTAAAAACAATGAACAAAAGCAAACAAAAGAAAGTCCCGGCGAAGACGGACGGGAAGGAGCTTGTGGCCTCTGGCAGGACGCCAGAACATGAGCCCTTTGCGGTAGCTCACCTCACTCTGACGGCTCCCGCACAATACATTGAGCATGGCGAAGTGAGAAAGCTGATCTCCAACGCCGCAGTCGACCTTTACCGGGGGTTGGCCCCACAAGATTCTTTAGATGCGCTGGCAGCAACGCTTGCCGTGAGCGTTTCGAATGCAAGTCTCGATTGCCTTGCCCAGGCGGCGCGCGTTGATCCTCGGCACTAGCCGGAAATTGAAGATAGCACAACCACGGCCGAATAGGTTGATCGGCTCTCCCGCCTGAACCATGCGACTCGGCTCCAGCAATTCGATGCTGCTTTCCGTGCCGTCGGGCACCGGGTTGAGATCTCAGTTCACTACTAGACAGGCTTTCTTTTGTCTGGCGGCGAGACTCCACAGCACTCTAGGCGCATAGATCGGCATGCTCACCATCAGTGAACCAAAACGGATTCGCTCCAAGTCTGCATGAGAGGTGAGATCGACACTGCGTCGATCCGAGATCAGAACCTCACAGTCCAAGCGTCAGGCTCGCGCGCAGATCAGCGAGCGTCACCATCAACGTCATGGGATCGAGCGGCGAGACGGTCATGCCGAGTGCCAAATAGAAGGCCTTGGCATCCTTTGAGATGGCGTCAACCAGCACACCGCGCACGCCGATGATTGCGGCCGCCTGCAGTACGCGCAGACCCGCATCGCGAAACAGCGCGCGGCCGAGACCTTTGCCCTGGTGCGAACGATCAATCGCGAGCCGACCCAGCACGACGATCGGGATCGGGTCCGGCATGTTGCGCCGGAAGCGACCGGGGGCCGCCGTGACCTCGACCGCGCCCGCCGCCAGAGCATAGTACCCGACCACCTTGCCCCCTTCGCAGGCGACATAGGTATGCGAGGCGCCACTCGCGGCATTGTCGCGCGCGCGCCGCTTTAGCCACTCGTCGAGTGGCGGCACGCCGCAATCGAAGGCACCGAGATCGTGGCTGTCGTCGAGCAGGACCGGAGCGTCAATTGTCAGGTGCGATCCCACGGTGCCGGCGTCTGCATCGTGCGGATGAGCTTGCCCTTGGGACGCGGCGGCGCATCGAGCGCCGCGACGAACTTGGCGTAGGTTTCCGCATCGACCGAGAATAGGGTGCGCTGGGTTAAGGCGTCGACGGCCGCCCGCCGCGCTGCCTCGAGAACGAAATCGGTGCGCGTCTTGCCGGTGAGCTCCGCCGCACGATCGATCAGCCCTCGCTCGTCGGGCTTGATGCGGAGGTTCAAGGTGTCGCGCTTCTGGGTGCGACGTGTGGACGTGGTTGGCATGAGAAGTCTCCTTCGCCGACCAATATGACATAGTGTAACGACAATGTCATTACATCGTCACGGCTGGAAAAACACCTCCGATTTGAGCGCCTGTGGCGAGAAAGCCAGCAAGGGTAAGCGCCCGGCCACCTTTGGGTGGGTCAGCGCTGCTCGCAAGTCGCTTATTCTAGTCGCTCTGACTAGAAAGGAGCGGTTGCTCATCGAAACGGGCAAGCAACGCGGTTACACGTTTTCCCATCCCGATGTGCTCATCGCCGCATCCGCCGCGCACCACGGCCTAACCGTTGTCACGCGGAACGTCCGCGAGTTTGTGGAGGCTGGCGTGGCTGTGATCAATCCTTGGGCAGATCCGGGGACGAACCCGTGATTCGTCGACCACCATTTGGTTCGCTGATGTAAACGTGTTCTCGTCGCGTGCGCTGGCTCCCGATAGACGCCGCTCTCCAACTCCACGCGTGTGACGATCGAGGAGGAGGGTTGCCATCATGCAAATGGATCGGAGCGATGCCTAGGCAGCGAGCAGCGCGCGAGCCATTGAGGAGGTCGAGACGTTCCGGAGCCCAAGGCAATCACCGCATCAGGCGATCTTGCCTCCCCCGATTTTCGTGATGGCAAGCACTGATGGGCGAGGCGGCATATTGGGATCGAAATCCGGCCAGCGCGTTGCTGGATCTTCGAATGTCGAGGGTCGCTCGAAGCCCTTGAATTTGTTGGTACCGTCTGTGCCCGGATGCTGAACAGCCACGAATAGCGTCTCCTGGTTTGGTGTAAAACAGGGGCCTGTCATCTCAGCCCCCACAGGGCAGCGAAAGAAGAGCTTCGCGGTGCGCCGCCTTTCTCCCTTGGTCTCGAGCCCATAGAGACCGTCGGCTCTTCCGGTTGGCCAGCGCTCACCCTGGTCGGTCGCGACCCACAGCCGGCCTTGAGCGTCTACTGCAAAATTGTCTGGGCAAGCGAACCAGCCATTTTCCGAAGTGTTAGGGTTCCACAATGCCCCTACCTCGGCAACTGCTGGGTCCCCGCAGCGGACGAGTATCTCCCAGCGGAATTGATCTGCGGAATGGTCGCCGGCAGGTGGCGTCAATTCGATGATATGGCCGAATTCGTTATTGGGCCGCGGATTGGCGGCGTCGACATCACTAGGCTGCCGGTTCTCGTTATAGGTAAGGCTAACATATATCTTGCCGGTCGCGAGATTCGGCTGCACGTCCTCGGGCCGATCCATGCGTGTCGCACCTAGCAGAGTTGCAGCAAGTCGTGCATCGATCACCACATCGGCCTGGCTGTTGAAACCATTTGCTTGCGTTAGTGGGCCCTGTCCATAGATCAACGGCAACCAGACGACTCCCCCAGACGAATCGAATTTCGCAACCGAAAGCGTGCCCTCCGAAAGAAGCGTCCGATTTTTGGCGTCACCCTTTGGATCATAGGTTCGCGCTGAGATGAAGCGATAGAGATGTTCAAAGCGGGTATCGTCACCGCTATAGACGACCACGCGACCGTCCCTGTTGAGCACGCATTCGGCGCTCTCGTGGCAAAGTCGGCCAAGCGCCGTATGCTTTACCGGCGTTGACGTCGGGTCGAAGGGGTCGATTTCCACGATCCAACCAAACCGGTTCGGTTCGTTCGGCTCCTTGTCGACGTTGAAACGGTCATGAAATTTGCCCCAGGCCTGCCAGAGTCCTGGCAGGCCATAGCGTGCGTAGCTCTTGGCTTGCGCACCGCCAACGCCCTTCGGCGGTTTGCCGCATTCGAGCTTCGCGTCGGTCCAGAAATATCCGTGGACGTTCTCTTCCGCAGTGAGATAAGTGCCCCAAGGGGTGACACCGCCGCCGCAATTGTTGAGGGTACCGACAATGCGCCTACCCGACGGATCGGCGTTCGTCCTTAACCGATCATGTCCCCTTGCCGGTCCATCGACTCCAATGATGGTGTCAAGCGGGCTGATGCGTCGATTGTAGCGGCTGTCGAGAACGGGCCGCCAACGACCATCTTCGCGCACGACCTCGACAATGGTAACGCCGTGCGCCGCCATTTCGATTTCGACGAGTGCTGCGGTCATATCTGGGAAGCACGCTAGGTCCTGGCGGGCCAGACCGGGGAACATGACCTCTTCATTGGTATATTCGTGATTGATGCAGAGAAGCCCGCGGTCACCGCTCGTATCGAGCGGAAGGAAGGCAATGTAGTCATTGTTGTAGCCAAATTGCTTGAGTTGCGCCGCAGCACTCTGTTTGTGCGGATCGAAGGCGGGCGAATCCGAGAAGAGCGGATCGCCCCATCTGAGCAAAACGTCGGCTTGATAGCCTTCAGCCACATGGTGCGTTTTATCTACGCCGGCTCGGACCTCTTCAAAGCAGAACCGGTCTTCCGGTGTCGGCGCAATGCTACTCGCGATCGCCGCCGGGCCGAACAGCGAGGCGGCGGCGACAACGCCAAGGCTGCCGCGGACAACGTCGCGGCGGCTGTAGCGCCTTTGGATGATGTCTCCAATCGAGTCCAGGTCAGACGGGCTCAAGGGCACGTCATCATGCGCTTCAAAGGCTTCAGCCCTGTTGCAGAAGAGATCGGTTTTCGACATGAGAGGGATCCCACGCAACGCTGCGCTAGAGATTAGGAGTGGCTTATGACAGATTTGCGAAAACAAATTATCCAAGCCCCTCAAGCATTTCTGTCTCATCTTCGCTCCCTCTAAAGGCTACGATGAGCCAGAAATCCTCCCTTGTAAAACCGCTAACTCTGTGTTGGTGCTGACGGCAGACAAGCGTCCTCCCCTAGCCAATGCGGCAGTTGCGAGTGTCGGTGACGGCTTAAAGGGGCCCGATTATACGGGGTCGAGACTTCGGAGCTTGAGGATGGCTTCGGACAACAGGTTTTTCTCAACAGACGTTGACGGTTTACCATGCCCAACGCTTGTGTAGTTGAACCCGGCGGCGCGCGCCTGCGCCGGCAGATAGATATTGCGGAGGTCGACAAGAACGTCGCCGCGCATGCGCCCCTTCAGTGTGTTGAGATCGAGCGCGCGGAACTCGTTCCATTCGGTGACCACCACGGCGATGTCTGCCTTCTCGGCGGCCTCGAGCGCGCTGCCGCACCAGATCACCCCCGGCAGAAGC
>Ga0164299_10000304_pt1 | contig 10914 bp, 9 predicted proteins | sample Whisoiple_221_MG_FD_109712 | JGI IMG/M metagenome (GOLD analysis project Ga0164299, IMG submission 109712) | Unamended control soil microbial communities from upstate New York, USA - Whitman soil sample_221_MG | ecosystem: Environmental > Terrestrial > Soil > Agricultural land ...
AGTACGGCAGCACCTCGTCGTAGCTCCAGCCGTCCGCGCCACCCGCGGCCCAGCCGTCGAAGTCGGCGCGGTTGCCGCGAACGTAGATCATCGCGTTGATCGAGCCCGAGCCGCCGATCACCTTTCCGCGCGGCATGTAGAGCCGACGCCCTCCCAGGCCTGGCTCCGGCTCACCGAGGAGGTCCCAGTCGACGCTCGACTTGAGCAGCATCGGGAACGCCATCGGCGTCGCGATCTCCGGGCGCGTGTCGGGCCCGCCCGCCTCGAGCAGCGCGACCCGGACGCGCGGGTCTTCGCTCAGCCGCGCCGCGAGCACACAGCCGGCCGATCCTGCGCCGACGATCACGTAGTCGTACACGACGCCTCCTTCGTTGTCAGGCGGCCTGATATTACGTCCGGTCACCGCGGATCACCACCTTCATCACATCGGCTGGGCGCTCCATTGCGAAGCGCACCGCATCGGGCGCCTCCGCGAGGTCGAACTCGTGGCTGACGAGCGGCGCGAGCCGGTCTGCGTTGCGCTCGACGAGGTCGACCGCCTCGCCGAACTCGGTGCTGCCGCAGCACGCGACACCGAGGACGTCGAGCTCCTTCTCGGTGAAGCTGCCGAGCCGGAACGTCACCTCGTCGCCCGACATGCCGACCTGCACGACGCGGCCCGCGGACGAGACGAGCTCGAGGGCCGCGCGCACGGCGGCCGGCACGCCGGTCGCGTCGATGACCACCTCCGGCGCGCGCTCCATGCCGAGCCGTGCGACGACCTCGTCTGCGCTCGTCCAGAGGAGCGTCTCCGCGCCGAGCGAGCGTGCGAGCTCGAGTCGCTCCTCGAGCAGGTCGACGACGACCACAGACGCGCCCAGGTCCTGCGCGGCCAGGAGCAGCGCCTGGCCGATCGGGCCCGCGCCGAGCACGACCACGCGCTCGCCTTCCGTGACGCGGCCGCGGTGCACGGCGCGCACCGCGATCGACACCGGCTCGACGAGCGCCGCGACAACAGGGCTCGCGACGTCGACCGGGAAGACCTGCTCCTCCGCGATGCAGAGCCGCTCCTGCAGCCCGCCGTCCTCGTGGATCCCGATCAGGCTGAAGCTCACGCAGACGTTCGCGCGCCCGATGCGGCACGGGTAGCAGCGCCCGCACGCACGCAGCGGGAAGAGCGCGACCGTCTGCCCGGGCCGCAGCCCCTCGCGGCAGCCGGGGCCGACCGACTCGACCGTCGCGGCGACCTCGTGGCCCTGGATGCGCGGGAAGCCTGAGCCACCCGCGTGCTCGGACAAGCGGCCCTCGAAGAAGTGGAAGTCGGAGCCGCAGATGCCGACGGCGGCAGGGCGCACGAGCACCTCGCCGGGGCCCGGCTCGTCGGGCTCCGGCACGTCGCGCACGCGCATCGCGCCGGCCGCCTCGGTCACGGCGGCGAGCAACCCTCTACGCCGTCACGGGCGCCGTCCCCAGCACCTTCTGCGCCGCCGCGACGATCTTGTCCTCGCTCGGCAGCACGAACGCCTCGAGCGGCTCGCTGTACGGCATCGTCGCGTCGAGCGCCGTCACGAGCACGATCGGCGCCTTCAGCGACGAGAAGCCGTGCTCCGCGACCTCGGCCGCGATCACCGACGCGGCCGACGCATGACGCGTCGCCTGGTCGACGACCACGAGGTGCCCGGTCCTGTCGACCGACTCGAGGATCGTCTGCGTGTCGAGCGGCGCGAGCGTGCGCGGGTCGATCACCTCCGCCTCGATCCCGTCGACGGCGAGCCGCTGTGCCGCCTCCAGCGCGCGGTCGACCGTCCAGCCGGTCGCGACGATCGTCACGTCGCCGCCCTCGCGACGCACGGTCGCCTCGCCGAACGGCACCAGGTACTCGCCGTCGGGCACCTCGCCGTGCTCGAGCGTGAGCAGGTAGTGGTGGAAGTAGACGACCGGGTTGTCGTCGCGGATCGCGGTCGCCATCAGCCCCTTCGCGTCCGCCGCGGTCGACGGCACCGCCACCTTCAGGCCCGGCACGCCCATGAAGAGCGAGGTGATCGTCCCTGTGTGCTGCCCCGCCCAGCCGGCGGCGAAGCCGTAGCCCGCCTTCAGCACGAGCGGCACTTTCACCTGCCCGCCGCTCATCGCGCGGAAGCGGGGCGCCTCGTTGAGCACCTGGTCCATCGCGACGAGCATGAACTCGGCCATGTAGAGCTCGACCACCGGCCGGTAGCCGGCGAGTGCGGCGCCGATTCCGATCCCGATCTCCGCCGTCTCGGAGATCGGCGTGACGCGCACGCGGTCCTTGCCGAACGCGTCGACGTACGGCTCGTTCTCGGTCGTCGCCATGTTCTGCCCGAAATAGAGGACGGTCTCGTCGCGCTCCATCTCGAGGCGGATCGCCTCGTCGATGGCCGCGATATACGGGAGCTCGTGTGCCATGCCTACCTCCTCTCAGGCGTAGACGTATTCGAGGGCGGTCTCGACCTCGGGGAACGGGCTGTCGAGCGCGAAGCTGACCGCCTCCTGCATCTCCTGCCGCACCGACTCGGCGATCCGGTCGGCCTCGTCCGCCGCAAGCGTGCCGTCGGCGACGAGCCGGCCGCGGAACGCCGGCACCGGGTCACCGCGCTTCGCCGCCTCGTACTCCTCCGGCGCGCCGAACTTCTCGATCGCCTCGTGCTCCGGGAAGTGCAGGGGCACGCCGGGCGGCGCGATGATGTTGCCGTGCGCGGATAGCCGGTACATCTGGGACTCGACGAGCGTGGGGCCGTCGCCGGCCCGCGCTCGGTCGACGGCCGCGCCGACGGTCTCGTACGTGGCGATCGGGTCGCGCCCGTCGATCGTGACGCCGGGCATGCTGAAGGCCTTCGCCTTGACGGAGAGGTCCTCGCCGTTCGCGCGGTTCGCGTCCTCCTGCTCCGTGCGCGTGTGCACGTTGTAGCCGTTGTTCTCCATCACGAAGACGATCGGGAGCTTCCAGAGCGACGCGATGTTCAGCGACTCGAAGAACGCGCCCTGCTTGGAGGCACCGTCGCCGAAGAAGCAGAGCACGACCTGCCCCTGCTTCCGGATCTGCGCGGCCCACGCGACGCCGGTTGCATGTGGGATGCCGGCCGCGACGATCCCGGACGTCCCCATGAAGCCGGTCGCGACGTCGGTCAGGTGCATCGAGCCGCCGATCCCCTTGCACAGGCCGTCCTTGCGGCCGTAGATCTCGGCCATCATCGCCTTCGGGTCGGTGCCGCGGACGAGCGGGTAACCGTGGCAGCGGTAGGTCGTCAGGAACTGGTCGCTCGGGCCGAGCGTCGCGATCGAGCCGACGATCGACGCCTCGGCCCCGTCGGCGAGGTGCGTGTGGCCGCGCATCACCCCCGGGTGCTCCTCGAACGTGCGCTTCACCCGCTCTTCGAACTCACGGATCCGGAGCATCTGCTCGTACATCCAGACCAGACGCTCGCGGCTCAGCTCCCCGCGTTCTGCCGCTGTGCTCACGCCGAGCTCCTCTCGTGTCCGAATTGTGCGGCGGTCGCGTCGTACGCCCGCCGGAAGATGACGTCGATGGGGTTGTTGCGCAGCTCCTCCGAGAGCACCTCGACCCCCCACGGGCCCGGGTAGCCGTGGTCGCGCGCTGCCTCCACGTACGCGCGCACGTCGAACTCGCCCTCGCCGGGCAGGCGCCGGTGGTTGATCGTCTCGTCGACCGCGTCCACCATGTCCTCGCTGAAGCCGTCGCTCAGCTCGACCCACGACAGCTGCTCGACCGGGATCCGGTGCAGCTCATCCGGCTCGATACCGAGCTTCGACATGTGCCACGTGTCGATCGCGATCCCGCCCTTCGTGCCGTTCACCACTTCGAGCGCCGCGTCGATGCTTCGCACGTTGACGTCGAATGGCATGAGCTCGTAGACGACTGTCGCATCCGTGCGCTCTGCCGCCTCGTCGCACAACTCGCCGAATCGCTCGTTCAGCTGCGACAGCTCGGCCGGAACGCCGGGGATGTTCCCGACCTTGACGTGGTGCGCGTCCAGCGTCGCCGCCGCCTCGAGCAGCAGCGCACGCATCCGGTCGGAGGCCATACGCCGCTCGTCGCCCGGATCGAGGAACCAGTCCATCAGGAACTCGAGCTCGAGGTGGCGCAGCCCGTTGTCGTCGAAGATCTCCTTCAGCTCCCGCAGCGTCCGCGTCTCGAGCAGGTGCTCGAGGTCGGCGTGCCAGATGCCGAGACCCGCGAACCCCACCTCGCGCGCGGCAGCGCAGCGGTCGGCCCAGTCGAAGAGGCTCCACTCGCGGCCGTAGTGCACGACGACCGGCCCGGATGTCGTCCAGTAGAGCCCGACCAGGTCGACGTCGTCGCTCACCGCGCGGCTGCGTGCGGGCGATACGAGGTGCGCACGACCTCGGCGTACGGCACGGGCGAAGCGGTCGCGCGGATTTCCGTCGGCACGTGGCGCTCGACGACCGGCTATGCAGAGCCGCCGGCCTCCTCGCCCCACACGAGCGTCACCTCGGTGCCCGGCTCGCTGTGCTCGACGTCGACGATCGCGAGCGAGAGCATCGAGCTCTCGTTCGAGCTGTAGCCCGAGAACGTCGAGACGCCGACGATCTCGTCGTCCTTGACGATCTTGTCGTTCGGCCACGTCGAGTAGTTGGAGAGCGGCAGGTCGATGTACTTCGCGCGCTCTTCGGGCTGGAACATCGTCCCCATCGCGCGCGCGACGTCGTCGCCGTGCCAGGCGAGCGTGACCTTCTTGCGCCGCGGCTCGTCCATCTGCTCGAGCGCCTCGCGCCCGGTGAAGTCGTGGTCGAACTTCACGAAGCCCCCGTAGCCGAGCTCGTGCGGGGTCAGGTAGTAGTCGGAGATGTCGTCCGAGTAGTAGCTGCCGCCGAGCGAGCCTGTGCCCTCGTAGCCCTGCGCCGGCAGCCACTCGCGGTAGTCGCGCATCGCGTCGCCGGTGAACACGGCAGGCAGCGGGCAGGGGATCCAGCCGGACTCGAGCGTGTTCGTCGCGTAGACGCGCGAGCCGACCTGCGCGAGCCCGTGGTCCTTGCCGGCCTCGACGATCGCCGCGCGCACGTCCTCGCCTTCGTCCCACGGCCCGAACAGCTCGAGGCCGGGCACGCCGGACATCCCGTGGTGCAGCGCGCGCACGTCGTGACCGGCGATGCGCAACCTGCCCATGTTGAAGAACTTGATCTCGGGGAGCGCGCCGTCGTTCGCCTGCTGCAGCACCTCCATCGCCGTCGGTCCCTGTACCTGGAAGCGGTAGAGCTTGCGGTTGCCGGGGTTCACGGCCGAGCGCTCGTCGCGCTCGATCTCGACGTCGTAGCCGTCCTTCTCTGCGTGGTACTGCACCCAGTTGTGCGCAGACGGGCGGCCGACCATGTTGAAGAGGTTGTCGTCGAGGTAGAAGAGGATCGCGTCGCCGATCACCTGGCCGTCGTGGTTGCACGCGACGAACTGCTTCGCCTTGTCGACCTTGAAGCTCGCGAAGCTGTTCACGCCGGTCGCCGACAGCAGCTTCAGCGCGTCAGGCCCCTTCACGTACATGTCGGTCATGTGGTGCGACTGGTCGAAGAGGCAGCACGCGTCGCGCCAGGCGTGCTGCTCGTCACGCCAGTTCGAGAACTCGCTCGGGACCTTCGGGTAGACGTAGGGCCCGATCTGCGAGTTGCGCACCAGGTCGACGGGATTGCCGGCTGCGTCGACCAGGTCCTGCAGGCTCTGCGCACTCATGCGGTAACCACGCTCCTCGGTGGTGGAAACAGGCCGACGCTGTCAGCGGGCCGACCGCTTGTCAAGACGGCGTTCCGATGGGTGGGACGTCGACCACCTTGTGGCCGGCCGCCGCCTCCACCGCGGCCTCCGCCACCTCGAGCACGTGCAGGGCGAGCTCCGCGCTCGCCCGGTGCGGCCGCTTTTCGGCGAGAGCCTGGGCGAGCTCCTCGATTCCGAGCCCGCGCGTCTCCTGCGCGGTCTTCGCCTCGTAGGGCACGGGACGCTGGTCGCGCCCGCTGCGCAGCACGATCTCGCCGCCGAACGCATTCGCGTCAGGGAGGAGCAGCGAGCCGGTGCTGCCGTGGACGACGAGGCCGCTCAGGTACTGCCCGGTCGCCTCGAAGCTGACGGTGAGCGTGGCGAGCGCGCCGGAGGCGAGTCGCAGCACGGTGGCGGCGTGCGTCGGCACCTCGACCTCGATCGTCTCCCCGGCACGCGTGCCGGCGCCGAGCGTGCGGACCGGCGTCGGCGTCTCGGCGAACCCGGCCACGGAGGCGACCGGTCCGAGCAGCGAGACGAGCGCTGTCAGGTAGTACGGCGCGATGTCGAGCAGCGGCCCGCCACCCGCGCGGTAGAACATCTCGGCGTTCGGATGCCAGCTGTCGGGGCCGCCGACGAGCATCGTCGCGGCCGCGCCGAGGGGCTCCCCGATCGCACCGTCGTCGAGCAGGCGGCGGCCGGTGGAGTAGGCGGCGCCGAGGAACGTGTCGGGCGCACAGCCGAGCCTCAGCCTCCGGTCGTTGGCCTCGGCGACGAGGCCGCGCGCCTCGTCGACCGTCGCCGCGAGCGGCTTCTCGGTATAGACGTGCTTGCCGGACTCGAGCGCTGCTCGTACGAGCGGGCCGTGCGCGCGCGGGGGTGTCAGGTTGAGCACGAGATCGACGTCGGGCGCGGCGATCAACTCCTCGACGTCGAGCCGCTGCAGGCCGTGCTCGTCCGCGAACGCCTCGGCGGACGCTGCGTCGAGGTCGGCGCACGCGACGGGCCGCCAGCCCTCGAACGCCGGCGCGTCCTTGACATAGCGCGCGGCGATGATCCCGCAGCCGACGACCCCGACCTGCAGCGGCGTCACGTCGGAAGCATCCTCCGCACCGCGCGCAGCGAGCGCTCGACGGCGCCGAACGGGTCCGGGCCGACCTCGTCCTCCTCGACGACGAGCCACTCGGCGCCCGCCGCCACAGCCGCCGGCACGAGCCCCTCGTAGCCGACGACGCCGTCGCCGATCGGCACGTCGTCGCGGTCCTCGCGGCTCACGTAGTCCTTCAGGTGCACGACCGGGCAGCGCCCCGCCGTGCGGTCGAGCTGCTCCGCGGGGTCGGCCCCCGCCTGCCAGATCCAGCCGAGGTCGAGCTCGAGCCAGAGCAGCTCGGCGGGCAGCTCGCGCAGCAAGTCGAGGAACGTGCGGCCGTCGTCGAGGGGTCGCAGCTCGGCCCAGTGGTTGTGGAAGCCGAAGTTGATTACGGTTTGCTGGAATGCGTTCGCCACGGCCTCGATGCGCGCCACGAGGGACTTGTCGAGCCCGTCGGGATCGACCCAGCTGAGCGCAAGGTGGTCCGCGCCGAGCGTCGTGAGCTCGGCGGTGAGCTGCTCGGGCTGCGTCTCGAGGAGGTCGAGCGTCGCGTGACGCCCGAGCGCGGCCAGCCCGGCGGCGTCGAGCCACGCGCGCACCTGGGCGGCGTCGTGGCCGTGCAGCTGGAAGAGCTCGACCCCGTCGTAGCCGAGCTCACCGACCCGCCGCAGCGTGCCTGCGAGGTCGCGGTCGCACTCCTCGCGGATCGTCCAGAGCTGCAGCCCGACCTTCGCCACCAGGAGAACGTACCGCGACGCGGACTTCACGCCGTCGAACGTGCAGTTCGACGCCGCGATGCAGCGCCCTTAGGATCGGGCAATGGCGTCGACGACCGGGCGCACCGGGACCTCGCAGTCGCTGGAGCGCGGTCTCGCCATCCTCTCCTCGTACCACGCCGACCGGCCGCTGATCGGCGTCAGTGAGTTCTCGCGCGAGCTCGACCTCAGCCGCTCGACCGCACACCGGTACGTGACGACGCTCGCGCAGCTCGGGTACCTGCAGCAGGACCCGGTCTCGAAGCGCTACCGGCTCGGGCCGAAGGTGCTCGACCTCGGCTTCTCCGCGCTCAGCGCGATGGACCTGCTCGAGATCGCCGCGCCGCACCTGCGCAAGCTGAGCGACGACACGCAGCGGACGGTCAACCTCGCGATCCTCGAAGGGACGGACGTCGTCTACGTGGAACGCTACCGCTCGTCGCGCCCGGGCCAGCAGGAGATCGACCTCAACCTGCACGTGGGCGCGCGCCTGCCCGGCTACTGCACCGCTATGGGGAAGGCGATCCTCGCGTTCCTGCCCGGGGACCGCCTCGCGCAGCTGATCCGGCGCATCGACTTCGAGCAGCGCGGCCCGAACACGATCACCGACCGCAGAGCGTTCCGCGAGGAGCTCGGGCGCATCCACGAGACCGGCCTCGCGGTGAACGACGAGGAGCTCGCCTACGGCTTGCGCTCGATCGCGGCGCCCGTCCTGTCACACACCGGCGAGCCGATCGCGGCGGTCAACCTCGCAGTGCACCGGACGATGGCGTCGATGGACGAGTTGCTCGCGCACTACGGGCCGGCGGTGACCGCGGCGGCGGACGCGATCTCCGAGAGCCTCGGCCACCGCCCGTGACGGGCCGCGTCCTCTGGTCGCCGCCGCCCGACGTGCGGGAGACGACCGAGATCGGCCGCTACCTCCGCTGGCTGGAACGCGAGCGGGCGTTGTCCTTCGACAGCTACGACGCGTTGTGGCGCTGGTCGGTCGACGACCTCGACGCGTTCTGGGCGTCGATCTGGGACTTCTTCGAGGTGCGGGCGCACGAGCCGTACGAGGCGGTGCTCGCGTCGCGTGAGATGCCGGGTGCCGTGTGGTTCCCGGGCGCGCGCCTCAACCTCGCCGAGCACCTGCTCGGCGTCGAGGGCGAGCTCGACGAGGTCGCCGTCGTCGCGCACTCGCAGACGCGCGACCCCGTCTCGCTGACGTTCGCGGATCTCCGGGAGCAGGTCACGCGCGCCCGGGCCGGCCTGCTGCGGCTCGGCGTGGGGCCTGGCGACCGCGTCGCCGCCTTCATGCCGAACATCCCTGAGACGCTCGTCGCGTTCGCGGCGACCGCGAGCATCGGCGCGGTCTGGGCGAGCTGCGCGCCGGAGCTCGGGCCTCGCAGCGTGATCGACCGCCTCACGCAGCTCGAGCCGACGGTGCTGCTCGCGGTCGGGGGCTACGGCTACCGCGACCGGGCGGTCGACCGGCGCGGCGAGGTGGCGGCGATCCGCGCCGCTCTGCCGACGCTGCGCCACGTCGTGCACGTGCCCTACGGCCCGCATGCGGTCGACGACGCGCTCGGCTGGAACGACCTGCTCGCTGAGAGCGGGCCGCTCGCGTTCGAGCCCGTGGCGTTCGATCATCCGGTGTTCGTGCTCTTCTCGTCGGGCACGACCGGTCGGCCGAAGGCGATCGTGCACGGCCACGGCGGGATCCTGCTCGAGAGCCTGAAGGCGCACGCGCTGACGTGGGACCTCAAGCCGGGAGGACGCCTCCTCTGGTTCAGCACGACCTCGTGGATGATGTGGAACGCGCTCGTCGCCGCGCTGCTCGTGCGCTCGTCGATCGTGATGCTCGACGGCGACCCGGCGTGGCCCGACGCGGGCTGGCAGTGGCGCGTCGCGGAGGAGACGCGGCCGACGTTCATGGGCGTGAGCCCCGCGTTCCTGATGGGCTGCCGCAAGGCGGGGCTCGAGCCGGGCCGCGAGTACGACCTCGCATCGATCCGCGCGTTCGGTACGGCGGGCTCGCCGCTGCCGGTCGAGGGCTACCGCTATGTCTACGAGCAGCTCGGTCCGGACGTCCTGCTCGTGAACGGCAGCGGGGGCACCGACGTGTGCAGCGGGATCGTCGGCGGCTCTCCGCTCCTGCCGGTCTATGAGGGCGAGATGTCGGGGCGGCTGCTCGGCGTCGTGTCGGAGGCGTTCGACCCCGAAGGCCGGCCGCTCGTGGGCGAGCTCGGCGAGCTCGTGATCACGAAGCCGATGCCGTCGATGCCGGTCGGCCTCTGGGGAGACGCGGACGGGTCGCTCTACCGCGACGCGTACTTCGGGATGTATCCCGGCATCTGGCGGCAGGGGGACTGGATCCGCTTCTCGGAGCGCGGGTCGTGCGAGGTGACCGGCCGTTCCGACGCTACGCTCAACCGCGGCGGCGTCCGGCTCGGCACCGGCGAGTTCTACGGCGTCGTCGAGGAGCTGCCGGAGGTCGCCGACAGCCTCGTCGTGCACCTCGAAGACGACGAGGGCGGGGCAGGCGAGCTGCTCCTGTTCGTCGTGCTCGTCGATGGCGTCGAGCTCGACGACGAGCTGCACGCGCGCATCCGCCGCGCGCTCCGTGACGAGCTCTCACCGCGCCACGTTCCGGACCGGGTCGAAGCAGTGGCCGCGATCCCGCGCACCCTCACCGGCAAGAAGCTCGAGGCGCCGGTCAAGCGCCTCCTCCGCGGCGCCGCGCCGGAGGAGGTCGCAAGCCGCGACGCGCTCCTCGACCCGACCGCGCTCGACACGTTCGTGGCGCTCGCGCGAGCCGAGCGCACAGGTGTCTGACACCGGCCCTGTCCGTTCGGCCCGCCCGCACCGACCCAGGGTCTCCGCGTGGCGGCGGCACAATTCGTTCACGCTTACGTGGCGCCTTCGTGCGCGTGTCTGACACCTTTCGGGCCCGCGCCCCGGAACCGACTTAGTGATGACTCATCACTAAGTTGTCGGGAGCGTCACGAATTGCGCAGCTGCTCGAGCCACGCGGCGGCGGCGGTGGCGATGCGCGGTGGGACGCCGAGGTCGCGGACGTGCTCAGCCGCGGCGTGCATCTCCTCGGCGCGACGGGCTGCGTGAAGGCGGCTGCCGGTGAGGAGCCGCTCGAGCAGCGGCTCGCCGAGCACCGACGCGATGTCGGCACGGACGCGTTCGGCGACGCCGGCGGCTTCCGCCGCCTCGAGGCTCTCGATTGCGGAGGCGGCGATGCCCTTCATGAAGACGCTGCGCAAGAGCTTCAGCCCCGCGGCATCGCCCGGCTCGGCGCCGACGACGTCGACCGGCATGCCGACCGGCCGGAGGAGCTGCGCGAAGCGCTCCGC
>Ga0164299_10000307_pt1 | contig 10894 bp, 9 predicted proteins | sample Whisoiple_221_MG_FD_109712 | JGI IMG/M metagenome (GOLD analysis project Ga0164299, IMG submission 109712) | Unamended control soil microbial communities from upstate New York, USA - Whitman soil sample_221_MG | ecosystem: Environmental > Terrestrial > Soil > Agricultural land ...
ATCTGTTCGAGCACCGGACTAAAGGCAATCTATGGGACAGATTGCGCGGCAAGTATCTGGTGCCGCGAAAAGAGCTTACCCGGGCAAAGATTGTTCTACTCGCACGGGATCCTCGTGACTGTTTCGTTTCTCTTTACCTTCAGATAACGAGGCGCGACCCAAATGCTCCGGTGGAACTAAGGCAAAAGACTGTCAGTGAGATGTTGCGCGACAGAAAATTCGGCATTGGCGCCATCGTAAGCACAATGAACGATTGGATCGACGAGTTCTCAGGGCGTGAGAATTTCACCTTGATTAGATATGAAGCCCTCCGCGCCGAACCGGCAGAACATTTCCGAGACTTGGTTGCCATACTCGGCGAATTAACGCCCGACATGACGATCTTCGAGGAGGCGCTCGACTTTTCCCGATTCGAGAACATGCAAAAACTCGAGGCGGCCGGTGCGTTTGATTCGAAAATCCTGCATCCGGGCGATGTGCGGGATCCTGAATCGTTTAAGGTGCGTCGTGGAAAGGTGGGGGGTTACCGGGAGTACCTTTCGGAGCAAGAACAGGCATTCGCCGCCAGTGCGCTAGCGAAACTCGACGCACGATTTGGCTACTGACGGCGCTACAGCGCGCCAATTTGATTTCGGTCGGGCGTCCGTTCACGTGACGTCGGTTTCCCAGTCTGGAACGCTGTTGGCGCTCTGTCCGCGTCCCTAGCGTGAACCCATTAGCAGCAGACATGGTGGCCGTGAACAAAACGGGTGGCTGATCGAACGCATCGCTCACCAGCATCTGATTCAAACCGACCCACTCCGTTAGCTGTACGGCGCGCCGTCGCTTCAATACCGTTGTTGGATCAAAAAGAAGCTTGCACTTTATTTCCTACCAATCTAGTAGGAACGATAAATCCTACCATACCAGTAGACATTCACAGAGCTTGAGATATGAAACTTTCTAAACGTGGGGAATACGCGCTCCGAGCTCTTATCGATCTTGGAATCGCCTCGGAATTGGGCTGGCCAATGCTCCAGATAAGCGAGCTAGCGGCGAAAGAGAAACTGCCAATCAAATTCCTCGAGCAGATTTTTGCCCAGCTTAAGGCGGCCGGGTACGTGAAAAGCAGACGCGGAAAATTTGGCGGCTACTCTCTCGCGCGTTCTATGAATCAAATTAAATTTGGCGCAGTCATTCGGTTGATTGATGGACCGCTGGCGCCGATTCGATGCGTCAGCCAAACCTCGTACGCCCGCTGTTCTTGTCCGGATGAAATCCACTGCGGGCTGCGAATGTTGATGCTGGACGTTCGAAATGCGATCAGCACAATGCTCGATCGCTTCACGCTCGCAGATATCGTCGAGATCACGCTTCGCAAATATCGCAGGGATAAGGTCACCCCGCCGTTTTTCACACGGTCATCCGTCAATCTTCCATCGGGGGGCGATGCCCAGGGAGCAAAGAGCACGACAGCAAGGAGAAAAAAATGGTTAACAATAAATGGCTCTTAACACAGACAAGCGCTCTCATTCTTACCACGCTGGCAATACAATCCGCTGGGGCACAACCATCCCCGGAATCCAAACGGATCGAAAAACTCGAGCGCGCGGTGGAATTGCTGGCCAAACAGAACGCCGAACTGCAAGCGGAAATCAAGAGCCTAAAGAAAGAGACTGCGTCCGTGCCCGACGGCAAATTCAAAAAGAAAATTACTTACGACGGAAAAACGTACACCGAGAAAGCCGTTGTCGAAGAAAAGCCGCCGGTTTACGTGCAGCAGCGTGGACCAGAATTGAAACTGGTGCTGGGCGGATTCATCCAGATGAATTTCGAAGACGGTGATGTCTCGGCGTTCGAAGGCCGTTTCGGCCAGACTGCGTTGAAAGATCGGTTTCGTCTGCGCCGGGCACGAATCAATTTGACTGGTGATTTTGCCGAGCAGTTCGATTTCAAGATGGAAGGCGACTTTGAAAACAGCGACGGACTCAATGCGAACCGGACCGCGTTCGAGGCTACGGACATTTTTATCAACTGGCATCAATTCCCCTGGGCGCAGGTCAAGATGGGCCAATGGAAAGCGCCATTTGGTTTGGAGCAACTGACGCCGGACACGACTCTATACACGGTCGAGCGGACTCTGCCAACGGGCGCGATTACACCGGAACGACAGATTGGTATCCAGCTCTGGGGAAAACCGTTCGCGACCATGTGGCCTGAACAAGCCGACCTGCTGACGTACTACGCTGGCATTTTCAACGGCAACGGGCGGAACACCACCAATAACGACAACAACAATTTCATGTATGTGGGCAGACTGGAGTCCACGTTGTTCAAGGACGTTTTTGGAAAGGGATCCTTTCTCAAACTTGGAGCTGACATCTTGAACAGCCGCGATGATAAGGGAACGAACATTTCACAAAGCTTGACTTTACTGGTGAACTCCGATGGCTCTCTTTCGCCATTCGTTCTGCCGGGAGCTGATGAGCGCACGGCGTGGAGTGTCGACGCTTGGCTCAGGATGGGTCCGTTTGATTTGATTGGTGAATTCCTTCAAGAACACGTAGATCCGCGCACCGTCAACGGAGTGCCTCCGGGCTTCGACGAATTCACGACGGACGGATTTTATGTCACCGGCGCTTACTACCTGATCCCGAAGAAGCTTCAGGCCGTCGTACAGTGGCAGCACTTAAATCCCGGCCAAAAGGGTAATGACGGTATCTCGTCAATCGTCGCTGGCCTCAATTACTACATTCGCGGCGACGATATCAAATTAATGGTCAATTACTTTCATACGTGGTCGGATTTCCGCCAAGCGAATCCTGAATTTAACCAGGATGAGTTCAACGAAGTCATCGCACGCATGCAGCTAATGTTCTAGCCGGCCACGGTTGAAGTGCTTTTCGATTCCTAAACACGTCGTCTATCACCAAATCCCTTATGAAAAAGATAATAGCAGCGATAACTGCCGCGATTCTTTGTTTTGGATCGTTTGCCATTGCAGAACAAAAAACCACAATTCGGTTCGGGCATTTTCCAAACATCACTCATGCGCAGGGCGTAATCGCACACGCGCTTTCGCGGCAAGGCAAAGGCTGGTTTGAAGAGCGACTCGGGCCAAACGTCCAGATTCAGTGGTTTGTTTACAACGCAGGCCCTTCGGCAATGGAGGCGATCTTTGCCAGATCGCTTGATGTGACCTATGTCGGGCCGAGTCCAGCACTCAATGCGTACTTCAAGTCAAACGGGGAGGAGATCCGTGTCATTTCCGGCGCGGCAAACGCCGGCGCGGCCCTCGTGGTAAAGACTGATTCGCCTATCAAGACGGCGGCGGATTTTCGCGGGAAAAAAATTGCGACGCCGCAACTCGGCAACACGCAGGATATTTCCTGCCGAGCGTGGTTGAAAGCGCACGGATTCAACGTCACCCAAACCGGTGGCGACGTGACGGTGATCCCGACCGCGAACCCGGATCAGCTCGGACTCTTTCAAAGTGGCGGCGTAGAGGCCGTATGGACAGTCGAGCCTTGGGTGACCCGGCTTGAACGTGATGCGAAGGCACGCGTTTTTCTCGAAGACAAGGACACTATCACAACGTGGCTTGTTTCCAGCGCGAAATTCCTGCGTGATCGACGCGATTTGGCGAAGAAGATCGCAGACGCAAACGTGGAATTAACGAAGTGGATTCAGCAGAATGAATCAGACGCGCAAAAGCTGTTAATGGAAGAATTAAAGGCCGAAACGCGGGCAGATTTTGCCCCAGATGCCGTCGCGCAAGCTTGGAAGCGGATCCAATTTACAAGCGACGTATCGCGTGATTTGATCGCCAAATCGGTGCAGGATGGCAAAAATGCGGGCTTCTTAAAGGGCTCGACAGATACTTCGAAGCTGATCGAATCTCCGTAATGCGCCGAACCGCCCACCGCCGCTCTACCGCGACGGAAGAGCTTCAACCGATTGCGCCTTCCAAGCTCGCGATCGAGGAAGTTTCGAAGAGCTTTCAAAGCGTATCCGGCCCCGTGCTCGCGCTGGACCGGATCAGCCTGAAGGTTGCCGAAGGTGAATTCGTTTGTCTCGTCGGCGCCAGCGGATGTGGAAAAACAACGTTGCTCAACATCATTGCAGGTTTGGAAAAACCCGATAGCGGCACGGTGCTGGCCGACGGCAACCCGGTGACGGGACCTGGCCGCGAACGGCTGGTTATGTTTCAGGAACCGGCTCTTTTTCCATGGCTGACTGTTTTCGGAAATGTTCTCTTCGGACTCAAGCTCAAGCCGAATCTGACAAGAAAAGACCGGCATGACGTCGCGACGTATTATCTGGAACTGGTCGGTCTGAGCCGGTTCGAGCGCGCCAACATTCATGAGCTTTCTGGTGGAATGAAGCAGCGCGTCTCACTCGCACGCGCGCTCGCGCCGAATCCGCGTGTGCTTCTCATGGACGAGCCGTTTGCTGCTCTCGATGCGCTCACGCGGGAGCAACTTTACGGCGACATTCAAGAAATCTGGAAAGCGCGCCGCAAAACCATCGTCTTTGTCACGCATAATGTTCGCGAAGCTGCATGCTTGGGCGATCGCGTCCTGCTTTTTTCGCCGCATCCTGGCCGTATCCACGAGGAATTTGCGGTGCAACTGCCGCGGCCGCGAGACATTAACAGCGTCGATCTCGCCGCGCACGCCACCAGAATCACGAAAGCTCTGAAGAGCATTGGCCAAGCCGAAGCTGTTGCTGCTAAATGAAACGATTTCTCCTCGCGGCTGCATTTTTCGCTGTGCTTGCCTTGCTTTGGGAAGCAGCATATCGCGCGAAAATTTGGTCGCCCGTATTGCTGCCATCGCCGAGGCAGGTTGTAAGCTATTTGGAGAGCGCTGCTGCCGACGGAACCCTCTTCAAAGCGACGGTGATAACAATGCGCCGCTTGCTCGTGGGCTACTTGATTGGACTCGTAATGGGACTCCCCCTTGGGCTTCTGACGGCACGATGGAAAGTGTTTCACGACACGATTGGAACCCTCGCCCTCGGCTTACAGACGTTGCCCAGTGTCTGCTGGGTGCCTTTAGCTCTACTGTGGTTCGGCCAAACAGAAGCGGCGATGCTTTTCGTAGTGGTGATGGGAACCCTCTGGTCCGTAGTTATCGCAACGGAGACTGGCGTGCGCAATGTTCCGCCGATTTATCGCCGCGCCGCTTTGACGATGGGATCCAAGAGACTGCACATGTGGTTCAAAGTAATCCTGCCCGCCGCGCTTCCATTTATTGTTAGTGGTATGAAGCAAGGATGGGCGTTTGCCTGGCGATCGCTAATGGCCGCTGAGATTTTTGTGACAATCCTGACTGGTTTTGGCCTTGGCCAGCTTCTTCATTATGGCCGCGAACTGAGCGCCATGGAGCAGGTCATTGGGATCATGATTGTCATTATCGTGATAGGTTTGCTGGCCGACAAAATCTTCTTTTCGCCGATCGAGAAGTTTCTGCATCGGCGTTGGGGGACCAGTCAGGCATGAGAATCGGACACAAGAGAGCGCCTACTTCGGCGCAATGTGAGGTGCGTATCACTAATAAACTCGGATTGCATGCGCGGCCAGCTGCGCAATTCGTCAAACGCGTACGGAGTTTTCGATCGGAAATTTGGCTGGTAAAGGAAGGCAAACGATTTTCTGCCTCTAGTCTTATTGACGTCCTACGCGCTAATCTCGATTGCGGTGCGGCGGCTACGCTCGAAGCACACGGGGTCGACGCAGATGAGGCTCTGGAAGAATTGGAGAAATTACTCGCGGAATCCCACGAAAAGGAAACTGACTAGCGCAGCGGCCGCCCGACCAGGATCCCGCTGTCCGAGCGGTAGCGATTCAGATATTTCGAAAGCTCCGCATCGACGATAACGCGGCCGTAGTTGCTGGGAGAGGAAGCGTGCATGAAATGCAACACGCCGTCGCTTGTCCGCAATGCGAGGCCGACATGCGCGGTGGAATAAACGCCACTTCTGTCGCGAGAAATTATTCCGATGATGTCGCCACTGCGCAGCTTGGGTTCAATTTTTGCGACCTGGCTTTTTGGAATTTGATATAGAGGTCGCGACGAGACGTTTGCTTCCATGCGCGCCAGCGGTCCAAGCAGCGAGCGATTTGAGGCGAGATAACGATAATGCCGCCAGCCAGCGCTCATCTCGCGCGCGGAATGGGGAACGCTCTGCCCGCCGAGATCGCGGGTGAGATCGTCCACCAGACCTCTTCGATTGTTGTCGTAGAGCCAATCTTCCAGATAATGCAAACGCGAGAGATAGTCGCCGGTGCATTCGCCCCCGCGGTACCGATCCAGTTCGATGTAATGCAACAGACGGTCGGGAGTCCAGTTCGACTCTGGTTCGTTCAGCATCCGGGCGAAGCCGAGAGCGATCTCAAAAAACGTCCAGCAATCCATTCCCTGAAAATTTACCGAGGGCGACTCGACCCGATTGTCGATTTCCAGGGTGAAATGTTTGTACCGTGTGCCTACTAACGCCTGGCCGACCGCCGCGGTTCGCTCTCCAATCGGCAAAGCTTTCCAATTTCCGGCTTTGGCCTTTGCCACAAGCCGATTGAACTGATCCTGGCCTTTGAAAACCGTGCTAAATGGCAACCGCGATGCGGATGCTAACGCGACTGAACAGATCAAGCACAGGAAGACAATGGCTTTCAAACTTCGCATACGGGGACAACTCAACGCGGAATTCGAGTTCAATCAACTCGCGTGCAGCGACAGGGCTGACGCCTGCAAGTTTCTCGAGTGCCAGAACTCTTAGCAAAGCGTTTTACTTCGCGGGAGCAGACTTATATCGTGGTGGCGCCGTGCCAATTCGCTTTCCTAAAAAGAGTCGGCGAAACATTGTTCGCCAAACTTCGCGGGATGGCGCGCCTGTCCAGCGTCTGCGGGATTCGACACGCGTCCGGTTGCGTCCGCGAGCTGACTGGCACAAGCGCAATTTTCTCACCAGCGTCTTGATTCCGTCCCTTTTTATCAAGCGTTCCGGTTCTCGGATGGCTCCGCAATTCCCGAAAATCCGCGAAGGCGAGATCTGCATTACCTGGATCGGTCACGCTTCATTTCTTATTCAAACGCACGAGGTAAATATCCTGGTCGATCCGATTTTGTCGAAATGGCTCAAGGTGATTAAGCGGCTAAAACAACCAGGCTTCGAAATTCATCATCTGCCTTCGATTGATTTTGTGCTGGTTACGCATGCGCATTTCGATCACCTCGACCGGCGCACGCTGCGACGGGTTGCGTCGGATCAACCGATCGTTGTGCCCATGGGTGTTGGGAATTTGGTCCACGACCTTGGTTTTCATATCGTCCACGAGCTCGATTATTGGCAGACGGTCGAGCTCGGGCCGCTCAAAATTTCTCTCACTCCTTGTCATCACTGGGGCGCCCGTTTCCTTGCGGATTTGCATCGCGATTTCGGCGGGTTTGTGATCGCCGCGAATGGGCGCACGATTTTTCATTGCGGGGACAGTGCTTATTTTCCCGGATTCAGGGAGATCGGCGATCGTTACAACATTGACGTCGCGCTGCTTCCAATTGGCGCTTACGAACCGCCCACTGGCCGCGAAGTCCACATGAATCCCGAGGAAGCGGTGAAGGCGTTTGTCGAGTTGCGCGCTGACACTTTGATCCCGATGCATTACGGGACATTTCGCCTTGGCTTTGAACCGCTCCACGAGCCACCGCAGAGATTACTCGCAGCCGCTCGCGAGCACGGTCTGGAGCAAAAGGTCCTTGTTATGACCGAGGGCAAGCCGGTTGTTTTGTGAAAATTTTGATCGCCACGGATGAACACGGATGAAACACGGATTGCTTTTCCTGATCCGTGAAAATCCGTGTTAATCTAGGGCCAAATCTTACCGGGGCGCTTTCAGCCGGACTACTCGTAGTTGCCTTCTGCTTGATCCTTCTCTGGCACGATCCGCTCGTTTTTTGGAATGATGATTATGAATTGTCGATCCTGCCTGTGTTCGCTGATGTGGCGCGCAGCTGGTCGGAGGGGCAGTGGCCGATCCTGAGCCCTTATTCGTGGGTCTGCGGCAATCTCGCGGGTGAATTTCAGTACGGTACGTTCTCGCTTTTTGTAAATGCAGCGATCATTCTCATCTGGAAATTTCCGCTGACATTTCCTCAGCAGGCGGCTGCAGTTTCCATTGCGCATCTTTTTGCTTTGGCGGTGGGCGCGTTTTTGCTCGGGCGCGATCGCCGATTTTCGGTTCCAGTGTCGGTCTTCGTGGCGCTGGTCGCTGCGTTGAACGGTTGGATCATCTGCTGGGGCGCAACTGATTGGTTCGGCGCCCTCGGCGCGTTCACCTGGCTGCCCTGGGCGTGGTGGGGAGCGGGACGCGCGCTGGATCCGCGGCGAACAAAGTGGCGATTCCTCTGGCCCGCACCGTTCGTCTACCTGCTCGTCACCGGCGGTTTTCCTTACACGGTCCTGATGTTGGTTCTCTTAGTCGCATGGCTCTCGATCAAATCAATGGTTCAAAGCCGAAGCATGTTTGCAATCTTGCCAATGCTGTTTGGCGTGTCGCTCGGTTTCGGATTGTCCGCTCCCGCGTGGCTGGCGATTCTTGATTTGGTTCAGGGTTCAGCGCGCGAATTACAGCCAGCGAGAGCGCATTGGCAATGGCTTGTCCCGCCAGCAGCATTACCCGGTTTGATCTTGCCATGCTGGACAGTTAACTGGGCCGACTTTTCCAACCGCAATCTGCCACATACAGCAACTGAATTGGCTTGCGGTCTTGCCGCTCCTGCAGCCCTGATCGCTGGATTCGCCCGGCGCGGCCGCGTGCTCGTTAGGCAAATCACATGGGAATTAGTGCTGCTTTTGCTCGTGCTCTTGCTCTGCATGATTCCAACGGCTGGTTTTTTTCGGTGGAGCTTTCGCTGGCTACCTGTTTTTCATTTGATTCTGGCGATCTGCGCTGCCGAAGTGCTGCACGTGCGCCCGGGATCGCCGATCCCGGCCACGGGCGCACTCGTTCTCACTACCGTTACGGCCGTTGCGATGCTAATTCTGCGTACCACTGGCTCGTACGCTTTTCCGCTGATATGGATCTTTCCCGCACTCGCTGGGATTTGGTCGCTGTCAGCGTTTTGGTCGCGCGATTCTGAACTTCAGAAATGGCCACCAGTGGTGATCACTTTTTTGGCGCTCCTGGCCACGTATATCTACATCCCGACAAATTGCGGTGTCCCAAGATATAATTTTTCTCAAGAGCTGCTTAAACCTGCGCCACTCGATTCAGGGCGCCTGTATCTCAGCATTTATCCATGGGCAGAACTTACCTATTGCATAGCAAACAAACCGCAGCCGGTTGGTGAAGTCCTGCGTCCAGGCAGCACCCCGATGTGGGCCGGGCTGCATTTCATTAATGGCTACAGCCCAATCCGCGCCGCAGGTGTAGCCCGGGAATTCTCCGCGTCAATTCACGGTGAAATCAACCCGACCGTAGGAAGTTCTTTGCTCAGTGACCAAGCCGGTAAGGACGCCAAACTAGCTTTGCTGGGCGTGGATGGAATCGTCGTTGCACGAGAACTGGATATCACGCCCCAGCCAAGTTCCGAATGGGAAGCGGTTCTTACAACGGATGAAGGACGAGTCTTTCATCGACGCGGCGCTCCGCTCGAGCGAGTGCGCTCGATGGGTTCCATTGATTCGCGCCCTGGAGAACAATTTGCCCGGGCAACTGTTTCACGAATCAATAATTCGCGGAATCGCGTGGAAGCGGATATCGATGTGCCCAATGGCGAGCGCCCGGCTCTCCTTACTTTTTCCCGCCCCTATTTTCGCGGTTACCAGGCGCGCCTGGGCAATCAAAAACTTTCCGTCACTTCCTATCACGGATTGTTTCCAATGGTGGAGGTTTCAGCAGGCGCACGCGACCGGCTTATCCTCACCTATCGGCCGTGCTGGCTAAGCTGGGGAACCGCTGTTGCCGCGATTTGTGCGTTTGTGATGGTTCTGAGCTTTGTTGCTGCGAATTTTCGAGGCAAATAAGGGCGCGCGCAGTTATTCCTCGTCGAATTCGGAAACACTCGGCGTCGGGCTTTTACTGCGATCTGCAGAAGCATCGCTGCCACCGAACGCGATCGCTTCGAGCATGATTCCGAGACAGCGGTATATCAGATCGACGTCGCTCATCTCTGAATATCGGGCGTCAGCTTTTCGGGGGGTGAAATACGTTTGGTAAATACGATCCACGTCCACCCCACTGCAGAAGGTGTTCAACAACCAAAGGTTCTCTTCGCGAAAAAATTCCTCGATCCTCGCCTCTTGCTCGGCGGAAAGCATTAGAACGTTCGTTAATCGAAACTTTTTTGGTAGAGCGCGCGTCAACGCCAGCATCAGACTGTTGTCATGAATATCGGAAAAAAGGTGGGGGTTTTTCGAGAGGACATGAAGAATCGAAACGTCCAGGCTTGGATTTCGAGCCTCACTTTCGGTTTTGTACTCGTCTTGCGATAGCCCTATCAGGTGAAAAAAATCTTGAGCGGGATTCCCACCGGTTAGTAGTTCAGGAATGAGAAACCGGACATGCATCGTGGCGGTGGGCAGCGCGCTTTTCCAACTTTCGATACCTGCCCTGAACGAGGGTGTGCGGACCTCGACGCATTGAGAAAGGAAGTCGCCAAGCGGCACACCCGTTTTCAGGCCCCATTGCTTCCATGCCGATGGTATCCATTGCAACTGCGGCCGCACATAAAAGATGACGGAGACCTCAAACTGACTGTCAAAGCCTGAGAATAGCTCAGCCATTCCCTGATTCGCCAGATTTTCGGCACTCAGGATAGCAAGGTGATCTTCGTTCCGTCTGGAGATTCCGGCAATTTCGCCACCGAGCCTTTGCATCAGATTCGCGGATTTCTTCCTGGCCCGCTCAACACTC
>Ga0164299_10000311_pt1 | contig 10850 bp, 9 predicted proteins | sample Whisoiple_221_MG_FD_109712 | JGI IMG/M metagenome (GOLD analysis project Ga0164299, IMG submission 109712) | Unamended control soil microbial communities from upstate New York, USA - Whitman soil sample_221_MG | ecosystem: Environmental > Terrestrial > Soil > Agricultural land ...
GAAGACGGTGTAAGAATTGTCATGTTGACTGGGGATAATCGCACCACTGCCGAAGCGGTGGCAAAGAAACTCGGCATTGATGAAATCCAAGCCGAAGTATTGCCCGAGCAAAAAGGCCAGATCGTAAAACGGCTCCAGTCGGAAGGCCGAATCGTCGCCATGGCGGGTGACGGCGTTAACGATGCACCGGCGTTGGCACAGGCTCACGTTGGAATTGCGATGGGTACCGGCACGGACGTCGCCATGGAAAGCGCTGGGGTGACTTTAGTGAAAGGTGACTTACGCGGCATTGCCAAAGCACGCCGATTAAGCCGTGGCACAATGAGAAACATCCGCCAGAACCTTTTCTTTGCGTTCATTTATAACGTGCTCGGAATTCCACTCGCAGCGGGCGTGCTTTACCCCTTTTTTGGCGTGCTGTTGAGTCCGGTGATCGCCAGCGTCGCAATGACGTTCAGTTCGGTTTCGGTGATCAGCAATGCATTGAGACTTAGCCGAATGAAACTTTAACTATGGACGCTGTGCCTGCCGCGCCAGAGCCGCAGCCCCAGAAAACGCAGGAATGTCACCGCGAGACGCGACGGACACAAAGGCTTTCGTAGAGTCCGTATAGAACTGCACGCGCTCGGTTACCGCGAGATTCATTAAGGAGGCTCCCATGGCGATTTTCGAATCCTTGGCAAATTCATTGAAGCTATTGGCAGTAGGCGACCGCGTCAAAGTTACGCTTCGCCCGGAGACCGGGCGATTTCCGAACCCGACGGAAGGTAAGATTACGCAAAAAGACGATGCGGGAAATTTTTCCCTCCAAACGGGGCAGGGCATCATCCAGATCGCTGCGGGCGACATTCTTTCCGTCACCCGGCTTAGTTCCTAACGGGTTCTTTCTCCATTGATTCGCACGGCGCGGCGGCAATTTGCGGCCGCACTGCCGCTAGTGCTCTCAACTGGGATGTGCTAGGTTACGGCAATTTTGGCATAGGGAAGGCGACAGCAGCTGTGCGCAAATGTGAAACATGGCGAAGAATCACTCTTCTATTCGGGCTCATACTCTCGCCTTTAGCTTTGATCGCGTGCTCGACACGAGCGACTATTCCCACCGTCTCTGATGACGCGGTCGAATCCTTGATCCGAACCGAGGCGGCGCGGATTATCTCGGTCAGCGAGGACAAGCAGCACCTGTCGGAATATCAGATCTTTCTTTCCGATTTTCCGCGGAAAGACGTGCTCGGCATGAGCATTGGTAATCGCCGCATCTACATCAGCCACGAACTCGCAAAACTTGCATCGAGACGACCGTTTCACCTTTGGCTGCTGCGTCAAACATTGGCGCACGAGATCGCCCATGAAACTGCCGGGCATGCGCGGCAAAGCAGCAGTGCGGCGCTTGCGCGTGGTCCGTTCGCCCGCACGGTGTCGAACACGGATATCGGCCTTCCGGCCAATGTCACATTACGCAACTATTCCGCCGAAAAAGAACTCGAAGCCGACGCAAAGGGGTTGCAATACTGGGCGAAGCTGGGTTGGGACTGCCGGATTTGGGTCCGTATACTGCAAAACTTTGAAAAGCAAAATTATACCGGCGATACTCTTCATCGGACCGACGAACGCCTGCGGCGAGCCAAGGCGGTTTGCCCGACGGACGATGCGGCGTGATTTTATTAAATTACGCCATCGGTCATTTGCTGCCTTCGTCGACTTTCCTTGATATCTTGTTAATTCGTGAACGCCTGCGCTCATGCCAATCTGGAGCTTTTGCCAATCAGGAAGCGGACGGTGCGCTGCCGCCATTGCCATTTAACAATGGACCGGGAGGACTTAGGCGAGGGTTGTTGTCCGGAATGCCTGGAGAAATTCGGTAACAGGCATTACGATTTCGACGAGTTGCAAAGTGCCAGCAGCACCAGCGTCCGGTACCGTTGCGAGAATTGCGGCGCGATTATCGAGAGCGCATAATCTCATCTATCAAGATTCCCGTACTGTCCGATCGCCGCTCTGGGGGTGATTCATGGTGCCGCGGCACACCGCAGTCACGGAGAGATTCTTCGCTCTCGCTGGAAATGTTATCGGCGGGTTATCTCAACAGGCAACTCATATAGCCGAAACCGGTCGCCGTCTCCTTTCGATCGTCGTCACCAAGCTCGCTCCATTGCTTGCAAGATTCGCTTACGAGTGCCGACGCCGTCGAGACTTAGCGATTCCAGGGGCGCGCGGCAAATGTGCTCGTAGAACGCAATCGCAGCTTGATGGATGATCATTGCTTTGCCGTTCATGCCAACATGGCCGGTGAGCCGGCCATGGCGCAGGAAAACCGTCTCCTCTGGATAGTAGATCAAATCATAAAATCGCACGTGGGTGGGGATGGCGTTAGCCAAACGAAATGAAAGCTCGTGATTGGTCTCGATATCAGGGCGGGCGGCTTGCAGCCACGCGTCATCAAAATTGGCTTTGTCGAGTTCGGACAGTGGAAATACTGGCGGGTGCGCAGGCGCAAGAGCGGAATAGGGCTCGAGATTGGTAACTCTGCCGCCCGACAATTTGCGCACGCCGCCTTGTCCTTTGCTTGTGCTGTTAATGATCAGCCCGACATCGAGTACGTGCTCGTCAATGTGAGCCTCACTGATCGCCAAAGCCTGGTGTCCGTGCTGTTGCAGGATATCCGCCAGAGCAAGCGCTGCTGCGCTCGTACGATTGCAAATCAGCAGCTTTCCGCCATCGAGAAGATCCGCGATATGAAATGCGACGGCGCGCGCTGAGCCTCCCGCGCCAATCAGCAGCACGTTCATACCCGCCAGAGAGGAAACAAAGGACTCGGAGCGATCCGCCGTAGGTTGGAGAAGGCTCTGGACGAAGCCGGCGCCATCGGTATTGTAGCCGATCAGCCGTCCGGCTTCGGTTCGCACGATCGTGTTGACGGCGTTGATTCGACGTGCACCGGGATCGATCTCATCGAGATATTCCATGATGCGCAACTTATGCGGGAGGGTTATGTTAGCGCCCCAAAAACGTTCGGATTGCCTCAACACAGTGAGCAGATGCGGCAGCTGATCAGCGCTGACATCAAACGGCAGATAAACCGCTTTGATCCCAAGCTCAGCAAATGCCGCATTCCATAAGCTTGGACTTCTCGAGTAGTGGGACGGTGCATCCCCGAGCACTCCGGTGATCGTTCTCTCACCCAGAGCGAATTTGCCCAGGGAGTTCGATATGCATTCTTGGATTGCTGAAAGATCATCGGATCGGGTCATAGCCGTCTCTCAGCTCACTAGTCGCACGGCATGACCGGTTTGGCAAATCAAGACAAATATTTCAGGTGGGCTTTTTGATCGAGAATTTGCCGTCGACGAAATTCAAGAGCGCGCGTTGACCGTCGAGAAGGGTCTCCATGGCGATGCCTCTTCCCCAGAGTTGGTGCAGGTAGCGCAGGCTTTTTTCGGCATATTCGAGTTGCAGATCGCGACCATCATGGTCGTGCTTGAGCAAAAGTACACGGTTATTGTTGTAATCGGCATCTTCTACTTTGATTACGGGAATGGTGCCGGTGCCGACATTCTGAATCAAGGTTTCCTTGATCTGGCGCCAGTTCTCTTCGTCGGCGACCCGGCTCACCACCTGCTCATTGCCGCGAGTCTTGTACTCGAACAGGTTGAGCTCGCGAATCAACTCTTCGGTCAAGTAGCGGCGCAGAAATGAGGCATCGCGCTCGACCTCGCGCACCTCGAATAGTTTTTCCCGGCCGGTTTTTTTGCGCGGCCCAAAGTTCTCGACGTCTTCGGCGCTCGGGTGATCCCAGCGCTGTTCGACATCTTCCCAGATTTTCATTCCCACATGGTAAGGATTCAAGCTGCCGGGAGAGGGTCGCAGCACCTGGGTATGGCGGACGAGAAATTCCAAGTGCAGTTCCTGCGGCAGCTCCAAGGTCTCGAGAATTCTTTTGTGCCAGAAACTGGCCCAGCCTTCGTTCATGATCTTGGTTTCGATCTGGGGCACAAAATATCGCGCTTGCTCATGGACGATGGTCAGAAGATCTTTCTCCCACTCAGCCAGCTGGCGGTTATGATCGCGGATAAAAAGCAGAAGGTCTTCGTCCGGGTATAGAGGCTCCTTGTTCAAATCGGGGGCGGGTCGCTCCTGACGGCGGTGGATCGCACCGAAAGGATCGGCGCGGGGAGTGGCCTCGTAAACTTTCATTTCACGTTCTTCAGCGACGCTGGGCTTCTTGATCGCGAGATTGCGCCGGCATTGCAGGGAAAGCGCGTGCGCCGCGTCGAGAATCGCTTCGACTCTCTCCAGCCCGATGCTCGGGTCTTCGATGTACTGACGCACCCGATTGGCGTGACCTTTGAACGTTTCAACGGTGTACTCCGCCCGGGTCGAGCGAAAGGTGAAATTGTTCTTGAAGAAATCGTTGTGGCCGTAAACGTGCGCGATGGTGAGGACCTGCAGAGCCAGAGTGTTGTCGCGCATGAGATAGGCGATGGACGGATTGGAATTGATCACCATCTCGTACGGAAGCCCGCTCACCCCGTATTCGTAGAGCGTCTTGAGCTTTTCGAAATTCTTACCGAAGGACCAATGGGGATAATGCGACGGCATGCCCGAATACACCATGTACGAGAGCATGTCCTCGTGATCACATACCTCGAATTCCTGCGGAAACGGATCGAGGCCAAATCGTTGCACGAGCTCGACGATTCGATCGTTCCAACGTTCGAGATCGGCGATGATATATTCGGTCGTCATCGAAACGGATTACGCGGCGTCTTCGCGTGCGCGGTCTTTGCTCAAGAAGGTTTTGAACGAGGCCCAGATGTCTTCCTTTTTTTGAATCTGCACGGTTTGGAAGTTCGCTGCCTGAATCTGCGAGAAGAAAGTGATCATGCTGCTGCCGTAATAACCGGAGCCTAGCGGCTTGATTTCTCCATAGCCGAACAGATTCGCCGTTTGAGTCAGTTCCTGCGCCGCCTTCAGAGCGGCTTCGTTGTCCGACTCGAAGTTGTCGCCATCCGAACAGTGGAACACGTAAACGTTCCACAGGGCCGGATGATAGCGCTCGTTGATGATCTCCAGCGCCTTGTTGTATCCGGACGAGATGAATGTTCCGCCGGATTCGCCCTTATGAAAAAATTCTTCCTCGGTCACCTCGCGGGCTTCGGTATGATGCGCGATGAAGACGATCTCGACATTTTGATAACGGGTGCAAAGGAACTGATACAGCAGAAAGAAGAAGCTCCGGGCGAGATACTTCTTCATGGTATCCATGGAGCCGGACGTGTCCATGATGCAGAGCACGACGGCGTTGGATTCGTTGCGCGTATCCGTGACGGTGTGATGATAGCGCAAATCATCCACGTGAAACGGGAAACGGTTCGACACTGGGTCGCCGACATGATGCTTAATTGACGCCTTTTTTCGCTTGACCCGAGAGCGCGCCGTGCGCTTTTTGTCCAGACGCACACGAATCCCTTTACGGCGGAACCCCTTATGACGGAACTGCCGCTCGACTTCGATCTGACGCAAACGTTTGCGCTCGATATCCGGCAGCTCCAGATCTTCAAACATTAAGTCAATCAACTCATCGAGACTGACGTCGGTCTCGTAGTAATCGATGCCTGGCCGGTCGCCGGCTTGTTGCGTCCCTTTGCCGTCCTTTCCTTCTCCAACCACATCGCCGGGCTTCGGTTCTCCATCTCCGCCCTGACCCACGCCGGCTGCATTATCTCCATAGATGAACCGGTATTCTTTGACGCCGCGAATGGGGACTTTGATGATGCGGTTTTTATCTTTGCCGATGATGGATTCCTCGGCAATGATGTCGGCGATGTTGTTGCGAATCGCCTCGCGCACCTTTTGCCGGTGCCGCAGGCGGTCTCCCGCACTGCGGTCGGAGCGTTGGCCGGACGAAGAATTGTAGGGACGAAAGATGGTCGCCACAGGATTACCTGGAAGGCTCAATATTTTTATTTAAGCCGCGGCCCTAGTCTTTCCAGAGGTTATTCGCCGCATACTTCAGCACCACGTCCACACAACTGGGGCAATAACCGTGCTCAAGGAGATTTTTGACCATGGCATCATACTTTTCCGACTGTTCTTCGTCGCGCATGCGCGCTTTGGTAATGACACGGCTCAAATCGCGCACCGAGCTGATGAGCTTCTTTTCGATGGCTTCCTTCAATGGTTCATAGCTTCGATAATCGATCTTCTCGCCGCGCCGATTTGCCGCCCAGAGATAGGCAATGACTTCCTGGCGAAACCCATCCGCCGCCGAACCGATAATTGCGATCTGCTCCTCGATGGATTTCATGAAGCCTTCGTCCGGTGTCAGCTCCTCTTTGGTGTTGCGGTCTTTGACTTTGCTTTTGTTCACATAAGCTTCGGCGTGATCGAGATAATTCTGAAACAGCGCCTCGGCTTGTTCCTGGTACGAATACACGAAAGCGCGGGTGATCTCTTTCTCGAGAATTTCGAGGTACTCCTTGTGCAAAGTATCCTGTAGGAATTCCAAATACTGCTTGCGGGTGTCGTCCGGCAGGTCCGCTTCCTTGACCATGTTGATCAAGGCTTCGCGCACGTTGATTGGGTTGATGCAGTTGCCGGCGTGATTGTCCGAAAGCGCGTTATCGAGCGCCTTCATGATGAACCGCGTAGAAATCCCCGACATGCCTTCGCGCTTGCTGCTATCCCGGAGTTCTTGCACGTCGACTTTCTTGGTCCGGCCTTTCTCGATCACCTCTTCGCCGTTATAAAGTTTGAGCTTGGTCATCAGGTCGCACTTGTTCGTCGGTTCCAGGCGCGAGAGAATCGCAAACATGGACGCGACTTCCAGCGTGTGGGGCGACACGTGAGCGCGGAAGTCCGAGTTGCGAATGATCTTCTGGTAGATCTTTACTTCCTCGGAGAGCCGCAGGTTGTAGGGGACCCGAACTACGACGATGCGATCGAGAATCGCTTCGTTGGTGTGATCGGCCTTGAATTTTTGCCACTCCGCCTCGTTGGAATGGGCGACGATCACGGTATCGACGTAGACCAGGCCGTGTCGCCCCGGAGCGGGCACCACCTTTTCCTGGGTGGCGGTAATCATGCAGTGCAAGTACTCGATCTCGTTCTTGAAGACCTCGATAAACTCCACAACGCCGCGATTGCCGATATTGAGGGCGCCGTTCAACTCCAAGACGCGCGGATCGCCTTCGGAATAAAGATCCAGCTTGGAGATGTCTTCGCTGCCGATCAGCACCGACGTGTCCTGATTGTTCGGATCGACGGGAGGCACGACGCCGATGCCGACGCGCGAGCGCTTGGAAAATTCCGCGGTGTAGACCGGAAACTCTTCATACTTACCGCCGTACTCGTGGATCAATTTGTAGCGGCAGACCGGACAGAGATCGCCTTCGATGTGGACGCCGAGCATCTTCTCGAATTCCTTGCGCAGATGGCGTGGAATAAGATGGAGAGGCTCCTCGAACATCGGGCAGCCTTCGATGGCGTAGAAGGGCTGGCTTTCTTCAAGGCCGCGATGGAGTTTTTCCACCAGCGAGCTTTTGCCTGAGCCCACCGGACCCATCAGGTAGAGAACCTGGCGGCTCTCTTCGCCTTTGAGCGATGCGGCATGGAAGTACCGGACAATCTGTGACACGGTTTTTTCGATACCGAAAAACTCGTCGGTGAAAAAATCGTACAGCTTGATGGATTCGTCTTTATAGAGGCGCTTAACGTGGGCGTCGCTATTCTCGTGAATATCACGCACCCCGGGCTTCATAATCGTGTCGTATAGACGTGCGTGAGCGAGTTTGGGGACCGTCGGATCGGCTTTCACCTTCTCGAGATAACCGAGTAAATTGCCGCGCCACGAGCGCGCTTGGTGCTGGTCGCGATCTTTCTTGATGAGATTCTCAAATTCCATATTGTGGTCCATTCCAACAGCCTCCCTTATTCAGCTCGCTAGGGGCGAGATTGGCGTGATCCTGCCCGGACCCGTGGGTTCATGGGCGGAAACAGTCGCAAACAAACAGTAGACGCGTTCGAAATTAGGCGAAACGGGCGCAGACAGTATGTTGAGCTCGTGCATCACGTTGAGTAAGAAGTTGGACGGGAAGAAGACCCGAGAGCGGGAATCAATTGGCCGGAGAACCGGGTGTGCCGTTCGGCTTGCATGCGACCTCCTTCGGATCGTCGGGTCGGTCAAGCGCCTGTTCGCTTTTTAGACGAAAAACATCAACCTCATCTTCAATTGACAGCCACCACGGCCTCATTGCACCGCAAATTCCCGCCGAAGTCAAGAAATTTCGCCGCTCGCCAAGTACGGTCCGCGAATAAAGACAGACGCCAGTTAATATCCGACGATTTGTCTGTTACACTGCGGCCGTCATCAGAGTTCGCATGCACAAAGCGCGCGGGAGTCGCACGAATGTCAAGGGCACAAGAAGCACTGCAAATCGAACCGGGTTTAAAATGGTACGCGATCCAGAGCAAGCCCAATCGTGAGAGAGATGTCGAGAAGCGCCTGACCGATCTCCGGCTCGAAGTGTTTCTGCCGTGGATGCGCACGCGGCGGCGCATCGGCAGTCGGTTTCAATGGGTTATGGTGCCGCTATTTCCGGGCTACGTGTTTTGTCGTCTCGATATGGTGCTGTCGGGCAAGGCCGCGCGCTATTCGCCCGGCGTTAAGGATTTTTTGAGCTTCGGCAGCCGGTTGGCGGAAGTCGGCGACGACATTATTCTGGTGTTGCGCGAACGTTGTCCAGACGGCGTGGCGCAGATTGATCCGGTCTCTGCGCAGCCTGGCGATGTCGTGCGCATCACCGAGGGACCATTCTCAGGCCTGGAAGCGGTTTTCGAGCAAAAGCTCAAAGGCAGTGAACGAGTTGCGGTACTGCTGGAGATTCTCGGGCGGCAAACGCGCCTCGTGCTGCCGAGCGAAACCATCGCTAAAGTCTAGGTCAGCTGTTATTTCCTGAAGCTGTGAAAACCTCGTCCCGCTAGCGCCTCATATTTTACGAGAAGCTGAAGCATTTTTGCGCGTCCTCCGGCGGTTTTATCTCGCCGGAAAGAATCTTACGGGAAATACCGGGTTACCCATAGTATTGCTCGTTGACTTCAAGCGCGTGGCGATGACCGCCCTCTCCGGCGAAACACCGGCAAAAATGCCAGGTGGCGCAATAATCTTCACGACCGGCACAGTTGAAACCCAGGCTCCATAGATCTACCGACACGATCCACGGTAGTATATTACTGGTCCAAACCAGGACGGACAGATCAGCGAAGCTGGCCTCAACCTAATTTTCTGATGAACTCCGATTTGCCGGCGCAACCGACATGGCGCAAATTACGCTTCGACTTGTTCGGTGAGCGTCTGGCGTTGGTAATCATCGCGGTCGCCATTTGGTGGCTATCGTCTCTGTCCGTGCCGCACTATATCTTGCCTGGCCCGGGGCGCGTTTGGGATGCGCTTCGGCTGATCGCGGCAAACGGTGATTTGTGGAACAACCTCGGTATTACGTTGTGGCGTGTTGCGGTGGGTTTCGTGTTGGCGGCGCTGACGGGCTTGCCGCTGGGAATTTTGCTCGGCGCAAACAGGCGCGCGGGTGAATTCTTCGAACCGGTACTTCCTGTCTTAAACACGGTCTCCTCGGCGATCTGGGCGATCTTCGCGATTATCTGGTTCGGGATCTCTAATGCCACGACGATCTTTGTGGTGTTCATGACAGCGATGCCTTTGATCATCACGAATGTGTGGCAGGGCACGCGCTCCGTCAACGCCGAGTTTATCGAGCTCGCGCAGGTGCTGCGAATGCCGCAATGGAAAGTCATGACCAAGGTTTACCTGCCGACCATCCTTCCGTATTTTTTCTCGGGTGCACGACTCGCATTTGGTTTCGGCTGGCGCGTCTCATTGGTCGCCGAGACCATCGGTTCTTCGAGCGGTGTCGGTTATCGGCTCCGCCAAGCCGCGGACCTGATTAGAACCGATCAAGTCTTCGCCTGGACTTTGACTTTGGTGATCATGATGGCAACCATAGAAATGGGCATGATGAAACCCGTCGAAAATTACCTGTTCCGCTGGAAAAAGGACGCTCAGTAATTGCGTCAGCCTCCCACAAAGCTGATGAACTCGGCAGAGCTGACACAATGCAGTCCCGGTGCAACGGAGCAGATTGCGCCGGCAATTCGACTGATCGGGATCGATAAGACGTTCCGAAACGGCGATCAGACGATCCAGGTACTCAGAAACGTGAATCTTACCGTCGCGCCGCAAACTATCGTTGGCTTGATCGGCACATCGGGTTCGGGCAAGAGTACGCTTTTGAATATCGTTGCAGGGATCGTCAAACCCGACCGCGGTCAAGTTTGCATCTGCGGCGCCGCGAGCGAAGCCTTCAATGATTGGTGCTCGGTGGGATACATGTTCCAGGAAGATCGTCTGCTGCCTTGGCGCACCGCCATTCGCAATGTGGAATTCGCGCTCGAGACCGGCACAATCGCGAAAAGCGAACGAACCCGGCGCGCGCTTGAAACCCTGCAACTCGTGGAGCTGGACGGCTTTGCAAATGCATTCCCGTACCAACTCTCCGGCGGGATGCGAAGTCGTGTAGCGCTAGCCCGCTGTCTCGTGACCGAGCCGCGTATTCTCCTGATGGATGAGCCGTTCTCACGACTGGATGCTCAAACCCGTGCTCAGATGCATGAAGAGCTGCTTCGTATTCACCGCCTAAAGGCTATGACGGTGCTCTTCGTTACCCACGACGTCGCCGAAGCGACGCTGCTCGCGGATGAGGTTGCGGTGATATCGCCCCGGCCGGGCACCATCAAAGAGATCGTGAAGATTGCGCCGCCGCGGCCGCGAGACGTAACTC
>Ga0164299_10000313_pt1 | contig 10840 bp, 10 predicted proteins | sample Whisoiple_221_MG_FD_109712 | JGI IMG/M metagenome (GOLD analysis project Ga0164299, IMG submission 109712) | Unamended control soil microbial communities from upstate New York, USA - Whitman soil sample_221_MG | ecosystem: Environmental > Terrestrial > Soil > Agricultural land ...
GAAGAAGTAGCAAAGAAAGAAAGACCGGTGTTGGAGTCTTATAGTGAAGAGCTGGCTAGTACGTTAATCTAAATGAGGGTTTAAAAATAATAATCTACTTCGCAAGGTAGAACCGACGTCACTAGTGACAGTACATTTTGTGATCTTTAGCGCAAACAAGATCCCATATTCTGATGATACAGGTCACGCGTACTACAAAAGATGGTTAATTTTGCACTTTGAAAGATCCTTTAGAAAAGGAGCTAGGATATTAATCTAATTCACAAGTTGACAACTGATAATGAATTATCCGGCCTGCTTAATCTGGCACTAGTTGGTTTAAAGCAATTAGAAAAGCATGGGAGTTTCAGAGACATTTCAATAGAAGACGTAAAGAGAGATTATGAACGAAAGTCCAATATCGTCAAACCATTTCTCCAGGATATGTGCAGAATAGATCAAGCCCCAGACTACAGTACTACATCAGGAAAAGTATATGAAGAACATTAGGATTACTGCAAACAAAGAAAAGAAAGGCCTCTCGATGTGACTATCTTGGGAATGAAATTGAAAGAGGCCAGGATTGAAAAGAAAGAATCAGAACCTAGGGAACGATAGAATATGTTAGTTATTTCAGGGATAGATATTGATTACTAGCTAGGGACACTAGTCTAAAATGGAAGCCAATGCCTTCCCCGAATTTACAAATATGATCTTCGCCGGCACTTGAATGCACGATGCAACTTACCTACGGACCCCGGGCGAATACCGGCAATTATTTCTCTCATCTCCTCTTCGCCAGTAATCAAGTTCAAATCACATCGTAGTGTTTCTAATACTATCAGATGAGTCACAGATCGTTCTCACAGACAGGCAGAACAGTGCTATCTTCAATATCGACATTTTTTTGTCGAATCCTATAACTTTGGTATATTGTTAGTTGGCCTCTTGTCACAATCCCCATAGAATATTGATCGATGACAAATTCGCCGGGCGAACATATAGACATACACCTAGGTTATTCTAACTATGTTGAATCTATCTCTGCTATAAGTAACCCGTTACTGTTATGCTAGAATTTACTATCTTGCTTGCTACCCATCCATTATGCTACATATCTGTTACTTACTATCTAATTTACTTCTAATTCCTTACGTATTCGATAGCGGTTCAAGAGAATTGATATAGATATTGGCTGCATTCTTATTGGATTAGCGGCATACATACAAGCAGAATTGTGGAGATGACCGGACTATGTATAACAAGGGATTCATCTGGCAAATGATTTAGTCTTTCGTTCCTCTTTAGTAGTTATATTCAGTTAAACAGTAAGATTGTAAAGTCAGTACCGTTCAAATTATAAAGTACTTCATTTGATTTGGCTTTATTTCAACAATATAACCAGGTATAAATTCGCTCTGTAGTATTCTTTAGCCAAGTGAGTTTATATTATTTCAGTCAGCTACTATAATAAATGGTCAACCGAGCAAAATCATTTAAGAAAAGAACTTTAGTGACTGTGGTTATTGCATCGTTGGCCATCATAATTCCAGTCATATATTTGATTCATAACTCTTCTACTGCTTCGGCAGCTCCTTCTATAACCAAAGATCCAAAGCTGAAGGTTGAGACTCTAGCTAAGGGTCTTTCCTCCCCTACCAGCATGGCATTTATTGATACTAGCAACATATTGGTCTCAGAGAAAGATGGGCAAGTACGTCTCGTGTCAAATGGAGTACTAGAGGATAAGCCAGTCTTGCAAGTATCTGTTGATACAGAAAGTGAACGTGGTTTGCTTGGAATTGCTATTATGAATAGTACAAAGACTAATCTTGCTAATAACAGCAAGTTTGTATATCTGTACTATACTGAACCGAAAGGTGGAGATCTCAGAAATAGAGTTTACAGATATGAATGGAATGGACAAAACCAAAATCTTGTCAACCCTACCCTGATATTAGACCTTCCAGCTCTTCCAGGTCCTAATCATGATGGAGGGAAACTAGTTATTGGTCCAGACCATTATCTTTATGCAGTAATAGGAGACCTTAACCATAGAGGTAAGCTTCAGAATGCTAACGATGGACCCGATCCTGATGATACTTCTGTTATACTCAGAGTTAATCCTAACGATGGTTCAGCTGTCAAGGACAATCCATTCATAAAGGACGCTAATATTGCAATGCACAAATACTATGCCTATGGAATACGAAATAGCTTTGGAATTACGTTTGATCCTATAACTGGTAATTTGTGGCAGACAGAAAATGGGCCGGATGTGTATGATGAAATTAATGTAGTAAAACCGGGCTTTAATAGTGGATGGACCCAAGTTATGGGACCCCTTTCGAGAAATACAGGTTTTATGATTGGCCAATTGGTTAATTTTCCACACTCTCATTATGCGGATCCTGTATTTAGCTGGAAAAATCCTGTTGCAGTTACAGATATAGAATTTATGAAATCATCAGTGCTGGGAGAGAAATACAAAAATAATATTTTTGTTGGTGATTATAATAATGGTAATTTATATTATTTTGAAGTCAACAGTACTAGAACAGGAATAAATCTTGATATCAACCAAGAGAAGATTGGATTGTCTAGTTTGGTAGTAGACAATGCTAACCAACAATCTGCAGTAACATTTGGTACTGGTTTTGGTGGAATTAGTGATATAAAGATCGGACCAACAGATGGCTTTCTATATGTTTTATCAATCAATGATGGAATAATATACAAAGTTGTACCAAGTCTGTAATAAGCTGCAAGGTGAGTTGATAGTTGGTTTTTTCCAATAGTATTAGTAGTAGTTAACTAGCGCAGAGCAAGCATTCAGATATACCCGGCAAGATACGCGAACCCTAGAACTGACATATCTAGCATAGAATGTCATGTCTAAAGCCGATATCTAAGCTATATATAGCGCCAAGAGAATTTCGAACACTTCGGTCTGTTCGCCGGTTTTATGAACATGAGTGATCTTCGTCGGCAGGTCGGCGAAAAGCTAGATAGCATAAATTTCTGGTGAGAATATGCTATGCAAGATGGACACAAAAATATGTGCGAATATGTCGACAGAACAGATAGCTTTCGTCTGAAGGGCATTGACAAGAGAAAAAATCCGGTGAGCAGCAACGTTTGACCTAGAAAGTGGACAAGGAAAAGAAGATGAGGCATGAAGTTGTCTCCGGCATCATCGGGATCATAATCAAAGTCATATTTAATATTCCAAACCTCGCTTTTGGCCGGCTCGATAGTCATCCTTTGATTGTGCAATCACAAGCGGCGTGATTATCTTTATAATCTCTCTTGCTAGGACAAATAGAAATACCCGACTTATCTTCTGCCAGTGATTGTCATGGGAGCCGCTATGATTTTATAATATCCAATGACATGCTAGCTGCCAAAATGCAGTATACAATCATAACGTTGACCAAGTTTGACTACTCGAACAGGCTAGATTGATACTGATTTAATCAGACACTATTGACCTTTTATAGTAGTCATTTATCAAAAGGTAGTTGAATCCCTCCATCAGAAGGGATATAATCCCGCCCAGTCCATCATTTTAGAGCGATAAGTCTACTAGGAATATTTGGAGCAACTTTTCTTTTCCTATTGTAGAAACTCTCCCAATGAATTTGATTGGCTTTTCGGGCACCTCAGGCATCGAGAATAAATGGACTTTATATACTATTATTTCATCTTTCATCAACTGAAACCCGTAATTTACTAAACGATTATTCGAATTATTCCAAGTAGTGTAATAGTACTATTAATTTCTCTAATATCATATTCAGTATCCTCTTGAATGGGAACTAGGTTGCTATTGTATTTTTCCTTGTCCGTCCTTTCATGCGATGATTTTTTTTAATTGCCTTAGATGATTTTAAAACATCCAGATAAAGCTTAGACATATTTCTTAATGTTCCCTCTCGATAATTTATGATATCTTCAAGATAGTAAGAAAAAAATTCTCTAATGTCTTTGTCACGCCTGACAACCTCCATCAATCGTTGTTGTGGGGATCCTAACTCCGAAAGTCCTTGCATCTGTTTAATCTGTATTTTCAAATCTGAGGGTAAGGATAAATAATATTCACAGAAACTTAATAGTGGTGTATCTATACATAATTGCCAATAAGGCCTCAGCATAATCTCGCTGTTGTTTAGTGTAGTGGTTCATAGTTACTAAGGATAAAAATAGGTTGGATGTATGTTGCTGTTGTAGATTGCCCAGCGATTATCAAAATGAAGTTACAACTGTAATTTATAGGAAGATAAGACCAGGTCATGAAAAAGATTACAATGATTGGGTCCAGTGTTATTTGACAATAGAAAGAAAAGCTCTTGGCTACCTTGGCACTACAATAATCATCACCGGAGGTAGCAAATCACCTTTGCGATATATTATTCGCCATTTTGCTCATAAAGCTGATATGGAAAGGTGGGATAACTTAGATGAATCGCTAAAGTTAATAGAAGAAGCAAACAATTATTCTACACGACCCTACGAGACATCAATAGGCTTGGAAACGTGGTTTACATTACTAGATTTAAAAACCCTTAGTCAGTTACCACCATCTAGATGGAAAATGGCAATCGTTATCTTCTTTGCTGCATATGCTATTAGCTCTGTATTACGATCTATTCTTAATCATTACCTAGGAAAATGGCCAATACTTGGCAATGCTGTAATTTATACTGTAATATTAGTTGTTTCACTTACCTATTTTTGCACTCCCTATAATGAATCGTTTGATGCGACATTGGTTACATCCTGGAAGTGTATGATCTCTAAATGAATATACTACAATGAACTTATTATTTTTATTTAGTTGCAGAAGAGAATACTCAGATTACGATTTGCAAGTAGCAGTTTATTTGAACATGACTTTATGGTGATCATAGTATATTGACCAACGTAGAAAAAGAACGTCATGCCTCATGGCTAGAACTTTTCTACGATTTGGTGTTTGCTGCTGCTGTTTCCCAGATAGGTTTGACTTTACATGATAATACTAATTCTATTACAGCATTTCTTGGACATATAGCACTCTTTGTTCCTGTAATGTGGGCATGGGTAGGGCTTACTTTTTATTCGGCTAGATTTGAGACTGATGATTTATTCCATCGTCTATTAGTATTTCTTCAGATGATGGGAGCTGCAGCTCTTACCATTAACATACACGGGGCATTGGCTGAAACATCAGATAAGTTTGCGATATCATATGCTGCAATAAGAATTCTTCTGGTAATCGAGTATATACGTGCAGGTCGCAAGATACCGGCTGCTAGTAAGTTTGCCAGGGGATACACACAAGGTTTTCTGATTTCTGCAATACTATGGCTGATATCAGCAGCTATTCCTATTCCTATCCGATTCATAATTTGGTCATTAGCAATAGCCATAGATATTGCCACCACCTTTATAGTGGGAAGAAAGCACGTACAATTGGCTCCAAATTTCTTTCATTTACCTGAACGAATGGGACTCTTTACTTTGATTGTAATAGGAGAGACAATATTTGGTCTTGTGAGTATTCTATCTTACCATGAATGGGATCTAGAGTCTACGATATCCATAGGAGCTGGTTTAAGCATAGCTTTTGGTCTTTGGTGGTTATACTTTGATAATACCGATGGAGCTCCGATTCGTGCATTTCGTCAAAAGGGAAGAATAAGGATCTATATAACATGGCTCTATGTCCACTTTCCTTTAGTTATAGGATTGGTATGTACTGCAACAGGTATAAGATACATTGTGTCAGCATCTCAAAATATAGCATTACCTTACGCAGGTGAATGGTTAATCTGTGGTTCTGTGTCGCTATGCTTATTCTCAATTGGAGTTATCCAGTTTACTATAACTAGTGCAAGTCACAACTATGATGAGGATCGTGAGGGCAGTAGTAGCCACATTAATAGACATAGTAACACAAGAAGAAGGCTTATCGTTCAAGGGTCAGTTTACAGATTTATAGCCGGATTTGTAATACTTCTTGTTCCCATACTGGCAATTCCAATCTTACCATTAGCATTAATCTTAATTATATCGGTAATTTGCGCAATACAAATTATAATTGATCTGAGATATCATCCTCATCACAGAATTTTTTGAAATAGGCATCAATTATCTTGTCTTAGGTGATATGTTTGTGCATGTGCCTCATAATATGTCCTTTAAAGGTATTCCTGAACAAGCTCCGAGGTTTGAGTATAGATGAAAAACAACTCCGGGGTTCTTCCAATTATGAGAATAAAAAAATAAAGAAAAGGAAGATGAGGCATGAAGTTAACGTCGGCGTTATCCGGATCATATTCAAAATAATATCTGGCATTATGCACCTCTCTTCCAGCCGGCTAGATAATTATCCTTTGATTGTCCTATCATAAGTGACGTTGTTGTTGGACTGTTCTGTATATCACGTTACATAATTTTCATTACTTTTGTTATTTCAATCATAATGTACCTATACTGTTATTTGTCTTCTCTCAAATTCATGTAATATTCTTGTAATGGTTACAAGTTGGTCTGATAATTGTGCTATTGCATCATCTTTTAGTTTGTCACGCTGTCTTAGCGACAGATTTAATTCTTCAATTTCTCTTCCTTGATTAGAACGTCCGTTCATTGTCTTTTCACCTTATGTATTTAGAAACGTCGGCAGATTTCTTATATAATAGAGTCTGTGTGATAAACATACAGTATGATGCAAAACAGACATTCATTTTCTAACCGCTAGCAAACTTCATTGGAAAAACATACTTAACCATTTGCTGGATGGAGAATTGAGATCCATAATCACTGACAACATTATTTGTCTAACCTCTCATAATATAGGAATTTCTTTAAAATAATAAACTCCTTAATTTATTATTAGATATTGTTAATAGACATGAGATGAAAATAAGTAAGGCAACATCTCAGAGTATAGTGATAGACTAACCTTGTTCTGTGATCAAAAGGTCCAGTCATTTTATACATCTTCAACTTAAAAATATAGATAGCAATTATATTTTTCTAAAGTGTTGTTTAAGAACATGGATAGTTCGGATGAGAATGAGATCCTAAAAATAGGCAAAGAAATCATTTTGCAACAAGTGAATAATCTAGTTACTAATCCCTCAGTAATTAAACAAAATGGATGCGCAGCATGTCATATATTGTTTGAGTTAGCTAATAAGATGCACATAAGCGAATTGGATGCTACTGATCTACTGTCTCAGATCCTTCTTCATGATCCATACCTAAATGATGCATTTGTAGAAATGGTAGAAGATATCCACATGAAGCGAAGGATGATGGCCATACCATTTGTACTGAAGAGCAGGAATGCTAAAGACAAATATATAGACTCAAATTTTAAGAATTTTCTAGAAGAGAAATCTTCCGAACTAGTAAATTATGGATACGATCTTGTTTTAAGGAAATTACTGATTTCTGCTATTGCGTTGGAAATTGCACAAAATATTGGTATCGATTATCATGCCGCCATGGAAGAGCTTTACTACTATATGAGAAAGAATGACGATCAAACCAATTCTGCGTTAATAGAATTTGGTGCACGTTTAAGACGTAAAGTTATTGGGCAGGGATATCACCTTTGATAATCCAAATACATCAAATTTATACTAGCAGGATACATCTATGTATGATTTCTTAAACATGCTGCTGAGGATATTAGATATAGTACATTTGCTTAGTCTGTTGCATGGAAATAATGTTTGGGTCAGCAATTGCATCGTTACTATTTACAGAGAACCCACAGATTATGGTAGCGATAGCAGGAAGTGTTTGTGCAATTTTTGGCGCCGCTGTTGTAGCAGTGACTAGAACGAAGAATAAGGAGAAGATTAGTCTAGTAAAGCAACCGTAGCATTTGTGAGTGGATGTACATACGTGAAACAGGAACGTATTTTAACTAAGGAGTAATGACACTAGATGCACTATACATAGAATGTGTATAAGAGAAAATATCTACAAGATGGTGATATTTAGCAAGAGAACCATAGTGACATAATTCTCATGTGTATTATTGCCTTCTCTTTATAGGCATATATAACATATACCTTTAATTGCATCAATGGGCCATTACTTTTTTGTTTTTATCGTTGTATATGTGGTTGTGACTGCAGATAAATATGGAGATTCTAATCTGGATTGATTTGTTTACATAGTCAAGTATTTGATTGAGTTCATAAATAGATCTACTTTGCACCAAAGATATTCCTAAAAAATATTCTGAATAATCAGAATAACTACCTCTGTTAAAGTATGAATATCTCTAGTGACACATATATGTCAGATGATGTTCTTCTAGAGTGATGCAGATATCAGAAATAGAAAAGCCACTTTTCAAGTTTCGAACATCAATCGTCTTATCATTATCAATAATAGCCGACGTCTTAGATTTTGTTGGAGGACCAATTCTTGGTATTCCTCCGATAGGAGATATTCCTAATGCCATCATAACCGGTATATTATACATATTAACTGGAAGTAAGAAGTCAGCTGCCATAAACTCGATCAAATTTATACCATTCATAGGCGATTTCATTCCGGTTTACACACTGTCTAGTCTTATGTGGGTTTATATGGAATCAAGAAAGAGAATGGTTATAAAAACAGAACATCTGCAAGTCTAATTATTTTCTAATAAGGCTAACCCGTAACCAATGGTTCTTCTCTAACAATGCCTACTAATATAGTATATCGACAAGAGGGGAATATCTTTTGGTATAACTTTAAGTTTTGTCTCAAACAGTTTATAATTTACACAGTAAAATTTACTGTATACTCTGGGTGCAACATCAATGATTGATAGATTGATTGATATACCTAGTGGTAATACACACCTTCGGAAGATCCAGCAGTTGTTATTTGTTTATTGTATACCCAGAAAGCACATTATTTGATTTTTGCAGCAAAATTGGCATTCAACTTTTCTTACAATTAATACATTAATAACAATCGATAACTGATATATACCAATAATGCCAAACATAGACATTAGAGATAAGTCCATTCTAATAGATTGGATCATATTAACCTTTAGGCCATTTAGTATTCTCCTGCTAACTATCAATCTTGAAATGTTAAAGGGGATATAAATCCCTGATTGTTCCCTAGCTAATGTGTGTGTTCCTTTAGTTCTTGGCGAGAATTGAACGTTTTACCGCAATCCTGACAAGTAAACGATGCAGACACTTCTGAGGTTGATTCATCTGATTTTTCGCCTTGATCTTTATAATTACTCATTATATTATTTTTACTTTGATCATTAAGATATATAATGACATTCTATTTAAGTCAAATAGGCTCTATAAAGTTAAGGAAAATCTCTAGCCATATGTAAGATATAGTTTATGATATACCAAATAGAAAGCGAACAGAACCTGAGGATATAGCATATTCTCTGTATCTTTATTTCCTTGGTTTTTCAAAGTGATACATTCAAAGCTGTATCCAGATTCGTGAAGAGGAGCCACACTTTAACAAGAGATTCGATTTAAAAGTATAATCCCAAAAGATTGTATTATAGGAAGACCAAAATCTTCGAATTTATAGTTGATGAAACTAGTATCAAAGTTGGTTCTGAATATGTCTGGTAATGGATAGCCATCGAAAACGACAACCGAGATATCCTTCAAATAAGCACATCTATAGAGAGAAATATGTTTGTTGCAAAACATTTTATATCAAATCTTGTGAAAAGGTATAGAGAATATACATCCTGTTTCAACAGATGGAAGTACATGGTATCTACAGGCTTGCAGGTTCTTGAAACTGCAACATCATCATCCACTCTTCAATAGAAAGGTATCATAGAAAGGACTATACAATACACCAAAGATAGAATTGAAGTTTTTGATGACTTTTTTCCTTGTAGAAAAAACAAATGTAAATTGCAATACATACAAAAATGGTTGAGTCTATTTGTCTGTCATCATAATACGATACTGAAGAGAATGTTTCAAGAAAAACCAGAACTTTCAAAAGAGATAGAGGAGTACTGGTTGCGATTGTCGATATAAATTCTGGCATGTAGAGAATTGCTCGTAAAATATTCGAAGTATTGCAAAAGGAACTAGGGACATGCAAGAAAGGTGGCGATGAAATTAGTATCGATGTTATTCAAGAATCGTATCAGATATTGACACATTAATAGGCTTGAGGAACAGTATTAGGGTAAAGAAAAGCAAAATCAAATCCTATTCAGATGGATAAATGATGACCTCGATGAAATGAAATCTGTACTAAATAACTATCAGCGTAAGTTGAAGTTAGCAATTGCAGGAATGACTCTGCACATGTGGACTAGGTGAGATAAATATGTTGACCATCTAAGTGTTAATATCTACTAAGATCTGATCGTGAATCCGAAACAAATATCGTAGAATATTCTATAAACTCATTTGACTAGGCCATCTGACGTTTCTGTTAGGACTACATACACTTATGCACTGCATCCTTCCGGATCCGCATCAAAGTCGTCCCTTTATATCCACCCGCTTTGATAAGGTATATAGTAAATACAACACAAAACATAAAATAATGTCAAATTAAAATATTCATCGTATCAAAGCTTTATTTCGATATACAGCTGTATGTCAATACTAAATACAAACTTCTTTCTTTTCAAATGTTCATATTGGATGATAAGAATATTCACATCCGATTGTTCAAGCTTATCCATAAATAACAAATTTTATATCTTTTACCTGCGACATCGACATGCATGAGCATTGGTAGACCGTTGCCATATCCATCACTGAAGTTATCACTTAACCTTTTTTTGAAAGTTAGGTCTAAAAAGGAGCATTATTCTGAGAATTCAATGAGTTTTAAAATCATAATC
>Ga0164299_10000315_pt1 | contig 10829 bp, 9 predicted proteins | sample Whisoiple_221_MG_FD_109712 | JGI IMG/M metagenome (GOLD analysis project Ga0164299, IMG submission 109712) | Unamended control soil microbial communities from upstate New York, USA - Whitman soil sample_221_MG | ecosystem: Environmental > Terrestrial > Soil > Agricultural land ...
CCTCTCGGCATTGATGATCTGACTGCCCGACACAACGCACATGTCGAAACCTGCATGAACGTCGCCGTTCTGATCGAAGTCCACATCGCCGAATGTACCCTGGTAGTCGAAACTCTTTTGATGATAAATGTCACATCTTCACGTCCAAGTCTTTATTTCGCCCTTGGGTATCAAGGGCGAGGGTAGTAATCTCGCGCCCGTCCGGTGAGAAATGATGGATCACTTTTATTTCCCGTCTGAATGCTGCTACTCTCCCCAATGCTGTACCGATCAGACGACTTATGCGCAACTGATGTGCCGGGCGCAGCGAGGCGACGTCGTGCATCGACCACTCGACGGGAAATTTAATGCCGCGATACCTACGGCGCTTAACATCTACAAGCCAAAGTGTGTTCCGATGAATATCAACACACGCGAACAGGTCTTCTTTGAGTTCAGTCGCGTTCTGCAAGAACTCCGATAATAACGGAGATCTCTCAATACCAGGTGCGCCGGCCAAAGCAAGCTCGCCGGTACGAAGATAGTTTTCATCCAAAAAAATTAGTTTGCCCCGTCGCGTGTCCGAAATGCAGTAGCCGCCACGCTTTAGCCGCGAAAACTTGTGGGGATTGATCAACCCGGTGATCGCTTCGCAGGCTGCGCCGGTGGCTTTGTCTATGACAAGCCCCGCTCCTTGATGAAAGAGGCTAACCAAGATTTTCCCATCGTTGTCGTATTGCGCACTATTAAGGTGAGCCGGGCACAACCGGGTAGGAACACCGAATTCGTACTTTGATGGATCATCGACGAGCAGAACCTCGCGCCCTTCTGTCTTAAGCGCTTCGCTCTCTTTCCGAGAACGAACAACGTAGTGTCCTAATTTCGAGCGATTATAGCCGTTGTCCCAGGCAAACCAGCGCCAGAGCACTTGTCCTGTTTCAGTGTTAAATTCAATCACTGCGTCGAATCCAGAAGAGACGACAAGAAGTCTTTTTCCATCTGCAGAAAATTGCACTGTATGGGATTGACTGAGCCATGGATCTCGACAAAACGTTACCTCGCCGGAGTCCATATTTATCAGCCATACATAATTTGCACCCGCGAGCCCCATTTTGTTTTTCCATACGTCAATGGCATATGGCTCCAGAGCGGAAAAGGTCCACTCTGCCTCACTTAGCGTCCAATTGAAGCGATCATGAGACAGCGCGAAGGCGCCGACAAATCCGTATACGTAGGAGCGTGCAGCTTCACGCCCAAAAACGTCGGGATTAGGCCTTTTGGCTTGTTCTTCTTGGCGATCGTTTTTGTGAAGTTGCAAAGTTGTTTTGACCGTTACAGCGACCTTTTCGTTTCGTGCGAGACTCGGATCATATTTATAACTGATTAACGGCTCTGATGAGTGAAGCGAAGTTACGTCATTCCGACCCCGGACTGAACTATCGATTTCGCGTTCTCGGCGGAGCCGCAGTAGTCTTTGAAGCGTAACCGGAGCGGTGGGCTCAGTATTGTGACCTGATGAATCTGTGAAAAGCTCCGCATTGTCAGTGCGCCGAGTTAGTTGCTCATTCTTTGATGTAGTTTTCTTCACGGCTCTCTCCGCTCTGTCTTGTTTTTCACCTCTTTGGTCGATGGCCAATTAGCCAGCGTGAGGTCAACACCGGGGATCTTCTTGGATTTTTGGTGCGGCGCTACTAAGCCACACCGGAAAGAAATTGTCAAACGCAGGCAAAAGTATGCACTAATTAGCCCTTGTGACAAATTATTAGATTACGGGGTAGTACGAACGATTAGAGCTACACCTATTGACAACTTAGTGGAGTTAAATGAATAGAGTGGGCATTTTCGCATCTTGCCCGCGACTCAATTGCCAGACAGAAGGTTCCGTAATCGCTGAACGCAAATCTCAGGCGACACATTAACTGTTCGAAGATGAATCTCGGCTGCGGGTGGTGGTTCGTAGGCGCTGTCGATGCCCGTGAAGTTGATGAGCTCGCCGCGGCGTGCTTTGGCATAGAGGCCTTTCACGTCGCGCCGCTCGCATTCCTCCAGCGGCGTATCGACAAAGATTTCGATGAACTCTCCGCGTTCGAACAGCCCGCGCGCCATTTCCCGCTCGGCGCGATAGGGAGAAATAAACGCGACGATAACGATCAATCCGGCATCCACCAAAAGCTTGGCGACCTCGGCGACCCGACGAATGTTTTCGACGCGATCAGCCTCGGTGAATCCAAGATCCCGATTCAAACCATGGCGAACATTATCGCCGTCGAGAATATAGGTGTGCTTGCCTTCGGCATGGAGGCGCTTTTCCAAAAGATTTGCGATAGTGGATTTTCCCGATCCCGAAAGCCCCGTGAACCACAGGCAGCGCGCCTCTTGATGCTTGAGCTTGGCGCGCGCGGACTTGGTGACCTCGAGAGCTTGCCAGTGAACATTGCTGGCTCGACGGAGCGCGAAGCGGATGAGACCTGCTCCCACGGTATCATTGGTCAGCTTATCGATAAGGATAAACGCGCCCAGTCGTTTGTTCTCGGTATAGGGTAGAAACGGCACCGGACGGTCGAAGCTTACCGTGACGATTCCGATCTCATTCAAGGCGAGCGTTCGGGCGGCAAGGTGCGCGCCGGTGTTGATCTCGAGCCGGTACTTAATGTGCGTGATTGTCACGCTCGCAGATTTGTTATGAACAAGCGCGGCGTAAGGACGGCCTGCAAGCAGAGCATGTTCGCTCATCCACAGGATATCCGCTTCAAACTGGTCCGCGCACTCGATCGGATGCGCGGCACTCGCAATGACATCACCGCGGCTGACATCCACATCATCGGCCAGGACCAAAGTGATGGATTGACCTGCCGCGCCGGTTTGCTGCAGGCCTTCGTAGACAACGATCTGCTTGACTGTACTTTTTGCTCCCGAAGGACTGATGCGCACGGCATCTCCTGGCTCCACCAAACCGCTCGCGATCCGTCCAGCAAATCCGCGAAAGTCGAGATGGGGACGATTAACCCATTGCACGGGCATTACAAAAGGTCGGTTCATTTCACCCTGGTCAGCCGGAACGATTTCGAGCCAATTGAGCAGCGTCTCTCCATCATACCAAGGCATCTCAACTTGGCTGGACTCGACAACGTTCTGGCCTTCCAAAGCCGAAACAGGGATTGCCGTGATCGTTTCGAAGGAGAGGTCCTGGGCAAACCGACGATATGCGAGTTCAATCTCGTCAAACACTTCTTGGGACCAGTTCACCAGATCCATTTTATTGATTGCCAATGCCACATGGCGAATGCCCAACATCGAAACGATGCGGCTGTGGCGTTTGGTCTGAGTGAGCACTCCTTTGCGGGCGTCAATTAGCAAAATCGCAGCCTGCGCCGTCGAGGCTCCAGTCGCCATGTTGCGAGTGTATTGTTCATGCCCCGGCGTATCGGCGACGATGAAGCGCCGGGTTGGCGTGGCGAAAAACCGGTAAGCCACATCGATCGTAATGCCTTGCTCTCGCTCCGCCTGGAGTCCGTCTACTAGCAGCGCAAAATCCAGACGCTCGCCTTGCGTGCCAAATTTTTGTGAATCGAGCTTCAGCGCTTCAAGCTGATCCTCGAAAATCAGCTTGGTTTCATAAAGCAGGCGTCCAATCAGAGTCGACTTGCCATCGTCAACGCTGCCGCACGTTATAAAGCGCAGCGTATCCATTAAAAATAGCCTTCCTGCTTTTTTCGCTCCATGGAGCCAGCGCCGTCGTGGTCAATTATACGACCCTGCCGCTCGGAGGTGCTCGCGCCAAGAGTTTCAGCGACAATCTCGTCGAGCGTCGTGGCATTACTTTCAATGCCGGCGGTCAGCGGATAACAGCCGAGGGTGCGAAATCGAATCATGCGCAGTTCCGGCTCTTCACCGGCCTCCAAGGGCAAACGGTGATCGTCAACCATAATCCATTGACCGTAGCGGTTAACCACCGGCCGTCTCGCAGCGAAATAGAGCGGCACAATCGGAATATTCTCCTGCCGGATGTATTGCCAGATGTCGGCTTCCGTCCAATTGGACAGCGGAAAGACACGCACGGTTTCTCCGGCATTGATCCGCGTGTTGTACAGGTTCCAAAGCTCCGGGCGTTGCGCCTTGGGATCCCAACGATGACCGACAGCGCGAAATGAAAAGATGCGCTCCTTGGCGCGCGATTTTTCCTCGTCGCGCCGGGCGCCGCCGAACACGAAATCGAAGCCGTGCAGATCGAGGGCTTGCTTGAGCGCTTCGGTCTTCATGACATCGGTGTGGTATGCCGAGCCGTGGGTGATGGGCCCGATACCTTCGGCGGCGCCACGCGGGTTCATATAGGTGATGAGTTGAAAACCGAGTTGTCGTGCCGTGCGGTCGCGAAACGCGATCATTTCGCGGAATTTCCAGCCGGTATCGATGTGCATCAATGGAAATGGAATGGGCGCGGGATAAAACGCTTTCTGCGCCAATCGCAACATCACCGAAGAATCTTTGCCGATTGAATAAAGCATGACCGGCTTTCTTGCGGTGGCCGCCACCTCGCGGATGATTTCAATGGACTCGGATTCGAGTTCTGAGTAAACATCGGTGGTCATGATGAACATTGACCTCCTGAGAAAAAATCGATCGAATCATTCTAATAGCCTAGCCCGCGCAAATAAGTCCAGCGGTAACCCGTATATGAGGAAATCGAATTAGGTGGCCGGATGTTGTTACCGGGAGACCCGGATTAAGATCGCGTTTTGACTTGAAGAGAAGAGCGAAAATGACATAGGTATCTAGTGTCCTGGAAATTCAGATGGCCAACAACTACGAAGCCGTTTTTCATTAACCGATGAACCTGGCATCTATAACTGTCCTGGATTCCGGGTCGCGCTAGCCAACACCAGCTCGCTCGGAATGATAATGCATTTTCTTGTGATTTGGTTCAGGACAATAGGGCAGTGTTTGCCAAGGGGATACTTTCGGTTGCATAGGAGGTGACCGATGCTCAAGACGCATGGGGTGCTACATTTTAGTTTGGCGGTTACCGATTTAGATTGCAGTCGTAAATTCTACGAGCAATTGCTCGGCATGAAAGTCGTCGAACAATCCCCGCGCATGGTGTTCTTACAGACCGGTGATGACTATTTAATCTTGGCAAAGGGAACCGAGCCGATGAAATACGATTCGGCCAAAAGCACGCCGGTGCACCATGCTTTTAAAGTCAAGCCCGAGGATTTCGAACCGTCGATCGCGTTTCTGCGAAAAAGTGGCGTCGAAGTGTTTAATATCGAAGATCGAAACCAAGGAGTCTTCTGGGGACCGCAAGCGTATTTTCTAGATCCGGACGGAAATAAACTGGAAATCTATGCCGGGCCGGGAGCGAAGAAGAGTTAGGGATTGGGATTAGAAGTACAAGCATTCCACGTGGCGGAAATAGAATCTCGGAAAGATTTCTCCCTGCGGTCGAAATAACATTGACTCAGCAAGAGCAGCGTACTCAACGAGAGTACGCTGCTGCTCGATGGCCGGTCAGTCGCAGGCGGCGGGGATGAGCCTACTTGCCGCGGGTCGCCGTCCACTTGGCGCCACCGGAGGTGCCGTCGATCGAATTTCCGTTGACGTTTCCGGTGTATTGACTGCTGCCCGCGGTGAATGTGATCTGGCTGCCGTGGAGCTTGCCATTGATCGGCGTCACCACGGAGCCATTCTTAAGTGTGCCGGTAATGTTCTGAAAACTTTGTTTGATCGTCAAATCGCCTTGACCCGTTTTCCAAGTGCCGTCTACTTTTGCCGGGACGATCCACAGGTGAGCGGTGCACCAGTTGGTGCAATTTTCGACCGTGCCATCTTCGTCGGGTTTCCAATCTTCCATATCAAAAGTGTTCGAGACGATCCGAGTGCCGGGTTTTAGGTTCAAGATTTTCGGGCGCAGCTTGATATTGATGCTCGGCAGCAAGAACATGGTGATGACCTGAGCCTGTGAAAAGTCGGTCTCGAAAAGGTCCGCTTTCATAAAGCTCGCCTTGTCGCTTACGCCTTCTTTGGCGGCATTACGCTTTGAGAGTTCCACCATCTCCGGATTGTATTCGATGCCAAGAGCTTTCGCGCCCCGCTTCGCCGCAGTAATGACTGTGCGTCCATCCCCGGAACCCAGGTCGATCACGTAGTCCTTCGGTGTTACCTTCGCCATATCGAGCATCTTATCGACGAGCGCCTGGGGCGTGGGTACCCAGACCACGTCTTTGCCAGCCTGTCCAACCTCCGGTTGAAAGTCCTTTGCCGGCTGCGCCTGGGCAAAAGCGGCCGCGAAAAAGATCGAGAGCGCAGCCCAAAAATTATAAGCAACATAACGTCGGTTCATAGATTTCCTCCGCAGATGAAGTCAAAAGTGTTTATAGCAAGCCGACGAAGCGGACGGGAGAGGGTTGGCGAAAAAAACTTTCCGGAAACCCAGGGTTCGCGCTCTACCGAATCGGCGAGTAACTATTTGCCGGCACGCGCGGCGTTCCATTTCGTGCCGCCGGCAGTGCCGTCGATCGAGCTGGCGTTCACTCGGCCACTGTAGGCGACACTGCCGGCACTGAACGAAAGCTGATCCCCGTTAAGTTTGCCATTGATCGGTGTAACCGCGTTACCGGATTTAAGGGTCCCGGAAACGGTTTGAAAGGTTTGCTTGAACGTGAGCTCGCCCTGGGGTGAGGTCCATGTGCCATCGATCTTAGCCGGCACGATCCAGAGATGCGCTGTGCACCACGAATTGCAACCGGGCAGTGTCGCACTTTCGTCCGGTTTCCAATCGGCCATGTCAAAGGTATTCGAAACAATGCGGGTACCCGGTTTGAGATCGAGAATCTTTGGCCGGAGTTTCATATTGATACTGGACAGCAAAAACATTGTGATCACTTGAGCCTGAGAAAAGTCGGTTTCGAATAGATCGGCTTTGACAAAGCTCGCTTTGTCGCTCACTCCCTCTTTGGCAGCGTTCCGTTTTGAGAGCTCGACCATCTCAGGATTGTATTCAATGCCAAGCGCTTTGGCACCCCGTTTCGCGGCAGTGATAACGGTGCGACCATCTCCGGAGCCGAGATCGATCATGTAGTCCTTCGGCGTCACCTTTGCCATATCGAGCATCTTATCAACCAGAGCTTGCGGAGTCGGGACCCAGATCACGTCTTTGCCATCCTGACCGACCTGCGGCTGAAATTCCGACGCCGGTTGCGCATGAGCTGTGTAGTCGAAGAGCGCTAAGATCAGCGCGAGCAAACTGATGCGCACGAAACTCTTTTTCAACATGTCTCCTCCGAAAGTCGCAATTGAGAATTGACATCTTGCATACTCTACGACGAGCAAAATGTCTAGGTAAGGAGCCGGAGAAAGTTAAGTTTCGAGGCTGCGGATCGTCGGAACGCGCCAGGCGACAAACAACGCCAGAACAATCACGATGACCCCCATTACGGCAACGGTTGACGGCGCGCCGATAAAGTGCGCCGTGGTACCCGCAAAAAGCGCTCCGATCGGCATAAAACCGCGATCGAGCATGTAAAGACTCATGACGCGGCCGCGGAGCTCATCGGGGACAAGCAGCTGCAGGATCGTGGCCGTGCTGGCGAGAAAAAACATTTGAAACGCTCCGGCTATGACCAGAGTCACGAGCGCCAGCGAGAAGACCCGGACTTGAGAAAAGAGAATTAGAAAAAGACCGAGAATCACAATGCTGCCCACTAAGAACAGTCCTTGACGCTTCAATCGATTGGACAACGAAGCCAGCGTGAGCACGGCGATCACCGCGCCAACGCCGGGCGCTGCCATCAACATACCGAGCCCGTCGGGTCCAACCTTCAGCACATCTTTCTGGAACACGGGCATCAACGTCTGGTAGGGCACAGCAAAAACCCGTGGCACATAAGCGAGCGTGAGGAGTGCGAGTATTGCCGGAGTCGACCAGATATAAGCGAAACCTTCCTTGAGATTCGCGATTGCCGACGACTGGCGTGCCTCGCTCGATGTTTTTGGTATGTGCATTAAATAGATCATCACGAGCACGCCGGTGTAAGCGATGCTTTGCACGAAGAAATTTCCCGCGGCCCCGAAAAGCGCAATCAGCGCGCCTCCCAATGCTGGACCGATGACTTTCATGAGATTGAAGCCGCCGGAATTGAGCGCGATGGCGTTCACCAGATCTTGCTTGGGAACGACGCTCGGGATCATGCTCTGACGCACCGGTTCGGTGAACGACCATGCGACGCCGGTGATCAAGGTGAAAATAAAAATATGCGCCACATGAAGGTAAGGCGACGCGACCAACGCGGCCATTGCAAGGGCGGTGATAATCAAGATCCATTGCGTTCTGAGCAATAACTTGCGGCGATCCATGCGATCGGCTGCTACGCCGGCCATTGGTCCGGTGACCAGAAACGGCACGGCGCGCAAGCCATTGAGCGCGCCGAGCAGCATCGAATTACCGGTCAAGTCGTAGAGCAGCCAACCGAGGGTCACCTGCTGGACCCATTGACCGGCGCTCATCATCAGGGTGCCTGACCAGAGATAACGATAATCGAGGTGGCGGAGAGAGGAAAAAGTATGAAAACGAGCACGCTGCGAATGGGCCTCGATCGCCGGTGTTTCGATCGAGCGAGATAGTTCTTCTTCCAAAAGCTTAGGTTCCTGTAAGTGCGGTCGCGAGGTTAACGCGATTCTAGCAAGACTCGGACACGCTTACCACGAAGCGATTCGTGAGCTTAGCCCTCGCGTACAGAGAATGAAAACGCCACCTCCCTGAGTGCGGATCCCTCGATACGCGCTGCGCGCTACTCGGGAAACCGGTTCAGACCGACGATCCTGAGTAGGCAGCGGCCGCGCTGCCGTAGCGAAGGACGCCGGTCTTTTCGAAGGAGCGCGAAAAAAAAAGCGTTGAAGAACGCCTGGTAAAAATGGGAGGTCAAGCACGCTTACCCGCGCTCTGTCTTTTTTGAGCAAAGGAATAAGCATCATAACCTTCATGAATCAGTTCGATCGTCTGATCCTTCGCCGGATCGAAGTTTACGCCGATCGGATCCTGGCCAATTTGGACGGCGTTGATTTGCTCGTGCAAAAGCTTACGAAACATAATGACGCCGCGGTCAGCTTCGCCTAGATGTTCGTCAGTGCGATCAGCAATCGGGCCTTGGGTCTCCCAAGCCATGTGATCTTGGCTGGCAAAATGACTCAAATGAAATTCGCCGGTGTCGTCTTTGGTGGCAATGAATTCCATCGGCGGATCTTCCGGTTGTTCCGCAATGCTGCCGTCTTTGGTCGGACTGAAGCGAAACTGAAAAACTTGCGTGTTGGCGTCATCGATGGGAGTGCGAAAATGCATGGCGTATCCGGTGCGCACCGGAACGAAGAGAATGTTCGGGAAGATGAGCGGGTGCGGCGCCTCGAGAGGTACATTATCACCGGCAAAAATTCGTTGTTTTTGGATTCCTGCCCAATTGGGCTGGATAACGAGCTCAAATTCGATTTTGTTCAGCTGCTGATAGTGAAACGGCACGTAATCCTTGCTGCCCTTGAGTTTGAGCGTGTGCGAGTGAAGATAGTACGTATGTGTCGGATCGACCGAGTTCTCCATGGCCTGAAGCCAATTGCAGCGCAGCACTTCGCAGACATCGATCTGCTTGACGCCGTCGCGTCGCACTAGCAGATCCCATTTGGGCAGGAGCGGTTTTTTCTCCGGCGGCCCCATATAAGCGAATAATAAGCCGGCGAGTTTTTCGACCGGATAAGCGGTGTGGCGGATTTTCTCTCGAAAACCGCTTTCAGGATTCTCAAAGGGCTGTTCAACGCATCTGCCGCAGGCGTCATATTTCCAACCGTGATATGAGCAGCGAATGCCGTCAGCTTCGACAAAGCCGTAGTAAAGCGACGCGCCGCGATGGGAGCAGCGCTCGCGAACCAGACCATAGCCACCGTTTTGGTTACGATAGAGCAACAGGTCTTCGCCAAGTACGCGCACTCGTTTTTTTGGTTTTTCTTCCGTGAGCTCGACCGCCGCAGCGATCGGGTGCCAATAACGCCTGAGCAGTTGGCCGGCCGATGTTCCCGGCCCGATCCGGGTCAAAAAACTATTTTGTTCCTGAGTGAGCATGGGTCGGCTCCTTGCGGAAATGTCGACAAGCTTCGACGGATTAAATGAATTTTACAGTAATCGAACTTCCGGCAAAGTGTCAACGAAGGGCGCATCGTACAAGCGGCGATAGAAAGATACCGTCAAGCTATTTTGCATCGTGGAAAATGATTCCCAACGTGTAGCGCTCGCCGGAATGAACGGTGCTGACGCCGTGGCGGAGGGTCGCGCGGTAGTAGCCTCGTAATCCGCGAACCGGACGATGGTGGACGGAAAACACGATCGCGTCGCCGCGATCGGGGTCGAGCGCTTCGACGCGGGACTGCTGGCGCGGGCGTTGCTCGCACAAAATAAATTCGCCACCGTCAAAATGCTTGCCATGCTGACTTAGAAAAAAAGTAAGCTGAAACGGAAAAACGGTTTCGCCGTAGAGATCTTGATGCAAACAGTTGAAATCGCCGGCGCCATATTTCAAAAGCAGGGGCGTCGGCCGCTTTTGGCCGGCGCGATGGCACTGCTCGAGGAAATCCGAAAGCCGTTCCGGGTAATGAACATTGGTGCCAAGCCGTTCGGCCCATTGATTCGCGAGCGGGGCCAGCTCGGGATAGATCGAATTCCTGAGCTGCTGAACGGTCTTGGGAGTGGATAGGCGAAATATTTATATTCGCCGCGGCCGAAAGCATAGCGCGCCATTTCAACGCGCGAGCGAAAGCGGCGATCGTCGTCGTAGTAGCCGGCGATCTCGTCGCAAGCTTCCGGCGAAAGCACG